>Ga0137307_100664_pt1 | contig 41350 bp, 36 predicted proteins | sample NAcewD2O_March_2_FD_97180 | JGI IMG/M metagenome (GOLD analysis project Ga0137307, IMG submission 97180) | Mouse cecal microbial communities from Vienna, Austria - N-Acetylglucosamine amended D2O_March | ecosystem: Host-associated > Mammals > Digestive system > Large intestine > Cecum | place... | reverse complement strand
GAATAGGAGTAACCGAACCGCTCGAATGCCGCGCGGTCAAGGCTTTCGCGGTCGGCAGGGTTGGCGATGGATATAAGCAGCTTTGCACGCTCGGGAAGGCTTTTGCCGCGTAGGTTCACAGCTCCGTGTTCGGTAACTACATAGTGCGACTGGAAGCGGGTGGTCACCACCCCGGCACCGGGTGTAAGCACGGGCTTGATTTTTCCAAGCCCTTTGTTGGTGGTGGAAGTCATGGCAAGGAATGACATGCCTCCTTCGCTGCGTGAAGCCCCGTAGACGAAATCATGCTGGCCTCCGATACCAGAGAAGATGCGTGTACCGATTGAATCGGCGCAAATCTGGCCTGTGAGGTCGATTTCAAGGCATGAATTTATGGCCATTACCTTGGGGTTCTGGGCTATGATGAACGGGTCGTTAGTCCATGCCACATCTTTGAAAATCATATCACGGTTATAGTCCATGAGGTCGTACAGACGCCGTGAACCGAGTGCCAGGCAGGCCACTGATTTCCCGGGATGGATTTTCTTCAATGAATTGTCGATAACCCCTTGTTCGATAAGGGGCAGCACGCCGTCGGTCATAGCCTCTGTGTGAAGTCCGAGGTGTTTGTGGTTTCCGAGGGCGCGAATCACGGCGTTGGGTATGCCGCCCACACCGATTTGCAAGGTAGCCCCGTCGGGAATCAGTTCGGCAATGGCATTACCGATGGCGATGTCGTTGGCCGAGGGTTCCGGGGTTGGTACTTCCACCAACGGGTCATCGACTTCGACCGCTGCGGCCAATTTGGATACATGCACAACCGGGTCGCCGTAGCTGAACGGCATGTTCGGGTTGATTTGCGCTATGATGGTTTTCGCGCATTGCATGGCCGATGTGGCAAGGTCGGCCGAAACGCCGAAGCTTACATATCCTTCGTCGTTGGGACGCGAGCAGTTCAGCAGGACCACGTCGACAGGCCATGTGCCGTCGCGGAACAACGACGGTACCTCGCCGAGGAACCGGGGGGTTGTCGCCCCGTAGCCTTCGGCAATCCATTTGCGCACATTGTTCGAAACGAAGCATGTGTCGACAATGAACGAATCCTTGTATTCAGGCTTGCAATAGGGGGCTTCACGGTCGGCTACCGAAAAGCCCGAATACAGCACTACCCCGCGAAGCTCGTTGCCGCGCCGTGTCATGGCGGCTACAAGTGTTTCAGGGATGGATGTGCTGCCTTGGATATATACGTGGTCGCCGCTCTTAATCAGTTTTACGGCTTCGTCAGCCGACATGAGATTGGGTATCATCATTTTTTCAATGGTGGTTGATGGGTTATTTAACCGGGTGATCGGCTGCAAAGGCTTGCAGGCGTTCGTTGAGACGCGCGAATGTGGCATCATCTTTCAGCATTGACACGCACACACGCAATCCTTCCTGGCGGCTTCCTGTCGACGGGAGGGAGATGGTGGATATGCCGTAGCGCAGGAGGTCTTTCTGAAGGTTGTCACCTTTGTAGCCGGGATACCCCACGGTGAAGAAGAACCCGTCGGAAATAGGTTCCTCCCCGTCGCGGTCGTAAACGATATAGAAACCGTTGTCGGTGAATGCTTTTTTCGCCAAACCTGCGCGACGTCCGTATTCTTTGGAAATATCCACAAAATCGAGCTCTCCGTCGACGGCGGCACGCAGCATTTCGGCAAATGCATATTGCGACGAATGGGTGGTGCCTGACGATGCGCAGTAGAGTACGCCGAAAATATATGCGTCGCCCAATGTCGGTATTTCGTAGAATTCCTGGAAATATGGATAAATGCGGTCGGCTACTTCGGGGGTCATGCACACCATGGCAATGCGTTGCCCGGCATAGCTGAAAATCTTGGATGCCGACACAAGCATGATGCAGCGCGAGGTGTATTTTGCAATCGTCGGTACGAACGGTTCCTTGTAAGGCACCCCGTAACGTTGGCGGAAATCCATGCCGAGGTATGCGTGGTCTTCGAGGATGATTACGTCATGTTTTTCTGCCATCCTGGCCAGGATTTCATATTCCACAGACGTGAGGTTTATCCAGGCCGGGTTGTTCGGGTTGCTGTAGAGGATGGCAGTGATGTTGCCTTTTGAAAGGATTTCGTCAAGGCGGCTTTCGAGCGCCTCGCCACGGCAGTCGTATATGTCGAGCGATTCCTGGTTGAGGCCGAGGAGTTTCACCTGGTTATGTTGTGCCGGGAACCCCGGGTCGAGGAACAGGATTGTGTCGCGTCCGGGAAGGCGTTGGCCAAGAAGCATGAAGAGAGTGAAAGTTCCTTGCATCGACCCCACTGTCGGAACGATGCACCGAGGTGGGATGTCGATGTCAAGGAATGCCTTGAGGAACCGGCTCCCGTTCTCTTTCAGAGCAGGGATGCCGGCAATGTTGGGATATTGGGAGGCTATGCCTTCGAGAAGGGCAGCCCGTTCGGCCTCGATTCCCACTTGCGATGCCGGAAGGCCGGGATTCCCCATTTCGAGATGCACGAACGGGTCGCCGAGGTGGCGCTCCAGACGGCTTGCCAGTGCTAGAATCTGTCGTATGGTGGCAGAGGCGATGTTCGGTATGTTCATCGCCTGCATTTCGTTGTGTAGCAGATCGTGTGAAATCGGTTGCATGGTGTTTTTTATACTTGAAACGTGAAGGAGTATTGTAAACGGGTGAATGCCGTTATAGAAGTCTTAGACAAACTCTTAAGGCATCCACCCGTTTTTTATGTTTAGCGCTGTTCAATCCCGGCGGCACGAGCTACTCCCGCGCGGAATGCTGCAAGATTGCTTTCAACGATTTTTTCGCCTTTGGCACGGAAAACTGTGCGGATTCCGTCTTCGATTTTATCGGTCGGGATTCCTGTGAAACGTGCTGCTGCCCCCAGGAGTACCATGTTTGACGACCTTACGGTTGCCACTTCCTTGGCTGTTTCATCCATATCGAATGCAACCACGTTGGGATATTTTGCCAATGTCTCGGTGAGCTGTTCTTCCGCAGGATAGTTGGTGATGTTTACAAACGGCACCGTGTTGGTGATAATCCAGCCGCCGGGGGCGAGCCATTGCACATAGCGCAGTGCTTCCATCGGTTCGAGCGACACGATGATGTCGGCTCCACCCATCGGGATAAGGTCGGATGCGATTGGTTCCGAACTCAGGCGCAGGCACGACATTACGTCGCCGCCACGCTGGCTCATGCCATGCACTTCGGCCTGTTTCAGATATAGGTTGTCGGTAAGTGCGGCCGCTCCGAGGATGGTGGCAATCGACAGAATACCCTGTCCTCCCACTCCGGCCAGAATTATATCGGTTTTCATGATTTTTCTTATGCTTTTTAATGGTTGCTGAGATGCCCGGGCAACCACGTGAAATTGGAGGGTTGTTATTTGGTTGCGGCTTTTTTAGCGTGGCGACGTGCGGTCTGTATGCATTCGCGTCGCGACACGATTACCGACAGCCCGCGGTAGTTGAATTCGTCCTCGAACATGCGTTTCATCTCCTCATGGTTCTTGGGGAGCGAGTCGATGGTTTTGAGGTGGTCGGGGCTGACGCCGAGACCGAGGCATATATCTTCGAGTTTGCCTGTGCCTTGTGAATCCTGGCCGCCTGTCATGCCGGTGGTGAGGTTGTCGGAAATAATCAGCGTCATGGGGGTGTTCTCGTTGACGGCATCGAGCAGCCCGGTCATGCCGGAGTGGGTGAATGTCGAGTCCCCGATTATGGCAACTGAGGGGTGCTGGCCGGCATCGGCAGCTCCTTTTGCCATTGTTATCGAAGCACCCATGTCTACACAGGTGTCGATTGCATTGTAAGGCGCGAGCCATCCGAGTGTGTAACAGCCTATGTCGCCAAACACTTTCGGCGATTCGAATGATTCGAGTGCCTCATTCAATGCTGCGTAAACGTCGCGGTGTCCGCATCCCTGGCAAAGGGCCGGCGGCCTGGGCACAACTATGTCGGCGGGGGCGCCTGACTGGCGGATGAGCTTGTGGTGCATGTCGGGTATTAATCCGGCAACAGCTGCTGCAACGCTGTCGGGGGTAAGTTCGCCGGTGCGTGGCAGGTGGCCGTCGAGTTTGCCGTAGATTTTCAAACCACGGTCAAGCAGGCCGCGCATGCATTCCTCGATTACCGGCTGCCCTTCTTCGATTACCAATATGGCATCGCATGTGTCGGCAAGCTGTGCCACCAGTTTTTTAGGCAGTGGGTATTGTGAGATTTTAAGCACCGGGAACGGGCATCGGCCTGCGAAAGCCTCGTTGACATAGTTATATGCTATACCTGATGCAAGAATGCCTATGCGGGTGTCAGTGCCGGGTATGAGGCGGTTGAACGGGGATTCTTCCGACAGGCGTTCCATATCATCCTTTTGTGCGAGAAGTTCGCGATAACGGACGCGTGAGTTTCCGGGCATCAGCACCCACTGACGTGCTTTTTGCGGGTATGACAATTGGTTTTCAGCAGCTGCGTTTCCTTCTACTTCCACAACCGCGCGGGAGTGGGCAAGGCGTGTCACCATGCGTACCATCACAGGCAGGCCGAGTTTTTCGGAAAGGGCGAACCCATAGGCACCCATGTCATATGCTTCCTGTTGGTCGGACGGTTCCAGGGCCGGTATGATTGCGAATGATGCGTAGAAACGGGAATCCTGCTCGTTCTGAGAGGAGTGCATCGAGGGGTCGTCGGCGGAAATTACCAAAAGTCCGCCGTTGGCGCCTGTCATTGCCGAGTTTACAAACGGGTCGGCAGCGACATTGAGCCCCACATGTTTCATCGATACGATGGCACGTTTGCCGCAGAACGACATGCCGAGGGCTTCCTCCATAGCGGTCTTTTCATTTGATGACCAGTGGGAATGGATTTTGCGCTCGCAGGCAACCGGGTTTTGCTGTACAAATTCAAGAATTTCGGTCGAAGGTGTGCCGGGGTAGGCATATGCACCCGAAAGCCCGGCGTCAATTGCGCCGAGAGCCAGAGCCTCGTCTCCAAGCAAAAGCTTTTTCTGTTTCATGGTGTTCTGATTTAATATATCGTTAAATTACAGATAATACGTGATATAATGATGACTGGATTGCTTTAGCCGGTGTGGATTACGCAGTCGGAAAGGTGTTGTTTCGGTCGCGTATAAAAAATGGCTTGTGCAAATTTACAAAACGATTTTTAAGGATTTGTAATTAAATATTATGTTATGCAACACAAATCCGAAAGCAAAACAATCCCCAGAACAATCCCCAAAACAATCCCTCCAAGACAAGCTTGAATTGGGTTTTGATTGACATTGTGTTGACATTGTGTGCCGGTTTGGCGGTTTTGTTGTGCTTTTTTATTTAAAGGTATTTTTGGGCGAAAGGATAAAATGTGCTATTTTTGTTGTTGGTTTTTCCACATCATCGGTTGGTGGTGTGTGCCAGGCTGCTTTTCCATCTGTCAGTCAATGTTATGTGTAGTCTGAATTCAGGTTGCATAGTGTTCCTGCCGATTGAAAATATAATAGATAACAGTAATATAAAGATATATGCTTAAAAGATTTTTCATCTCCATGCTCGGCTCGTTGGCCGCTATCTGGATTTCGATGATGCTTATCATCCTTTTGGGAATGATGTTTGCCATTGGGTCGGTGGTGAATGCCTTCGCCGGGAAGAATGCAGCCACCGAAGTCGGTTTTAATACGGTGTTATGCCTTCGTCTCGACAGGGTTGTCGAGGAGCGGACTTCCACACCGACGTTCTACGACCTGATAAACGAAACCCCGCAGAACCAGTCGCTGGCCGATATAGTTTCGGCACTGGCTGCAGCAAAGGATGACGACAATATAACAGGGCTTTACATTGCCTGCGACGGTGCACCGGCACGTATCGCCACATCGGAAGCTATCCGCAAGGCTGTGACTGATTTCGGCGAATCGGGCAAATGGGTTGTGGCGTATGCCGACAATTATACGCAGGGTGATTATTATATCGCCACGGCTGCCGACGAGGTTTATCTTAACCCTGTCGGTGGTGTCGACCTGCGTGGTCTGGCTTCGGGCATACCGTTTTTCAAAGGTCTGCTCGACAAAGTGGGGGTTGAGATGCAGATTGTGAAGGTCGGCACTTTCAAAAGCGCGGTGGAACCTTACACGATGACGCATATGAGCGAGGCCAACCGTTTGCAGACGCACGTGTTTCTCGACAACATCTGGGCGCGTATCGCCGGTTCGATAGGGGAATCCCGTGGTATATCCACCGATTCCATCAACATGATGGCCGACAGCCTTGCAACACTTACCGCACCTGAACGCCTGGTGGAAATGAAGCTTGTGGATGCTCTGAAATACCGTAACGAGCTGTCAGATTACCTGAAAGATAAAACCGGGACTGACCGTGACGATGATTTGGCCATGGTGACGGTTTCCGAATACCTTGCCTCGGGTGTAGAAGTTCCCAATGAAAAGTCTGAGAAGAACAAAATCGCTGTTTATTATGCATATGGCGATATCACCGAAAGTGCCAAGGACGGGATTGCTTCTGACCGCGTTGTGCCCGATATTCTAAAGCTGGCTGACGACGATGATATAGAGGCCATGGTGCTCAGGGTCAATTCGGGCGGTGGCTCGGCATTCGCTTCCGAGCAGATCTGGCAGGCTCTCGAAGTGTTCAAGGGGAAAGGGAAAAAGCTTTATGTGTCGATGGGCGATTATGCCGCTTCGGGTGGCTACTACATATCCTGCGGCGCCGAAAAGATTTTCGCACAGCCTATGACCCTTACCGGTTCCATCGGCATTTTCGGAATGATTCCGTGCTTCAAGGAGCTGGTTAACGACAAACTGGGTGTGAACATTGATTATGTTTCGACCAATGCCAACAGTTCCGGCCCTAACTCGTTCGAGCCGCTCACCCCGTTCCAGCATGCAAAATTGCAGGGAGAAGTTAACCGTGGCTATGAACTTTTCACCTCGCGTTGCGCCGAAGGGCGCCATGTGTCGCAGGATTCGATAAAGGCTATTGCCGAAGGGCGTGTGTGGGATGGCTCTACAGCCAGGAAAATCGGTCTTGTCGACGAACTCGGCTACCTCTCCGACGCTATAGAGGCTCTTGCGGAGGAGATGGGTTACGATAAATACCAGGTTGTGGCTTATCCGGATCCCAAAACCTCGTTCTGGGATATTGTGTCGGAACTCAACTCGCAGATGCGCATAAATGCCGCGAAAGAGGAGCTTGGACAGTACTATCCGGTGTATAACCGTATTAAGGAAATCAAGGATATGGCTCCGGTGCAGGCCCGGATGGAAGAAATGGTCATATTCTGATTACTGACGTTTTAGGACTAATCTAACGCGAACATAGGTGCAGCGTGGCGCGTAGCAAAATCATATCCACACTTTTCCTTCTCCCGATGTCGAAGCTTTATGGCTTGGGCGTGGGGATGAGGAACCTTATGTTCAAATGGCATATATTGAAGCAGCGCGAATTCCCGGTGCCTGTGGTAGTGGTCGGGAATATCGGTGTAGGGGGGACAGGCAAAACGCCGCATACGGAATATGTAATCGACCTTTTGCGTTACAAATACCGCATCGGGATGTTAAGCCGCGGATATAAGCGAAAAACCAAGGGTTTTGTGCTTGCCACCCGGCGGTCGTCACCACTCGATATAGGCGACGAGCCGTATCAGATTTATCAGAAATTCGGAAGCGACATAACGGTGGCAGTGTGCGAGGATCGCTGTGCAGGCATAGAGGAGATGCTCAGGCTTGACCCGAAAATCAACCTTATAGTGCTTGATGACGCGTTCCAGCACCGCTATGTGAAGCCTACGGTTTCGATTGTGCTTACAGAGTTCAATAACCCTGTGTTCTACGACAGGCTTCTGCCCTTGGGCAGGTTGCGTGAACCGCAAAGTTCCATTTACCGTGCCGATATGGTAGTGGTGACCAAATGTCCCGAACAGTTGCAGCCGTTGGAATACCGCATATTCAAGAACAGCCTGAAACTGTTCCCGTTTCAGAAACTGTTTTTTTCCAGGTTCGATTATCCGGCATTGCGCCCCCTGTTTCCCGACTATGTGCCGACAACACTGCATCTCAGTTGGCTGTCGTCGGCCGACACAATCTATGTCCTTTCAGGCATAGCCAATCCCAAACCTCTTGTGCGTTATCTCAAAGGGTTTAAGGCGAAAGTAAAGGTGAAGGTCTATCCCGACCATCATAACTTTTCGCGTCGTGACCTGGAAAACATTACCCGGCGTTTCAACGAATTGGAAGGGGAGAGGAAGTTTATAGTAACCACCGAGAAGGATGCCGTAAGGCTGGTAAACAATCCGTATTTTCCCCATGAATTGAAAAACAGCATATTTTTCCAGCCGATCGAAGTCAAATTCGACCCCAAGAATACCGAGCGTTTCGACCTCGAATTGCAAAAAATGCTGCTTAATGCCGTAAGGTAAGGATTTTGTGGGGTCTCTCACTTTGCAGGCTGGCTGAAACAATACATGCCTGCACAACGTTCAACTTAAGAAAAACAAATTCGAAACCATGTTAGAAAAAATCAAACAGACTGCCGATTTCCTTCGTTCGAAAATCGACGATATGCCCAAACTGGCAATAATCCTCGGCACCGGCCTTGGCCCTTTGGCCGATATGATAGAGAACAAAACCGTTATCCCATATTCGGAAATCCCCAACTTCCCTGTGTCGACAGTGGAGGGGCATAGCGGCAATTTTATTTTCGGCATTTTGGCCGGTAAGCGTGTTATGGCCATGCAGGGCCGTTTCCACTATTATGAGGGTTATGACATGAAGACGGTTACCTTCCCCGTGCGTGTTATGCGTGCGTTAGGGGTTGAGACTCTTATCGTGTCGAATGCCGCAGGCGGCATGAACAAGGAATTCCGTGTGGGTGATGTGATGGTTATCACCGACCATATCAACCTTTTCCCGGAAAATCCTTTAAGGGGGAAAAACTACAAGGAACTGGGCGACCGCTTCCCGGCCATGACCGAAGCCTACAGCCACCGGCTTGTGGCTTTGGCCGACCAAATCGGTGCGGAGAAAGGAATCCGGCTGATGCATGGCGTTTATGTGGGCACCACAGGCCCGACTTTCGAAACGCCTGCCGAGTATGAATATTTCCGTGTAATCGGCGGAGATGCTGTAGGGATGTCGACTGTCCCCGAGGTTATTGTGGCACGCCATGGTGGCATGGAGGTTTTCGGCCTGTCAGTAATCACCGACCTTGGCGGCAAGGACGTTACCGACGTACCCTCGCATGAGGAAGTGCAGCAGGCGGCTATCAAGGCCGAGCCTGTAACCAAGGAGCTTGTAAGAACCATTGTTGAGCGTCTTTAATCTGCATAAGGTTCAGGAATCAATATGATGGAGGAGAAGCAGACTGAAATTTCGACCCTTGGTGAGTTCGGGCTTATCGACCGGCTGACCAAGGATATAGAGCATGTCAACGATTCCACCCTGACAGGAGTGGGCGATGATTGTGCCGTGATGTCGTATAAGGATACCGATGTGCTTGTGTCGACCGACCTTTTGGTCGAAGGGGTGCATTTCGACCTTACATATGTGCCTTTGAAGCATCTGGGCTACAAGGCGGCCGTTGTGAATTTCTCGGATATATATGCCATGAACGGCCATCCGCGTCAAATCACCGTGTCGCTTGCCATTTCGAAGCGTTTCACTGTGGAGCATATCGAGGAGCTGTATAGCGGTATCCGGCTGGCATGTGAGATATACGGGGTCGACCTGGTGGGTGGCGATACCACCTCCTCCAGGGCGGGTCTTGTGATTTCAATCACGTGTATCGGTGATGCCCCGAAGGATAGGATTGTATATCGTTCGGGTGCCCATGACACCGATTTGATTTGTGTATCGGGCGATCTCGGCTCGGCATATATGGGATTGCAGCTGTTGGAACGTGAAAAGGTGGCATCGGCGGGGCAGAAGGATTTCGTGCCACAGTTTCAAGGCAAGGAATACCTTATCGAGCGCCAGCTGAAACCTGAAGCACGCCGCGACATTATCGAAAACCTGGCCAAGGCCGGGATTATGCCTACGGCGATGATGGATGTTTCCGACGGATTGTCGTCGGAGCTGCTGCATATCTGCAAGGCTTCTAATGTAGGATGCCGTGTTTACGAGGACCGCATACCTATCGACTACCAGACCGCCCTTATGGCCGAGGAACTGAACATGAACTTGGTTACGGCGGCTATGAACGGCGGCGAGGATTACGAGTTGCTTTTCACGGTGCCATTGCATGCGCATGAAGAAATAAAGAAAATCCCCGGAGTAAAAGTCATAGGCCATATCACCCGGCCTGAGCTGGGATGTGCCATGGTGACACGCGACGGTGCCGAGATGGAGATAAAGGCCCAGGGATGGAACCCCCTGGCGGCAGAGGGTTAAGAATGCTGAAAGCATTTCGGAAATCAGCATAACAATAAAAGTGGTGTCGGGACTTTGAAGAATAAGTCCCGACACCACTGTTGTTATTGGCAACCACGATAAATAGCTGCATATGTGGCCATACGGATTGTAGTGTAGTTCCCCGTTATAATATTTTTGAAAGTTCAGGGGGATATCCATACGGGAGGGGGATTCCGTTCTTATTCCGATTACGTATGATTATATAGAAAAACGATTCGGGCAGAACCACGTTATAGAGGTCGATGGCTTTGTCGAAAAGCGGGGCAATCTGTTCATCTGTGAAGCCTGCGATGCCGCAGCCGATGCGGGTGACATAGAAGGTGTTTTCGTCCCAATATGAAGCAAGTTCGAGAAACTCGTCGACATATGGTTTTATAGTGTCGATGCCTCCCTGCATGGTCGGGATGGCATAGGAGCGTCCCTGTACGCCTACGCCCTGACCCCATATGGCCCCGAAGTGTTCCATGGCTGTGCGGGCAGCCCCGGCACAATGGTGTCCCTCAAGATTGCTGCCGAAAACAAAGAAGTCGTCAGGCTCGAGATGTGTAATATTCTCTGGTGTAAATCTCATATCATTATATCGTTATTGGTTCTAAGTAAGTCATGAAAATTATTACGCATATAACATATTGTCAGGCTTTATATTCTCTGCGGCATCCTTTCGCCGCTTTTTATCCTCATCTTCAGTCTTGTAGTGAGCTACACTCCTTCATCTTCGGATAAAAATCGACTGAAAGTATGCTCTCAGACAATATAAAATAATTTCCACGACTTACTTATCAAAAGTGCTGTTATTTTTTTAACGGATTACTATGGTTATTGTTTTTGCCGGTAGCGGGTAGGAGGAAGTTGGTTATCCATACTCTGACAAGATTTTCGTAAATTTGCATTATTTTTTATGGAAAATCTGGATGACTTCAGAGCATAATGGAAAAGAAAATGATAAAGTTATCGGTGCCGCATCTTGCGGGAAATGAGGGGAAGTACGTCAGCGAGGCCGTGGAATCGACATGGATTGTGCCTTTGGGCCCGTATGTAGATGAATTTGAGAAGCGTCTGGAATCATTTCTTGGCACACAGGAAGTGGTGGCGCTTTCGGCCGGGACTGCGGCAATACATCTCGGGCTTGTAATGGCCGGGGTGAAAGCCGGTGACGAGGTTGTCTGCCAGTCGCTCACTTTTTCTGCAAGTTGTAACCCGATAGTATATCTCGGGGCAAAACCTGTGTTCGTCGACAGTGAGCCTTCCACCTGGAATATGTCGCCCGTGCTTTTGGAAGAGGCTATTGCCGACCGGCATCGGAAAACGGGGCGTTATCCGTCGGCAATCGTCGTGGTGCATCTTTACGGGATGCCTGCCATGATGGATGAGATAAGGGCTGTGGCGGCGAAATATTCCATCCCGGTTGTGGAAGATGCCGCCGAGGCGCTCGGCTCGGAATATAAGGGGCAAAAATGCGGCACTCTCGGACTTTACGGTGCTTTGAGCTTTAACGGCAACAAGATTATAACCACTTCGGGGGGCGGTGCTTTGGTGTGCCCTGATTCCGAAGCGGGCGACAGGGTCAAGTTCCTGGCAACACAGGCACGCGAAAACCGGCCGTATTATTATCACACCACAGTGGGCTATAACTACCGTCTTAGCAATGTGTCGGCGGCTATCGGGTGTGCGCAGATTGAGGAACTTGCCGAAAGGGTGGCTCGCCGACGTGCCATTCACGATTTATATATGAAGGAATTGAACGGGGTTAACGGTGTTTCCGTGTTTGCCAACCCTTGCGCGGATTTTGAATCAAACTACTGGCTTACAACAGTGTTGCTGAATCCGGAAATCATCCGTCGAACTCCCGACGAAATCAGGGTGTTGTTACTTGAAAAGGGAATCGAGACACGCCTTATATGGCGGCCTATGCATATGCAACCCGTCTTTGCCGATGCCCCTTGCTATGGCGGCGCATGTGCCGGGCGGATTTTTGACACCGGTCTTTGCCTGCCAAGCGGTTCGTCGCTTACAGATGAAGAGATTCGGGAGGTTGCAGAGGCGTTGAAAGCTGTGGCGGTGTAGTGTGCTTGGTTTCCTGTTATAAAGAAACCACGAGGTCATAAATGATTTCGACCTCTAAAAAACGTCTGCATTATGTTTGTTTCCGATCTTGATGACACCTTGTTTGATGAAATTGATTATGTACGTTCCGGTTACCGTGCAATAGGCCGCGAGCTGGAACATTACTCCATAATGCCGTGTGCCGAAGCGGTGTTGTTTCTTGAAGCCTCCTCTACAACAGCCGAAGGTTTTGATGACTTGTCGGCCAAGATATGGGTTGACCATCTCGGAAGCCGCTTCAATGCGCAATGGATGGTGGATACATATCGTTACCATATTCCCGATATAAGTTTGCGCCCCGGGGCGTTGGATTTGCTTGAAGGATTGAAACGAAGAGGGGTGCCTATAGGCATTATAACCGACGGGCGTTCGGCAACGCAACGTGCCAAAATAAAGGCTCTCGGGCTTGACAGGTTTGTTGCTGATGGCAATATAATCATTTCGGGTGAAACGGGGGCTGATAAAACAACCAGCCTGCCGTTTGAAACTTTGGCAAATCGTAATCCCGGATGCAGCCGCTTTTTATATCTGGGTGATAATCCTGCCAAAGATTTCCGTTGGCCTAACGCGATGGGGTGGGATACGGTGGAAATTATCGACAGCGAGGGCATTCACATACATCCGCAAAACATAGAAGTCCCGCCAGGGTATCGTGCGCATCACACCATTTCCAGGCTTCCCGAGGCACTTGCCATATTCGATCAGGATAGATAAAGATAGAAAACAAGAGGATTCGCATCGTTGTCTGATTAAGACTGATGCGAATCCTCTTGTTAGGTTCGCTAGCTGTACGGGCTTATTTTATGAGGTACTGCGACGAGATTGACTCGTTGTTGTGAACGCGGCGTATGGTGTCGGCGAAAAGTTTGGCCACCGACAGTATTGTCGCTTTCTTGCAATCCTTGTTGAATGGGATTGAGTTGGTGAAAATCATTTCTGTCAGGCCGCAGTTTTGAACGCGTTCCGATGCGGGTTCGCTCATGATGGCATGAGATGCGAGTGCACGCACTGATTTTGCACCTTCGGCCAGCATCAGGTCGGCAGCTTTGGTTATTGTGCCTGCCGTGTCAACCATGTCGTCGACAAGAATCACATTCTTATCCTTCACGTCGCCGATTACAGTCATGTTGGCAACCACGTTGGCTTTTGCACGCTGTTTGTGGCAGAGCACCAAAGGAACGTTGAGGTATTTTGCGTAGCTGTTGGCACGTTTTGCACCGCCTACGTCGGGAGTGGCTATAACCAGGTTTTCGAGGTTGAGCGACTGGATGTAGGGGATAAACACCGACGATGCATAGAGGTGGTCGACGGGGATGTTGAAGAATCCTTGAATCTGGTCGGCATGGAGGTCCATTGTGATTACGCGGTCGGCACCTGCTGTGACAAGGAGGTCTGACACAAGTTTTGCAGCGATTGAAACGCGTGGCTTATCCTTGCGATCCTGACGTGCCCAGCCGAAATAGGGAATAACTGCGATGACCGATTTTGCCGACGCACGTTTGGCCGCATCAATCATAAGCAATAATTCCATAAGGTTGTCGGTGTTGGGGAAAGTTGATTGCACGAGGTAGACTTCGCAACCGCGGATTGATTCCTCGAACGACACTTCAAACTCTCCGTCGGCAAAATGCTGGATGTTCATTTGGCCAAGCTCGATTCCGAGGTCTTTGCAAATTTCTTCCGCCATGTAGCGTGACTTCGTTCCGGCAAAAACCTTGATAGGGGGTAACATGGAATTCATAAAATGTTTGGGATGAAATGGTGATGCAAAATTAAGCATTTTTTGCATACATATCCCAAAAAATCCTATCCAAATTCCATTTTTGTATTCATGATGCGACGGCACTGCGCCGAATCTCGATGCAGTGCCGTCGTATATTGTAGGGTATAAGGGTTATTTCATTTTCCAGACCACTGCGCCCCAGGGTGGGAGGGCGGTCAGGAAGGGGACGGTGGATGAGAGGGTGCGGTTTTGTCTGCGCCCGGAAAGCAACTCGGTGGCTGTGCGTTTCCCCTCCTGGATGCCGTACATGTCGAATGCCAGCCGGGGGATGTTGATGGCTATATCGGTGGCCTTGTCGGAGAAGTTTACGGCTATCAACAGGGTAGTGTCGCCGTAATGGCGAAGGAATGCGTAGTTGCGATGGGGGGAGAAATGCGGGTTTTCGAAATTGACATACATCACGTCGAAGAAGTCTCCTTTGCTTATGGCGGGTTCCGAATTGAGAAGGTGGAGGACTTTGGCGTAGATGGCACGTAGGTCGCGCTCTTCGGCTGAGAGGGCTCCTCCGTCGGCTTTCCCCCCGTTCAACCAGCGGCGCAAGGTAGGAATCGACCAGTAGTCGAAAATGGTTGTGCGGCCGTCCTTCCCGCTGAACCCTTCCGCATCGTCGGCTTTTTCCCCTAGTTCCTGGCCTGCGTAAATCATAAACGGGGCGGTGGATATCATAGAGCTTACAATGAGCGAGGGGAGGACTTTGGATGCATCGCCCGCGTATTCCGCCGATGCGAAGCGCTGTTCGTCGTGATTCTCCAGGAAATTGAGCATACGCGCCCCGATTCCGTCGATTCTCTGCCAGCAGTCGGTGATGGTGGCAGCCGAATGGTGGTGGCATTGCACGTCGCGGAGCGTGTCGTAGAGGTTGACTTTGTCGTAAAGATAGTCGAAATGCCCCCGGAACAGGAAGTCGCGATACAGGTTCACATCATAAATCTCGGCGATGAACTGGATGTGGGGATAGGTATCCTTTACCTGCGGAATTGCCCATTCCCAAAAGTCGAGTGGCACCATGAACACCATGTCGCATCGGAATGCATCGATTCCTTTGGCAGCCCAATAGCGCAGGATATGGAGCATTTTGAACCATGTGGGGGGGATGGGGTTGAAGTGGCATGTGCCGTCGCCGTAGTCGACCCCATAGTTGAGTTTCACAGTCTCATACCAGTCGTTGCGCGAGGGGAATGCATTGAAGCAGTCGTTGCCTGAGGCTTTGGCCGGGAATTCGTTGTAGTCGCCGATTGGGAACTGCGGCTGGAACAGCTGGCGCGGGATATAATAGAAGTTATTCGCAGGTGAGAAGAACTTGGTGGAGTCATCGCCTTGTCCGAAGTCCTCAATCCCGGTTGGCGCGGCATCGGAGTGGTAGCAGCGTGCCACGTGGTTAGGCACGAAATCCATCACCACCCTCATCCCGGCATTGTGGGTGCGGTCGATAAGTGCTTCGAATTCCTTTATCCGGTCAGGAACAGAGACGGCAATGTCGGGGTCAATGTCGTAATAATCCTTGATAGCATAGGGTGAGCCTGCTTTCCCTTTCACAACGGAAGGGTCGTCGGGGGTGATGCCGAATGCGGAATAATCGGTTGCATGGGCATGCTCGATTACGCCGGTGTACCACACATGGGTGGCGCCGAGGTCGTGAATCGAGGCAAGGACTGTGTCGGTTATGTCGTTCAGCTTCCCGCAGCCGTTTTGTGTTATGTCGCCGTCGGGTACGCAATTCTCGTTCATGTTGGCAAACAGTCGCGGAATCATCTGGTAAATCACAGGTTTATCCACAACCGGGAGTTTGTGCTTCCGTTTTGCCTTTGGCATGTTTTTAGACGTCGGGCCGGTCGCTTTCCCGGTTGGCGTGACGGCTGGCGCCGTGGGGCGTTGTATTTTTTCAGGGCTGCTCATCGTGATATTGTTGGTTTATCGGTTCGATACCAGAGCCTTCATTTTCATTCTGCCAGTCTTTTATGGCACGGTGGGCGGCTGCATAGCCGCTGAGGTAGGCTTTGTTGATATCTTTGAGGTTAAAAACTTGGTAGCCGGAGAGTTCGGGGGTTATAATCACACGGTCGCACATTTTCATGTCGTCAAGCTGGTTGGCTTTTGCCATGAGATTATAGGTGCGGAGTGCTATTTCGAAAAATGATTTTTTGTAACGGAATGTTGTAAGGGGGGAGCAATTGATGCCTATAAGCTTTTCGCATTTGTCGCGGATTATCCATGCCGGGAGGTTGCGCAACACACCTCCGTCGACATAATGGGTGCCGTTGATTTTGACAGGCTGGAACACAATCGGGATGCTGCATGAGGCCATGACGCGTTCGCCCAAAGGGCCGTCGTGAAACTCGGCCGGCACGCCGTTATCCAGGTCTGTGACCCCTATGTAGGTCGGGATTTTCAGGTTTTCGAGACGGTCGACCCCGGTTGTTTTCTCGATGAATTTCTTGAATTTAGCCAGCGAGAAAACCCCTTCCCCTTTACTTATGGAGAGTTTGCAGAAGTCGGTGAATTTCGATGCTGTGAACATTGAAAGCATCTCGTCAAGCGGCACCCCGGCGGCATACATGACCCCGGCTACCGAACCGGCCGATACCCCGGCAATTATATCGGGTTTCAGTCCGGCCTCTTCCAGGGCTTTGAGTGCGCCTACATGTGCGAAGCCCCTTGCACCCCCACCGCTTAGTGCCACCCCTAATTTATATCTGCGGGGTTGTGCGTCGGGGCTGGCAGCGGCTGGTATCGTTGTTTCCGACATGGTTTGGAATAAGGGTTTATCTGATTTGTTTTTCAATGTGGCAGCCGTTAGCCAGCTGCTGCAGGAAGGTCGTTTTTGCTTCTGTCTCAGCCCATTCTTCGTCAGGCACTGATTGCGGGGTGATGCCCCCTCCTCCGTATATGCAGTAACGGGAGGTGTCGAACTGCATGCAGCGCAGGTTTACGAATGCTTTATAGAACCGTGGTGATGAGAAGGCGACAAAACCTCCGTAACATCCACGTGGATGTGCTTCGAATTTCCTGAGGTCGTTGATGGCATCGGTTTTGGGATAGCCGCATAGTGCCGGGGTAGGATTCAGGGCATCCATTATATCCGGCAGTTGCCCAGGATTGGCTGTGCCGTGGATGTGGGCACACAGGTGTTCGATTTCCCCGTATGCGACCTCTTCCAGGGGTGCGACCTCGGCTGTGATTCCGAGCCGTGAAAGCGAATCGGTTATAAAGTCGATTACGAATCTGTTTTCACGTATGTTTTTTTCGTCCCAGGGAGAATTTCCGGCTTTTTTGCGTGTTCCGGCAAGTGCCATCGTGCGGAACTCCCCGGTGGTTTTGTCGAAATCCAGCAGGATTTCGGGGGTGGCTCCGAGCCAGCTTCCTGTCTGAGGGGTGTGGTATATGAAGCGGAGGCTGTTGGGATGGGCTTCGAAAAGCGACCGGGCAATTCGGCCTGGTGTGGTGGAGGGGTCGATGTGGCCGCATATTGCACGTGAGTACACGGTTTTGCCGCTGCGTTTGCTGCAACTGCCTATTACGCCTTCCACACCGTTGATGTATTCGGCATGTGATGTTGAGTGCCGGTGTACCGGCATCGGATGTGTACCGGCGGCTGTGGTTGTGGTCGCTGTGTCGCCATCGCCTATGACCAAACGGCTGGCGAACGGTGCAAGCCAAGGCGCGACCTCCATGGTCATCATGCCGGAACCGTATCCTTTCCCGAACCATCTTGGTTCGTTTTCTCCCGGCAGAAGCAGCATGCCGAACTGCTCGCCTGAGGCGAGGGCGCGGTCTATTTGTTGTGACACTGAACCGCCAGGCTTGTTTTTCCCTATCGAGTCCTTGTTCATTCGGGGATGGCTATCAATTCGAAAGGCATAGCCTCTGTAATAATAACGTTGCAGAACATGCCCGGTTGAAGTTCACGTGTCTTTTTGACCAGGACTTCTGGATCGACTTCCGGGGAATCCCATTGTGTCCGTGCGATATAGAAGTCGTCTTCTTCGCGGTCGATAACCACTTCAAGCGTTTTTCCGACTTTTTCCTGCTGGATTTCCATAGAGATTTCCTCCTGGAGGGCCATTAGGCGGTCAAGGCGCTCCTGTTTCACATCCTCAGGCACATTGTCGGTGTAATTACGCGCGGCAAATGTGTCGTCCTCCTCGCAGTAGGCAAACGCGCCCATCCGCTCGAACCGTTGTTCTTTGACGAAGTCGAGCAATTCATTGAAATCTTCATCGGTTTCCCCGGGGAATCCTACCATCAGGGTGGTGCGGATGTGTATGCCGGGGACTTTTCGGCGCATTTCGTCCAACAGGCTGCGGGTCTCGTCGGCAGATATGTGCCGGCGCATATTGTTCAGCACATTGTCGGAAATGTGTTGGAGGGCTATGTCGAGATATGTGCACACGTTTTCACGGCGTGCCATCACGTCAAGAAGCCCGTGGGGGAATTCTGTTGGGTATGCGTAATGCAGGCGAATCCATTTCACCCCGTCGATATCGGCGAGACGGTCAACCAGTTCTGGTAGCTTCAGTTCGCCATAAAGGTCTTGGCCGTAGCCTGAAAGATCCTGGGCTATGACGTTGAATTCCTTTACCCCGCGTGCTACCAGCGTTCTGACCTCTTCCTCGATTTCCTCTATCGGCCGCGATTTATACCGCCCTGTAATGAGCGGGATGGCGCAGAAGGCGCAGAACCTGTTGCACCCTTCGGCTATTTTGAGGTATGCGTGGTGTGAAGGGGTGGTGATGACACGGTCGTAGGATATGGCTCCGGGATGTCGCCGCGTCAGATCGGTAACAAGCGAAGTCCAGTCGAATTTGCCGTAAAACCTGTCGACTTCGGGAAGCTCTTTCTGCAAGTCCTGACGATAGCGTTCCGACAGGCACCCCATCACGTAGAGTTCCTTTATGTGCCCGAGGTTTTTGGCTTCGACCTGTTCGAGGATTGTGTTGACCGATTCCTCTTTGGCGTCGCCGATGAAACCGCAAGTGTTCACCACCACTATGTCGGTAGGGGATGAGGTTTCGTGCGAGGCTTCGAACCCGGAGTCGGCGAGCATCTTCAATACCCGCTCCGAGTCAACAAGGTTTTTCGAGCAACCTAGGGTTATAAGATTTACAGTGCGCAATTTTCCGAATTGAAATGGTTAAGATACAGTTCCTGACACGCCGCACATGGCGGGACCCGGTCAGGGATGCCGCGATGCGGGGTTATTTGGTCATGCTCCGAAAAGCGATTCCACAAATTCTTTCTTGTGGAACACCTGGAGGTCATTGATGCCTTCACCGAGGCCGATATATTTTACAGGGATTTTGAATTGGTCGGAGATACCTATCACCACGCCGCCTTTGGCTGTGCCGTCGAGCTTTGTAACGGCAAGCTCGTTGACGTTGGTGGCAGCCACGAACTGGCGTGCCTGTTCAAAGGCATTCTGCCCGGTGGAGCCGTCGAGCACCAGGAGGACTTCGTGCGGGGCATCGGGCACCACTTTCTGCATGACGTTGCGTATTTTCGACAGCTCGTCCATCAGTCCCTTCTTGTTATGCAGACGTCCGGCCGTGTCGATAATCACAACGTCGATATCGTTGGCTTTGGCCGACTGGAGCGTGTCGAATGCCACTGCGGCGGGGTCGCTGCCGAGTTTCTGCTTTACGACCGGCACGCCTGCCCGTTCGCCCCATATGTCGAGCTGTTCCACGGCTGCGGCACGGAATGTGTCGGCGGCGCCGAGCATCACTTTGTTGCCGGCAGCCTTGAATTGTGCCGCGAGTTTGCCTATCGTTGTGGTCTTCCCGACGCCGTTTACCCCGACAACCATTATTACATGGGGTTTGTGCCCGGCGGGTACGGTGAAATCCTCCTCGGCCGATTCGTTATTGTTCTCGGCAAGCAGTTCGCATATTTCTTCGCAAAGGAGTTTGTTAAGCTCCGATGATCCCACATATTTATCCCTGGCCACACGCTTCTGGATGCGGTCGATAATCTTCAGGGTGGTTTCCACCCCCACGTCGGAGGTTATGAACACCTCTTCGAGATTATCGAGCACATCGTCGTCGATTTTCGATTTCCCGGCTACGGCACGGGTTATTTTTGAGAATAGGCCTTGTTTGGTGCGTTCAAGGCCGTTGTCGAGAGTCTCTTTTTTCTCTTTTGAGAAAAGCTTGTTGAAAAATCCCATTATGATGCGGAATGTCAAGGTTATGTAAGACTTGCAAAATTACGAAAATGCCGTCATATAAACAAATATCGCGACCACACCGGGGGCGAGGTCGCGATATGCGGTAATATTTACCTTAGTTATGGCAGATGATGTCGGAATGTCAGTCGACCTGTATAACGAGGAAGTTTGTTACGCTCCAAAAGCGTGCGGGGCTTGTAATTTTAAGAACCTGGCTGCCATTGGGAGCTTCTGTTATCGTGTAGGAGTCAGACGGCTGGTTGGTCAGCACTTTTGCCTTTTTCGAGTGCAGGTCGATAGAGGTCAGGGTGCGTTTGTCGCCCATGGTGAAGTAGCTTTGTTCGAAATCCTCGGGCATGATTTTGGTTTTGCGGAGGAAACCGGTTTCAATGAGTTTGTGCTCTTTGAGTTCGCTTTTGCTTCCGATTGCGTAATAGCATGTGTTGAGTTCGTTTGTGAGGTCGGATGCAACCTGTTCAACTTCCTCTTTTGCTGCCGTTACCGATGCTACCTGGCTGTTGAGCGAGTCGAGGTTGGCCGTGAGGCGCTCTATGTGGATGTTGGCGTTGGAAAGGTCTTTGCGAAGGGTTTCGATTGTCCCTTCCTGGTCAGAAATCTGTTTCTTCAGGGTCTGTATCGATTTTTGCAGGGTCGAGTTGTTCGACGAGCTGTTCTGGAGTTTTTTCTCAAGCTCGGCAAGACGGTCGCGCCGCATCTGCAATGTCTGCTGGATCACAAGCATGTCGTTGCGTATCTGCTGGCGTCTGTCTTTTGATTCAGCCGAAAGGTCGTTGGTCGATGACAGGATGTTCTCCATCTGTTTAATCTGGGCCATACCGTCGGCCACATCGTTCATAAGCACCAACAGGCTGTCCTGGTTGGCAAGTGCGATGCGTAGTGAGTCGCCGGTGGTGGGGATGTCGGCAACCTGCGATTGTTCGGCACGGTGGTTACAGGCTGTTGTAAATACGAGGCCTGTGATTGCTAGCAAAGCTAATTTCTTCATAAGTAAATAGTTGTTAATGTAATTTCCTTGAGTTGTTTATCACTGGTCACGACCCGGCGCCTTAAACGGCTTCTGCAACCGTGTTTTTGCGATATGACTTTTATTCTTCGTCGTCGTTGTCGCGATATTTGTTACGATGAATTTTCTTAACTGATTTATCATCCCTCTTCCCTGCAATGACTATAACGATTTCCCCCTTCGGATTGTTCACGGTGAAATATTCTGCAAGTTCACCGAGGGTGCCGTTACATGTGGTGTTATGCAGTTTGGAGATTTCGCGCGACACTGATGCGTCTCTTTCGGAGCCGAATGCTTCGGCCAGTTCTTTAAGGGTTTTGGCCAGGCGCATTGGTGATTCGTAGATTATCATGGTGCGGGGTTCCTGGGCGAGTTCTGCCAGACGTGTCGTCCTCCCTTTTTTCATCGGTAGGAATCCTTCGAATGTGAACCGCTCGCACGGCAGCCCCGAGTTGACCAGTGCAGGCACGAATGCCGTAGGGCCCGGGATGGTTTCGACCTCGATGCCGTTTTGCCGGCATGCACGGGTGAGCATGAACCCGGGGTCGGATATGGCCGGTGTCCCGGCATCGGAAATCAAAGCTATGCATTCCCCGGCCAGGAGGCGGTTTACAATCGGGGCTGTGGTTTCGTGTTCGTTGAATTTGTGATGCGACTGCATGGGGGTGGTTATGCCGAAATGACGTGTAACCACGCTGCTGGTGCGCGTGTCCTCGGCAAGAATCAGCGAGCATGTTTTCAGAATTTCCACGCTGCGGGGTGCCATGTCGCCAAGGTTGCCTACCGGGGTAGGGACTACGTATAATTTCCCTTTTGGTTCCATTTTTTGTGTTATGCGGAGGTGTGGTGTTTATTCGTTGAAAAACTGGCTTATTGAGCTTATGAAATCTTTAGCCTCTTCTGTATTCAGATTGATGTGTCCCGTTTCAGAGAGGAATGCTTTCACATCGCTGATTGATTGCAGTGTGGCTATATGGGCCAGGGCTTTGTCAAAACGGTCGGACGAACCTCCGAACAGCGTTCTGCGGTAAAGGAACATGTCGTTAAGAGTCAGCGAGTTCCTGAGCTGTGATGCTGTCAGCACGGGGATGGCTGTCGGAGCCGTGTTGTCTCGGTCTCCGGCATCATCCGCTTCCTCGAATTCGGCACTATCGGCATTGTTATGCATATCCTCCTGAGGGGTGGGGGATTCGGCTTCGTTTGTTTCCCATGCTTCTGATTCGGCTTCCTCCACTGTGGGTTCGCCATCGTTATCTGCGTTATCAGCATCGACATCATTATTTTCTTCCTGCAGGGGCTGATGCGGGAATGATGACGAAGGTTCGCACTGATGGTCGTCCGTGACTTCGTTGTTTGGAATGTCGTCGGTTTCGGATAGTTCCGCTTCCCGGCGTGCTTCGTTGATAAGTGCATCGGATGCCATGGCGTCGGATACTCCTGTTTCCGCCTCTTCCCTAAGCTCATTGGCGCGGTCTTGTATGATTGCTTTGGTGATTTCCTCTATGCGGTCATCGGCATTTTCGCCGACATTATGGTCGGCGATGAATGATAGCCTGCGGATTTTCCGGCACAGTTCCTCGTCAACGTCGTTGTCGGTATCTTTAAGCCGCAGGAGTTCCTCGGCTATATCTGCTGTAAGGTGAAGCATCTCGTTGATATACTCTTTCATAATGTAGTGTTTGAAATAGGGCAGATTGTGTTTGCCGGATTTTTGAGATTTGGAAGCCCAGATGACTTCTCACTATGATTATAACATTCCTAACGGCTTGTTTGTCAGTTGAACTGGCGCAACAGGAAATCGGATATGGCTTTTGTTACGAGGACGCGTTTGCAGATGAAGTCGTTCACCATGATTACGACAACGTGGGAGGGTGAGCCGTCGGGTGCCAGCCGGTAGCCTGCATAGCATTGCACCCCGTTCATGCTCCCGCTTTTCAGGGCAAGTTCGCCTTCGAGCGGGGTGTCACGCAGCAGCTTTTTGACTGTGCCTTCCAAACCCGCTTTCGGGAACAACGATACGTAAAGTTCCCCGGACGGGGCCTTGGCGCTACGTTCCAGCAGGTCGGCCATGAATTTGGGAGTCAGCTTGCTGTTGCGTGTAAGGCCGCTCCCGTCGAATGCCACGAGTGCATCGGTGTCGAATCCTGCATCGGCCAGTATTTTGCGTTCGCGGTTAAGTGCGTCGGCCATAGTGCCTCCCGGCGACAGCAGGCGGAGCATTCCTTCGGCATAAAGGTTGTTGCTTTTCTCCATCATGGTTCGCAGGATACTTTTCACAGCCGGGGAGCGATGGGTGTAGAGTTTGCGCGGGGCTGCTGCCAGGCAGCCTACCTCATGCCAGCCGATGTTGATGCTGTCGGCACGAAGGCGGCTTTCGATTGCGTCGACGAATGTTTCGCCGGGTTCTGTAAGCGCCCTGTCGCCGGGGCATGAATTGTCGTTATAGTTCAGAGGGTATAAGCCTGCGCCATATGACCATTTCAGATCCTCTACTTCCCATTTCTGCACGGGACCTTGGTTCTTGAACCCTACGGAGTCGATGGCGATACCGCCCGTTATCTGCTTTATACCCAGGCGGCATATGCGCGATGCGATAGAGTCGGCCATTCCGCAGTGTCCGGGGAACTGGCGGCTTTCGGTTGTCGGGTCGCCGATACCCTTTATAATGATGTCGCCATAGAGTGTGCCGTCGGGGCCGATTTCCCCGTTAAGTGTGGTTTCGGTACATAATTCGTCGTTTTCATGCCCGTCGAGAATGACGGCGGCTGCGGTGACGCATTTCAGGATGCTTGCGGGTGTCAGGAATTTGTCGGGATTTTCCGACACGATATCGTTGCCGGTTTGCAGGTCGCGGATCAATATCCCTATGTTTGCCCCGCGTGAGCGCGGGATGTTGATTGCCGAGGGCCTGGCTGCGGCGGCCATAGCGCTGACGGCGGCGCAAATCAACAATATAGCTTTGATTTTATGGGTCATGCTTGTGATATACATAGGTTGATTGTTGTGATTGCTGTTTTGTTTGATGCAGGACGATTTTGATGCCTTCATGTTACGGCGGGATAGTATCCCCGGTAATTTCACCACGAAGTTAGTAATATTCCATGAAGCACCCAAACCGCCAAAGTTGTCATTTGGCTGACGTTATGTGATAATTTTTGGCAGTTGACTTATTTTTTTGTAATTTCGCACATTGAAATAGGATGGCTTCAGGCGTTGTTTGTCTGCGGCTTGTCTGATTCGAAGGAGCATTACAGGTACTTTTTTCCATCACGAACCGAAACAGCAGCATGGTAAGCAAGACACGAGAACGCCTTATCGAGGTGGCCCGTCAGCTCTTCGTCCGAAAAGGGGTGGAGAACACGACCATGCTTGACATCGCCAACGCCTCTGACAAAGGGAGGCGCACGATTTACACTTATTTCAAGAATAAACGTGAGATTCACCAGGCGGTTATAGAACGTGAGAGCGAGCAGATTGTTTCGCGCCAAAGGCAGATTCAGACAGAAACCGTGTCGGCATCCAAAAAGCTTGAAAACTTTATGAGGGCGCGTTTTGAGATTCTGCGTTGCCCCACCTCGCAGAAACCTCATGAAATGATGTCGCTTCTTAACCTGCTGGAGGGGAGCAGGGTGGGGAAGACACGTAGGCTTGCTGCCCAGAAAGAGGTGGAAATCCTTCACAAGATTATACAGGAGGGGGTCGATAACGGGGAGTTCGTCCCTGAAATGGCTGCCAATCTCGCCTCGATGGTGGTAATGGTCATGCAGGGGGTAGATAATACCGTTGCGGCCGAAAACATGGAAGTCCTCGGGTTTGAACGGGAAGCAACGTTCAATAACGTGATTTCATTCATCCTCGACGGCGTGAGAGCCCCTGGCTGCCGTCTGCCTGATTCTGATTTATAATAAACAACAAGACCAAAAAACATAACAATGAAATTACTTGAAGGAAAAACAGCAATCGTGACCGGCGCCGCACGCGGCATCGGTAAGGAGATTGCCCTGCGTTTCGCGCGCGAAGGCGCAAACATCGCATTTACCGACCTCGTAATCGACGAGAACGGCAAAAAGACAGAAGAAGAAATCGCAGCCCTCGGGGTAAAGGTAAAGGGTTATGCATCGAATGCTGCCGATTTTGCTCAGACCGAGGAGGTTGTGAAGCAGATTCACAATGATTTCGGTTCAATCGACGTGCTTGTGAACAATGCAGGTATCACGAAAGACGGTCTGATGATGCGTATGACCGAGGCTCAATGGGATGCCGTTATCGCCGTGAACCTTAAGAGCGCTTTCAACTTCATCCATGCCGTGCTGCCGATCATGCTCCGTCAGAAGAGCGGTTCGATTATCAACATGGCATCGGTTGTCGGTGTGCACGGCAATGCCGGTCAGAGCAACTATGCTGCTTCAAAGGCGGGGCTTATCGCCCTTGCCAAGAGTGTGGCACAGGAAGTGGGTTCGCGTGGTATCCGTGCGAATGCCATCGCCCCCGGTTTCATCGAGACCGCTATGACAGCCGCCCTGCCCGACGATGTGCGTGCCGAATGGTGCAAGAAAATACCCCTTCGCCGAGGCGGCCAGGTTGAGGATATCGCCAACGTTGCAACCTTCCTTGCCTCCGACATGGCAAGCTATGTTACCGGCCAGGTTATCCAGGTTGACGGCGGCATGAACATGTGATGCCCTGACGGCTTTATATTTATATATGGAAAAACAGTAGCAGGCGCTGTGTGGCGGCAACGCCATGATGCGCCTGCCTACTTTATTATCGAGTCATTATGTTGAACTACAATACCGGGCTGCGGCAACTGGTGCTTCCGGAATATGGCCGGAATATACAGCGGATGGTTGACCATTGCCTGTCGATTCCCGACCGCGAAGAGCGCACGTCGTGTGCCCATGCCATAATCCGTTCTATGGGTAACCTGTTTCCTGAATTGCGCGCGCCTGAGAACGAACACAAGCTTTGGGACCACCTTGTCATTATGTCGGGATTTAACCTCGATATAGATTTCCCGTGCGAGGTTATCCAGGCTGCCGACCTTGCAACAGCGCCGCAAACCGTGGCTTATCCCCAGGCACCCATCCGTTATCGCCATTATGGCAAAATCATCCAGGAGATGATTGACAAGGCGTCGGCTATGGAAAACAGTCCGGAACGTGACCAGATAGTCCTTTTGCTGGCCAACCATATGAAGAAGCAGATGCTGGCGGTTAATCCTGACGGTGTTGACGATGCGAAGGTGTTTAAGGATTTGCTTGAGCTTTCGCACGGTGCGATACGTCTTACCCCGGCCGATACACGCCTTCACGAATTCAAGGAGATGCCGGTGGCCCCGACGGGGAAGAAGAAAAAGAAGAAATGACAGGCCGGTAGTCAGCAAGGATTATAATCTTACCATTATGATAAGGGAAAACGAATTGAAGGTTGTCGGCAGGCTGCTCAAGCCTCACGGCATATGCGGCGAAATCACCGCGTTGCTTACCGTTGATGTGGATTTGTCGGAGCTTGGCTGCATAATGCTGAAGCTCGACGGCATATTCGTGCCGTTCTTCCTTTCGTCTGTGCGTCCGAAAAGCGCCGAAACCGACCTCCTGACCATTGACGGGATTACTGACGAGCTACAGGCCGCACGTCTGTGTCCCAACGATATATATGCTTTGGCCGAAGAGCTTCCGGGTTTGGATAAGGATGGCTTTTATGCAGCAGATATGGAGGGTTTCGAAGTTTTGGCCGACGGGAACCCGTTGGGAAAAATCATAGGTATTGATGACACAACCGCCAATTATTTGTTTATAATAGAGACACCTTCGGGCAACAGGCATCTTATCCCGGTGGCCGACGAGTTTGTGACAGGCGTCGACATGGACGGGCGGCGTGTGACGATGGAACTCCCGGAGGGGATTCTCGGCCTTTGAACAACGGGGAATGCCGGTTGGCTGCCGATGCGGGCGTTTCCCGATAAAAGGATTGTAAGTAAGTCATTAAAATTATTACGCATAAAACCTATAATCAGGCTTTATATTCTCTGCGGCGAAAGGATGCTCTCAGGCAATATAAAATAATTTACACGACTTACTTGGGATAATTATTGGATATAAGAGATTTTCAGACAATCTCTAAGTTGTTGATTGATATAAGTTATGGAATTTGACGAACAGAAAGCGATAGAGTTTATCAACCTCCGGCTTACAGAAGCGGGAAGGAAGCCTTATGACGAAGATGAGGTGTTTAACATTATCGACATGATATGGGATTATTATCAGGAGAACGGGCTGCTTGAGGTGGAGGCCGATCCAGATAACGACCCGGATGATATAGAGGGGGAAGTGGTGGATTATGTGACCCGTATGCTCCGGAAGGATAAGGCTGCCAAAGTGGCGCCGGAAGATGTGCCCGTTATGGTGCGTGCCGAGATGGAGTATGAAGACTCCATAATATGACATAAGGGGCGCCGGTGTGTGCCCTTTCTAACCAAACACGTTGTGCCATGTTGCGTTTGATGACTTTTATAACCGGCGTTGTTACGGTAGCAGGACTCTCATTTTGGTCTGTGCAACACGTTTCAGCCCAAAAGAAGGATGCCTCGCAGGAACAGCTTGTCGACCTGTCGGAACTGACATTGGAGGAAACCCTGATGCTGCCCGATGTACCGGCAAAGCAGACTGCATATATCAAGAATTATATGAACCGTGAGGCGCATGCCCTGCATAAAATGGGGTATAAGGTGGAGACTACCCGGAAAGGGGAGGTGGTAATAGCCTCCATCCCTGCCGACGAGCTGTTCGCCCCGAATTCGACCACCCTTCTGCCTTCGGCACCCGAAAGGTTGAAAGCGTTTCTGCCTTATTTCCGCACGCATGGCAAATTCAAGGTGATTTTGGCGATGCATTCCGATGATACGGGTTCGGATAAGTACCTCTACAGCCTGACCGAGCAGCGCATACTTGCCCTTTACGGATATTTCGACTCCCATGCCGCGCAAACCGACATGCTTCAGGGTTACCCTATGTCCGACAGCGAGCCATTGAAAGATACCCCCAACACCTCATATGCCAACCGCCGTGCCAACCGCCGGCTGGAAATCTATATAGTGCCGGGGCCGATGCTTATAATGGAGGCAAAATCAAAGAAATTATAGGCTCTTAGCGAAAAAAATAGTAATTTTGCAATCGCAAATGGTTTGTGCCGGCCACGGTGATACCATTCATTCATGTGTCAACAACAAAACGAAATAGAAACAGTTTGCGATGGCAAAAGAACTCAAAGATCTGACCAAACGCAGCGAGAATTACTCGCAATGGTATAACGATTTGGTCATTAAAGCAGATTTGGCCGAACAGTCGGCTGTGCGCGGATGTATGGTGATAAAGCCTTACGGCTATGCCATTTGGGAGAAGATGCAGCATGAACTTGACCGCATGTTCAAGGAAACGGGTCATCAGAACGCATATTTCCCGCTCCTTATCCCGAAATCATTCCTCAGCCGCGAAGCGGAGCATGTCGAGGGGTTTGCCAAAGAGTGTGCCGTCGTGACCCACCACCGTCTGAAAAACAATCCCGACGGCTCCGGTGTGATTGTCGACCCTGAGGCCAAGCTGGAAGAAGAGCTTATTATCCGCCCGACCTCTGAAACCATCATATGGAACACGTATAAGAACTGGATTACATCGTATCGCGACCTTCCCATCCTCATCAACCAGTGGGCAAACGTGATGCGTTGGGAAATGCGCACCCGTCTGTTTCTCCGCACTGCCGAATTCCTGTGGCAGGAAGGGCACACCGCCCATGCCACCCGTGAGGAAGCCGAGGAGGAAGCTGTAAGGATGCTCAACGTCTACAACGATTTCGCCCACAATTTCATGGCCGTGCCGGTAATAAAGGGTGTCAAATCGGCAAACGAGCGTTTCGCCGGTGCGTTGGAAACCTATACTATCGAGGCTATGATGCAGGACGGCAAGGCGTTGCAGTCAGGTACCAGCCACTTCCTCGGACAGAATTTTGCAAAGGCATTCGATGTGAAGTTTGTCAACAAAGAGAACCAGCCGGAATATGTATGGGCGACCTCGTGGGGTGTTTCAACCCGTTTGATGGGAGCCTTGATTATGTCGCATTCCGATGATAACGGCCTTGTGCTCCCCCCGCATCTTGCACCGATCCAGTGCGTGATTGTGCCTATCTCGAAAAACAGCGAGCAGCTTGCCGAAATCAGCAAGGTGGTAGAGCCTATCGTCAAGGAACTGCGCGCCCTCGGGGTCAGCGTGAAATATGACGATGCCGATAACAAGCGCCCCGGCTTCAAGTTTGCCGACTATGAACTCAAGGGTGTGCCTGTGCGCCTCGCAATCGGTGCACGCGACATTGAAAACGGCACAGTGGAGATTATGCGCCGCGACACTCTCGAGAAGCAGGTAGAGCCGCTTGAAGGGATTGCCCGTTTCGTTAAAGACCTTTTGGAGGATATCCAGGCCAACATATATCAAAAGGCTCTCAAGCATCGCGAGGAACTTACCCGCGAAGTCAATTCTTACGAAGAGTTTAAAGAGGAAATCGAGAAAGGCGGCTTCCTGCTCTGCCACTGGGACGGGACTCCTGAAACCGAGGAGAAAATCAAGGCGGAAACCAAGGCCACGATTCGTTGCATACCGTTGGACGGCGACAAGACCCCGGGCAAATGTATGGTTACGGGCAAGCCTTCGAAGCAACGCGTGATTTTTGCCCGCAACTATTGATGCCGGTTTTACGCAACAATCTCGGTTTATGATTTATCGGATGTAATAACAAGCTAGCGGATTTGTTGTTACAGACCATATATAAGATTATTTATAACACTGCGTCGGGGATAAATATGTCATTGATTCCCGACGCAGTTTTCTATCATGAATATCGCATGGGAACTACACCTGTAATCGCCATTGTGGTGCCTTGTTATAATGAAGAGCAGGCTTTGCCGCTTTCGGTTCCTAAAATGCTTGATGTTATCGACCGTATGGTCGCTGACGGGATTGCGTCGGCTGAAAGTTATGTGCTTTTGTGCAATGACGGCAGCAAAGACCGCACATGGGATGTGGTTCAGCGGCTGCATTTGGCCGACAAACGTGTCAAAGGCATATCCCTGGCACATAACCGAGGCCATCAATATGTGCTTTTGGCGGGGCTGATGACGGTGCACGGACGTTGTGACGCGGCAATCTCCATTGATGCCGACTTGCAGGATGACCCTATGGCGATTGTGGAGATGGTGAAGAAATTCCGCAGCGGGAAAGAGATTGTTTACGGCGTCCGTTCGTCGCGTGCCGCCGACACATGGTTTAAACGCACCACCGCCCATGCATTCTATTCCTTTCAGAAAAAAATGGGGCTTGAAACAGTCTATGACCATGCCGACTACAGGCTGATGAGCGACCGCGCCTTGGGCCTGCTCGGGCAATATGGCGAATCCAACCTGTTCCTGCGCGGTATCGTGCCGCAGATCGGGCTTGAAAACGATGTTGTGACATATTCGCGCGATGAGCGCGTGGCAGGGGAGTCGAAATATCCGTTGGCCAAGATGCTTAGTTTCTCGATTGATGGGATTACCTCGTTCTCGGCACGTCCGATGCGCTGGATTTTTATGACCGGGCTGGTGCTTTTGGTGGTGGCGCTGCTTGTGGCGGTGTATGTGTTCTCGTCTTATTTCTACAGCGACCATATAAGTGCCGGGTGGGCCTCGATTATGCTTTCGATATGGGTGCTGGGATCGATGATTCTGATTGCAATCGGTATAGTAGGGGAATATATCGGCAAGATTTTCAACGAGGTCAAGCACCGTCCGCGTTATGCCGTGGCCGACGAGGTGTGGGATTGAGAGATTGAAGTCATCCTGACTTCACAATCTCTCAATGTTCCTAAAATCTTTTCGGGAAAAACAGGTCGGCCATTAAGGATGGTGAACGGCCTGTTAACAAATATTTTGGCTGCGACAGGGCTTTTTACGCTGGAAATGATTAACTTTGTAGCTTGAAAGCCGCCATCGGGGCGTTCCCGTTGTGCCTGAAACGTTTTTTACCCAAGGGATATTCCACAAGATATGCGCATTCAACTTATTAGCCGGGTGTTCCCGCTCATAGCGGGTCTGCTTTTGCTTGCCTCGTGCGGCGAATATCAAAAAGCACTTAAAAGCCCGGATCCCAACTATAAATTCGAATTCGCCAAACGGGCGTTTGAAGAGAAGAAATACGTGCAAGCCTACACCCTGTTGCAGGATGTGGTGACGCAGCTCAAGGGTTCCGACAAGGCGGAGGAGTCGATGTATCTTCTTGGCCTGAGTTATTATGAGAACAAGGAATATCCCGATGCCGCAGCTTATTTCAAAGCATATTACCAGCGTTATCCCAAAGGGAAATATACCGAACTTGCGCGTTATTACGCAGGCTATGCCTATTATCTTGACTCGCCTGAGCCGCAGCTCGACCAGTCTGAAACCATCAAGGCTATAGAGGAACTTCAAGGGTTCCTGGATTATTTCCCGCGTTCGGATAAAGTGACCCTTGCGCAAAACGCGATTTTCGAGTTGCAGGATAAGCTTACACTTAAAGAGCTGCAAAACGCCCAGCTGTATTATAACCTAGGGTCGTATCTCGGCAACAACTATGAAAGCGCTATCATCACCGCCAAGAACGCCATAAAGGAATATCCATATTCGAAATATAAGGAAGATTTGGAAATGCTGGTGCTCAAGGCCCGTTACCAGGAGGCAAACCTTTCGGTTGACGAACGCAAGGCCGACCGCTTCCGCGATGTTATAGACGAGTATTACAGCTTCATCAACAATTACCCGGACAGCCCCCAGCGAGGAGAGGCCGACAATATCCTCAAAATCGCACGGAAGTATGTCAAGGACTGACATATCGCCCGACCGGGTAGGCCGCCGGTTTTGAATCCATATCGGATTTTAATTTAGCAAATAAAGAAAACGACATAAAGATTATAGCAGTACTGACTATGGACTACAAAAAGACAAATGCCCCGCTGAACACCGTCACACGTGATATGATGGATCTCTGCAAGGACACAGGCAACGTCTATGAAACAGTGAGCATCATCGCCAAACGTGCAAACCAGATTGCAGGTGAGATGAAGCGCGATCTTGACAAGAAACTCCAGGAATTCGCATCGCTTAACGATAACCTTGAGGAAATTTCCGAAAACCGTGAGCAGATTGAAATCTCACGCTATTATGAGAAGCTGCCCAAGCCCACGCTTATAGCGGCTCAGGAATATGTTGACGGGAAAATCCATTTCCGCAACCCTGCCAAGGAAAAAATCAATCTCGACGACTAAGCCGGGTATAGCCGATAAAAGCATTGAGTCTTCACAATCCCGTTTGAGAAACAGAGGGGATTGTGAAGACTTTAGTTTGTATCCAATACCCTGTGTGATTGCTGTGGTTCCGGGTAATCCAGGTGGATAATCCGTCAATTTATACCACGGCGAACAACTAATGGCAGCGGCGCGGTGACGCATTTGGTCACCGCGCCGCTGCCATTAGTTGTGTTCGCGTTGTGTTCAGCGTTCGATGGTCTGTGTGCGGTCAGGCCCTACGGATACTATCACTATCGGGGTGCCGAGTTCCTTTTCAAGGAATGCGACGTAGTTGTTGAATGCTTCGGGGAATTCCTTTTCCGAGGTCATTGACGACATAGGGGTTTCCCATCCGGGGAGTTCCTTATACACCGGCTTTACCTTGTCGGAGTCAATTGCAAACGGGAAACGGTCGGTCACTTTTCCGTCGATTTCATAAGCTGTGCATGCCTTGATGGTATGGAAGCCGTCGAGCACGTCGCTCTTCATCATGATGAGCTTGGTCACACCATTAATCATGATGGCATATTTTAATGCTACCAGGTCAATCCATCCGCAACGGCGTTCGCGGCCTGTCACGGCACCATATTCATGGCCGAGTTCGCGGATTTTGCTACCAGTCTCGTCAAAAAGCTCGGTAGGGAAGGGGCCGCTGCCCACGCGGGTGCAGTAGGCTTTGAAAATGCCGTAGACGTCGCCGATTTTGTTGGGTGCTACCCCAAGGCCGGTGCATGCACCCGCGCATACGGTGTTGCTTGAGGTCACGAAGGGGTATGACCCGAAATCAACGTCGAGCATGGTCCCCTGTGCGCCTTCACATAACACGCTTTTTCCCGAAAGGAGAAGGTCGTTGACGAGATATTCGCCGTCGACGATGTCATATTCCTTAAGGTACTGTATGGCATCGAGCCACCGTGCCTCCAGGTTTATAAGTTCATATTCGTCGGGTGTTGCGCCAAGGGCTTCAAGGCGGGCGAGATGGCGGGCCTTTGCTGCGGCGTATTTCTCATCGAAGTTGTCGAAAATGTCGCCTATACGGAGGCCGTTGCGCGATGTTTTGTCTGTGTAGGTCGGGCCGATGCCTTTTCCTGTGGTACCGATTTTTGCATCGCCTTTGGCACGTTCGTTTGCAGCGTCGAGCAAGCGGTGTGTGGGAAGGATAAGGTGGGCTTTTTTCGATAGTTTCAACGATTTTTTCAAATCGATGCCGCTTTCACAGAGTGCTTCGGCTTCTTCGCGGAAAAGCACGGGGTCGAGCACCACTCCGTTTCCGATAAGGTTTGTGTCGTTCTGGAACACTCCCGACGGGATGGAGCGGAGTACATATTTTTTGCCGTCGAATTCAAGGGTGTGACCGGCGTTGGGCCCTCCTTGGAAGCGGGCCACGGCGTCGTAGCGGGGTGTGAGCACATCCACTACCTTTCCTTTTCCTTCGTCGCCCCATTGCAGGCCGAGCAAAACGTCAACTTTCATCTTTTTAGATAATGATTTGATTCTGTTATGTGGGAATTATTATTTTTTCGTTTGTCAGTGTGCCTTGGTCGGGGAGGTCAGGCCGTGGTGCCGTTCTGTTCCGCAGACCCGTTTTTCTTGATTCGTTTCTGGCATCGGGAGCATAGCCCGTAGACGTAGAGGGTGAAAAACTCGGTTTTGAAGGTGGGGTATTTCAGTGCGTTGATCCGGTTCATCAGTTCGGGAGCCTTGATGTCGCGTATGCGGCCGCATGATGTGCACACCAGGTGATGGTGGCTTTCGGTTATGCCTTGAAGCACCCGTTCGTATTGGGCGGGTTGGTTGCCGAACTGGTGGCGCCTGACCAGGCCTGCTTCCAACAGAAGCTGTATGGTGGAATAAACGGTGGATAGGCTGACATGGTAGCCGTCCAGTTCAAGGGCTTCATGAAGGGCATCGGCATAAAAATGCGCATCCGTCGAGAAAACTTTCTCCAGGATGGCATATCGCTCGGGAGTGCGCCGCATTTTTTTCTCTTTGAGAAATGACGTCAGTGCCGTCCGGGCGGGATTCAGAAGCTTGTCGTCGTTCATAGCCTATTCCGTTTACAAAGATACGGCTTTTCGTTGGAACCGCCAATGGGGCAACGTGATTTTATGGGGTGACGATTATAGGCAATGGAATAAGGCGGACGCCGTGGCTGTCATAACAAAAGAGGGATGTGTCAGAATGGCTCATCTGGGTCGTCGCTTGCAGGATTCGGCTTCGGTCATTGACCTCGGTCAACTCCCTTCATCCTAACCCGCAGGCTCCTACCATCTGAACCATTCTGACAGCACCCTCGCCGTCCGGGCGAAAACAACGGCGGTGTGCCAAAATATTGAATTTGGACACACCGCGATTCACTATCAAGTCAACACGATCTTATTTTATCAATTCTTTTTGAACCGTGTTGCCACGTTTCACGATATATATGAAGCCACGCATCGGCTTTTCCACTTTGATGCCCTGGAGGGTGAAATATTCAGGGGTGGCGGAATTGACGGGAGTCATCCCGGTTTCCTCTACTGATGCCATTTGGACTTGTTGCGCGATAGAAAGGCGTTTTTCGGCCTGTTCTGTCATCGCGAAAGAAGCCGAATTATGAGCCTTGAATGACTCTTCCGGTTCAAGCACGAACGCCACAAGTGTCAGGTTGGCAGCCACGACAGCCGGGGCAACCTGGGTGATGACTCCGTTGCGTTCAATCTCCTTGTAGGTGTCGGGTATCGGAATCTCCACCGTGAATGAATACTCTTCCCCCATTTTCATGGTGTCGGGAAGCTTAATTTGGTCGATGCCGTGAAAGTCAAATACCCCGCGTGCCACGTCCATGAATCGCCAGCCGTAGATTCTTTGCGGCAAAGTGGTGAAGCCGCCGAAATCGGATACGAGTTCTTTCCCCGACAGGTAATTCTGCTGCACCCAATAGCGGCTGCTTTCAAGTCCCACATTGTTTTCTGTCAGCGAGAAACCTATCCTGTACGATGAGCCTTTGAGTGTCATGGCCGGGCGAAGTCTTACAGTGGCATTTATCGACACTGTGTCGCCGTCAACGATATTGAAATCACCTTCGACATCTACATCCATAAGCGCAGCCTGCTCATGGGCAGCCTTCACAAGTGTGGCGAATTGACGAGGGTTGTCGAAATCCACAGGGAGTCCGTCATCGGCCAGGCTGAACTGTGCCACACGCAACCCACGGTCGACACGCATTGTGGGTGCTGCCGTAAGGCCGAGCATATATGCATAATTCTCATCGGTCATATAATCATCGGAAAGATTTCCCATCTGTGTTATATGTACAGATACGGGAATAGTGTATTCCTTCATTTCGGGATGCTCCATTATATTTTCAAGGGCATATATCCCGATGGGGCAGTTGCCGCACCACAAGCCTGTGGCTTCCTCGACAAGCACATTGTGCCAGGGGATGAAAGCGAGGCCGGTAACAGTTCCGTTTGCTTCTATAGCAGGCATGGCCGATGCCGAGAGGGATACTTTCCAATTGCAGGTGATGTCGGCGGCGATTTCGGCCGACAGCTGCCGGGAAATCTCCTCGCCTGGTTGGAGGGTTTCACCCTTGATTACCGAAGGGGTAGTCCCGTTACCCGGGTTGAATTCCAGAACCCAGTCTGACAGCGGGGTGTCGCTTGTGTTTTTGAAAACGACATCCACATCGAAAGAGCCTGCCTCGACATATCGCTTTGAGCTGGCTGACAGTTCTGCTTTATCAAGCCGTTGCACAAGCACATTGTCTATGGCGAGAATATCTTTGTCGGTGTTGAGATTGGCAAAACTGATATAGATGGTCTTACCGGCGTATTTGTCGAGAGAGAGTTCGTAGTATGTGAAATCCTTCTCAAGAAGATTCTGGTATTTCCCTTCTGAGACTTGTTCCAGATGCATTGTCGGCTCTTCCGGCAGTCTGTTCTCCGAAGGCTGGTAATCAGTGATGAACACCCATAGGTCGCTAAGCCTTCTCTGATCGGTGCGCATTACAAAGCTCTGTGCCCCGAAACTGAGGGTGTAGCCCTCCGTAGGGATTTCAATGGCGCGTGATATAAGCCAGTCGTTGCTTTTTCCGCCACCTTGCACATTATAACCGGAATGGGAGCACATAGCCCTGTCCTGGGCTGCACCTGAATCTTTCACCGGCCACCACGGGCGGGCTACGCCGTTCCCGTCGGTGAATATAGTTCGGAAATTATCGAAAGGGGGCAGGTGGTCAAGATCCAGGCTTACCGGGAACTCTTCGGTGTAATCATTGTCAAAGTCGGTATGCAACGCCACAGAATGGGCTGATGCGCCACAGACAGCGGCCACTGCCATTACCGACAATGCTATAAATTGTTTTTTCATAAGAGATTGTCTGAAATATTTTTTCACAGAGGTTGCCTGATAATCTTTTGGATTTTTAGACAACCTCTTACTTATTGGTTCATTTAGATTGGATTGGTGCATTCCTTGCAGTTTGTTCAGACTGCAATTTTATATATGGCGGAGCCACATGATGCGGTTACCCGCACAAGGTAGAAGCCGTTACATAATGAGGCTGCAACGCAATCCTGGGGATTTGCAACACCTGATACCGACAGACGCAGGCAACCGGATATGTCGAACACATCCAATGTGTATCCCCCTGCATCAGGGAGGGTCACCCGCAGTGAGCCACCGGCGATAACGTCAACAACCGGCAATGCGGCATCATTCACCGTAAGCGAGGGTACTGACGTTTCCTGCCCGGGCGACCGGGCTGCGGTATTTTCAATGGCGCCGCTCTCCGTATCAATCAGATAAGCCACTACACGGCCATCGGCAATATCATCAAGCAGCTCCGGGCGTGCCACGTTCCAAGAGAAACTGTATTCCACCCCCTGTTCAAGCTTGGATGGAAGGCTTTTCTCAAATCCTGAAAATGCGTTTGCGGAGGTCAGCGACACGTCATGATATTTCATCAGATCGGCCGGGATACGCGTGGGCAGGAAATAGAACCTGTCACCGCTGGGGGTGGATACATCGTTATGCTGCGCGAACTTCCGTTCATCCGGCTGATAAAAGTCAGCTGTAAGGACATAACCTATGCGGTATCTGTCGGTGCTGTTATCGGTATCGACGGCGGTAGTCACACCGGCTGTGACCCGGATGGCATCGTCACCTTCAGGACGGATTTCATCAATCGTTATCTTGAAAACGGTCGGACGGTCATAATCCCGGCTGAATCCGTCGACCGACCCGCCGACACTCCCTTTCAGGCGGTCGAGCATGAAATAAGGTGCGGCAACGAATCCCAGTCCGTCCCAGTAGGATGGATTGGCGAGAGGGTCGAGATCGGGATATGAATGGGTGTCGACCCCGACAACAGCGTCGCCGAACTCGCGTTCAAGTTTCTCCATCTCTAGAATGCCCTTGGGACAGTTCTGACACCACATACCGGTTCCTTTGTCAGCAAGGAGGGTCCGGGTATACCATGAGGCGTAAACAGTCCCTTCACAGAGTGTGACTCGGTCAGACCCCTGTGCGGCAATGGCGCCGACGGTATAGGTATGTTTCCCGCCATCTTCTCCCAAAGGAATCTCGAAAGCAAACGTGCGTGTCTCGCCGGTGAGCCATTCGGAACTTAACGGATATGAGCCGTAAAGGCTGCTGTCCTCGCCGTTGACACATTCGACATAATGGAAATCGGCCGTTGCACCCACATTTGTGGCCGTGACTTTCACCAAAGCCGCATCAGAGTCAATAATCCCGGCATAACGCGCGGTGGAATCTATTGTGACAAATTCGGGCGTGGAAGGCACTCCTACCGACAATTTGGAAATTGCCAACATGAAGCGGTTGGTGCTGGTGCATACAAACCTTATACTTAACCTGCGTCCGGCATATTCCGACAGGGGGATAATATGGGTGGTCCATACCCCTTCCTCGGCGTCGACATCAAGGAGTGTTACGGGATTTCCTTCCTCAGCAACTGCCTCAACCCTGTATGATTCCGGGAAATCCGGATGTACGGAAAGTGCATCCCATCTTAGCCACATACCATCTTCGATGTCAAGTTCGGGCAGCGCCATTATATTCTCGCAAGCCTCGTCGGAACGGGTATGTGTAGGGGATACCGCGCAATAACCTTTAAGCCCGACCCTGTCGACCGTCCAGCCACCGGTGGTATAGCCTGCGGCATAGCATTCAAGCACCGGGGAAAGCCCGTTGGCGTTTGATGCGGAAATTTCCTTTGGCAGACGCCCGGTGTTGAAATTGGGCTTATAATCGGCTTTCGCCGATGTGGGGTAGAACCACATCAGCGAAAGCATTGCCGCAGAAGCGAGTAGATTCTTGTCCAATCTCATTTCACAACCACCTTCGTTGTCAGGTTATCAGCCTTTACTATATAGACGCCCGGGGCGACTGCAACAGTAGAGGTCGAGCCGACAAGATGGCCGTTGATATCATAAACTGCAATCGAGGAGGCTTCCACGATGTCGATATGCCCTGAAGAAACAATCACATAAGGATTGCCCTGGCCGCCGCCGGTAACAGACTGTATGCCGGTTAATGCCCTGTCAAGCACAAGCACGATGGGGTAATACATCTGCTCCCCGGTTCCGGGATGTACTTCATAAGTCATACCGCCGATAACTTTGCCGTCGGCGGAGTAGCTGGCGAGGTATGCCAACGAACGTTCGGTTTTGAAGTCGAACTCGTCAAATACTGAGTTAGCCTCACCATCGACAATGATGGTTGAAGAGTTGGTCAGCACGAAGTTGTTGTTCAACCCGGCTGCAAACCATTGGTAGGAGGTGTCATAAGTCCATTCGTCGGTGTTGATGTCGTATATGGCGGCTCCGTCGGTCAGGGTGGCATCCCCATATTCGTCGACATCAGTAACTACAGTGCGCATGCCGTAATAATGCCCTTCTGAATCACAATTGACAAGGGAGCCCGTAAGGCTGCTTTCTCCCGTGTCATGAAATCCGTTGATATAATACTCTGTGAAAAGTACGATACGGGGATCATCCGGATCGTCAGTCCATATCTGTTTGCCATTTTCATCTGTACCGCAATACCATTTGCCTTTGAACATCCATGGTTCCGTTTTTGTCTCAAAGGTATCGAAAGTTTTCAGTTGTCCGTCGACAATGAGTCCTGGCACAGTGCTGGCTACCCCGGCGAATATAGTTCCGGCTACAACCCTGCCGTCGTTACTCTGCGCATAAGGATAGAATCCCTGATGGTTGGGAAGTTCGATGTCGACATAGGCATGCATCTCATATTCTCCGTCGACAAGTTTCCATTGTACGGGATAAAAGCGTCCCCCGATAGCTGATGTGGGGTCATTGATAAACTGATATCCGGCGATGACACTGCCGTCAGGGGTTACGGCTATAGCTCCGTTCGAGCTTTGTGCACCGGGATGGAGTTCAAGGAAATACCATTCGTCGTCAATGTAATAGGCAGGTATCTGACGACCGTCGCGGAACATTACCGAACCTACAACCATCCCGTTGTCGGCCACATCAATCGCCGTGGAACCGGCCACACATTGTGCTGACGGTGTGGTTGATGGATCTCCCAGCGGTGCGGAAATGTCGATGAATTCACCAGTTTCTGAGGACCAAAGATAGGCAATGTTGTTATCTACGTCAGTGATTGCCACATACTTTCCGTTGTCCGACACTTTTCCGACCTCTCCCAGTTCTTCAGAGGTATAGACTTTTGTCTGTGCTACAGTCACAGCTCCGAATCCGGATATCATCAATCCGGCAAGCAGTAAATTTTTCTTCATATTTGCCTTGTGTTTTAACAGGTCATAGACATTATAACCCGTTTGCAAGTTTAAACAAAATTTTCGAGATTCACCCCCCCCTAATGTTAAAAAATACTAAACGCGATTAAATTTGATTGATGCCAAGGCTGCCAGGTTGAAGCCTTACGGCAACATGGGTGCCTGGGTTTGAAATACACCTCATTATGCGCGCCTAAGAAAGAGGTTCCGGCTGACGGGCATTTTTGGATGAACGGTGTTTTTACTGTTTTGGGATTTTTATGGCTATTGTGCTGTAAGGTTGTGGTGTCGGGGTGTGGGGACAATAAGAAAGCCGGGGCGTTTTGACAACGCCTCCGGCTCTTGTTGAATCTGTTGTTGTTGATGGATTAGATTACGCCTTGTTCCATCATGGCGTTGGCAACCTTCATGAAGCCGGCGATGTTGGCGCCCTTCATGTAGTTGAGGTAGCCGTCGGCTTCAACGCCGAAGGCAACGCACTGTTCGTGGATTGAAGCCATAATCTGGTGAAGTTTGGCATCCACTTCCTCGGCGCTCCACTGGAGGTGTTCGGCATCCTGGGTCATTTCGAGACCGGAGCATGCCACACCGCCTGCGTTAACAGCCTTGCCGGGTGCGTAGTTGATTTTGTTTTCGATGAAGCAGTCGATTGCTTCGGGGGTGCAACCCATGTTTGAAACTTCGGCAACGAGTTTCACGCCGTTTGCAACAAGCTGCTTGGCATCTTCGCCGTTGACTTCGTTCTGGGTTGCGCA
>Ga0137307_100663_pt1 | contig 41384 bp, 29 predicted proteins | sample NAcewD2O_March_2_FD_97180 | JGI IMG/M metagenome (GOLD analysis project Ga0137307, IMG submission 97180) | Mouse cecal microbial communities from Vienna, Austria - N-Acetylglucosamine amended D2O_March | ecosystem: Host-associated > Mammals > Digestive system > Large intestine > Cecum | place... | reverse complement strand
CGCGTTCCAATCATAAATACGATATAAGCGACTACTATAACGTAGATCCGCATTTCGGCGGAAACAATGCTTTCCGTTATCTCATGAACGAGTGTAAAAAGCGCGGCATGCGCGTGGTGTTGGACGCTGTGTTCAATCATTGCAGCGAGGATCTCGAGCAGTTTAAAGACGTTTGCGAAAAGGGGAAACGGTCTAAGTATCACGATTGGTTTGTCGTAAAAGGCGATAAGCCGACCAAAAAGCCGTTGAACTATGAGGTCTTTTCGGAATGCGACTATATGCCTAAGTGGAATACCGCAAACCCCGAAGTTCAGGAATACCTGTGCGCCGTGGGCGAGCATTGGATAAACGAGTACGGCATAGACGGTTGGCGGCTCGACGTTTCGGACGAAGTAAGCCACGAGTTTTGGAGAAAATTCAGACAGCGCATAAAAGCGTTGGGCGACGATAAAGTTTTGATAGGCGAGAATTGGCACGACAGCAGAAGCTATCTGCGCGGCGATCAGTTCGATTCCATAATGAATTATGCGTTCACAAAAGCCATGCTCGATTTTTACGTCGACGGCGCGCTTGACGCGCAGGGGCTTTGCGATAGGCTTAACGGACTTATATTGCGCAATATTACGCAAGTGAACGGAATGATGCTCAATCTGTTGGACTGTCACGATACGCATAGGTTTTACACCATGTGCGGTTGCGACGAGCGCAAGCTGCTTTGCGCGATCGCGACGATGCTGTTTATGCCGGGTGCGACCATGATATATTACGGTACCGAAATACCGCTCGAGGGCGGTTACGATCCCGACAGTCGCAGATGCTTTATTTGGGGCGAACACGATTTTACGGCTAAAGTAAAAGAACTGTTAAAGTATAAAAAGCTATCGGCGCTCGGCGGTTGCGACGTCAAGTTCCTTTGCGAAAACGGCGTGTTTATTGCCGAACGCAGCGCCGACGGTAAAACTGCGAGATTGTTCGTCAACAATACCGACTGCGCGCGTTCGGTGCGCAACGTTACGGTCGAGCCGTACGGGTACATAATAGAGTGTAAATAACGGAATGGGGAGTGAGGTATGAAAAAAGCTAAAAAGATAATAAGTATAGCGTTGTGCGGACTTGCCGCGTTGCCGATGATAGCGTGTAACGGCATCGGTTTGCGCCAAAAATACGCCACGCAGTCGCTTGCCGCGCTTTACGAAAAGTTCGACGGCGATCTCGAACGCGGCACGGCGATCAAACCGATAGTGTTGCACGTTCTCGAAAACGATACCGCCAAGCAGTCCGGATATCTTAAATATCTGCTCGACGGCTTTAACGAGAAATATAAGGATTATTACATCACCGCTATCGACGCCAATCAGGATCAGTTTTCCAATCTTGCGGACGACGGTCCGTACGGTTACGGTCCCGACGTGCTTTATCAAGCAAACGATATTCTCATGAAATATTGCGCGGGCAAGCACATCACGCCGCTGCCGATAGAAAAGCTCGACGCGTACGACGAGCTTCCCGAGCTTGCCAAAAATACATACACGTATAAATACGAAAGCGCGGAATACTTCATGGGCGTGGGCGTAAACGTGCAAGCGCCGATGATGTATTACCGTAAGGATCTGCTTCCCGACGATTGGCAGACGACAATGGACGATAACGAAAACGGTATACCCGATATCGCAGAGGATATGCGCGCGCTGTATCGGTTCGGCAAGGCTCGGCATAACGCCAACAAAGACGAATACGGATTTATGCAATCGCTGTTCGACCCGTACTTTTCGTGCGGCTATCTGTTCACTTACGGCGCGTATGTGTTCGGCAAAAACAATACCGATACTACCGATATAGGATTCGATAACGGCGACGCTAAAAAGGGCGCCGGCGTGATATTACAGCTTGCCGAGAGCATGAACAGCGGCTGTATAGACGACGGTATTACCGTCGCGCGCGAAAGCGAGTTCGCCAAAGGATCGTATTTTGCCGTAAACAACACCCAGGATATGTACGGCACTATGATAGACGAACTCACTAAGGTATATAACAAAAACGGCATGCCTATTGTGGCGGCGCGCGAGGCGGCTATGGAAAACATAGTAGCTACGCCCATTCCGTCGCTGCCGGCGTCAGGCGATCTTTCCGAAACGGAAGGCGAACTGTTGCCGTCTATCGTTATGGGCGGCATAAACGGTTACGCTATCAGCTCATACACAAAGTACCCCAAAGCGAGTCTGGCGTTCCTCAATTATGCTACGAGTTTCGAAATGATAGTCAAGCGCAACGAGTATCTCGGCATCGCGCCGGCGCGCAAGGATTGTAACGAGGTGTGTACCGTTCAAGCCGACGTTGCGCACAGCCTGTACAATATGGCGGAGAATAAACGCATTTCCATTATGCCTACCGTGAGCGGCGCCGACCAGATATGGACGCCGCTGCAGACGGCTTTTACGGACATAGCTACAGATCCGTACCGCACTGGCGAAAAACAGTATTATACCGCGGACGGCAAATGCGATTATAACAAGCTTGACAGTCTGTTGAAGTCTGTAAACGAGAATATATACAACGCCATATATTCTTTCGGAAAAAAATAGGGAGGGAGTAAAACGCAATGAACGATACTGAAATCTATCACGGCAAACCGCCGCTCGGCAAGCGCATAGGCGCATACTTTGCCGCGATCCCCAAGAGGTTCAAAAACTTTTGGTGTTCGGTCGGACGGAAGTTAAAACGTATTCCGCAAAGGATAGGCGATCGCGGTAGGTATATTAAGAACGCGCCCAAGCCGGTAAAAGCGTCGATGGGGCTTATGGGGCTTGGACAGTTGATGCAAAAACAGATAGTAAAGGGTATACTGTTTTTGCTGATATTCGCCGCTTATATCGTATATATGGTTTTGACGGGCGGAAAAGCGATGTTCAACTTTTTCACGCTCGGCGTTGTTCCGCCGAATCCCTGGCTCGGAATAAAAGGCGACAATTCGGTAGTAATGATGTTGCTCGGAACGCTTGCGTTTATAATCACGGGATTCTTTATAGCGGTGCATCTTGCCAATATTCGCGACGCGCAGCGTACTTTCGATTTTGTGGCGCGCGGCAATAAGACGCCTAACTTCAAGCAGTCTATGGCAAGCATGTTCGATAAATACTTCTATATAACAGCGCTTGTATTGCCTGTGGTAGGCGTGTTCGTGTTCAATATCCTGCCGATAATATTCATGATATTTTTGGCGTTTACCGATTACAGCGGTCAGGTGGTGCTGTCGGGCGCGCTTGTCAGTTGGATAGGGTTCGATAACTTTAAACAGCTGTTCTCCGTAGGACTTATGGGCAATACGTTCTTTAAGATCCTCGGATGGAACTTGCTGTGGGCGATAATGAGTACTGCGCTCAACTATTTCGGCGGACTTGCTATAGCGTTGTTGCTCAATAAAAAGATCGTAAAAGGCAAAAAGATATGGCGCGCGTTTCCCGTGCTTGCGTTTGCCGTACCCGGATTCATAACGCTGTTGGCGTTCAAGTTTATGTTCTCCAACCAAGGTCCCATCAACTATTATATAGAACAGCTAGGCGGCACGGGCAAGTTGTTCTTCGGTATAGACTCCAAGTGGAGCGCGCGTATAATAGGCTGGCTCGTTAATGCGTGGCTGTCCATTCCGTCGAGCATGCTTTTGGCTACGGGCATACTTGCCAACCTTAATCCCGACCTGTACGAAGCGGCGAGGATAGACGGCGCAAGCCCGTGGACGCAGTTTATAAAGATAACGCTTCCTTTCGTTATATTCGCAACGACGCCCGTGCTTATCGGTCAGTTTATGGGCAACTTCAATAACTTCGGCGTATTCTACTTTTTGCGCGGCGGCATAATCTGCGACGGTTACTTTTTGGCGAGCGATACCGACCTGTTGATAAACTGGCTGTACAGCCTTTCCATAGACAACAAATATTACTCGTTGGGCGCGGCTATAAGCATAATAATATTCATAATCGCGGCAATCATTTCGCTTGCGGTGTATATTAAATCTCCCTCGTATTCAAAGGAGGATATGTATAGATGAAGATTAGCAAAGCAGATAAGATAATAAATAAGCAGATCAAAAAGTCGAGGGTGGGGCGCAAGGTAACGCCTAAAAAATGCGCGGATTATTTCTTTACCTATTTGGCGTTGATAGTTATCGCGGTCATTTTCGCGTTTCCGGTGCTGTGGCTTATACTCGCGTCGTTCAGCGAAAGCGGCTCGATGTACACGTTTAAGGGGTTCTTTCCGAGTTCGTACAGCACGGAAACGTTTAAAAAACTGTTTACCGATATCGAAATGTATAACTATCCGCGTTGGTTCGGCAATACGCTTATAATCGCCGTGGCGTCGGCGGTGCTCGGAAGCTTGCTCGTCATACTCACTGCATACGTCATGTCGCGGTTTAGATTCGGCTCGCGTAAGGGGATCATGAAGACGACGATGGTGCTCGGTATGTTCCCGTCGTTCATGGCGATGACCGCGGTATATCTGCTTATGACGCAGTTCAATATGGTAGATAACCTTTGGGGTTTGGTGCTAATATATTCCGCAGGCGCGCCGATGGGATATCTTACGCAGAAAGGGTTTTTCGATACCATCAGCAATTCCATGTACGAAGCGGCGAGAATAGACGGCGCAAGCAACTTTAAGGTGTTTATAAGAATAACGTTGCCGATTGCGATGCCCATGATAGTGTACACGCTAATCACGTCGTTCACTTGGCCGTGGTCGGATTTCATTCTGCCCAAACTGCTTTTGAAAAACAAAGACTTGTACACGGTAGCCGTAGGGCTTATGAGCTTGGGCGATACTGAGTTCGCGCGGTTTGCCGCCGGTTCGGTGTTTATAGCCGTGCCTATAATAATCCTGTATTTCTGCTTGGTCAAGTACATGGTTAACGGACTTACGGCAGGCGCGGTAAAAGAATAGGCGGCGCGATAGAATAGTTCAGTGATTGCGATATCGCGCGATCGGTTTAAAGGAAAAAGCTCGGAATGATAGGGGGTACGGTCATTCCGAGCTTTTTTAAAAAGTCGAACGTCAGACGATATATTTTTCGAGCCGCCCCGTTTGTTTAAGGAACGACAGCATGGTATCGGCGTTGAACACGTCGGGGGCAAGCGCCAAACAAATACCTATATCGGTCTTGTCTACAAGCGATTTCAATGAGTATCCGTCATCGGGATACAGTCGTTTAAAAACTTGCCATGCCGCGGCGTGGCGGTTTTTAAGTTCTGCCAATAATCGCATTTGCTCGGCTCGGAATTCATTGCGACGGTATTCGTACAATCGCATTTTGATAGGCGGATATATCGCCGTTGCGTACACGCACGCCCGACGGATATCGGTATTGAAGTATTCGCAAACCCTGTCGATGCGTTTGTTGTTGTCGGGCGGAAACTCGATGCTTTGCGCCGCGAGGTTTTTTATGTAGAAATCTATGATGTACGCGCCGAGCACCATTTCGGTTTCGCCGCGCATACCGAGCGGACGGTCTTCGGCAACGTACAGCATTCTGAGCGCCTCGGCTGTTTGCGCCGCACCCGACGCATGCAACAGCTCGGGGTGGTCGGACACTATTCGCGCGCTTTTTTCGCCGACGCGTACAAGCGTTTTTACGCATGCCGCGCGGTCCTTTTCGCTGTTTTTCAGCGCGGCGGTCAGCTCCGTTACGAGCGCCGCTACGTCGGACGTCAGTCGAGCGTCGACGCGTTCGCCGCGCATTATCGTGCCGAACGTCACGTCGAATGCCGCAAGGTCGAGCATAGCCGTTTCCGCAAATACGGAGGCGAGATTGCCGTCGACGTCCGTTTCGTCGAATACGGCGGCATACGGCATTGCGCCGTGTTTCATTACCGCGAATTTGCCGTCGGTCGTTCTGTACCGCTCGGTCGCGACAGCCGCATAAGCGTGCGTAGGCGCAAGGATCAGTTTGCGACAATCGATTTTGCGCGCCAAGTCGAATTCGCGTTCGCCGCCGCGCGCTATAGTTACATCCGCGTCGCCCTCTACCACTCGGTATCCGGCGCGCAGAAAGTTATCGGTACGGTCGAAGCCTATCGCGCGCACGGTACTTCCTTCGGGCGCGGCGGCTTTGAGCGCCGATATCGCGTCGTTAAAAAACTCGGTGGGCGATTGGTTAGTTTGTTCGTCGTCCGACTGCATTGCGTCGTTATCGGCGTCTATGTACGATGTTTGTGAATAATTGCTCATGCCGATCAGTATATTGCATTTTATGCGTCGAATATTGATTTACATTTGTATATAAAGACTTGTTATGGCGAAACGAATATAATTCCTATTTCCGAATTATATTCGCTTTTTCGCTTAAAAGAAGTATGTTTTAATCTAATTTTAATGTTACGTTAATGACTTTATTACCAAACAGACGTATAATGATTAAAACGGTTACTGTAAACAGCGTATTATCCTATCCGAAATGTCGAGCGCGAGCGAATACACCATGCCGAGTCTGACGGCTGCGAGCGGCGTTTTGTGCGGATCGGTGACGGTAGCCGTTATGGACACGTCGCCGACCTTCGGTAGTTTCTTGCCGTCGGCGCTGCCCGGCGCTATCGAGCCGAACGCTATGCGGATCTTGCCGATATCGGCGGTTCTGCCCACGGACGAATCGATAGCGAGTACCTTTTTATCGCCGTGTGCGTCCTTGATGTGCTTTACCGCGTCTTTCAGATTGAGCGCGGTAACGGGTCGGGTAAGCGTACCGTACACGAACGCGCTTGCGCCGCGCTCAACGAGCATTTGCCCGACGAGCGGACCCAAGCAGTCGCCCGTTACGCGGTCGGATCCTATGCAAAGCACAACGGGAAGTTTGCCCAGACTCAAGATCGCGCAGTCAAACTCGAAGTCTTGCGGACCGTCGGATCTTAGCACCGCGCTCGATGCCGCCGCGGACGGGAAGTAAAAATCGTCGAAATTCATACCCTGATTTTTGACGCAACGCACGCAACTTATACCTATAATATTTACTTGCCGCCGCGTTTAAAAAGTCGGTCGTTCGGCAAAAAAGTATTCGGAGGAACTCAATGTCTTGGATAGATATTACAATCATAGCGCTGATCGTGTTGTGCGGATTGTTCGGCATGCTGCGCGGATTTAAAAAGTCGGTGTTGTCAGTCGGCGCTTTCTTGATTGCGTTCGTGCTTGCGTTCTTTCTGGCGAACGTGGTTGCCGAAGCATTGCTGAGTATAGACGGCGTTAAAAACTTCGTACTCGGCTCGGGCGTGGGCGAGGAAGCCGGTTGGTCGCTTGCCCAAATGATATACGCGGCGAGAATGGATCCCGATGCCGTATTGCCCGGCGAGGGAACGTTCCTTTACGAAAACTTCTATATGCCGATCTTCGAAATAGTGTCGAGCGCGAATGTCGAAGTCGATCTTAATGCCGGCATTGCAATATATTATGCGTTTTTGATCTTTTCGTCGATATGCGGCGTGGGAATTTTCCTTGTGGCGCGCATATTGCTTGTTATAGTGACGGTCATCATCGGGTCGTTTATAGGCAAAAAGAAAACATGGTTGTCGCGTCTTTTCGGGTTCGGCGTCGGCGCGGCGCGCGGCGCTATATGGTCGCTTGCACTGCTCTTGGTGTTCTCTTGCTACGGCGGACTTACTTTTATCCCCGCGGTAAACAGTATCGAAAACGAATGCGAACCGCCTACTGCGGTGTTGACGCAGCATTTTAACAGCGGCGCGTACTATATTCGAAACAATTTGTTCTTGCCGGGAGCGGATATGTACGGACGCGTTGTAAACCTTGTGTATCAAAAGGAAACGGACGAAAATCCCGATCTCGAACCGTTGCCGCGTAAACGTCTCGAGCTGTTTATAAATCTTAAAAATCTCAATTACGAAAATCAGCCTTGGAGCATAGACGCGAACAACCGCCGTACCTATGACGAGGATAACGCGCAGGCTGTCGATGCAAGTATGTATGCCGCGCTCGGGTTCGACGGCGTTATGGAAGCTATAATGAATTACAATACTTCCGCCGCGAATATTGTGGAAGATATGGAAAATCTTTCCGACGTTTCGGACGAAACATACGATAATTACAACGGCTTTATTCAGACAAACTCGACGTGTGTGTACACGCTCATGAATACGCTTAAAACAAATCTCAACAGATATTTAAAACATTATCAAGACGGGCTCGAGTACACCAACGACGAACTTATAGCGGCGCAAAACATTACGCTTCAGAACGATTATAACGATGTTTGCGCAACGTTAAACGATATGATCAATCAGTACGATTACGTTAAAGATCTGCTCGGCTCTTTCCCCGATATTTCGCAGCTTATTCCCGAAGTGAGAAAGGCCGGACCTCAATCGGCTTGAACAGATCGACTTACTATATCAGTAATAAAACGCGTACGTTAAATGTGCGCGTTTTATTTTTTATGCAGTAGACTATCGGACAGAATAATGAACAATGTGCAATCGTTTTCTTGACTAACAACGATAATGAGCGTATAATTAGTGTAATATCTTTCAGTGGTGGGTTATGGAACATATCGATTTAAAAAAGATACACGAGAACGCCGAATTGCTCGGAAAAACGGTTACCGTTTGCGGCTGGGTGCGCACGTCGCGCGACAGCAAGAACGTCGCTTTTGCCGAAATAAACGACGGCAGCGAACTCGAACACGTGCAGATCGTTTTCGATAAAAACAAGTTCGACGAGCAGAAGCTTGCGCCCATGCTGAATTTGGGCGCGGCGATAAAGGTAGTCGGTACGGTAGAGCGCGGCATGAAAGAGGAAAGCAGAGAAATACGCGCGACCGACGTTGTTCTTCTCGGCGCAAGCGACGGCAGCTATCCGCTCCAAAAAAAGCGTCACACCATGGAGTTTTTGCGCACCATTCCGCACTTGCGCGTGCGTACAAATACGTTTAATGCGGTGTTCCGCGTGCGCAGCGAGCTGTCGTACGCCATTCACGAATTTTTCCATAAGAACGGATATTATTACGTTCATTCTCCGATCATTACGGGCAGCGACTGCGAAGGCGCCGGCGAGGTGTTTAAGGTAACGACTATAGGTTACGATCCTACGGTCAAATCGGAAGATGAGTATTATAAAAAAGATTTCTTCGGGCGTTCCGCGGGTCTTACGGTATCGGGTCAGCTCGAAGGCGAAGTCATGGCGACGGCGCTCGGTAAGATCTATACGTTCGGACCGACTTTCCGTGCGGAGAACAGCAATACGCCGCGTCATGCCGCGGAGTTTTGGCAGGTAGAACCGGAGGTCGCTTTTGCCGATATCGACGACATAATCGGTATAGCTACCGATATGATAAAGAGCATAGTTTCGCACTTGCTTACGCATTGCGCGCCCGAACTGAAGTTCTTTGACGAGCGGTTCGAAAACGGACTTATAGCCAAACTTCGCAACGTTGCGGAAAGCGATTTTGCGCGTATCGATTATGCCGACGCGATAGAAGTGCTTAAAAAATCGGGTAAGCAGTTTGTGTATCCCGTGGAGTGGGGACTCGATCTGCAGACCGAACACGAACGGTATTTGACCGACGAATACTTTAAAAAACCTGTGTTTGTAGTCAACTATCCGCGCAAGATCAAGTCTTTCTATATGAAACAGAACCCCGACGGCAAGACCGTTGCCGCGACAGATCTTCTTGTCCCCGGAGTGGGCGAGATAATAGGCTGTTCGGAACGCGAGGCAGATTACGATAAACTTCTTGCCGAGATTCAGTCGCGCGGCATGAAGCTGTCCGATTATGCAAACTATCTCGATCTGAGAAAATTCGGCAGTGTTCCGCACAGCGGATTCGGTTTAGGCTTGGAGCGCATGCTAATGTACGTTACGGGCATGACCAATATTCGAGACGTAGTAGAGTTTGCGCGTACCAAGGATGATTTGAAATAGCATGAAAAAGCGCCGTAAGGCGCTTTTTGAGTGGTAGGCAAGAATAATTGGGAATTAGGCAATATTGACCGCTACGCGGCGGTTGAAGAAAGCAATAAAATTTTAAACCGAAATTCCGCATTCCGAATTAAATGCCGCCTTATCGAATAAACATCTAACGTAACAAACCGTTCGTGCGCAAACCGCACGAAATCGCACGCGCACCGTCGGCGCTTGAAATCAGCTTTTGCCGCTGTCGCAAGTATCGTCGTTACGGTTTATCATTCTGTAATTGCAGTTGGTCGGTCTGGTGCGTTTGCTCGGCGCTTTTTTCGACGACGACGTTTTAGTCTCGGCATTGGCGGATATGGACTGTTTCGCCGATTTCGCCGCCGTCTTTTTTATAGGCTTGTTCGGATACACTTCTTTTTTGATGACTTCGTCCGCGGCAAGTTCGGCGTTATCGCAGCCGCACTTACGGCTTTTCCCGTTTCCCGTTTTACCGCAGCCGCAGCCGTTTTTTTCGGTTTTGCCTGTTTCGCCGTCGTGCTTGCAAGCGACTTTTTTCCAAGCGGATCTGATAGTTTCTTTAATGCTCATTGTTAAGTTCTCCTTGTAAATACGGATATGTAATTCCGTTCTGATAATTAGTATCGGCGCACTGCGGCAATTTATGCGCGCAAATATTTTACAAATAAAAAAAATAAGTGTATAATAGTACAAAATCTTCGGAGCGACAGTATGCTTGAACTCAGAAAAATTACCAAAGATTACGAAGTAGGCGAAGATAAAGTCCATGCGCTTAAGGGCGTAAGCCTTGCGTTTCGCAAAAACGAGATGGTTTCCATACTCGGTCAATCGGGTTGCGGTAAAACCACGCTCTTAAACATAATAGGCGGTTTGGACAGATACACCGACGGCGATCTTATTATAAACGACAGATCTACCAAGTATTTCCAAGCCGCCGATTGGGACGCTTACCGCAATCAGAAAATAGGTTTTGTTTTTCAATCGTACAATCTTATACCGCATTTGACGGTGCTCGGCAATGTGGAGCTTGCGCTCACTTTGTCCGGCATAAAAAAATCGGAACGCCGAGCGCGCGCAATAGATGCGCTCAAGCGCGTCGGGTTGGAGAGCGAAATAAAAAAACGTCCCAATCAGATGTCCGGCGGACAAATGCAGCGTGTGGCGATAGCTCGCGCGATAGTCAATGATCCCGATATAATCCTTGCGGACGAACCGACGGGCGCGCTTGACAGCAATACGAGCGTAACCGTTATGGAAATACTCAAAGAGATATCGCAAGACCGACTTGTGATAATGGTCACTCACAACCGCGATCTTGCCGAAAAATATTCCACTCGCATAATTTCCATGCTCGACGGCGAGGTGGTGGACGATACCGCGCCCGTGGCTATTGCGGAAAGCGAACAGTCCACATCGTCCGCGACGTCCGATATTTCGGATAATGCGAATAATTCCGTTGCGGAAGGTAAAGAATTTGCCAAGCGGCGCAGGACGGAACAGAAGGCGATAACCAAAGCCAACCGAGCGGCGCTCAAGCGCACGTCCATGTCGTTCTGGACAGCGTTCGGGCTGTCGTGGCGCAATCTTATTACCAAAAAAGGCAGGACGATCGCTACCGCCGTTGCCGGCTCTATCGGTATTATCGGCGTGGCGTTGGTGCTTGCGCTGTCAAACGGGTTTAACGGTTATATCGAAGATATGCAAACGTCCATGCTTGCGCACTATCCCGTGACTGCGACGGAAATGACTATGGATATAGACGCGATGTTGCAAAACATGGAGAACGGCGCGGTCAAGCTCGAACAGTTCCCCGACGGGAACAAGGTCGTTATAAAAGACGACAGCACTATGGCGGTGTATCATTACAATCGCATAACTAAAGAGTATCTCGATCATATAGATAACATGCCCGAAGGATTGGCGATCGACGTGACGCGCGATTACGCAAAGACCAAAGTTATCGTAAGCGCCAATATGCAGACGGACACGGGTTACGGCGTTGTAAACACGTCCAACGACGCCGTGAACGGCATGATGGGCACAAACTCGTCGGGTTTTCAACAGTTATTGAACAATACCGAGTATGTACAGTCGCAATACGACGTTTTGTCGGGCAAGTATCCCACTGCGGCAAACGAAATAGCCGTAGTTATCGGCACTGACAATTCGATCACGCGCAGCACGTTGCGCAAGATAGGCTTTAAGATCCCCGAAGACGTCGAGAACGCTACGTTCGACGACCTGATGGGGCAGGAATACAAGCTTATACTTAATGATCAGTGGTTTTCTTACGATCGGGAGCGAGATATATACGTATCGTTCGACAGCGTTTCGCATTCCGAAAACGATTGGAAAACGCTTTACGACGACGAAAATAACGTCACTTTGAAAGTCGTGGGCGTAATGCGTATAAAAGAATCGTCGTCGCTTGCGTTGTTCTCGACGGGTGTTGTGTATACGCCGGCTCTCAACGAATTGCTCATTCGCGACAGCATGAACAGCGACGTGGCGAAGTACCAGACGGAACATTCCGATCGTTGTGTAAGCGACGCGCTTACGATATCGATGGGGTCGGGCGGGGAATTCAAATGCGCGGGCATGCAGTTTTCCGCGGTCCAGGCGGGTCTCGATAAAATAGCCGGCGCGCTCGGCATGCATATCACCGTCGACGATATATACGGTATGGCGTTGCGCGCGATAGGCGCAAGCGACATTCCCAACGCGCTTAACTTTTATCCCGTAACGTTCTCCAAAAAGACGGACATGATAAACTATCTTAACAAATACAACGCGGACAAAACGGAGGACGATAAGATATACACGCTCGACGCGGCGTCGGTTGTTACGAGTACCGTCAGCGATATGATAGATATAATTTCGTATGTGCTTGTGGCGTTTGCCGCGATATCGCTTGTAGTTTCGTCGGTCATGATAAGCATTATTACTTACGCGTCGGTAGTGGAGCGCATAAAAGAGATAGGCGTGCTTCGTGCCGTCGGCGCGCGCAAGATGGACATTATGCGCGTGTTCAACGCCGAAACGGTAATAATAGGGTTGGCTGCCGGTATAATAGGCGTGCTGATAACGCTTATCCTGTCGTTCCCGTTAAGCAGTATTTTTGTAGCTATTTCGGACGGCATGGTAGCTACGTCGCTTGTGGTAGTGTCCTGGTGGCACGCGTTAGTGCTTATAGGCGTAAGCATATTGCTCACTCTTATCGCCGGTATGTTGCCGGCAATGAGCGCAGCCAAGCGCGATCCCGTAGTTGCGCTCAGAAGCGAATAGCCAAGTCGATAAAGAAATCGGGATCGCAGACGCCCGATCGCATTTAAAAGGATAACCTATGAAACGAAAACCTACATTTTATATTACGACGCCCATATATTACGCAAGCGGCAGTTTGCACATAGGGCATTGCTATACGACCGTCGCATGCGACGCCATAGCGCGGTTCAAGCGCATGGACGGCTTTGACGTCTACTATCTGACGGGTACGGACGAGCACGGGCAGAAAGTACAGAAAGCCGCGGAGGAAAGAGGTTTAAAGCCGCAGGCGTTTGTGGACGGTTTGGCGGAACGCATAAAAAAACTGTGGGCGCGCATGGATATAAGCAACGACGGGTTTATACGCACTACAGACCCCGACCACGAAAAGGCGGTCGCCGAACTTTTTACCAAGCTGTACGAAAAGGGCGATATATATAAGTCCGAGTACAGCGGCAAGTACTGCGAACCGTGCGAGTCGTATTGGACGGCATCGCAGCTTGTCGACGGCAAATGTCCCGATTGCGGCAGAGAAGTGCGCGACGAAAAGCAGGAATGCTATTTCTTCCGTTTGAGCAAATATGCCGACCGCGTGCGTAAACTTCTTACCGAAACGGATTTTTTACAGCCCGATTCGCGCGTTAAAGAAATGGTAAACAACTTTATCGACAAAGGTCTTACCGATCTCGCGGTCACGCGCACGTCGTTCGATTGGGGCATACGCGTACCGTTCGACCCCAAGCATGTGATCTACGTTTGGATAGACGCATTGCCCAACTACATTACGGCGCTCGGTTACGGTCAAAAGAACGACGCCGACTATAAAAAATTCTGGCCGTGCGATATGCACGTTATGGCTAAAGAGATCGTGCGTTTCCACGCGATAGTATGGCCGGCAATACTTATGGCGCTCGATCTGCCGTTGCCCAAAAAGCTTTACGGGCACGGTTGGATAATGTTCGGCGGCGACAAGATGAGCAAGTCCAAGGGCAACGTAGTCGATCCGTTTATACTCACCGACAGATACGGCGTGGACGCGCTCAGATACTACTTGCTTTCGTCCGTGCCGTTCGGCGACGACAGCAATTATACCAACGAGTTGTTGCTGTCCGCTATAAACAACAATTTGGTAAACGATCTCGGCAATCTTGTCAGGCGCACGCTTGCCATGAACAAGCAGTATTTCGACGGTAAGGCAATCAAACCGACGATAGACGATGCGGACAAGGAATATGTTGCGGCTATAAACGGATTGTATTCCGCGGTGCGCGACGATATGGACAAGCCCGAAATAGCCAAAGCGCTCGATAAGATATTCGGCGTTATCGGGCTGTCTAATAAATATATCGACGCGAATAAACCGTGGGAGCTTAAAAAGACGGGCGATACGTCGCGGCTCAATGCGGTGATATACAATCTTTTGGAGGGCATACGCGTTTGCGCGAATATGCTGTTGCCGTTTATAACCAACTATCCCAAACGCATTTTCGCAGGGTTAGGACTGCCCGTTCCCGACGGTTTCGAAAACGCGCATTACGGGATCGAGGACGCCTATAATACGATAGAGATAGAACCTATACTAAACAGACTCGATATAAACAAGGAGCTTAAGGAATTGACGGATATTGCGAATAAGTCCTTGGCGGCGGAAAAGCCGAACTCGAAGACCGAAGTCAAAGAAGAGAACGTCGGGGAGATAACGATCGACGAGTTTTGTAAGACAGATCTTCGCGTTGTGGATATTGAAGCGTGCGAAAAGGTAGAAAAAGCCAAAAAGCTGTTAAAACTTACGGTGTTCGACGGCACGCGCCGCCGCACGGTAGTTTCGGGCATAGCAAACGCTTATGCGCCCGAAGAGCTTGTCGGCAAAAAGGCGGTGCTTGTCGCTAATCTCAAGCCGGCAAAGCTGTGCGGCATAATGTCGGAAGGAATGCTGTTGTGTTCCGTTGACGAAAACGATATGCCGCATCTTGTACAACCCGACGGCGCAGCCGGGCAAAAGATAAGATAATGTAATCAAATCAAGAGATCGGTAGGTTTTTATGCTGATAGATTCACACGCTCACATATACGACGAGGAGCTGCTTCCGTACGGCGGCGCGGACGCCGTTATAAACAGTATGGCTGCAGACGGATTGGAATATATCGTTTGCGTCGGTTGCGACGTGCCTACGTCGCGCACATGCGTCGAGCTTGCCGATAAAAATTTGGGTATTTACGCTACGGTGGGCGTTCACCCGTACGATGCGGATACCGTAACGGCGGAAAATCTCGATGTTTTGCGCAAGCTCGCAGCGCACGGCAAAGTAGTTGCCATAGGCGAGATAGGGCTTGACTTTCACCGACCGAATTCGGACAAGCCTACTCAGATCGCCGCAATGGAACGCCAATACGATTTGGCGCGCGATCTCAAACTTCCTACGGTCTATCATATCCGCGACGGATTCGGAGAGTTTTACGAGTTTGCCAAAACGCGCGACTTTCCCGAAGGCGCGGTGCTGCACTGCTTTTCGGGTTCGGCGGAGATAGCGGAATACTACGTGAAAAAAGGGTTTTACATTTCGTTTTCGGGCACTGTTACGTATAAGAACGCGGTCAATTTAAAGCGCGCCGCACAAGCCGTTCCGCTCGACAGGCTTATAGTTGAAACGGACAGCCCGTATCTTACCCCCGATCCGTTGCGCGGAAAAATAAACTTTCCAAAGAACGTCGCGCTTGTCGCGCAGTGCTTGGCGGAGATAAAAAACATTCCCGTGAGCGAAATGGAGCGCATAACTTGCGAAAATACCAAAAGAGTGTTCGGTATAGCGAATGGCAGATAATTTTGTTTATGTTTTAAACGGTACGGCATACGTAAACCTTACCAATAAATGTCATAATGCGTGTGCGTTCTGTATACGCAACAGCGGCGACGGCGTTGCCGGCGTTCCGCTGTGGCTCGACCGCGAACCGGAGTGTGACGAGGTCATGGCGGCGTTCGATAAACTTGCCGAAAAAGTTAAAAACAACGAGGTTGTATTTTGCGGTTACGGCGAGCCGACCGAACGGTTGGAGCAGTTAAAATCGTGCGCAAAGGAATTTAAGGCGCGCGGATTAAATACGCGCCTCAATACAAACGGACTGGGCAGCGCGGTAAACGGGCGCGACATAAGCGGCGACCTCGACGATATAGATATCGTGTCCGTATCGCTCAATCAGTGCGACGCGCAAAAGTATTACGAAATCACGCGGTCGCAGTTGGGACTGTCGGCTTTTGACGAAGTGTTGGCTTTCGCATGCGCGCTGAGAGATCGCGGACGGCGCGTGGTGTTTACAGTAGTGGATACGATAGACAAAACCGATATCGCGGCGTGCAAGCGGCTGTGTTTGGAACTGAAGATACCGCTCAGAGTGCGCAAGTACGTTGCCGATAACTACAATAATTGAAATATTTTTTTAAGGAGAAATAACCGTGCCAGATTGGCTTGTTTATATCGGATATATAGCTATGGTAGCGATAATCGTCGTGCTGTCCGTAAAGCTCGGAAAGTATGTGGATATAATCGACGCCAAAAGCAATATTTCGGGCGCGTTTATAGGCGGCGTTATGCTTGCCGCGGTAACGAGTCTGCCCGAGCTTTTCACGTCGCTGTCCGCAGTATGGATTGTCCATGAGAATTCGATGATCATAGGCAATATACTCGGATCGGATCTTATAAACCTCGCGTTCTTCGGTATTATACTGCTTATATTCGGGCGCGGACTTAAAAAAGCCGAGTTTTCACGGTTCTATTATATAGCGCTCGGAGTCGCGCTCGGCATGTATGCGCTTGTAGCCGTCGGACTGTATTTGGCAGAGTATTTGCAGTTTACCTGGTTTTCGGCGGTATCGCCGATAATATTGGTTTTGTATGTGCTGTTCGTCAATAAAATGCCTAAAACGTCCGAGCCCGAAAGCGGCAACAAAGACGAGGGAATAACGCTCAAACAAGCGATTGTAAGGTTCGGGATCTGTGCGGTCGTGCTTATAGGGTCTTCTATCGCGATGACGTATTTGTCGGATATCGTTGCGGACAATCTCGGGCTAGGCAAGACGTTCGCCGGCGCGCTGTTTCTCGGCGTAGCTACGAGCTTGCCCGAACTCATGTCGTCGATAACGCTCTGTCACCGAGGCAATTACAACGCCGCCGCAGGAAATATCATAGGGTCTAACGTATTCAATTTTACTATACTGTTCGTTGCGGATATCTTGTCGTTTATGCCGAACGGGTCGGGCGTGTATATTTTAAACGCCGATTCCAAGTGGTTGCTTATATTAGGCGTGATCGCAACATGCACCACACTTGCCATGATGTTCATGAAAAATAAAATGAAGAACGTGCGCGGCGGACTTATCTGCGTAGAAACGGCGAATGCGATTCCGCCGATACTGTATATTTTGTATTTGCTGATAACGACCGCTGTGATAGTTGTTTGACGGAGGTAAAAATGTCTGATGCGCCCACGGAAAAAATAATGTTTCAGTACATTATGAACTATAAAGCCTATCGGCGTCGTATGATCTTGACGCGCCTTACCGCAACCGTTGTTGTTACGGGCGGTCTGTGCGGCTTGTGCGCGATTTCCGTTCCGCTCGGGCTGGTGCTTGCGGCTATAGCTCTGAGCTTCGGGATATTGTCGGTGCTATTCGCGCTTTCCGCCGAGCGATCATATACTGTATATGACACGCGTATCGTTTTAAAGGTGCGCGGCAAGGATGTGCGTACTACTGTACCGCTCGACAGTATTGTAAGCGTAAAGTATAAACGCGCGTTTTACGAAAAAGGATTATGCACCGGTACCGTCACGTTTATCGCGTTAGACGATAAAGGCAAAAAGAAAAAATACAGGCTCAGACATATATTCGACGCGCAGCCTGTCGTTGAATATCTTAACGAACGTATAAAGTCGGGTGAAACAAATGAAGATAGAAAATAAGACTATGGACGAAGAGCGTGCGCTGTACGGCTGCGATAACGTAGAGGTCGTGGGTTGCAGGTTCGAAGGTCCGGCAGACGGAGAAAGCGCGCTTAAAGAGTGCGGCGCCGTTTCTGCGCGCAATACGTTTTTCGATCTGCGCTATCCTTTGTGGCACGATCGCTCGGTTACGCTCGAGGACTGCGAGATGACCGCAAACTGCCGTGCCGCGCTGTGGTATACCGAAAATATAACGGCAGTAAGAACCGCAATGCACGGTATAAAAGCGCTTAGAGAGTGTGCGAACGCCGTGATAAAGGAGTGCGATATAAAATCGCCCGAATTCGGTTGGTTCACCGACGGCATACGCATTACCGATTCTACTGCGGTCAGCGAGTATTTTATGATGAAAGCCAAAAATATCGCTGCGCGCCGTCTTGATTTGAAAGGTAAGTATTCGTTTCAATACGTTGAGGACGCTATAATAATCGACAGCAAGCTGGACACCAAAGACGCTTTTTGGCACAGTAAAAACGTCACTGTGGAGAACAGCATAGTAATAGGCGAATATTTGGGGTGGTTCAGTAAGAATCTTACGTTCAAAAACTGTACGATAATCGGCACTCAGCCGTTGTGCTATTGCAAGAATTTAAAACTGATCGATTGCGTCATGCAGAAAACCGATCTGTCGTTCGAGCGGTCGGAAGTGTATGCAGTTCTGCGCGAGGAAATAGACAGCATTAAAAACCCGTACAAGGGCGTTATAAGAGTTCCGTCCGTCGGCGAGGTAATTCGCGACGATATAAAAGCCAAATGCAAAATACTGCTCGATCGGTCGCTCAAGCGCGCAGCGGAGTGCCGATGAAACAGCCGACCGATTTCGCGCGCAGTGTGTATGACGCAGTAAAACGCATACCCGAAGGGAATGTTGCGACATATGCGCAGATAGCGGCAATGAGCGGACACCGCGGCGCGGCGCGCGCAGTGGGGAATGCGTTGCACGTCAACCCCGAACAGGGTATCGTGCCGTGTCACCGCGTAGTGAACGCATCGGGTCGGCTTGCGCCCGACTTCGCATTCGGCGGCGCGGACGCGCAAAAACGTTTGCTCGAATCGGAAGGCGTACAAGTCGACGCAGACGGCGCGGTCGATCTGTATAAGTATCAGTGGCGCGGATAAGCGTATAAATTCCTTCGTAATGAAAAATGATATTTACGGAGGATTTTATTATGTTCGGAATACAGCCTGTTTTATGGGTGCTTATAGATACTGCGGTCGCGTTTGTGTATCTGTTTATAATATCGAAAATACTCGGTAAAAAACAGATCGCTCAGCTTGAATTCATCGATTATACTGTAGGTATCTCGCTCGGTTCGATAGCTGCCGAAATGGCGACGAATACAGAAACGCCGTTTTATTATTTTCTTATAGCCATGACGATATTTTTCGCGTTGGCGTTGCTTGTTGCCATCGTCGGGCGAAAATGCACTTTTTTAAAGCGAGTGCTTAAAGGCAAGCCGGTTACGCTCATTTACGACGGCAAGATAAATTACAAAGAACTTAAAAAGAACAGAATCGATGTGAACGACTTGTTGTCTATGCTGCGCGAAAAAAATTATTTCGATATATCCGACGTGGCGTATGCGGTGTTCGAGCCGAGCGGCGAGCTGTCGGTAATGCCCGTAGGCGCGCAGAAACCGCTTGTAATGGAAGATCTCGACAAGAGCAAGATAGAAAAAGCGTCGCTTACAAATATCATGATCGTGGACGGCGCGGTGTCGTATTCGGGCTTGAGCGAAATAAACAAGGACGAGGATTGGCTGTTCGCGCGGTTGAATATAAAAACGAAAGAAGACTTGAATAAAATAATACTCGCCGTTTATGACGATAAGACCGACGAGTTTAATACGCACTATAAAAACTGTTAAATCGGTTATCCTTTAAGGAACTCGATTCCCTTATACGATACTTCTTCGCCTATCTCGGCAATTTCGGCTATGCTTTCTCGCATGCCGCTGTTGAGCCAATAATCGAGCAATCCGAGAAAACCGTTGGAAACGAAAATATAATAAAAATTTATTTTAGACGCCGAACAGTTGGGGTAGAGCTTGCTCATTACCGAAACGACCTTTGTGCGCCCGGCTTCGAGCGCGCGCGACAGAAATTCCGATTGATGATGACGATTGCCGAGCAATAATCGGCATACGCTTACATTGCGCGCCACGAAATCGAAAAACGTAACGTAAAAACTTTTTTCGGGTACGTCGTCGTCTGTGACGGTAGCTTGCGACAGCCATTGCACGAACTCGCGTTCAATTTGTTTTTCTATTTCTTCGAGAACGTCTTGAACGGAATCGTAGTGGTAGTAAAACGTTGCGCGGTTGATCCCGGCACGCGCGCACAACGCCGTTGCCGAGATGTCGTCCAACGCCGAATTCTCGAGCATTTCGGTCAGCGCTTTCTTTATTTTATCCGTTGTTGTCTTCTTCCTTGAGGCTGTCATAACGCGTTACTCTTTATTTTTTATTCCGAAAATATATTATACTCTTTTTCGGACCCAATGTCAATTTTTTGAGTTATATAAAAACAGCGTAATTTATCGTTAAAAAAGCCTCGGTCTTCCGCCGCCGACAGGCGACAGCAGTTTTATAACGTCAGAGGAAACGCCCGATGACCGCGATACGGTGATGCCGCTTTCGATATCTTTTAGGTATTCGTTTAACGCGCAAAGCGTTTGCTCGCCCAAACACCCGTCCATGGGAGTTTTGTACAGTTTGGCAAACAGTTTGCGTTGGATATACAGTGCGGTCGTGCATTTCGAACCGAATTCGACGTGTTGTTTATTCAATAACAATAAGTCGCGCCACAGCGCGGCGTTTACGCCGTCCGTTTCCGACATGCCGTTATTTATCGCGGCCTGTTTTACCGCGTCGTCCGTATGTTTGCCGTAAATGCCGTCTATCTCGGTCATGTAGCCGTTAGCGCCGAGCAGCGCTTGAAGCATCTTTATCTTTTTGCCGCGCTTGCCCGTAGCCGACGAGCAAAGCAAAGGGTAGGAAAGTATGTCGTCGCGTTTTACGTACGGCATGCCGAAATGTTCGCAAATTCCCATGGCGATGTGTTCAGCCGCGTTCACTTGAAAGTCGGGATCGAGCGCACGCTTCAGATCGTCGAAGTTAGTTATATATCCAACGTCTACTGTCGCCGTCGGACATCCCACCGCTTGCCAAGCCGCGCCGCCGTCTTCCGTGTCGGATTTTACCGCAAGCGACAGGAACGAACATATATCCTCGCAGAATATTTTAGACCTTCCGCCGCGTCGGCTGCAATATTTAACGACGCTGCCGCCGAAATCGTTAAAGCTTTTGCGCGAGCCGAACGCCTCGAGAGAAATAAGCACTGCGCCGTCCGCGGTATGACGGTTGACTTGCATCGCCATATCGCCTATATCGTCGACCGACTGCGCAATATCGAGCGCATCGAAATCGCAACGCAACAGCGCCGTTTCCAAATACAGTTTTACGATGCGCGTAAAGTCTTTGCCGTCGAATCGCGTTCCTATATACGGCATTACGGGCGACGTTCCGCAGTTCGCTCCGCCTATTGCTATCATAATGTTATCCATATTTACCTCTTTAAAATAGTGTACTTAGTAATATATGCCCGAAGCATACATATATGCCAATGTTATTGCGTATTTTTATTGCGAGATAGTCTGTATTTTAATTCATACTGATTTGGTAGGAATTAGCCGTAAACGCTTGACATAAAAGAAAGGTAATGGTAAAATAATATTGTTATGAAAAGATGTTTTAACGTAACGGGAATGACATGCGCGGCTTGTGCGGCGCATGTGGAAAAGGCGGTCAGAAAGATCGGAGTGGATTCGGTCGAAGTGAATTTGCTTACAAACAAGATGACCGTCGATACGGATATTGCCGACGGCGATATTATTACGGCGGTCGTTTCCGCCGGCTACGGCGCGAGCGCGCAAAATAACGGCGCGGCGTCTGACGGAAAAAAGACGGGTGAAAAGTCGAACGGTGCGGACTATTCCAAAACGTTGCTGATCAGATTCTTGGCGTCGGTGCTGTTTCTTGTGCCGCTGATGTATTTTTCGATGGGGCATATGGTGGGGTTGCCGCTCGGCGCGTTCGATCCGCACGAAGACCCGTCGTCGTTCGCGCTGATACAGTTGGTGTTGACTACGCCCGTGCTTATAATAAACGGCAAGTTTTTTGTCAACGGTTTTAAGGCGTTACTGCACCGCGCGCCCAATATGGATACGCTCGTCATGCTCGGGAGCGGCGCGGCGTACGTTTACGGCATCGTTACGGTGTTTCTTATAAACGCACGGGTGGTGACGGGCGATGTTCACGGCGGTGCGGAATGGGCGATGAACCTGTTTTTCGAGTCGGCGGCGATGATATTGACGCTTGTGACGCTCGGCAAGTTTTTGGAGGCAAAGTCTAAAGGTAAAACGCGGTCGGAGGTGGATAAATTACTGCGCCTGCGTCCGCAGACCGCTACGGTGATACGCAACGGCAATGAGTTGACGGTTGCGGTAGACGAGATCGCAATAGGCGATACCGTAGTCGTTTTGCCCGGAGAATACGTGCCGTGCGACGGCGTTATAGTCAAAGGCGCGACCACGCTCGATAAGTCGGCGATAACGGGCGAATCGATACCCGAAGAAGCGACGGAAGGAAGCGACGTTACGTCTGCCGTACTCAATCTTACGGGCAGGGTGGAAATATCCGCGCGTAAAGTGGGGTCGGATACTACGCTGAGCAAGATAATCGAGCTTATAGAAAACGCCGGCGGTTCCAAAGCGCCCATACAGAAGATAGCGGACAAAGTATCCGCGGTGTTTGTGCCTACGGTTTGCGTGATCGCGCTTGTTACGTTGATAGTGTGGTTGTTTGTCGGTACGGTAGGGCAAGCGCTTACAATGGCGATCTCGGTGCTTGTTATATCCTGTCCGTGCGCGCTCGGGCTTGCGACGCCTGTCGCGGTAATGGCGGGGACGGGGCGTGCGGCGGCATACGGCGTGCTTGTAAAAAACGCCGAAGTGTTGCAACAGTTACAAAGCGTTAAAATATTCGCGCTGGATAAAACCGCGACTATCACCGAGGGCAAGCCGCGCGTAGTGGGAGTAAAAACTTTCGGTGCGGACGGTTTCGACGAAAACAAAATACTCGAGATAGCGGCGGCGCTTGAAAAAACGTCCACGCATCCGCTCGCGCAGGCGATAATCGCGGCGGCGGACGGCGGTTCGTTTACGGTCGAAAACAGCGAATATAAAATAGGCTACGGCGTTATAGGCACGGTAGGCGGCGAAAAATACGCGCTCGGCGGCGCACGGCTCATGAACGAGTGGGGCGTTTCCGTAAGCGACGACGAGTCGCAGACGGTGTATCTTTGCCGCGATAAAGAACTACTCGGCGCGATAACGGTAGATGACGAGATAAAGCCGTCGAGCAAGAATGCCGTCGAACTGCTTAAAAGCATGGGCGCGCGCGTAGTCATGCTTACGGGCGACAACGAGCGGCAGGCAAAACGCATTGCCGAAAAGGTGGGCATTACGGAAGTGTACTGCAACGTGTTGCCGCAGGATAAGCTCGATATCGTGGAGCGGCTCAAAGCGGACGGTAAAACGGCAATGGTGGGCGACGGCATTAACGACGCGCCGGCGCTCAAAGCGGCGGACGTAGGCATAGCCATAGGTTCGGGTACCGACGTTGCCATCGAGGCGGCGGACGTTGTGCTTGTAAAGTCCGATTTAATGGATGTGCCGCGCGCTATGGCTGTTTCGCACGCGTGCTTGAGAAACGTCAAGCAAAATCTTTTCTGGGCGTTTGCATACAACACGCTCGGCATACCGCTTGCCGCAGGCGTTCTATACGGCGTGGGCGTTACTCTCAATCCGATGATAGCGGCGGCGGCAATGGCGTTTTCGTCGGTGTTTGTCGTATGCAACGCGCTCCGTCTTACGGCAATGAAGTTTGACGACAGGCGTTTGCCGCATAAGCTTCGCGGAATACGGAACAAAAAATCGGCAAAAGACGGCAACTTTGCGGATAAAACAAAAGACGGAGATATAAACATAAAAATAACCGAAACGGGAGGTAATAATATGACAACTGTATTCAAGGTGGACGGCATGAGCTGCATGCACTGCGTGGCGCACGTTAAAAAGGCGCTCGAGGGTGTGAACGGCGTAACTCAGGCGGACGTCGATCTCGAAAAGGGCGAAGCGACTGTTCAAGGCGACTTCGACACTGCGGCGGCGATCAAAGCCGTTGCGGACGCAGGCTATGATTGCGCGGTCAAGTAAATCCCGATATCATTAAAATGACATTAGAATATAATTAGTTATCGGCGGCAGACATTGACAAAACTGCTTTTGCATAGTATAATTTACCGTGTTACGGACGTTCTCGTAGCACGGTAAATTTTTGTCGGAGTTTCTCGGGACCGAAAGGAGGGTGTGTTGTCGTGGCGGAAAAGGTAGCGATCCCCGAAATAGAAAATAATGACGGGCAACCGATCAAACCGAAAAAGAAAAAGAATAAATGCTGTACTTGCTGTTTGGTTTTTCTAATAGTAATTTTAGTCATATTGGCTGCGGCTTTCGGGATAGGCTGGTATTTCGGCGATAAATTTACCAAGGAAAGTTTGGATATGTCGCTCGGCGATACGTTGGGCGTCATGAGCGATCTTTATTGGACTGACGACAAAGACGTTGTTACCAACCCGTACAGTGCCGACGACGTAAACGGATTCTATTCGCAAATAAAACGCAACATATTGCTTAAAGACAGCGCCGAGGTGGATTTTGCCGGCGCGCTCGATAAAGCCGTTGCCAAATATATGTCAAGCGATTCGTCCGCACACGAAGCCGATACAGCAAAACGCAGAAACGGATCGTCGTCAGACGGCGAAAAAGACGATTCGTCGATAACCGATATCCTTATAGATATGATAGCCGACGTGCTTGACAGGGATCACATAGATATCGAGCGGCTAAATGCCTACGACGAAAACGATCCCGACAGCGATACATATATTTTCGATCTTAAAGACAAACAGTTTGCCGCATTTGTAAACGAGGTGTTGCAAAGCGTGCTTTTGCATGTTTCGAGTACCGAGAGCTTTGCGGAAATATCCGAAACGGTAGACCTCAAAAGCGTTATCGCGTTAAAGCAGGTGCGGTTTGCCGCGCAGAAAGACGGCGACGCGGTAAAGTCCACTACTGCCGACGTTACGGTGTGGGTAGGCTTGCAAAGCGCCGTCGGTCAGGCGCTGACAAGCGTGATGAAGGATGCCGGCGTCGGTTGGCTCGGTTGGTTGGCGCGCGGACTCGGTAATATTATATTGCCCGAAAACGTTTATGTCACGCTTACCGTACCGCTATACGGCGACGCGCAAACCGTGGTCAATTTTAACGACATGAACGCGTCGGAGCGTGCGCGCGCATATAAGCTTGTGAACGGAATATTGAGTTTTTCGGGCAACGACGGCACAGTCGACGATCTGCTTATACAGCTCGGCGGTAAACTTAAACCGTACCTCGAGGCGGCTGCGGACAAAATGCCGCTCGATAACGTTACCGACGGAACTATAAAGCTCGATCTTTTATCCATGGTCACGAAAATGGCAAGCGACGGTCTCGAAAGCGCCGATCCGCTTACAAAAGCCGATTTTTTATATATGCTTCAAGCCATGCTGTCCGATAATATCGAACAGTATAAGAGAATAGAGCCGTTCAGATACGAAAACTACTATCTCGACGACAGCGGTAAAGCCGTGTATATCGACGGCGCGACGGAGCTTACGCCCATAGATTACGAACGCGAGTTTATTAACGAGATAGAGAATAAGTATGCGGTCAAGTTCGACGACGACGCTACGCTTGCCGACGTATTGGTAATGCTCGGCGTTTCGCTCGACGGCTCCGCCGGAAATACCTTGCAGTCGCAGGAACTCATGAAAAAGCTTGACTCTAAAGCGTTCCATGCGGCGCTTGACAAGGATACAAAAGATCTCGAGCTTGTAGTTACGGACCGTATGCTCGGCGCGGCGTTCGCCGAGGAATTGAAGAACGCGCTCATAGAGGAGAGCTTGGGCGATATAAAACTGAAGCTCAATTCGATCACTTTTGTAGAAAAGGACGGTTTCGACGGATATACTTTTGCGGAGCTTGCGCTCGAGATAGACGTTGCGAGTTCGTTCGGCACGGTATCGGACGGCGGACTTATGAACTCGTTGGTATCCGGTCTTATGCCCGAAAAAATATTCCTGTCGGTGACCGTCGATATCACGCGCAACAGAAAAGCCGGACAGGTAAAACAACCCGTAAAATATCAAATGAACTCGTGCGCAAATACCGACCGCGCGATAGCGGCGCTCGCCAAGGTCGCGCCGTTGTTGGATATGAACGAAGTATCCGATATGATAGATGAAAAGTTTAACGCTATGTTCGACAATCTGACCAAGGTCCTCGATATCAGGCTTGCCGCGACTACCGTGCAATATTTGCCCGACGACGGTTGGACGGGCGACGGCGGCGCGCTCGTGATGCCCGATATTTTCACCGTTATTACGCAGAAATCGCTTGTAGACAAAGAAACGAAACAGCCCGTACTCGAAAACAGCGAGCAGCTTAAAAGCGTGCTCAAAGCGCTCGATAATACCGATGATTTCGCGGCTTTAACGCCGCCCGACGTAACGGACAACAGCGAGTTTATCGCGCAAGTCGTGGATAAATACTATCTCGCGCCCGATACTCCTATTAAAGATTTTGACGCGCTTACCGATTTCATGAACGATTTCAATACGCGTAAATTCCGCGTTTACGAAGAGGATACGTCCGCGCTTGTAAAAGGCGCGCGATATATCGCTTACGATAACGCCGATGCTTCGGAGTTAAGACCCGTTATGGACGCCGATAATCTGTGCGCTTTATTGAACGGTAAGATAAAAGACAATGCCGCGATCGATAATTACGAGATAATAAAGGTCATTCCGAAACAGAACGGACTTGTTCTTGTGCTTGCCGTTTCGGTAAGCGATCTGATGCCCGATAACGTCGCGCAAATGCTCGATTCCGAATACATTTACGTTACTGCGGATATCGATACGAGCGTTGTGATAGACAACGAGCGTTACTCCGTTGACATTGCCGTGAACCACATGGAAAACGGTTGCGACGACTACAATAACACTCTTAAAATAGTCAAATGTTTCGATCCCGATTTCAGCATAGAACGTCAGATCGACGACGTGGGTAAAACTATGTACGAGCAGATATCCGATCTGAACAAGAGCATAGCCGGCGAGGACGGCGACGGCGAATTTATATCGTTCACGGCGGACGGACTTGTAATGGTCGACTTCTATACATTCCTTGCCAATAAAATGGGAATAGAACTCAGCGCCGACAACGGTGCGGACGGCAAGCCTACTTCCGATACGCTCAAATCGGTAGTTCAGGGCATGTACGAGCGCGTGCCGACAGTCGTATGCGACGGTTGGTTTACGAATACGAACAACTATTTGCCGAGCGATATACTGTTCAATCCCGCGCCCGACGGTCAACAAGCCTGGACTAACGTGGATATAGCGTCGTTCGGTACGGATGGTAATACCTTGATCAGCGATATAGACTTTAACGGTTTGATGCGCCGCGTCGAGAGTATAGGCGACGGAGTGTTTGCCGTGCAAACCGTTGCGCTTAATGGCGGAACGGCAACAGCCGCGCGCGATTGGTTGAGCTTGAGAGCCGTCAATGAGAACGGCGAAACTATGGACGTCGCAGCAGATTATCTGGCTGTGACTTTCAAAATGAGCATGGACGATTTCATGCTTACCGATAACGACGCGAGCGGTCTTTTCCCCACGGACGTATATGCCACTATAGTTTACGAACTTGACGCCGCTACAGGCGAGTTTAATAAGTTCGACGTAGTGTTCAACGGCATGACCCACGATAAGTTCGCTATCCTTCAAGAATTGATGCAACTGAGAGAGGAAAGCAACGATCCCAATCTTGTCAATATCGGAACCATAGCGGCGCGCAGCGAATATTTCCTGAGCATGCTTACTAAGAACGGCAAGTTATCGATAGTCGACAGGGTGAACGACGAGGGTATCGGCGAAATCGAATTTATAAGAGGGTCGTTATGAAATATAACAGAATAATAATGTTTTGCGATTACGGTCTTGACGACGCTATCGCCACAATGCACATTTTGCGCAACGCACGATTCGATCATCTCGACATTGTGCCTATCGGCGGAAACGTGAGCGTTTTTACCGCTTACGAAAATGCGCATACTCTGCTTGCTTGGGCGCGTGCCGATAAGCGGAATGTACGTATTGCGGATACGCGCGCCATAGAACAGGCGGCGGCGGATATCCCCGACGTTCACGGAAAGGACGGCATAGGCGACGTACTCGAACGCCGACTGTCGGACGTGCCCGTGATTTCTTTCGATGAGTTAAAGACAGATATAAAAAATAACGGCATACCGAGCCGCGACTGTTTGCTGTCGCTCGGTCCGTGCACATTGCCCGTTATGCTCGACTATGTGCCCGATACGACGGCGATCATGGGCGGTACTACTAAAGAACCGCCCAATTACGGCGATTACGAATTTAATGAAGCGCTCGATCTCGCCGCGTTTAAAACACTTGCGGCAAAAGCAAAGGGAGTTGCTACGCTCGACAGCTGTCACGATCCGAAATTCGCGTTCGAAACTTTTAAAACGGGCGACGAAATAACGGACAGGCTTATAGAGAAATATATCGCGCTGTGCCGCGCGCGTAACGCGCCGATAGCCGTTTACGATTATGTGGCGGCGCTGTTTGTGACGCACCCCGACGAGTTCGATGTGCGGCTTGCGGTCCGTGCCGACGGCGTCGAGTATAACGAAATAAAAAAGAAATGATCCGGTATATTTAAGACCGTATAAATTCATTCGATAAATTTCGCAAATACTATAGATATTTGATTTCGGATATGTTATAATGTATCCAAATCCAACCCGTAATTCGGAGGTAAGGAGGAATGATGAAAAAACTCAAGGCTTTGTGTATGCTGTTATGCACCGCATTGGCTCTTACGGCATGTGCAACCAAAGCGCCCGAAAACAACGGGGGTGGAGGGGATACCGAAAACCCTAACCCCGGTATAACCGTACCCGACGACGGCAACACGGGCGGCGACAACACCGGTGGAGATAATAACGACGGGGATAATAACGGTACGGATACCGATACCGACAAAAAAGTATCTTACGACATATCCGTTGCCGATTGTTTCGGCAATGCGTTGGCAGGCGCGACGATCGCCGTCGACGGAGTGGATAAAGGCGTTACCGACGCTTCGGGAAAGTATACCGTCGCCGATGCGGACGCGTCCTCGCGCGGAAAAATTACCGTTTCCGCAAAAGGCTATATAAGTGCCGATGTGAATTACGACGGTTCAACCGTAACGGACGGCAAAGCGTCGTTCGACGTTAAGCTCGTAAAGGAATATGCGGTCGTTTCTTCGCTCGAGCCCGTTTCATGGGATAAATTCGAGGCGTTCGGGTTAAGCGCGACGCGCGACGAAACGGGGTTGATGTTAAAGGCGGAATCGGATAATGCCGTCTTTACGTCTTCGGGCAGAAACAGCAAACTCGAAATATGTATTTCCGTAGGAGCGGTATCGTCCGTGCGCGACGATAACGTTACCATGGTTTGGATGCAGAGCGACGGCGCTGTGGGCGCGCGCAACTACGGCACGCGCGCCGTGTCTGCGAAATCGGTTATCGGCAATATAGATACGGACGGCGGCAAGACTTCCGTCACTCTTCGCGTGCCTTATTCCGTTATAGGCGGAACGAAAACGGATACCGTAGGACTTTCTATGGCGTTGTATTCGGATACGGACGGCGCGCGGTCGGAAATGCTCGTTCTCGACGGCGGCGACACCGTAGAGCCGATGTATCCCGAAACTTATATAAGAATAGACCGAAATAACAAAGTCTTTACATCGAATATCAACGGCGAACCGACGATTGCCGTGGATAAAGCCGCGCTTACGGAAGGATACAGGATGCAATTTTCCGTTCCCGAGCTGAATAATCAGAGCGCAGTCGCCGACGATATGTATTTAAAAGCGGACGCAGTCGCCGACGGTTTAAAAATATCTATGATAGGCTTCGGCACGTTTACCGATACGGAGTACGTGAAACTCATATTCCATACTTCGGCGATGAACGGCACGGGCTGGAATATTCAGGCGAGCGATCTTACGGTGCTTGCGAACAAGCAAAAAGCGATGTATCGCACAGGGCTTACTAAGTTCTGGACTACCGACGGCGGATATTCCAATTTCGGCAGCGGCGAAAGCGCACTCGAAAATGCGCCCGTATATACAGAACACGACGGATATTTTACGCTCGAACTCACCGTAAAATACGATGAGATCCCCGAGTATTCCGACAAAGGGAAGGTGTCGCTTTTCGCAATGGAGTTTGCCGATAACGGTTCTGCAAACGGATTGATCTACGACGGCAAAAGTTATTTGAACGGTATGTTGGTGGACGGTACGTCGCAGGGTGATCCGGCGGCGCAAAGCTCGTATTTCGTGATTTACGACGGCGCCGCCGACCAATCGCTTACGGAAGGATATAACATGCGGTTTGCCGTAGGCGCCGCAGACGTTTACGCAAAAGTCGAGCGCGGAGTTGCGTCGCTCAAGATATCCATGCGCGGATTCAAGACTTTCGGCAACGACGATTATATCAGGCTTATCGTGCATAACGGCGACGTTTCGGACAGTAACGCTTGGCAGATAAGCCGCAGCGACGTGAGTTTTACCGTATTTAAGAATGCGATGTATACGCAAACGGGCAACGTCGGCTTTTTCGATAATGAAGAAAACAGGTATCATAACGGTACGGAAGCCGTACACGCTCCCGTATTCGCTCAACACGACGGTTATTGGGACATGGAAATAACAGTCGAGTATATAGAACTCGGTAACGGCATCTATCAAGATACGGAACTTCGAGCGCTTCTTGTTGCGTATACTTCGGGCAAGCTCGGTTCGTCCATAATGTATGAGGGCAAACCGCTCGGCGATCCGGCATATCAGAAGAATTGGTTTGTTATATAAGGAGCGACCGTCATGAGAAAAATAACTACGATCGAAAAGTTCAATAACAGAATACTCGCGGCATTGATCGCGGCGTTGATGTGTGTGGGATTTATTTTCGGCGGTATGCCTATACGCAAAGCCGTTGCGGAAGATATCGACGCGCTTCAGTCGTTGATCGACGGCGCAGCCGTCGGAGATACGGTAACGCTCGACAGGGAATATTCGGGTACCGTAACCGTCGCCGCGGATAAGGACATCACCGTCGATCTTGCCGGGCATACGCTTAACGGGCGGTTGGTAAATAACGGCGCGCTCAAGCTAAAAAGCAGCGCAGATAACGGCGCGATAGTTTATTCCACGGCGGAAAGCGGATCTCAAGCCGCTGTCGAAAATAACGGTACTCTCACGTTCGAAAGCGGCGAAATAAGCATGACAGTAAACGGCGATAATACCGAGGGGCGCGGAATACTTAACGGTAACGGAGCAACGCTCGAAATGCGCGGCGGCGTTATAAACGTCGTTACCACCACTACTAAGTGGGGATTCGGTATTTTCAATAACGGCGGTACGATCGCCGATATAAGCGGCGGCGAAATAACCTCGCGTATTACTCACACCAATTCTGGGAGCAATGCGGTTGCGATAAACAATCAGGGTACCGTCGAGCGCATAAGCGGCGGCGAAATTTACGCCGAGCATGGCGGCGGCTCGGGCTATGCGGCGGCGTTGCGCGGCAACAGCGGAACGATCGAGAATATCACGGGCGGCTCGTTCGAGGCAAAGACTACGGGCAGCGGTAAAGCCGTGGGGCTTTATTTCCAAGGCGGTATTCTCGATAACTTGGGCGGCGGCGATATCTACGCCTACAATCCCGGTTCGGGTTATGCCGAAGGCATATATATAAGTAGCGGAGCCGTGAATAACATAAGCGGCGGAACGGTATACGCTTACGCGGATAACGGCAGCGCCGATAATAATAAGGCGTTCGGAATAGATATCGAGGCGAACGGAAAAGTCGGCGCTATTTCGGGCGGCGACATAACGGGCAAGTCCGACGCTATGCAATGGGCGTTCGGTATCTGGAATAAGGGAACGATAGAGTCTATAGACGGCGGCACTATCAGCGCGGTAGTAAGCCATAACAACGCCAATACGTCGCCCAACGCGATAGCGATATCGTACGACGCGAACGCCACGATCAAGTCAGTATCTGGCGGTACTTTTTACGCGTTTTCGGCTCATTCGAAAGGCGGCGCTATAGGCATCCGTGCGCGATCGAACATCGCGTCGGTAACGGGCGGCGCATTGTATATAAATAAAATAAATAACAACCACTATTTCCTTATCGAAGGATCGGGCGCAGTCACTTACGGCGACGGCTACGGCTTGTCCGAGGCTTCGGCAAATTCCTACCGTTACGTACTCGGCTCGGGACAGACCTATACGGAAGAGTATAAAGACGACGCGCTTATAATGACCGCTACAGTAAAGGGATCGGATAACAGCGTAGTCAAAGAGTATAAACTTATAGGCACGGAACTCGGCAATGCCGCATTTATCGGCAAAGTAGGGTATGCGTCGGTAACAGACGCCGTGGCCGCGGCAAGCGACGGCGATACCGTTACGGTCGGCAAAAACGCCGACGAGGACATAGTTGTTGCCGCCGATAAAAACGTAAATATCGATTTTGACGGTTACCGTATTACGGGCAAACTCACGAATAACGGCGCCGTCACGCTTACTACGTCCAAAGACGGCGGCATGCTTTACAGAAGCTCTACGGGCAGCGGTCTTGACGCGGTAGTTTATAATTACGGCACGCTCAGAGTGGACGGGCTTAATATTCGCAACGACGGCGTGAATAACACGGCACAGGCGGACGGCATATATAATTACCCGAGCGGAAAGGTTTATATCGACGGCGGTATCGTTCGCGGTGCGGCTTACGGTACTACGTGGGCGCATGCGATAGTCAACGAGGGCGAACTGTATGTAAGCGGCGGCGATATTCAAACGCTTGCGCTCAACACCGAAAATTCGGCTAATATAGTTGCCGTTTCCATGACGGGAAGCGGTAAAATGGAAATGACGGGCGGTTCCGTTTATTCTCAATCATACGGAAAAGGCGGTACGGCGATAGGCGTTCGTACGCTAGGCACCGCCCAAGTGAAAAGCATAACGGGCGGCACGGTGCGTTCGGTCGCTTGCAATCCCGTCGGCACGTGCGAAGCGTACGGTATTTATCTCGAGGGCGCGGCATCCGAAGTTAATATCGACGGCGGCGAAGTGATCGGCGAAACGTATAACGACTATACTTTCGGCGTGTTCAACAAAGGCACGCTCAACGTCGGCGGCGGCAGGATATACGCCGCGGCGTACCACAGTCAAAAAGCGCCCAATATTATCGGTATTTCCGCCGAAGCGTCCGCTACTACTAATATTTCCGGCGGATATACGGCGGCGTATAAATCGAGCGCCGAAACAAATAATTCGTCCTATGCGGTGCGCAACCGCGGAAACTTGACGGTATCGGGCGGCGTGTTCGGTTATAACAGAGAAGACGGTCGGTTTATATTGACAGACGGCGGTACTACCGATTATACTGAAGGCATAAAGCTTGCCGAAAGCGAAGTGTTCGATCGTATCGCGTACGCCGTTGCCGACGGCGATGTCGTTGTCGAACAGCGCGGCGGCGAAAAATTCATAGGCGTGGACGTGTACCGTAACGGGGAGGCAGTGTTTATGTATAACGATCGAGACGGATCGGGCAGACCGATCGGCGGATTTATGACCGCGGACGGCAGGGTAATATCCAAAGACGAGCTTGCGGAGCTTGACGGCTCTGCCGTAGTCGACGCGATATATAACGACGTACCGACATATTTGTTCTTGGGTTCGTCCGTCACTTACGGGCATGCCAATAAAGGTTCGTCGTTTGTGAACTATATCGCAAGCAACACCGATTGCGTTGTAATAAAGGAAGCAGTAAGCGGAACTACGCTTGCCGATAACGGCGCAAACTCGTATGTGTCGCGCTTGCTTGCCAACGTCGATAAAAACGCTAAGATCGATCATCTTATAGTTCAGCTTTCCACTAACGACGCTACGCAAAATCAGCCGCTCGGCGCATTGGCAGCCACAAAGAACATAGAGGACTTTGACAGAACGACAACGGTGGGCGCTATGGAATTCATTATTGCGTATGCCCGAAAAACGTGGGGCTGTAAAGTATCGTTCTATACCAATCCCGTTTACAATAATGCGAACTACGAAAGACTTATAGCGCAACTCGATCTCGTAAAAGCTAAGTGGGGGATCGGAGTGGTGGATTTTTACCGCTATGTCGATATGGATGCGCTCGATCCTGCAACGCTTGCGTCGTATATGGCGGACGCTATTCATCCCAATGCCCAAGGCTATGAGTGGATGGGCGAAGTATTCACCGATTATCTCAAAAAGAACGGTTGACCGATTTGTTCATGACATACGTAAAAGAGTTATTGCCGAAGAGGCAATAACTCTTTTTGTTTTTAATAGCGGTAAGGATAGTTACCAATCCTCTTTTATGTATCGCGACGGTTGTTTTACGTCGTCGTAAAAGTCGTCGTATGCGTCTTTGTACGATTTTTTGCGTTGAGGAAAGTCGTCCTGTTCGAACGCGTCCTCGTCGGCGTTTTCGCATATTCGCATGAGTTCGAGATTGGTCATGCCCGTATTATATAACAAATTCGCCGAATATACAACTGTTTAAAAGTATAATGTTCCGATCGTATGTGTAATTATAACCCAAAAAATCGAATTTGTGTATTGACATATCATATAATAAGTGGTATAATAATTTTATGACTGATTCGGTTGAACAAAATGTAAATTCGACGATCGTTGCAGGGCCGCCAAAAAAGAAGAGTAAAGTAGGGAGATTTTTCAGAATAGGAGGAGTTATTTTGCTGCTCCTTATTTTGGTCGTTCTCATAGCGAATGCTCTGTTGTCTATGTTTAACGACAACTATTATACCACGTTCGGCAGGTATCGGCTGTTCGCCATAGTATCCGATTCGATGGAGCCGGAGATACCTACGGGCAGCATGATAGTGGGAACAAAACCGATAGACGAAAGCGAGATCGGTGTAGGCACGGTCATTACATACAGAGTAAAAACGAATAAAGATTCGTATTTGCTTACGCACAGAGTAACCGAGATAGCGGAGAATTCGAGCGGTCAAACCGTTTATGTCACCAAAGGCGACAATGCCGGCGGTGCGGACTCATACCGCCCCGTGTTCGGCGACGTTGTCGGAATATATACGGGCAAAAAATGCGGCTTTTTCGGCGCGCTGTTCGGCTTTTTCCAAACGTCGGGCGGCGTGAGCGTGCTTATATTCAGTATCTTTATCATAATCGTCGCTTGGATCGTGATCTGGTACGTCAACCGCACGGACGTAAGGCGATCGCTCGAAACCGCCGCACTTAAAAAAAGCGCTCAGGCTTTGTCTACGGTAAACCTGCGGTACGATAATATCCATGAGATAACGGCGGTAATGGATGTGCTCGGCATGGTAACAGACAATCCGCGTTCGGCAGCGGAGCGCAATGCGATATCCGAGCGGTTAAACGCTTTTATAAAAGCGGAAAACATAGAGCTTCCGCAAACGCCCGAAACGGCGGCGATCCTCGATACACTGCCGGCACCCGATACGCCGAGCGCGCTTGTTGCGGCATTGTCTACGGGCGCGACTTTGCGTCAAGCCGAGGACGGGCAGACGCTTGTGCTTACCACTACTTCTGGCGATAAGAATATAATGCTTACGCCTGTGCAAACGCAGGACGGCGTTATATTATGTCAGCAAGGCGTGCGGTTGCGTTCCGATCTGGCGCCCAATATAGAACAGCTCGGCGCTATGAGCATGCCCGGAAGTCCCGAATTCTTCGAGGGGCAGTCGCTCGAAAAGGCGGTGATATATCCCGAACTGCCGCAACCGTCTAATACGTTCGGACCCGAAATGCTGTTGCCGCACAACGCTGCGAGCGTGCAGAAGATAGACGTATCCGAATTGCCTTCGCCCGAACCCGTCAAAAACAATGCGGCAGGCTTGCCGTCGAGCGAATCCGGCAAAAACAGCGGATTGCTCGATACCGCGTCGCGGCGCGCGTATATGCAGTACCGCGAACAGTCGGCGGCGCTCGAGATAAAACAGGCGACGCAACTCAGCGAACTTCTTAACGAAACGGCGCCGCTCACTTATGACGAGCAACTGCGCGTAGCGGAATACAAAGCCGCGCACGCAAAGCCGGCGCGTAAAAAACCGTCCGCACCGCGCACGCCGGAGCAGCGTGAAAAAGCCAAGCAGGCGGCGGCACGCAAAAAGGCGGAACACGAAGCGTTTCTCAATACGCTTTCGGCGGAAGACAGGGAATTGTATCTGACGGAACAAAAGCTTGCCAAATCGCGCGCGAGCGCTATACGAAAACTGAAACGCATGGCTGCCGACCGCAAGCTTTTGGATAAGATCGGCGAATAAATATTATGTAACATATGCCGTTCGGAACGCTTTTTCCGAGCGGCTTTCTGTTTTGTATTATTCTTAACCGCGGCGACAAGACCGTAGATAATACAATATTCGCTACGCATATCATAAATACATCAAAACACGGCATACATTATACGGTAATATAATATCCGAGGTTTGGCGGTATGCTGTACGAAAAAAAGATGTTGATATTGTCGGGCGACGGTAAGGGCGTTGTTTTGATAGAAAAATGCGCGACGGGCGTCAGGTTTACAATGCGCACTTTCGATTTGCCGCAGATCCACGGCGCGCTTAAAGTGGGTATCGTCACGCGCTCGAGCGTGTTCGTACGCGATTTGCCTAACGTGGATAATCCGGCAGCAACTTTTTCGATAGACGTCGGCGACATATCGTCGTTGCATTTTGCCGTGTTCGACAAAGATCTCAGGCTGTACGGCACTAACACAAAACGCATGTGGGAGTCCAATCTTATGGACTTATTGATCAAGCACGATCGTCCGGCGCCGGAAACCTCGGCACGACCCGTCCCTCCGGCATTGCCGCCGATCGCGCCTACGCCGCAAACGTTGCCTATGCCCGACGGCACGGGTATTCCGCAGTCGCGGCTTGCGATCTATGGCGACGAGGCGCTTGCCGAAAACGATTTTTATACTCCGCTCGAGATCGGAGAGCGCATGAAAACAGTGGATAATTTTCTCGAAACTCCGCGTATTTTGGACGGTCTTGCTCCGCAGATAATGCCGCGCAGTCAGACCGAAAGCGATAACTCCGTGTCCGAGATCGCGCCCGAACGTAAATCCGAACAAGCGGAAATACATAGCGTATATGCCGAACCCGAACCCGAGCCGGTGCTTGACGATATACCCGTCGAGCTTGACGAAAACGAAATTATCGAAAACACCGAACAAAAAACGGAGCTTGAGCCTGAAACGGCTTCGGAGCGCGGCGCCGACCAAACGGTGTTCGCGCATGCCGAACCCGAAAAAACGGTAGAAAGTTCGGCGGAGGTAAATAATGAGATCGATCTGCCCGAGAAAGAGGCGGCTGCCGTTGCGACTGCGGTAAACGTTTCGCGTGAGCAAGAAATGCCGTGGGCGATGACCGCGCGATATTTAAAAAGTCGTTCCGTGCGCATGCCCAAGGAAAACAAGCCGCGCGTTAAACCCGTTACTGCGTCCGAGCAAGTCAGAAAGTTGAGAGATTGCGCATTTTTCGAGCGCGCGCGCACCGACATCGAAACGATCTTCAATACAGCCGATAAGGACGGCACGCTAAAAGAACTGCTGCCCGATATAGATTGGGTAAAAGTAGAGTTCGACGGACGCGTAATATCCGTAGGGCGCGGCGGCAATGCGTTTTTGTGCTATGCCGTTGCCGGAGCGTATGAAAAAACATCGCCGCTCGGCGAAGAGGCGCAATGGTTGCCGCGCGATAAAAACGTGCCGACCGGCAATGGGTACTGGTTGATATTCCAAAACCTGGCGACGGGGGATATAATCAAAAATTGACAGTATTTTGCGCCTGTCGAAAGGCGTCGAGCGATGTCGCTCGACGCCTTTTAATATATTCGATCAAAACATTACAAGCAGGAATCCTGCGAGCAAGCCTATAAACAGCGACAGCGCCGGCAGTTTGCTTTTCCACATGAGTATCGATTCGGGCAGTAGTTCGCCGAATACCACGTACAGCATTGCGCCGCTTGCAAACCCAAGCGACAGAGTAAGCATAATTTCGTTTATGCCGCCGAGCGCGTACCCGATAAGCGCGCCGACGACCGTGGGCAGTCCGCTTATCGCGGTGAGCGCAACTGCTTTGGTTTTGCTCATGCCGCCGGAAATAAGCGGAACGGAAACAGCCATGCCTTCGGGGATATTATGCAAACCTATTACCATCGCCATTATAAATCCGCTGCTTGAAAACAGGTTGGAAATAATGTCGGGCGTTATTGCATACGACGCGCCGATAACCATGCCTTCCGGCAGATTGTGCAGCGCAATGGCGCTCATCATAACAAGTCCGGCAACAAATAGATTGGAGTTTGTTTTTTTGTGTGATTCGAAATGGTCTGCATGTATTAGCTCGTCCAGATCGTCTGCGGTTGTCGGATGGTTTTCATCGATATGTTTTACTTCACGGTTAGTGTGCTTGTCTATCGCAAAGTTCAGCAGATAAACAACGCCGTATCCTACTATGACCGCGGCAACCACTATTAGCGGAGTATAAGAGGGGAGCGATCCTTCTTTCATCATGTTTATAGGCTCGCTCATAAGGTCGAAACAAACAACGGCAAGCATTATGCCGGCGGCAAACGACAGCAACAAGCTTACGACTTTATTTGATTCGCGTTTGAGTATCGCGCCGATCAAGCCTCCGAGCCCGGTGCCTATAACACCCGATATTAACGTTATTATTATGATTGCCGTGTATGCCATGTGATTTCCTCTTTGGATCGATAATTATATAGTACAATAATTATTCGGTAAACGCAAGTGTGACGCCGTATATTTTTAATTAAGCGGACGATAAACTTTTTATCAAGTCGCGGCGCGCTTTATTTTTTGCGTTGGCTCTAAAACGCTTGACATATGATATGGAAAAGGTTTATAATCTGAGGTACGCGTGAAATTATGCGCGTATTGCCCTTTATTCGATTTCGGAGCGAGGGCGGCAATACTACTATAAGGAGGTAGAGTAATATGCCTACGATCAACCAGCTTGTTAGGAAGGGTCGTCAGAAAGTCGAGTATAAGTCCATGAGCCCTATTCTCGATAACAATCCGCAGAAGCGCGGTGTGTGTCTTTCCGTTACGACAACCACTCCTAAAAAGCCCAACTCCGCTTTGCGCAAGATCGCTCGTGTGCGTCTTGTAAACAAGATGGAAGGTACGGTTTACATTCCCGGTATCGGTCACAACTTGCAGGAACACTCTGTTGTGCTCGTTCGGGGTGGGCGTGTGAAGGACTTGCCGGGTGTGCGATATCACATCATACGCGGTGCATTGGACACCGCGGGTGTGGCTAAGCGCAAGCAAGCTCGCTCAAAGTACGGCGCTAAAAAGGCTAAATAAAAAACCGTCTTGCAAACGTTCGTGCGACGTATTGCTGACGTTTTCGTCGATAACCGCGTTGCTCGCCCTCATCGTAGCGCCGCTACGATTTCGGTCGACGCGCCTTGTTCTCGAACAAAAACGTTTGCGCAATCCTGTCGCGTCACATTTGCTCGTCGGTTTTGCGGTTAACGCATGAAATTGCGTTGTTCGAATACCTTTCTGCGCACAATCGCTTTTCATTATTATATATGATATTTAAGGAAAAGCGCAACGGGCTTTTGCGCCCACAAAAAATCGATAAAGGAGATAATCATGCCGAGAAGAAGCGGGGTCCCCAAACGGGACGTTTTACCCGACCCTATTTATAACAGCAAGGTCGTGACAAAGCTCGTCAATCAGGTAATGCTTGACGGCAAAAAGGGCACGGCTCAGGCAATAGTTTACGACGCTTTTTCCATTATCAAGGAAAAGACGTCTCTCGAAGCACTCGACGTTTTCAATCAAGCAATGGCTAACGTAAAGCCGCAATTGGAAGTTAAGGCGCGCCGCGTAGGCGGTTCGACTTACCAAGTGCCGCTCGAGATCCGTGCAGACCGTCAGCAGACGCTGGCTATACGCTGGATCGTTATGTTTGCACGCAAGCGCGGCGAGAAGACTATGGACGAACGTCTTGCCGGTGAGCTTATGGACGCGTACAACAATACCGGCGCGGCTGTTAAGCGTAAAGAGGAAATGCACAGAGTTGCCGAGGCTAACAAGGCGTTCGCGCACTTCCGTTGGTAATCTTTGTGCGCTTAAAACGACTTGCGCATTATCTTGCTGCCGATTCGCGCCGCAACTGCGTTTCTCGCTTTCGACGTAGCGCTGCTACGACTTCGGGCGACGCGCCTTTTTACGGAGCAAATCGCTAACGCGATCTAATCGCGCCGTCGAGTTTCGCACACATTAACAGACTGAAATTTTAATTTTGTAAATTTATTACAATAATTCCGAATTCATAATTCCGAATTCCGAATTGTACGGCGGCGTCAGCCGCATAGTAGAGGATTATTATGGCAAGACAATTTGCATTGGAAAACACGCGCAATATCGGTATCATGGCGCACATCGATGCCGGTAAAACCACCACTTCCGAGCGTATTTTGTTCTACACCGGCAAGGTGCACAAGATAGGCGAGGTTCACGACGGCGGCGCGACCATGGACTGGATGATTCAGGAGCAGGAGCGCGGCATTACCATTACGTCGGCGGCGACCACCACGCAGTGGCGCACTGCGCCCGACGCGCCGTTGACGCGTATCAATCTTATCGACACTCCGGGACACGTGGACTTTACCGTCGAGGTCGAGCGCTCGCTCAAAGTGCTTGACGGTGCGGTCGCTGTTTTCTGCGCCAAAGGCGGCGTCGAGCCGCAGTCGGAAACGGTGTGGCGTCAGGCGACCAAGTACGGCGTGCCGCGTATCGCGTACGTCAACAAGATGGACATAAACGGCGCAAACTTCTTCAACGTTATCAAAATGATGAAGGACCGTTTGG
>Ga0137307_100652_pt1 | contig 41911 bp, 37 predicted proteins | sample NAcewD2O_March_2_FD_97180 | JGI IMG/M metagenome (GOLD analysis project Ga0137307, IMG submission 97180) | Mouse cecal microbial communities from Vienna, Austria - N-Acetylglucosamine amended D2O_March | ecosystem: Host-associated > Mammals > Digestive system > Large intestine > Cecum | place... | reverse complement strand
GAAAAGAGGGGAGCGTATGACGGAAAATGATAAATTGGATTTAATTTTAACGGAAATCAATGGAATAAAAGCGGAAATCGGTGGAATGAAAGCGGAAATCGGTGGAATGAAAACGGAAATCGGTGGAATGAAAACGGAAATCGGTGGAATAAAAGCGGAAATCGGTGGAATAAAAGAGGATATTCAGCAGGTAAAACAGCGCACTGCTGAAATTGGAATGCATATTGAAAACCATACGGATAAAAATATTTTATTAATTGCAGAAAATTTTATTGAGCTGACAAATAAGTTAAACCAGGCGATTCCCGCAGCAGATAAAAACCTTGCCTACCAAGTAAAAGTAGATTATGTATTTGAAAAAGTGAAGGTTTTGGAAAAGGATATGGCGGAGTTAAAGAGCAGAACGGCATAACAGTTATGTTTTTCAGGAGAAAGGACGGAGGGTATTATGAAAATTGCAATTGGAAATGATCATGCAGCTTTGGATTTAAAATGGGAGATTGCAGATTACATAAAGGAACTTGGATATGAGGCAGTTAATTTTGGAACGGATACTCCGGAGAGTTGTGATTATCCGGTTTTTGGGGAAAAGGTGGCCCGGGCCGTGGCTGCAGGGGAAGCGGACTGCGGTATTTTAATCTGCGGGACAGGCGTGGGAATTTCCCTGGCGGCAAATAAGGTGAAGGGAATCCGCTGCGCCGTGTGCTCCGAGCCAGTGACGGCAAGGCTTGTGAAACAGCACAATAATGCCAATATTATAGCTTTTGGAGCAAGGATTGTGGGCAGCGAGACGGCAAAGGAAATTGTGAAGGCGTATCTGGATGCAGAATTTTTGGGAGGCAGACATGCAGACCGGGTGGCTATGATTATGGAACTGGAGAATAAAGGCTGATTTAATGTCTCAATATGACGATACCGGAAGCGAAAATCATTTATCAGAAATATAATTGCTCAACTTTCCGCATATGTACTCAGAATTATCCTGTGTATATGGAATACCACCGCCTGGAGATTGCAAAGTGGCAGGAGGAACAGTGGAAGAATGAAAAAATACAGGAAATGTACGGGGAGCTTATTCAAAGTGGAAAAGTGGAGACATTTCTGGAACTTTACGAGATAGCGGCAGAGTTTCATAATACGGAAAAATTGTCGGTTCTTTACAGAAGTTTGAAACAAATAGCAGTGCCCCAAAAACCTCAGAAAAAAGTAGATTTAGCGGAGACGATTTTAGGAAAGCGGAACCGAAGAGTCAGAAGCGGCATGATTTACTGGGCATATGATTTGCATTGCAGGAAGCTGACGGGGGCACTGTTTTTGTATGTCCAAAACTGTCTGGGGGAGATACGGACTTGGGATGTGTATATTGCCCGGAGAATTCAAAGGGCAAAACATCTCTATATAACCATGAAACAGGAGCTGGGCTATTAAGGAACTGATAATAAATAAATCTTTACATTTGGTTTGGCCTGATTCGCACACACTGCGTTGTCGTCAGTTGCCGTAGCCCGCTACGGCGCCATCCTCCGCCTTGCGTGTACGAACCAATCCTTCACCAAATTGCAAAGTTATTTATTAACAGTTCCTAATCGAAAGATATGCCATAAGGTATATCTTTTTTGAAATGGAAAAAGACAGGAGAAAGGGACAGCATGGAAGATAAAACAAATGTTATGCGTATACTGGATAAGAAAAAAATTTCTTACCAATGCCATACTTATGAGGCGAAGGAGGCAGTGGGGGGCATGGAGGTTGCTGAAATATTAGGGCAGAATCCCAGTGCCGTATTTAAGACATTGGTTATAGTGGGAAAATCCGGGGAACACTATGTTTTTATGGTTCCGGTGAATAGGGAGCTGGATTTAAAGAAGGCTGCAAAAATTGTGGGGGAGAAGAAGATAGAGATGATAAAGTCAAGAGAACTGCTTCCCCTCACAGGCTATATTCACGGGGGATGTTCCCCGGTGGGGATGAAAAAGGCATTTCCCACCACGATAGATGAGAGCGCCAAAGACCAGGAAAAAATATTTTTCAGCGGAGGGAAAATCGGCTGCCAGATTGAGACAACCTTAGAGGGGTTGTTAAAAGTTGTCCGGGTAAATACCGGGGATATCTGTACAGATGAATAAGGAGGGACTATGGGATATCATACAGTGGATGAATTGGAGCATTTTAACTTTGCCGGGGCCGAGATTTTGGAAATCAGGGAGTACAGAGACCAGCTTATTTTTGAACTGGGATTTGTGACTATCCTGCCGGAGAACACCTGTAACCGGGATGTGCGGGAAATGGGCACCAGCCAGCTTACCTTAAAACTTTTCCATGTAAAAGAAATTGAGATTATTTTGGAGGGGTATAAGGTTTTTGATGCAGATGGGAATCTTAAGGAAACCTGTGAGGATGAGGTGATTAAAAATAAAGATTTCCCTGCCCTGTACCAAGATTTAAAAGGCAGCGGGATTTACAGTTTGAAAAGGGACGGGGATGACTATGTTTTTTATCTGGATGCGGAAGAGAGAACCTACCGTTTTACCGTGAAGGCAAAGGGGAATTCCCAGGACTGGGAGCGGTTTATGAATAAGAACCCCGTCTACTGAAAAAGGTGGTTTTATGGAAAAAATTCTGAAAGAAAAATTAGAAAAATTGAAAAACAATATAAAAAAACTGGAAAGCGTCGCTATCGCCTTTTCCGGGGGAGTGGATTCCACATTTTTACTTCAGGCGGCCTATGAGGTTTTAGGGGAAAATGTTCTTGCTCTGACCATACGTTCAGCGGCTTTTCCTGAAAGGGAGACCAAGGAATCACAGGACTTTTGCAAAGCTAGGGGCATACGCCAGGTTGTACTGGATTTTGAACCCCTGGATCTGGAAGAATTTGTAAAAAACCCGAAAGACCGCTGCTACCACTGTAAAAGGCAGCTTTTTTTGAAAATTACCGCAGCAGCTAGGGAGCAGGGGATTTTATATGTGACGGAGGGCTCTAATATGGATGATTTGGGAGATTACCGTCCGGGGCTTATGGCAGTTAAAGAGATGGGGATTTTAAGCCCTTTAAGGGAGGCAGGGTTATATAAGTCTGAGATTCGCTTCCTGTTAAAAGAAATGGGGATTCCTGCCTGGGAAAAGCCGTCCTACGCCTGCCTTGCCTCCCGTTTTGTGTACGGGGAGGAAATTACCTTGGAAAAGTTAAAAAGTGTGGAACTGGGGGAAGAGTTTCTTAGGGAGAGGGGATTTTCCCAGATCCGGGTGCGGCTCCATGGGACGATGGCCAGACTGGAGGTTTTGCCGGAGGACTTTGGAAAATTTTTGGATGTGGAATTCAGGGAAGAAATCTGGGATAAGTTCCATGGACTTGGATTTTCCCATGTGTCTTTGGACCTTAAGGGATACCGCACCGGGAGCATGAATGTGTGATACAGATACGAGAGGAGAACGATTATGAGAGATAATACGACGGAAATATTTGAAAAGGCGCCGGTTCCAAAGGCCGTTCTGCTGAATGTGATACCTTCTATCATCAGTATGATGATGGTTTTGGTATACAACCTGGCGGATACCTTTTTTATCGGACAGACAAAAAATGCCTACATGGTGGCAGCGGTTTCCGTGGCAACTCCGGCGTTTTTATTCTTTATGGCGGTGGGGATGCTTTTCGGCATCGGAGGAACATCTTTTATATCCAGAATGCTGGGTGAAGGAAATCAGAAAAAGGCGGATAACGCCTCTTCTTTTTGCTTTTGGACAGGGTTATCCATTGGAGTGATTTCCATGGTTTTCATCTGGATTTTTGTGAAACCTGTGTGCATTATGATTGGGGCAAGCCCGGATACCATGGAGTATGCGGTGCAGTACCTTGCTATTGTGGCGGCGGGGATTCCCTTTTTAATCTTAAGTAATATATTCAGCAATATTATCCGGGCTGAGGGAAATGCAAAGACGGCTATGATGGGGATGATCATCGGAAATATGGCAAATATCATTTTAGACCCGGTAATGATTTTGGGATTTCATTGGGATGTGGCAGGGGCAGCGGTTGCTACAGTTTTGGGAAATGTGTTTGCCAGTGTATTTTATCTTGTGCATCTCTTGTCCAAAAACGCAAAGCTTTCCATAAGCCCGAAAGATTACAAAATCAGGGAGCATATTGCATTGGATGTGTTTGCCATCGGGGTTCCGGCGTCCTTAAACAGCGTGTTAATGAGCGTGTCAAATATTGTAATCAATAATTTTATGATGCAGCACGGGGATATGGCAGTGGCAGGCCTTGGGGTTGCCATGAAGGTTAATTTGATTGTGGTCATGCTTTTAATCGGCCTTGGAACGGGAATACAGCCCCTACTGGGCTATTGCTTCGGGGCCAGAAACAGAAAACGGTATATGGATGTGCTGAAATTTTCCTGTGCCCTGGCGTTGGGGTTAAGCCTTGTGATGACAGTTACCTGTTACTGCGGGGCAGGGCCTTTGGTTCGGGCATTTCTGGAAAATAAAGAAGCCTTTTCCTACGGGATGTCTTTTGCCAGGATTTATATTTATTCCGGTCCGATTTTGGGAATTTTATTTGTGTTTATCAATGCCATTCAGTCCACCGGGGCGGCGCTGCCCTCCCTGATACTTTCCATCAGCAGGCAGGGTCTTTTGTTTTTGCCTATTCTTTTGGCTATGAATGGAATATTCCATACCCCAACAACCCTCGCAATGGCCCAGCCAGTTACAGACTATTTGTCAACAGCGTTAGCCCTTTTGCTGTTTCTTGTCACTTATAAAAAATATTTAAAAGAAAATGTTTAGCGTGGTTAAAAATGCCCGGATAGCCTTTTTACCTATCCGGGTATTTTTTTAATCACAATACTGTTGACAAAACTTATACTGTGTAGTACGATATACATAAAGAAAAGGAGGTATGAGATGAATTTGGACAAATGGAAATCCCAAATTGCCCGGGGAACCCTGGAATACTGTATTTTGCTTATGCTGCGGCAAAAGACGTGTTATGGGTACGAAATATTGCAGGAATTAAATAAATACACTATGCTTGCCTCCACAGAGAGTACAGTATATCCTCTGTTGCGCAGGCTGTTAAAGGAAAATTACCTGGAAGCTTTTTGGAAAGATTCCGTGGAGGGACTGCCCCCCAGGAAATATTATTCCCTCACATCTTTGGGGGAGGAGTATGTCACGCTTATGTCAGAGGAATGGGAAAAGCTTTTACAAGCAATTATTAGTCTGAAAGGAGAAGATCAATGAAAGCTGAATTTGAAAAATATTTGACCATGGTGGAGAGGTATTTAAAGCCTTTGCCCACGTCAGAAAGAGTTGATATCGTGAAGGAAATCAAAGGTTCTATTTTGGAGATGGAGCAGGAGGATCTCTCTGAGGAGGAGATTTTACAGCGGTTGGGGGAGCCGAAGGATTTGGCGAAAGCCTACCTGGGAGATTTGCTGATAAAGGAATCGGATTTCAGTTTTACCAGGGTTCTTACCATATGTGCATTTTACAGTGTGGCAGGTTTTTCCGGCATGTTTGTGATTCCTATTTTGGGGATTGTGGCACCTGTGTTTATTGTTACGGGAGTTTTGTCTGTTCTTTGTATGGCGGTGAAGCTGACGGATCACATTTTTCACCTGGGGCTTCCCTATATGGAAAATATAGGGGTGTTTTCCATAAACGGCGTGTCTGTTATGAATCCTTTTGGAGAGTTTCTTGCAGCCCTGGTGATTGGGGCAGTTCTCTGTTTTTTGGGGCAGGGGGCCTGGAAACTGCTGAAGTTTTATTGTATTAAAGTTGGAAAGACAAAAAAAGATTTGTCTATTTGATTTTTCGGTTGACACAGCGCAAATTAGCGGGTACAATAGGAAAGGATTAAAAAATTTTTAGGAGGAATTTTTATGTTAAGTGTGATTGTAATGGAGAAAGCTGCAAAATAAATATTGCAGGGCTGCTTTTACTGCGGGAAAAGTCTGCCCATTTGCTGGCGATAAGCGCCGGCGTTTTCGCCTTACAATTTGCTTACGATTATGGAATAAATTTTCAGAGAGTACAGGCATGGCTTTTGGCCGTGCCTTTCTTTTCCGGAATGCGGTTTTCACTGCGTTTCATTAGGAGAGAAACGACCATGGTACGTTATGCATTTGCGGCTATGGTTGTTTTTTTGTGCAAAAATAAGAAAAGCGGAAGTTTTCCTGTAAGGCGGAGAATACTACAATAAATAATCAGGAGAAGAAAATGGATATTGAAAAAATAATTGAATTTGACAAAATAAAAGAGATGTGGATGAAACTGGCTGTCACGGAGGAGGCAAAGGAAAAAATCAGGAAGATGTCCTACTGCCTGGAGGAGACAAAATTGCGGAAAATGATGCGGGATACAACCCAGGGAAAAAATCTTATGGAAAAGCTGGGGACTCCGCCTTTACAGAACACAGGGGAAATCCATGAGATTTTAATTGCTGCGGAACTTGGCAGCTGCCTTACACCCAGCCAGTTAGGGCAGGTGGAGAGAGTGCTGGCGTCGATTCGGCGTTTAAAACTTTATTTGGAAAGAGGGAAGGATTTTGGAAATTCCCTGGCATATTATGAAGAGAACCTGGATTCCCTGGAATCCTTGCGGGAAGAAATTTCAAGACAGATTAGAAATGAGGAGGTGGACGATTATGCCTCAAAGGATTTGGCCCGCATCAGAAAAGAAATTGTTAAATGCCGGGAGGAGATGAAGGGGAAGGCGGAACAGGTGATGCGCACCCACAAAGCCTGTATGGCGGATAATTTCTGTACATTCCGGGGAGGAAGGGTCTGCGTCCCTGTAAAAAAGGAATTCAAATTAAAAATACCAGGAAGCGTGCTGGACAAATCCTCCACGGGAAATACTTTATTTATAGAGCCCGCCGGGGCGGCAAAATATTACGAGGAATTGCAGAGCCTTAAAATCGGGGAGGAGAATGAAGTCTACCGCATTTTGTACACCCTTACGGATATGGTTTCATCTGCGGAGGAACGATTAAGGGAAGATATTTTCTATATGGAAAAACTGGACTTTATTTTTTCCAAGGGGAAGCTCAGCATGGATTTGGAGGGGGTTGAGCCTTCTTTCAATACGGAGCGGAAAATTGCGTTAATATCTGCGAGACACCCATTGATGGATAAAAATATCAATATACCCCTGCAGTTTGAAATAGGGGTAGATACCCGGGGCATTGTAATAACAGGGCCGAATACAGGGGGAAAGACAGTTGCCATAAAAACGGTCATGCTGAACTGCATGATGGCCCAGTGCGGGCTGCATGTTACCTGCCGGGAGGCGGATATCTGCATGAATAGCTCATATCTCTGCGATATCGGGGACGGCCAGAATATCTCTGAAAATTTGTCCACCTTTTCCGCCCATATTAAAAATGTCCTGGAAGTGCTGAGGGAAGCGGACAAAGAGAGTTTTGTCATTATGGATGAGCTGGGCTCCGGCACAGACCCGGCGGAGGGCATGGGAATTGCCATTGCCATTTTGGAAGAATTGAAAAAAAGAGGCGGGCTTTTTCTTGTGACCACCCATTATCCCGAGGTAAAAGAATATGCAAAAAAGCAAGGGGAGATTGTAAATGCCAGAATGACCTTTGACAAGGAGACATTAAGGCCCACATATCAAATGGTAATCGGGGAGGCCGGGGAGAGCTGTGCTTTGTACATTGCAGACAGGCTGGGTATGCCAAATGAGATGCTTCGGACAGCAGTATGGGCCGCCTACGGGGAAGATGCTTTAAGGGCCTGGAATTTCCAAAAAGAAGAGAAGAAACCGGAGAATAAAACTGCCGGAAAAATAATCAGAAGGAAGGAGAAAAAGAGGGGAAAGGAGTTGGAGGAGAAATACCACATTGGGGACAGCGTGATGGTTTACCCGGAGAAAAAGATTGGGATTGTGTGCCAAGGTATAAATGAGAAAGGCGTTTTAAGGGTGCAGCTTCCCGGCAAAAAAATCTGGATTAACCATAAGCGGGTGAAACTTCATGTAAAAGCCTCTGAATTATATCCCGAAGATTATGATTTTTCTATTATTTTTGACACAGTGGAAAACAGGAAAATCAGGCATAATATGGATAGAAACTACACGGAAGAATTAATTGTTATGGAGGAAGAAAACAGGGAAGCTTAAATTTGTTTTTCTATTGACAAATACCCAACAAGGGTATAGTATATAATGTGTAGCTGAAAATTTATATTTATTACATTATAAAAGATTGGGGAAAGGAATGAAAGTTATGGACACAATAAGAAATGAAATCACAGAAAATATGCAGACCACAGAGCCTGCAGAGGAAATGGAGAGCTGCTGCAGCGGAAAAAACAAAAAACGCACAGACAAGGAATTTAAAGATTTAATGAACCGCCTGAAAAGGATTGAAGGCCAGGTGCGGGGAATACAGGGAATGTTGGAGAGGGATGCCTACTGTCCCGATATCTTAGTCCAGGTGGCGGCGGTAAATGCGGCCCTTAACAGTTTTAACAAAGTGCTTCTCACAGACCATCTGAAAACCTGCGTGGTGGAAAATATCCGTCAGGGGAATGACGAGGTGGTGGATGAGCTGGTGCAGACCTTAAAAAAAATGATGAAATAAAGAAAGGAAATCAGCAAAATGGAACAATACAGCGTTACAGGCATGAGCTGCGCCGCCTGCAGTGCCAGGGTGGAAAAGGCGGTGCAGAATGTGCAGGGAGTGACAAGCTGCTCTGTCAGCCTTTTGACCAACTCCATGGGGGTGGAGGGAAATTATAACCCCAGTGATATTGTAAAGGCGGTGGAGGATGCAGGTTACGGTGCAAAGCCCAGGGTAGGGGAGAAAGAGGGGGCAAAAGCCCCGGATTACGAAGAGATGCTTTTGGACAAAGAAACGCCTCTGATGAAAAAGCGGCTGATAATGTCCATGATTCTTTTAATTCCCTTGATGTATGTGTCCATGGGGCATATGATGTGGAACTGGCCCCTGCCGGAGATTTTGGCAGGAAACCATGTAGCCATGGGGCTTTTCCAGCTTTTATTTACCACGGGCATTATGGTGATTAACCAGAAGTTTTTTGTAAATGGATTTAAGGGCCTTTTACACAAATCCCCCAACATGGATACCCTTGTGGCCCTTGGGGCGGGGGCATCCTACGGATACAGCGTGTTCGCACTGTTTGCCATGACAGATGCCCAGATGCGTATGGACATGGAGGGGGTTATGGCCTATATGCACGAGTTTTACTTTGAGTCTGCAGCCATGATTCTCACTTTAATTACCGTGGGAAAAATGTTAGAAGCCCGTTCCAAAGGGAGAACTACGGATGCATTAAAAGGGCTTATGAAGCTGGCGCCCAAAACCGCCGTGGTGGTAAGAGACGGGCAGGAGACAGAAGTGGACATTTCGGATGTGGCAAAGGGGGATATTTTTGTGGTGCGCCCCGGGGAAAATATTCCTGTGGACGGGGTTGTGACAGAGGGGAGCAGTGCGGTAAACGAATCCGCCCTGACAGGGGAGAGTATTCCTGTGGACAAAGGGCCGGGGGATACGGTATCCGCAGCCACACTGAATCAGTCGGGATTTTTAAAATGCCAGGCCACCAGGGTGGGGGAGGATACCACCTTATCCCAGATTATCCAGATGGTCAGCGATGCTGTGGCTACAAAGGCTCCCATTGCAAAGGTGGCTGACCGGGTCTCCGGCGTGTTTGTGCCAAGTGTTATCACCATCGCAGTGATTACCATCCTTATCTGGCTCTTTGCAGGCCAGACAATAGGATTTGCCCTGGCCAGGGGAATTTCCGTACTGGTCATAAGCTGTCCCTGCGCCCTGGGCCTTGCCACCCCTGTGGCCATTATGGTGGGCAGCGGCATGGGGGCAAAATTCGGCATTATGTTTAAGACGGCGGTGTCTTTGGAGGAGACGGGAAAAACTGCCATTGTGGCACTTGATAAAACGGGAACCATTACAAAGGGGGAGCCGGTGGTGACGGACATTTTCCCCGCCGGGAAAACCGGTAAGGAGGAGCTTTTGTCCATGGCATATTCCCTAGAGCAAAAAAGCGAGCACCCTCTTGCCCGGGCTATTGTTTCACTGGGTAAGGAAAAAGGCTTAATATCCCTGGAGACAGAGGAGTTTCAGGCTGTGGCGGGAAACGGTTTAAGGGCTGTATTAAATGGGAAAAAAGCGGCGGGGGGAAACAGGGAATTTATAGAAAAATTTGCCCCGGTGCCAGAGGAATTAAGGCAGCAGGGAGATAGGCTGTCCGGTGAGGGAAAAACGCCCCTTTATTTTGCCAGTGAGGGAGACTTCCTGGGGATTATCGCTGTGGCGGACGTGATGAAAGAGGACAGCAGAGAAGCTGTGGCAGAGCTTAAAAACATGGGCATCCATGTAGTGATGCTCACCGGGGATAACGAGAGGACGGCAAATGCCATCGGGGCCATGGCCGGGGTGGATGAAGTGATTGCAGGGGTTTTGCCCCAGGGAAAAGAATCCGTTATCCGCTCCTTAAAGGAAAAAGGCAAAGTGGTAATGGTGGGGGACGGGATTAACGATGCTCCGGCCTTAAAGCGGGCGGATATGGGAATCGCCATCGGCGCAGGCACGGATATTGCCATTGATGCGGCGGATGTTGTTTTAATGAAAAGCAGGTTAAGGGATGTGGCGGCGGCCATCCGGTTAAGCCGGGCCACCTTAAGGAATATCCACCAGAACCTGTTTTGGGCTTCTTTCTATAATGTAATAGGGATTCCTTTGGCGGCTGGATTGTGGTATCCCTTTTTTGGGCTGACCCTTAATCCCATGTTTGGGGCGGCTGCTATGAGTTTATCCAGTTTCTGTGTGGTGAGCAATGCACTGAGACTTAATTTTTTCTCCATGTATGACACCCGCAGGGATAAAAAAATAAATGTAAAAAAGAAAAGCGAAAAGGAGATTGTGGAAATGGAAAAGACAATGGAAATCAAAGGAATGATGTGCGGACACTGTGAGGCAAGGGTAAAGAAGTGCCTGGAAGCTTTAGAGCAGGTAAATGAGGCAGTGGTGAGCCACGAAAAGGGGACTGCCCTTGTAAAATTAAATGCAGAACTTTCCGATGAGGTGTTAAAGAAAACCGTGGAAGAGCAGGATTATGAGGTGACTGGAATTTCATAAATCAGGACAGTTCTTAAAGAAAAGTTTTGATAAAAGGTGGAGTGAAAAAGTGATGAAAGTAATGGAAAAGCAGCAGTTTGACATGGAGAGGGCTCTGTACGGGGAACGGGGCATTTCTGTTTTGGAATGTTCTTTTGACGGCCCGGCGGACGGGGAGAGCGCTTTGAAGGAAGCCGCAGATGTGGAGGTGAAAAAATGCTATTTTAATCTGCGGTATCCCTTCTGGCATAACCATAATCTTAAAATTGAGGATTCGGAAATGACAGAGCTTTGCCGCGCCGCCCTGTGGTATTCGGAAAACGTAGAAATAAGAAACACAAAGCTGCACGGCATCAAGGCCCTCCGGGAATGCGCCAATGTCTCTTTAAAAGACTGTGACATTATATCACCGGAGTTTGGCTGGTCTGTAAATGGGATTTCCATGGAGGGGTGCAGGGCAGAAAGCGAGTACTTTTTTATGCGCTCCTCCCAGATAAAGTTTTCCCATGTGTCCATGAAAGGAAAGTATTCCTTTCAGTACATAGAGGATGCCCGGTTTGAAAACTGTGAATTTGACACAAAGGACGCCTTCTGGCACGGAAAAAATGTGGTGGTGAAGGATAGCACCATTCAGGGGGAATACCTGGGATGGTATGCCGACGGGCTTACTTTTATTAACTGCCATATTATTGGAACCCAGCCCCTTTGCTACTGTAAGAATTTAAAACTCATCAACTGTAAGATGACGGATACGGATCTGGCATTTGAAAAATCCCAGGTGGAGGCGGAACTTACTGCGCCAGTGGTAAGCATTAAAAATCCGGCAGAGGGAACCATAAAAGCTCCTGCGGTGGGAGAGATTATTATGGATGATGAAAAAGCAGAAGGAAAGGTCATAATCGGGTAATATATGAAACAAAATTTGTTGGAAAAGATGCGGAAAGGGGAAAGGCTGGCCTTTGGCCAGCAGCTCCTTTTAATCTTTCAGTTAAGCATTCCTGCCATTATGGCCCAGATTTCTTCCATTGTCATGCAGTATATTGACGCTTCCATGGTAGGGCAGCTTGGGGCCAAGGATTCCGCCTCTATCGGACTTGTCTCCTCCAGCACCTGGCTTATGGGGGGGCTTTGTTCTGCGGCCAGCATTGGTTTTACGGTGCAGATTGCCCAGCGAATCGGGGCAGGGGAAGAAAAAAGAGCCAGGAATATTGTGCGACAGGGACTTCTTGCAGTTTTAGTTTTTAGTCTGATGCTTTGTCTTTTGGGGGCAGGGCTAAGCGGCGTTCTCCCCCGGTGGCTGGGAGGCGGGGCGGATATCTGCAAAAATGCCTCCCGTTATTTTTTTGTGTACGCCCTTTCCCTTCCGGCGATTCAAATGAACAATGCGGCGGGAGGAATGCTCCAGTGCAGCGGCAATATGCGCCTTCCCAGCGTCCTTCATATTTTCATGTGCATATTGGACGTGATATTTAACAGCGTGCTTATTTTTCCCTCCAGAAAACTGTCTCTTTTTGGGGCAGAATTTTTCTGCCCCGGGGCGGGGCTTGGAGTGACGGGAGCATCCCTTGGGACTGCCCTTGCGGAATTTTTCGTGGCATCACTTATGCTTTATTTTCTCCTGGTGAAATCCCCCATGCTGCACTTAAGAAAGGGGGAAAAGACCGGATTTAAAAGGGAAGATTTAAGAAAAGCGGTTAAAATTGCAGTGCCTGTGGGATTTGAACAGGTTGTCATGTGCGGCGCCCAGATTATGAGCACGAAAATCGTGGCCCCCCTTGGAACCGTGGCCATTGCGGCAAACTCCTTTTCTGTTACGGCGGAGAGCCTTTGCTATATGCCGGGGTATGGAATAGGCACAGCGGCAACGACCCTTATCGGCCAGAGCATCGGTGCGGGGAGAAAAGATATGACAAGGCGGCTGGGGTGGCTTGCCACTTGCCTTGGAATGGCAGTGATGGCGGGAACCGGCGTACTTTTGTATGCCTTTGCCCCTTTTATGATTGGAATATTATCCCCGGATGAGGCGATCCGGGCTCTTGGCACAAAAGTCCTGCGCATTGAGGCTTTTGCAGAGCCTATGTACGCAGCATCTATTGTGGCTTCGGGAGTTTTCAGAGGAGCGGGAGATACCCTGATTCCAAGCTGCATGAATCTTTTCAGCATGTGGGGGATACGCATCCCCCTGGGGGCATTTTTGGCTCCCAGATTTGGCTTAGAGGGGGTGTGGGTTGCCATGTGCCTGGAACTTTGCGTGCGGGGGATTCTGTTTTTGTTTCGGCTGGCAGGAAAACGTTGGTACCAGGGCGCAGAAGGTAAGAGGAAGGGCGCATAAGCTTGCGTGGGTTCCAAAGGAACGGCAGGCAAAAAAAGAAAATATAACGCCTATGTGATAGCACAGCAGGGAAGTGCCAAAAAATTTCGCTTTCCGAAGCTGTGCTTTTTCTCTTTCCATTACGTAATTGGTAAGGGCAAAGGTAAACTGCTTTAAATTGTTGGTGGAAAATATGGTAGAACTGTTAAATTCCCCGTTGCCGGAAAACACGCTCCACTGGGTGGCCATCATAAAAAAGATGGGGAGTATGCCTGTAATGGGGTTGATATCTGCCGGGATAAATGCGAGGAGGATAAGCCCTGCCATATCGATAAAAATAGCGTAGCGTTTCACATTGAGGGCAGTTTTCTTTGTCAGCAAAACACAGATTAACATAGCCAGGACATACAGGACAAGCCCCGAAAGCCGCAGGAGGAAATCTGTAACATCCCCCTCAAAGAGGGTGCAGAGAATGTCAATCATATTTGCAGTCTGGGAGGAACCGAAATTCATCAGGCGGCACAAAATGGCGTATGCCCCTAAAAATCCTCCCAGGATGCACATAATACAGTGGAGATATAAGGTTTGTTTTTCTGATTCCATTTTATAGGATGCTCCTTTTTGTATGGTTGTTTTTTTGTAACGACTAAATCATAGCACATTTTTTTACATTTTTCAAATTCTGTAAAAACAATCTGGATATACCAGATACCAAAATGAAAATTTCCAACAAAACATATCGGAAAATCAAGGAAAAAGATTGACTATGTCCATGCCCCACAGTATAATAGTAACAAATGATTACAAACTGGAACAACCAGAAAAAGCCAGGAGGGATTATGGGAGATTTTCGGATTTTAGAGGTAAAGCAGAGTGTCTTTGCAGACAATGACAAGCGGGCGGCAGAGGTGCGCAGGGAATTAAAGGAGAAAAAGGTGTTCCTTTTAAACCTAATGTCCTCCCCGGGCTCCGGCAAGACCACCACCCTTACCCGCACCATTGAGGCGTTGAAAGGGGAAATGAAAATCGCCGTGATGGAGGCGGATATTGATTCCGATGTGGACGCAAAAACCATATCGGATTTGGGGGTAAAAGCCATCCAGCTCCACACGGGAGGCATGTGCCATCTGGATGCGGACATGACATATCAGGGGCTTTCCGGTTTAAATGCTGGGGATGTGGATTTGGTGGTGCTTGAGAATGTGGGCAACCTTGTATGTCCGGCGGAGTTTGACACCGGAGCTGTGAAAAACGCTATGATTTTAAGCGTGCCGGAGGGGGACGACAAGCCTTTGAAATATCCCCTGATGTTTTCTGTCTGTGATGTGGTTTTAATCAATAAAACAGACGTACTTCCCTATTTTGATTTTAATATGGAGGCATGTAAAGAGAATATTTTAAAAAGAAATCCGAAGGCCAAAATCATTCCAATCTGCGCTAAGACAGGAGAAGGTGTGAAAGATTGGGCGGACTGGTTAAGAGAACAGGTTTCGGATTGGAAAAATTAGGAGGGGGAAGCATATGGAAAACCAAAACAAAAAACCCAGAAAACTGATTTTGGAATTGGGGCAGATGATTACTGACCGCCTGGGGCGGAAAATCACCACGGAAGACCCGGAATACTGGGGCTTAGAGTGTATTGTGACAGACGAGATGGCGGAAGTGGCCCTGAAGATGAAGGTGAGAAAGCCAAAGACGTTAGAAGAGATTGCAAAGCTCACAGGGAAAGACAAAAAACACCTGGAAGAGCTTTTGGCGGAAATGGCTTATGTGGGCCTGATTGAGTACAACTGGGAGAATCCCAGAAGGGAAAAGCAGTATATTTTACCCATGTTTGTGCCTGGGAGCGCAGAGTTTACCAATATGAGGCAGTCACAGCTTGAGGAACATCCCCAGCTTGGACGTTTCTTTGAGCGCATGACATTTGAGCCTTTGGAGAAAGTGACGCCTATGGTGCCTCCGGGAGGGGCGGGCATCGGAATGCACGTGATTCCCGTAGAAAAAGCCATCCGCTCCGAAAATAAGACCGCAAGTGTGGAGCATATTTCCCACTGGCTGAAAAAGTACAAGGGCAAATATGCCGCAAGCCCCTGTTCCTGCCGTATGTCAAGAAAGACCTACGACGAGGGCTGCGGGGACGACGTGGAAGATTGGTGCATCGGCGTGGGAGATATGGCGGATTATCTGGTGGAGACCCAGAGAGGACATTATATTACATATAACGAAGTGATGCAGATTTTAAAGAAGGCGGAGGATAATGGTTTTGTCCATCAGATAACCAATATCGACGGACATGACAAAATTTTTGCCATCTGTAACTGTAATGTAAACGTGTGCTATGCACTGCGGACTTCCCAGCTTTTTAACACCCCAAACATGTCCCGTTCCGCCTATGTGGCGAGAGTGGAAAAAGAGGACTGTGTGGCCTGCGGCCGCTGTGTGGAGTACTGTCCTGCCGGGGCGGTAAAACTGGGGCAGAAGCTTTGCACAAAAGAGGGGGAGATAACCTACCCCAAACAGGAACTGCCGGATGCAGTGAAATGGAGGCCGGAAAAATGGGATGAAAATTACCGGGACAACAACAGGATTAACTGTTACGACACAGGGACTGCACCCTGTAAGACAGCCTGTCCCGCCCATATTGCCGTACAGGGATATCTTAAGATGGCTGCCCAGGGCAGATACAAAGACGCCCTTGCCCTTATCAAAAAGGAAAACCCATTCCCGGCAGTATGCGGCCATGTGTGCAACCGCCGCTGTGAAGACGCATGTACCAGGGGAAGCATTGATGAGGCCATCGCCATTGACGAGGTAAAGAAATTTATTGCAAGGCAGGATTTGGACAGCGAAAACCGCTACATCCCACCGATAGTTCAGCCCTCCATGCGGGGAACTTTCCCCCAGAAAATCGCCATTATCGGCGGAGGGCCCGCAGGGCTTAGCTGTGCTTTTTACCTGGCGGAAAAAGGCTACAAGCCTGTGGTATTTGAAAAGAACCGAAAAGCCGGGGGTATGCTGGTATACGGAATCCCCTCCTACAAGCTGGAAAAAGATGTGGTGGAAGCCGAGATTGACGTGCTCAGGGAAATGGGCGTAGAGATAAAATGCGGCGTGGAAGTGGGCAAAGATGTGACCTTTGACGAACTTCGGAAAGAGGGATACCAGGCATTTTATATTGCCATTGGATGCCAGGGGGGAAGACGTGCAGGGATTCCCGGTGAGGATGCACCGGGGGTTATGACGGCAGTTGACTTCCTTAAGGCCGTTGCAGACAACGAAGATTACAAGGTATACGGAAAAACAGTTGTGATCGGCGGAGGAAATGTGGCAATCGACGTGGCCAGGACAAATGTCCGCTGCGGCGCCGAGAGCATTGCCATGTACTGCCTGGAAGACGAAGGGCATATGCCGGCGTCACAGGAGGAGGTCTCCGAGGCGAAAGAGGAAGGAATAGACCTAAACTGCGGCTGGGGTCCGAAAGAAATTCTCTCAGAAAACGGAAGAGTCACCGGGGTGGTATTTAAGAAATGTGTCTCCGTCTTTGATGAAGAGGGTAAATTTAACCCGGTATATGACGAAAATAACACCATAACCGTTCCCTGTGAAAACGTTTTTGTCAGCATTGGCCAGAGCATTGAGTGGGGAAATCTCTTAGAAGGTTCCAAAGTAAAATTAGGGCCGGGGAACAGGGCCATTGCAGATTCCCTTACTTACCAGAGCGGCCAGGGAGATATTTTCGTGGGGGGAGACGTGTATACCGGGCCTAAATTTGCCATTGACGCCATTGCGGCAGGAAAAGAGGGAGCCGTTTCCATTCACCGTTTCGTACAGCCACACACTTCCATGACCATAGGAAGAAACCGGAGACAGTTTATCGAGCTGGACAAAGAAAATATTGTGGTGGAAGAATACGACAATTCTTCCCGTCAAATTCCAGGGTACAGTGCCTCCGTGGAAGAGCGGAAACATTCCTTTAGGGATGTAAAGCAGACTTTTACAGAGGAGCAGGTAAAAGCGGAGACTGCCAGATGCTTAGGCTGCGGCGCTTCCGTGGTAGACGAAAACAAGTGTATCGGCTGCGGCATCTGCACCACCAAATGTGAATTTGATGCGATTCATTTGTTCAGAGAACATCCGGAGTGCAGCCGTATGTATAAGTCTGAGGACAAGATGAAAGTGATTCTGCCCTACATGATTAAGCGGGAAGTAAAAATAAAGATGAATAAAAATAAAAAAGATAAAAAGTAAAATGTCAGTCTGAGTCTTTCAGGCTGGGGAAAAGAGGATTGCCATGCATGAATTGGGCGTTGTCTTTCATGTCATTGAAAGTGTGGAAAATATCGGAAAAGAGAACCAGTTGACAAAGGTGGCATCCGTAACCCTTGAGGTGGGGGAGGTATCCGGTGTGGTGCCTTCCTACCTGACGGATTGCTGGAAATGGGCGGTGGAGCGCAGCGATTTCATGAAAGGCGCCGCCCTTCATTTTGAAAAGATTCCGGCGGTGACATTCTGTGAGGACTGCAAAGAAGAATATCCCACGGTAAAACATGGGAAAACCTGCCCCCGCTGCGGCAGCGGCAACACATACCTTTTAAGGGGGAATGAATTTGTGATAAAAGAGATAGAGGCCTGTTAGACCGGGCCTCTTTTTTTATGTGCAGGCCCGCATATGGAAAAGTACAAACTTTATATGGAAATATGACGGTTTAATTGTTATAATACATTTTAAAGCAGCTCCTTGAAGGAAGGAGCTGGCGGTTCCTGGAAGGAGTGTGGAAGAAAATGGAGATGCCCAAAAAGAAACTTCCCATTGGCAATGAAAATTTTGAAGAAATCAGGAAAGAAAACTTTTACTATGTAGATAAGACAGGTCTTATCATAGAATTGCTTCACAACTGGGGAGCAGTGAACTTATTCACCCGTCCCCGGAGATTTGGGAAATCCCTGAATATGAGTATGTTGGAACATTTTTTTTCACTAAAGGGAGATAAAAGTATTTTCGATGGCCTGAAGATATCAAAGGAGGCCATGCTTTGCAGGGAATATATGGGAAAATTTCCGGTGGTTTCTGTTTCCTTAAAGGGAATTGATGCGCAGAACTATGAAATGGCATTTCAGATGGCGGTTCAGATTATGAAAAGAGTCCATGCAAAATTTCAGTATCTTTTGGAGAGCGAGGTCTTAAGTGAGCAGGACAAAAGGGAGTACCGTAAACTTTTGGATGATAATATGTCGGAAGCGGTATTTTGTAATAGTCTGAGGATTTTATCGGAACTGTTGGAGAAACATCATGGGCAAAAAGTGATTTTACTGGTGGATGAATATGATGTCCCTCTTGCAAAAGCCCATATGAATGGATATTATGACCAGATGGTTTTGTTAATCCGCAATTTGTTTGGAGAGGCGCTTAAGACAAATAGCAGCCTGAAATTTGCGGTGCTCACCGGATGCCTTCGGATTTCAAAGGAGAGCATTTTTACCGGGCTGAATAACTTAAAGGTACGTTCTGTTACGGATGTACGGTTTGATGAATATTTTGGATTTACAGACCCGGAAGTGAGGATGCTTTTCGATTATTATGGATTTACGGATAGTTATGATACGGCAAAGAAATGGTATGACGGATACCGTTTTGGCAATGTAGAGGTCTATTGTCCCTGGGATGTTTTAAATTACTGTGATTCCTTACTGGATGATAAAGATGCACAGCCGGAAAATTATTGGATGAATACCAGCAGTAATGACGCAGTGAAACGGTTTATGGAAGAGTCGGCAAATGCTGCCACTAAACGAGACATTGAGAGCCTGGTGGCGGGCGGGGTTATTACAAAGGAAATTCATCAGGAACTCACATATCCGGAGATTTATGAGACAATAGACAATATCTGGAGTCTGCTTTTCACCACCGGTTATCTGACGAAACAGGGAAAAGCAGAGGGCAGGCAGATGAAACTGGCGATTCCAAATTTGGAAATCCGGGACATTTTTGTGACACAGATTATGGAATTTTTTAAGGAGAATGTACGGGAAGACAAAGATATGCTGAATCGGTTTTGTGATGCCCTGCAAAATAAGGATGCAGAAAATGTAGAAAAGATTTTTACAGAATATTTAAGGAAGACCATCAGCATCCGGGATACAGCGGTAAGGACGGATATGAAAGAGAACTTTTACCATGGAGTTCTCCTGGGAATTCTGGGTGTGAAGATGCGATGGGGGATTTCTTCCAACCGGGAACTGGGGGAAGGCTATGCAGATATCCTTGTGGAGCCTGATACCGGAGATATGGGGATTATCATAGAGGTAAAATATGCACATGACGGAAATCTGGATGCTGCCTGCAAAGAAGCATTAAAACAGATAGAGCATACCGGATATGAAGACGGCCTAAAAGACGATGGGGTGGAGAATATCCTGAAATATGGAATCGCATGTTACAAAAAACAGTGCAGGGTTATGCTGGCGGAAAAACACTAAAAGTATAGGATTCTGGAGATGAAAGGAATGGCGATATGAAGGGCGTGTGGAAAGCAATTGCTTATTTTATCATGTATTTTGGATTGACAATAATCTTTCAAATGCTGTTATCTGTAGGATTTATGGCTATAGGTGCAGCGAATTTGCCGGAATTTATTCTATACAGTAAACCAGATATTTCCGGCGGTATGTTCTGGGGGCTGATACTGTTATTTGTGTGTTTATTTCTTGCAGGTATGTATGTTATTCAAAAGACGATTCAAAGTGATAAAAATTTCCTTCATAATCAAAATAAAAATTAATCAAAATAAATCTGATGTTTTCCAAAAATCACATCGTCCATGGAGGACTGGATATAGGCAATAGCCCCCTCTTTGTCTCTGTCCCGGATAAATGTCCAAAGCCTGTAATTGCTTTCGTAGAGCGCAGGGATGCCGTAAAGGATGCAGAACCGTTCCCACAGGGTAAACACAGGGGGGCGGAAAGACTGCATAATCAGAGGCATCAGGGTGTTCCCGGAAACCAGGGCAAATGCGTGCTGAAAAGCAAAAGCCGCTCCTGCTGCCTCTGTGGCATCGGCGGCATTTTTGATAGCTTCTATTTTTTCTGACAAAAGTGCGATATCGCTGTCTGTGATGGAAGGGATACAGAGTTGAACAGCTAGAGTGTCAAGGGCAATGCGGATTTCTAAAATAGAGCGGATTTCACTGCTTTTTAATCTGCCCCCACGGTAATTCATAATGGCAAGGAGGGTGTCAATGGTGCCTTTCTGGCGGTAGTCCGCAACGAAGGTGCCGCTTCTTGATTTTACTGTGAGAAAGCCCTTTTTTTCCAGCTCCCGGATACCGCTGTTTACCACGGCCCGGCTTACCTGCATTTCCTCTGCAAGCTGCCGCTCCGGGGGGAGTTTTTCTCCGATTTTCAGTTTTCCCGATAAAATCAGTTCTTCAAATTGGTTTACAAACAGTTCCCGCAGGGAGGGGGAGCTGATTTTCTGAAATTCCATATGGTTCTCCTGACTGTCATACAAATCATTTTCCTAAAAATAATAGTAACACACCTAAGTACAAAGTACAATTCTCTTTTCCGTTTCTTTTGGAGTCACAGCATCCTGTCGGAAAGTCATTTAACTGTAACTTTTTTCTGCTATAATAGAAAAAATAAAATGTAAAAGGAAGTAGGCTATGGAGGATATATATTATATTGAAGATGACCCGGATATTGCCAATATGGTAAAAGAATACTTGGAGCAGAAAAATTTCAGGGTAAAGATATGGGGGACTTTTGCAGAGGCAAAGTGCGCTTTAAAAAAACATGTGCCCGCACTTATTTTGCTGGACTGGAATATGCCGGACGGCCGGGGGGACGGCATGTGTCAGTATTTGCGCAGAAACTGGAAAGAACTTCCGATAATTTTTCTCACGGTCCGGGGGGATTCCCAGGATATTGTTTCCGGTTTTCAGAACGGGGGAGACGACTATGTGGTAAAGCCCTTTGAACTGGAAGTATTGCATTCAAGGATACTGGCATTGCTGCGCAGGGCCGGCAATGGTGCAAAACAGTATCTTTCCTGTGATGGAATTGAAATGGATTTAAACCGCAGGAGCGTTTCCTGCCATTCTAAGGAAGTGGATGTAAGCCCGGCGGAATATGAGCTTCTTTTGTATTTGATGGAAAATAAGGGAAAGACTTTGACCAGAGAAAGAATTTTAGAACAGATATGGGATGTGAAGGGAAACTATGTGAACAATAACACCCTGACAGTTACCATGAAAAGGCTGAGGGATAAACTCTGCCAGCCCGCCTGTATTAAAACAGTGAGGAGTGTGGGTTACCGGATGGAGGATAAAATATGAGCGGAAGGAAGCATGTTTTCATTACTTTGGGATTTGCCCTGTCCCTTAGCCTGATTGCCTCTGCCGTCTCTGTCATGCTTGTCTCTTTCTATGACAGCAGGCATCAATTTGACCTGCTGAGTGCGGTATGCGGGGAGATCGTGGAGCGGGAGCCGGAAACAAAACAAGTGGTTTCCGGGGTGCTAAAGGAATATGCACAGGGAAATGTCCGGGCGGAGGATGATTTTTTATCCCTGTTGGGATACCATATTTCCGATTTTTCACGTATGTCCGGGGGATGCAGAGTATTGTCTGCGGCCGCAGGGTTTTTAACAGGTTTTTTTCTTTTTATCTTTACTTATTTATTTCGGAACAGGGCGGAGGCAAAGCGGATTTGTTCTTTGGCAGATTATCTGGAACAGGTGAATACAAAAGGTGCGCCAATTCTCTCCGATTCCGGGGAGGATGAGTTTTCAAAGCTGAAAGATGAAATATATAAGACGGTCACATCTCTCTATCACACAAGAGATGAGGCGGTGCAGGCAAAGAATGATTTTGCGGAAAACCTGTCCAATATTGCCCACCAGATAAAAACTCCAATCACTGCCATTTCCCTGTCTCTTCAGATGATGAAGCAGGAGCTTGGAGGGAATCAATTCAAGCGGATGGAAAAACAGCTTTTGCGGCTGACCCGTTTAGAGGAAGCCCTGTTGGTATTATCCCGGATGGATGCCGGGACTTTAGTTTTGGAAAAGAATGAGACAGATGTTTTTACCATCCTTGTCCTTGCAAAAGATAATTTACAGGAATTATTCGCAGACTCCGGGGCGTCCATAGAGATACCGGAACTTGGGGAAATGGTGGTGTCTGTGGATTTGGACTGGACCATGGAAGCCTTTATGAATCTGATGAAAAATTGTATGGAGCACAGCAATGGCGGAAAGATTCACTGTTCCTATGGGCAAAATCCTTTCTATACGGAAATCCTTATCTGGGATGAGGGGGAAGGATTTTTAAAGGAGGACATCCACCATCTTTTTGAACGGTTTTATCGGGGGAAAAATGCAAATGAAGGGGGTATAGGAATCGGATTGGCTTTGTCAAAGGAGATTATTGAGAGACAAAACGGGACGATACGGGCAAAAAACAGGGTAGGAGGGGGCGCCCTGTTTGAAATCCGCTTTTACCGTCACTGAGTTGTAACTTTCCACTGTTATACTGTTAAACATAGAAAGTTCTAAGGAAAGGGGACAACAAAATGGAGATTTTAAAATGCGAAGGAGTAAAGAAAGTATACGGATCCGGGGGAAGTCAGGTGGAGGCGTTAAAGGGAATTGACCTGTCTGTAAAGAAAGGGGAATTTGTGGCAATTACCGGGGCCTCCGGCTCCGGGAAATCCACCCTTATGCATATTCTTGGCAGTGTGGATTTGCCCACAGAGGGAAAGGTCATGATAGACGGGACGGATATTGCCCGGTTAAACCAGACCCAGGCGGCGATTTTCAGGCGGAGGAAGGTGGGGCTTATCTATCAGTTTTATAACCTGATTCCCACTCTTACCGTGGAGAAAAACATACTTATGCCTTTAGCCCTGGATAAGAAAAAGCCAAACAGGGAATTTTTTAACAAAATTGTGGCTTCCCTTGGGATTGAGGATAAACTTTCCGCCCTGCCGGGACAATTATCCGGGGGGCAGCAGCAGAGGGCAGCCATTGCCCGGTCCCTGATTTACCGCCCGGCGCTTATCTTAGCCGATGAGCCTACAGGGAATCTGGACCAGAATAATTCCAAAGAGATTATGGATATGCTGAAACTTTCAAACCGCAATTTAGATCAGACGATTTTGCTGATTACCCACGATGAAAAGGCGGCCCTGGAAGCGGAACGGGTGATTACGGTTGAGGATGGACGCATTATCAGTGATGAGAGGAGGAAATAGATATGTGGAAAGATTATGTATCCGGTTATATCAAAAATAACCGTTCCTCCGTTTTGGCTATCCGGCTGTCCGCATTTATTTCAGCCCTGCTTTTATCCCTTTTATGCGGACTGTTTTATAATGCCTGGAAGTATGAGGTTGAGAGGATTGTGCTGGAGGAAGGGGGCTGGCAGGCCCGGATTATAGGGGAGCTGAATCAGGAAGATATTGATTTTATTCAAAATTTTGCAAACGTAAAAGAAGTCAGGGCAGGGGAAAATAAAGAAGGGGAGTGGGAAACAGATATTTATTTTTATAAGTACGGAAGGGTTTTTTCAGATATGCCCCGTATTGCAGACCAGGTTCATGTTCCCCGGGAAAAGGTGATATATAACTATGAACTTTTGGCCTTGTATCTCCTTAGGGGGGAGGGGGATACTGCCCCAAGGCTGCTGTTTCCTATGTATCTTTTGATACTGGCTCTGGCGTCCCTTTCTCTGATAATCATTATACACAATGCCTTCGGGTTTTCTATGGAAGCAAGAATCCATCAGTTTGGCATTTTTAAAAGTATTGGGGCTACACCAAAGCAGATCAGAACCTGTCTTTTGCAGGAGGCGGCAGCACTCTGTACCCTGCCGGTATTCTTTGGAAGCCTTCTTGGCATAGCAGGAAGCCTTGGGCTGATCCAGGTAATAGATGTTCTGGCGCGTGATATCCCGGGACGCCATCAGTCCATGCCGGGCTATCACCCCCTGGTTTTTCTCTTTACGATGTTTATTACCATTGTCACCATATGGATTTGTGTATGGATTCCTGCCAGAAAATTAAGCAGGCTGACGCCTTTAGAGGCAATCAAAAACAGGGGGGAATTAGGATTAAAACGAAAAAGGAATTCCCCCATTCTATCCCGCTTTTTCGGGGTGGAAGGGGAACTGGCGGGGAACGCTCTAAAAGCCCAGAGGAAAGCCCTGCGGACGGCGTCTTTGTCCCTTATCTTTTCTTTTCTGGCATTTACGATTATGGAGTGCTTCTTTTCCCTTTCCGGGATTAGCACCAGGGAAACTTATTTTGAAAAGTACCAGAATGTGTGGGATATTATGGTAACGGTAAGGGATGCTAAGGTGGAGAACTTTAAAGAAACGGAAAAAGTACAGGGGCTTGCCGGGGTAAAAAGCGCCATTGTGTACCAAAAGGCCAGGGCAAAAAGAGTGATTACAGAGGAAGAAATGACGGAGGAAATGAAGTCTTTCGGCGGTTTCTCCCATGCATCTTTAAAGGACGTAACTCCTGTGGAGGGCGGATGGCTGGTAAATGTCCCCATTGTGATAATGGATGATAACAGTTTTTTAGCATACTGTAAGGAGATTGGGGCAGAGCCGGGGCAGGGGGCCGTGGTATTAAACAGGATCCGTGATGTGACAAACCCGGATTTCAGGCACCCGGATTTTATGCCCTATGTAAAAGAAAGGGGGGTCAGTCTTTTAAGAGGGGCTTTCAAAGAGGAAAAAACAAGGGAGATTCCCGTTCTATCCTATACCGGGGAGGTTCCCGTTTTAAGGGAGGAGTATGCAACCCTTGACTATTATGAACTTGTGCATTTTATCCCAGTATCTCTGTGGAGGGAAATCAAAGAGGAGATAGGGGGAGAGGAAAAAGATTTCTATATCTGTATCCGCGGGGGAGAACATGTGACTTTGGAGGGGCTTTGTGAGCTTCAGGAGGAAGTTGGGCGGATTGTGGGAAGTTATACTGCAGAATCGGAAAACCGTATTCAGGAGTATGAGACCAACAATACCCAGATACAGGGAATGATGGTGATACTGGGAGGATTCTGCGTCCTTTTGGGGATAATCGGGGTTGGCAATGTGTTTTCCAACACCCTGGGGTTTGTGCGCCAGAGGAAAAGGGAATTTGCCAGGTATCTGTCCATTGGAATGACTCCAAAAGAACTAAAAAAAATGTTTGGTATTGAGGCCATGGTAATCGCCCTCCGTCCCGTTCTCATTACCCTTCCCCTGGCAGTATTTGCAGTGGGGTATATGTTAAAATTAAGTTACCTGAAAGGGGAAGAGTTTCTGGCGGAGGCGCCCCTGATCCCAATTTTTATCTTTATGCTGGGGATTTTAGGCACTGTGGCCCTGGCTTACGCTTTCGCCTGGGGGAACCTGAAAAAAATCAGTTTGGCGGAGGTGCTTAAGGATGATACTATGATATAAAAATTGAAAAAGCAGCACAGAAAAACTCTTTTCATATGGCAGATGTTTTGTTATAATTAATAAAATGCTAAAATATTTTAGTTTTAATTAAAAACAGATCGTTTGTGTACCTATGGGGGAGTTTTTTATGGATGTGTTTAAATTCGGGCTGAGCCATTGGAAAAAGTATCTGCCTGCTGCAATTTTGGTTCAGCTTATCAGCTTTGCCGCCCTTACGGCGGACCTTATGATACCTATGATATCGAAAATGTTTATCGACTATGTGATATGTAAAAATGTGCCGGACGGCAGGGGGATTTTTTCTTTTCTCCTGGAGGGGAACTACGGGGAAGTCCAAAGCTTTACCTTGTTTCGCTCCCTGACAGTTCTTTTAATGCTGTTTCTCTCCCTGCGTATCTCTTTTGTTTATGGAAAAAATGTGTGGAATGAAAAGCTTGGCTTAAAGCTTGAGACTGATCTGCGGATGAAGACATTTGATAAGCTTCTCACCCTAGACAGCGCTTTAATCGGAGAGTACAATACCGGGGAATTACTCACCATCTTAAATGCGGATACCATTATGTTTAAAGATTTGTTCAGCCGTATTCTTCCTCTGATACTGGACAGCGTGTTTGTACTTTTGGCAAGCGCCCTTTTTCTGGCAGGCATCCATCCCTGGCTTTTGGTTTTCCCGGTGTGCCTGACCCCGGTGTTTGCTGCAGCCCTTATAAAATTCCGGAAGCTTGCCTTTCATGCCTATGGGGTTGCTCGGGAAAATATTTCCGCCATGAATTTAACGGTACAGGAAAATATAGAGGCCGTGCGCCTGGTGCGCTCTTTTACCAATGAAAGTTTAGAGGAGGAAAAGTTTGACAGGGCTAATGGAAAGCTTAAGGATTCCTGTGTCAGCCTGGCCAAACTTTTAGCAAGTTTTGATGTGGCCTTTTCTTCCATAAAACAGCTGGCCTATGTGGGCAGCGTGGGGCTGACCTTAGAGGGAGAGCGGATTTTAAAAGATATTTCCGTGTCCATTCCCTATGGGAAAAAGCTGGGAATCGCAGGGGAGACAGGCAGCGGAAAAGCAGGTGGTTACAGCGGCAAAACACGCCCAGGCCCATGATTTTATAAAAGAGCTCTCGGAAGGCTATGATACCATCGTAGGGGAGCGGGGATATGGGATATCCGGGGGCCAAAAGAGCGCATCTCCATTGCAAGGGCCCTGCTTAAAAATGCCCCTGTCCTTGTCTTTGACGATTCCACCAGCGCCTTAGACGTAAATACGGAAAAAAATTTTCTTTCGGATATAAGCCGCTATTATCCCGGGAAAACCATGATTATCTCCGCCCACCGCCTTTCTTCCGTGGAAAATTGTGATGAGATTTTGTATATGCAGGAAGGGGAGATAAAGGAGCGGGGAACTTTTCAGGAACTTATGGCCCAAAAGGGACATTTTGCAAAGGTATATCAGATTCAAAAAGCAAGGGACAGGGAAATGTTAGACAGGGAAGGGGAGGAAGATCTGTAATGGCTAAGAGAAATACATATTTTGAAGATGAGGTCGTGATGAAAAAGATAGATATGAAACAGCTTTTCAAGGTGTTTCGGTATATCTGTCCCTATAAAAAAACAGTGGTTCTTGTGGTATTTCTCATGCTGTTTTCCGCAGGAATTTCCATGCTCTCCCCTTTGCTGCTAAAGCAGATTATAAATGTGGTGGTCGTAAAAGAGGATTACCGGATGCTGGCCTTGGTGGTTGTGGGAATGGTTTTTCTGGCATTTTTGGATATCGGAATCACTTTTGTCCACCAGATTCTTTCGGGAATTATGGGCCAGGGGGTGATTGCCTCCATCCGGCAGGATATTTTTTACAAGCTGCAGAAACTTCCCTTTGACTACTTTGACTCCCGGCCGGACGGGAAAATTGTAATCCGGGTGACGGATTATATCAATGATCTGGCTAATTTTTTTGCCAATTACCTGGTGCAGCTTTTGGTTTATATCGCCAAAATATTTATCGTGACTTTTTTATGCTTTCCATATCCCCGGTTTTAACAGGGGCTGTGTTTCTGGCAGTGCTGCCCATGATGGCCTGCGTTTTTGGACTGAGATACTGTGTCCGTAAGATTTTTCCATCCCACCGGGCAAAAATGGCAAACCGCACCGCATTTTTGGTGGAAACGATTATGGGGGAGAAAATTGTAAAGAGTTATAACCGTTCACAGCTAAACAGGGAAATTTATATAAACGTCCATCAGGACAGTGTGGATACCTGGCTTCGCATTGTAAGGCGCATTCAGTTGAATACCCCCATTGTGGAATTTTTCTGGAATTTGGGCACATTTTTTTTATACGGATTTGCCCTGTCCTTGATTTTACAGGGAAATACGGGGATGGATGCGGGGACGGTGGTGGTATTTACCAGCTATATGAGCCTGTTTTCAGGGCCCTTAACCCAGATAGCTTATATTATCCAGCAGCTTGCCCAGGTGAGTTCCAATTTGGAGCAGGTATTTGACACCATTGATTATCCCCTGGAGATACCTGAGGAGGAGAATGCCATGAATCTGTCCCATATCCAGGGAAAAGTGGATTTTAATCATGTTACCTTTCAGTATGAGGAGGGTATCCCGGTATTGACAGATTTTAATCTTCATGTGAAACCTGGGGAAACGATTGCCCTTGTCGGGCCTACAGGGGTGGGGAAAACTACGATTATCAACCTCTTGACCCGGTTTTATGATGTCACTGCCGGGGAGGTAAAAATTGACGATATCAATGTAAAACAGGTGTCTCTTCACTCCCTGCGAAGGGAAGTGGGGGTGTTGATGCAGGATCACTTTATCTTTAAGGGAACAGTTTTGGAAAACATACGCTACGGAAGGCCGGAGGCCACAGACCAGGAATGTATGGAAGCTGCGGAGCTGATTCATGCCCAGGAACATATCCTGCAGATGAAGGACGGGTATCACCATATGCTGGATGAGAGGGGGCAGGGCCTCTCCGCCGGGGAGAAACAGTTAATCAGTTTTGCAAGGATAGTACTGAAAAATCCTTCCATTGTTATTTTAGACGAGGCCACCAGCTCCATTGACACGGAGACGGAACAGCTTATAAAAGAGGCCCTGGATAAGATTCTTGCAGATAAAACGGCCTTTATTGTGGCCCACAGGCTTTCCACTGTGCGCAGTGCAGACAGGATACTCTATATTATGGACGGGGAGATAAAGGAACAGGGAAATCATGAAGAACTGATGGCGTTAAAAGGATATTATTACTCTATGCAGTAATGTACAAAAAAACCTCCGGGATTTTGCCCAGGGGTTTTCTTTTGTGTCTCTTTATTTTTCTGCTGCATCCGGTTTCTCAACGGCGGATATGGCTGCTTTCTGCATGGGAATACGGCAGTTTTTATTGCTTCCGAATTCTACAATAATGGTGTCGTCGTCTGAGATGTCGATGACTACCCCAAAAAATCCGCTGGTGGTTAAGATGGTGTCTCCCACTGCAAGGTCTGCTAACATGGCGTTTTTCTTCTTCTGCTCCTTCTGCTGGGGGCGAATCATGAAAAAGTACATAAAAACAAACAGCACAATCAGTGAAATTACCATAGAGACATTGGCGGTTGTCTGGCTTAATAAAATTGACATAATTTTTCCTCCTATTTCGCACTTTTTTATTGTACACAAAACTTTAAGAATGGGCAAGGGATTTTATGTTTTTTTTAGTTTTCTTTTTTATTTTGGCCCATACCGTAAAGTTTTTCTTCTTTGTAGGAGGCAAAACGCCCCTGGTCTAAGGCATCTCTGATTTCCTCCATCATGGTATTGTAAAAATAGAGATTGTGCAGCACGCAGAGCCGCATCCCAAGCATTTCCTTTGCCTTTAGGAGATGTCTGATATAGGCTCTGGAATAGCGCCGGCATGTGGGGCAGTTACAGCCCTCCTCAATGGGGCGCATGTCTTTTTGGTATTTTTGGTTAAACAGATTCAGCTTTCCCAGGTTGGTGTAAACGTGGCCGTGTCGTCCGTTTCTGGAAGGATACACACAGTCGAAGAAGTCAACCCCCCGCTCCACGGCCTCTAAAATATTGGCGGGAGTTCCCACCCCCATAAGGTAGGTGGGCTTTTCTTTCGGAAGATGGGGCACCACAGATTCTAAAACCCGGTACATTTCCTCATGGGTTTCCCCCACTGCTAAGCCCCCCACTGCATAACCGTCCAAATCCATCTCCGAGATTTTTTTTGCATGGTCAATGCGGATATCTTCATAAACGGCTCCCTGGTTAATGCCGAAGAGAAGCTGTTCTTTATTGATGGTCTCCTCTAAGCCGTTTAACCTTTGCATTTCCTCTTTGCACCGCAGGAGCCATCGGGCAGTGCGGTCTGCGGAATTCTTAACATATGTCCTGTCCGCTGTGCTGCTGGGGCATTCATCGAAGGCCATGGCGATGGTGGAGGCAAGATGGGACTGAATCTGCATGCTCTCCTCCGGTCCCATAAAGATTTTGTGCCCGTCGATGTGGCAGTTAAAATACACGCCTTCCTCCTTTATTTTCCGAAGCCCCGCCAGGGAAAACACCTGAAATCCACCGGAATCCGTAAGGATTGGTCTGTCCCAGGACATGAATTTGTGAAGCCCCCCCAGCTCATGGATCAGGGTATCCCCCGGCCTAACATGGAGGTGGTAGGTGTTTGACAATTCCACCTGGGTTTTAATCTGTTCCAAATCTTCCGTGGACACTGCGCCTTTAATTGCCGCTGCGGTTCCCACGTTCATAAACACTGGGGTCTCTATGGTGCCGTGGACAGTTTCAAACTGCCCCCGTTTGGCCCTGCCCTCCTGGGTCAATATACGATATTTTGCCATGAAAGTTCCTCTTTTCTCTGATTTGTGTTATAATGTACACATTGTTACAAAATTTCTGATTTTATTATAAAGTAACATTGATTTGAGAGATTGTCGATAGTATAATTCTATATTATTGACTTTTTTATGACAACAGGGCCGTAACGTGGGGTTATACCTTTAAAGCCGGGTGTAAAAAGAGATATGTACAAAAAAGGAGGAATTTCCTATGAAAGGAAAGATGGGGAAGAGGAAGCTGCTTCAGAAAATGGTATATGTTTTTATACTTCTTTTAGCGATTATCGTTTTGTTTCAGTGGTTTACGGTACAAAACAGAAAAAGGATGGTGGAGCGGAATAAAAATTATGCGGCGGATTCTGCAAGGCAGACGGCAACCCGGATTGACGAAGAGATGGACAATGCCTTAAAGCTTATCAGCACTTACGCCTATTTTTTTGGGGAGAGCCTTTCCGAGCCTAAGGTCACGGCGGAGATGTTAAAGAAAATGGAAGAAAATTCCTGGTATGACGCATTGATCTTTACTGACAAAAACGGGGTGGATCATGCCTCCGACGGACGGACTGTGGATGTGGCGGACCGGGAATTTTTTACGGAGGGCATGAGAGGGGAAAGCGGCACTTCCATTATTTTTGACCCACGTTTTTTTGATGAGGCAATGGCTTGCTTTTATGCCCCGGTGCGCTGTAACGGAGAGATTATCGGTGTTCTAAGGGGAGCATATCTGGCGGAGGAATATTTAAAAAATATGCTTGCCACCACTTATTTCGGGGAGAGGGCGGATGTGTATTTCTGCACTTCCGACGGGATGGTGATTGCAAGTTCTGACGACGAGAGCCATGAGGGAAATTTATTGGAGATTCTCCTTGAGTCCGGTGTGATAGACCAGGATACGTCTAATGAGGCCATGGAGATATTTGAATATGGCGGGGAGGGGACTTTTATCTGTGATTCCCGCAGTAAAACCGACAATATCTGTGTCAGGAGCCTGGCTCAAAGCGGATATGTCCTTGTGCAGACATTTCCCAAGAATGTTACCCAGAAAATGATATGGGATGAGAACATTGTGGGAATCCAGCTGGAGGCAATGCTTATCGGCCTTTTTGTCATTTATATTATTGCACTGCTTCTTCGGGCGGGACAGGAAAAGAAAGTCTTAGAACATGAGAACCGGGAGATGGGATATATTATCGACGGCATCAATACCTTGTTTTCCCGTTTTGCCATGGTGGATTTGGAGACGGGGAGATACCGCTATCTTGCGGATACAAGGCCCGAGGGCAGTTCTATTTCCGTCAGCGGGGATTACCAGGATTTGGTGGAGCATTTGTGTTCGATTATGATAGAGGAGTCAGAGCGGAAGGAACTGATGCATTTTCTGGAAAAGGAAACTGTGGTAAAAGCTATGGAGGGCCATGAGGATTTGCGTTTTGAGTGCCATGTTCAGAGAAGCGGCCACCCAGAGTGGGAGCACATGAATATTATGTGCCTGGAACGAAAAGAGGGCAGGGCAAGTAAAATTTTGTTCAGCCGTCAGAATATCACAGAGGTAAAGGAGAGAGAGCTTAAGATTCAGGCGGAGATGTCTTTGGCGAACCGCAAGGAAAGGCAGTATCAGATAGCCATTACCTCCAATGCCATTTGTACCTTTGAATTTAACCTTACCCAGGACTTAATTGAAGAAGATATTACCAGGATGCTGGAGGGCAGACAGATTTCCATGGTGGAGCGCACAGGGCTTAAGGTTCCCTGTAAAGCGTCCCAGTGGCTGGAGCGCTGGAAAGAGTTTGTGCTGGAGGAATCCAGGGAGGATTACTGTGCTATCGCTAATGTGGAGTATCTGCGCACATGTTTTGAACAGGGGGAAGCCGAGGTAAATGTGGAGTACTGGTACAGAGATTCCCTGGACAGGGAGATTTGTGTCAGACAGTCTTTCCTTATGACAAAGGATGACATTACAGATGATATTTTAGTTATGGTGGTGACAAAAGAGATTACGGAAAGTGTGAGAAAACAGAAAGAGCAGACCCAGGCGCTGCAGGATGCGCTGATGCAGGCCCAGCATGCCAACCGTGCAAAGACCACGTTCCTCTCCAATATGTCCCACGATATCCGCACCCCTATGAATGCCATTATCGGGTTTACAACCATTGCAGTGACCCATATTCAGAATCAGGAGCAGGTGAAAGACTGCCTGCAGAAAGTGCTCTCTTCCAGCAACCATCTTTTAAGCCTGATTAACGATATTCTTGATATGAGCAGGATTGAGAGCGGCAAGGTGCAGATTAAAGAGCAGGAGTGCAATATTTCCGAGATGATGCACAACCTGGTGAATATTATACAGCCCCAGGTAAAGGCAAAGCAGCTTGAGCTTTTTATCGACACCTTTGAGGTGGCAAATGAGGATGTGATTGCAGACGCCCTGAAATTAAACCAGGTGTTTATCAACTTATTGAGCAATGCGGTGAAGTATACTCCGGCAGGGGGGACCATTACCTTCCGGATTATCCAAAAGACCACATTCCGCCACGGGTACGGGGATTATGCCTTTGTGATAAAGGATAACGGTATGGGAATGTCAAAGGAATTTGTAGAACATATTTTTGAACCTTTTGAGCGGGAGACCAGCGTTACCCAGTCCGGCATCCAGGGGACAGGCCTTGGTATGGCAATCACCAAAAATATTGTGGAGATGATGAACGGAACCATTTCCGTAGCAAGTGTGCCGGGCAGCGGAAGCGAGTTTACAGTGGAGCTAAGCTTAAAACTTCAGGATATAGAGAAAAATGCAGAGCAGATTAAGGAACTTCACGGTTTGCGGGCCCTGGTGGTGGATGATGATTTTAATACCTGCAGCAGTGTGAGCAAAATGTTAGGACAGCTTGGCATGCGCTCCGAGTGGACCACTTCCGGCAGGGAGGCAGTGTTCCGGGCCCAGGCAGCCCATGACGAGGGAGATTCTTACCACACCTATATTATTGACTGGCAGATGCCGGAGCTTAGCGGCGTGGAGACAGCCAGAAAAATCCGAAAAGCTGTGGGGGAGGATGTGCCTATTATTATCTTAACAGCCTATGACTGGACGGACATTGAGGAGGAGGCAAAAGATGCAGGCGTCACGGCATTCTGTGCGAAACCCCTCTTTATGTCCGACTTAAAATCCGCCCTTCTTGCAGCAAATAATCTGGGAGAAAAGGAGGAAAAAGCTGCTGCCTGGACTTTAGCGGATTTTTCCGGAAAACGGGTGCTTTTGGTGGAGGATATTGAGTTAAACCGTGAGATAGCGGAGGTTATACTCACGGAGGCAGGATTTGTGGTGGAGTCTGCTCCGGATGGAACCGACGCTGTGGCAATGGTGGAGAAATCGGAAGAGAATTATTATGACGTGGTTTTAATGGATGTTCAGATGCCTATTATGAACGGCTATGAGGCCACAAGAACCATAAGGAATATGGACAGAAAGGATGTGAAGGAGCTGCCCATTATCGCCATGACAGCCAACGCCATGGAGGAGGATAAGGAAGCAGCCATAAAACATGGAATGAATGCCCATATATCAAAGCCGCTTGACATGGATGTTTTTATCCGTGTGCTGGGGCAGTATGTGAGTAAATAGAAATGATGAGTAAAGTATTGATTATTGAGGATGATGAAATCTTAAACGCAGGATTGTGCTATAATCTGCAAAAAAGAGAGATGGAGCCCTATCCTGCCCACACCATAGAGGAGGCAAAAAGATTATTGAGGGAAGATTCCTATGATTTGATTTTGCTGGATATAAATCTGCCGGACGGAGACGGGTTTCAATTTGCAAAGGATATTCCCGGCCAGTATGATACACCCTTTATTTTTCTTACTGCCCATCATTTAGAGGACGAAGTTATTGCAGGGTATCATCTGGGGGCAGATGACTATATCACAAAACCATTTCACATTAATATTGTGATGGAAAAAATACAGGCTGTATTAAAAAGGTGCAAAGGAAGGGAAGAAAATACACTGTATGTCTGCGGAAATCTCACGATTGATTTCAAGAACCGTACAGTGAGAAAGAGAGGGGAGATTCTTTCCCTCACCCCAACAGAATTTGACCTTCTCCAATTTTTCTGTAGGAATCGAAAACAGATTTTGACAAAGGAAGTTTTACTGGAAAATATATGGGACAGTAAAGGAAATTATGTGAACGAACACACCTTATCTTTGAACATCAGCCGTTTAAGGAATAAGATTGCCGACAGTGAATCCGGATATATCAAAACCATTTATGGCATGGGATATAAATGGATTGGAGCAGGGGAAATAGAATGATTTGTTTTTTGTTGGGGCTTGTATTTCTCATGGGAATTTTAAATATCTTCTGCTATCTGTATTTCCGCAGGAGGTTTGTGGTTTTTTCAGAAGAGATTCTGCGCAGCGCCCAGAGGATTATGGGACAGGAAAAAGAGTTGACACAACATAATAGGGAAACCCTCGCATCCAAAGTGGTTATGGAGTTAGAGAAAGTGGAGGAGATTGTTTCAAACCGTCTGCGGGAAAGTGAGGGGGAGAAGGAGAAGCTGCAGCGGACAATTTCCGACATATCCCATCAGTTAAAGACTCCACTTTCCAATATCTCCATGTATCATGACATGATTGCTGATCCGAAACTTACAAGTGATGAATCGGAAAAGTTTATGGAAATTATCAGGCAGCAGTTGGAAAAGCTGGAGTTTCTCATTGATTCCCTGATTAAGTCATCCCGTTTAGAGAGCGATATGATTCACCTGAATATAGAAGACAGCAGTATTTTTTACACCTTAAAACTGGCAGTGAATGGAATTGTACAGAAAGCAGACAAGAAAGATATTGATATTTCTATTCACTGTCCGGCAGGGATAAAAGTTCCCCATGATGTCAAGTGGACAGCGGAGGCCATTGAAAATATTTTAGATAATGCAGTAAAATATACACAGCAGCGGGGAAATGTCTCTATCCATGTTGTCTCCGGGGAAATGTATACAGAGATTAAAATAAAGGATACGGGGAAGGGAATACCTCCGGAACATTACAATGATATATTTAAGAGATTTTATCGGGAGAAATCTGTAGTAAGGGATGAGGGACTGGGATTAGGGCTTTACATTGCCAGAAGCATAATTGTCCGTCAGGGAGGGCATATTATCGTTCGTTCTGCAAAGGGGAAGGGTTCCTGTTTCTCTTTGTTTCTCCCCTGCAGAAAGAGGATGTAATTGTATCGATTTTGATATCATTTTATAAAAAATTGATACAGGATTGGTAGAATTTCCTTTTAGAATGGAAGTATAAAAGAAAGGAGATGTCAACCATGAAGATATTGCAGACAAATAATCTTACAAAATATTACGGTGCCGGGCCTGTATTGGTAAAAGCACTGGACGGAGTTACTCTGGAAATTGAAAAGGGTAGTTTTACTGCGATTGTGGGAACTTCCGGTTCCGGGAAAAGTACTCTGCTTCACATGCTGGGAGGGTTGGATACACCTACGGGGGGAAGCGTTGTGGTGGATGGAGAAGAATTGAGGGGAATGGAGAGAAATGAGCTTACCATTTTCCGCAGGAGGAAGATTGGTTTTATTTTTCAGAATTACAATCTCCTTCCCCATTTGACGGTGTATGACAATATTGTTCTGCCAATGGAATTGGACGGGAGAAGTGTGGATACACACTATTTAAATGATATTGTGACTTCCCTGGGTTTAGATGATAAACTTCAGAGAAGACCAAACAAATTGTCCGGCGGGCAGCAGCAGCGGGTAGCCATCGCCAGGGCATTGATAACCAAACCGGCCATTATTTTGGCGGATGAACCTACAGGAAATCTGGACAGCCACACCAGCCATGAGGTTTTGGGACTTCTTTGCACTGCAGGCAGAAAATTCCATCAGACCATCGTGATGATTACCCATAATGAAGAGATTGCCCAGATGGCAGACCGTTGTCTTCGTATCGAGGACGGCCGCATTGCAGAAAGCAGGTGGTAAATATGAAACTGGATTCAAACAATAACAGGGGAATTATTTACCGCATTGCAAAAAGCAATTTGATGGGGAATAAATTATATAGTTTATTTGCATTTTTATCCATTTTTCTATCGGTGGCCTTTGTGAGCACTATGATTCTATTTCTCCAGGGCACGCAGACAGTGGAAAAACGTATGCTGGACAATATGCAGCATGTGATGTTTATGAATGTGTCTGAGGAGCAGATGAAACATATTCAGGCAGACCGGAGAACAGAAATTATGCTTCCCTACAAGTCAGGGGAGGAGACGTTTCAGATGGAAGGGGTAACATACAGTTTTACCTATCTGCCCAGCCAGGAGGACAAAATACAGACTTATGTTTTGGCGGAGGGGAAAGAGCCGGATGCGTATAATGAGATTGTTGTAGATAAATATTTTATGGAGAGTATGGGACTGGAATGCAGCATTGGCACAAAGCTCCTGCTTTATACGGGGGATGGGCAGGAAGAATTTATCATATGCGGATATGCTAAGAAAGAAAATCCCATGTCTGTAAACACGATATATGTTTCCGGAGAGTTTGCAAACCGAAGCAGACAAATGAAGGATATTGGGTATACAGCTCTTGTGCGGATTGTGGATGCATCTTATTTGGAAGCCTCCGCTTTTGAGACTATCGTTTATGAAATGGCAGCAGACTATGGAATCAAAAGAGTGGATGTAAATATCAACGGGAAGTTTGAAGAACATCTCCGTGAAGGCAGTACCCTGATGTATGTTACCCTTTTTGTGTCAGTGGTTATATTAGCCGCCAGCGCCATTGTTATATACAGCATCTTCTATCTTTCTGTGACGTCACGCACACAGCAGATTGGCCAGCTTCAAACCATAGGAATGACCCAGAGACAGATCAAAAGCATGGTGCGCTGGGAAGGTTTTTTATTATGCGGCATATCTATTCCCGTGGGACTGCTTTTGGGAGGGTTTTTGGCGTATTTCCTGGAAGGGGATGGATGGAATCTTGTGAATTATTTTATTGTAATGGCAGTGGTTGGAACTTTTGATCTTTTAACGGTGCAGATCTCTCTTAGAAAACCGGCAAAGCTTGCCGCACTTGTCGCCCCTGTGGAAGCGTCAAGAGGTTTTTTGGGGGAAGATAATTGGAAAGAGGATGTAAGGGAGCACAAAAGGCTGACAGCCTTTGTGATGGCAGAAATCGGCCAGGGAAGAAATAGTAAAAAGCGAAGGATTATGACCGCTTCCCTCGGATTTGGCGGAATCATTTTTATGTTGGCATCCTCTTACCTGTGTGCCTGGGACGAGGACGCCTACTCAAGACAGGAGGAATTTGAGAATGCAGAATATGTGGTATCCTACCGCTATAATGCCCATAATCCTTTGGCATATGGGCCGACGGAAATGCAGCTTGGGGGCCATTTAAGTGAAGGCCTGAAAAAAGAGCTGGAAGGGATTCCCAGTGTGGAATCTGTAAAAGAGTCACATAGTGCCTTTGGCAGCATTGAATTTCAGGGTGCTACCTGGGTGCAGGGGTTTCATTTTTTGACAGAGGATTCCCGGGAATATTTTGACCTGAATGTGGAGGGGAATGGCAGTTATGAATATCTCGCCAAGCACGATGGAATAGTCGTTACAAACAGTGAATTCTATGAGGGAATCAACGGTGTTACTCTGGATGTGGGGAACAGATTGACGTTTCGGTGGTTTGACGGAGAAGAACATTCCAGAGAGTTTGAGATAGCGGCGGTAACGAAAGATTCAGTTCCAGGGAACGGCGGCAATGATTTTTACATGACGGACAAGACAGCAGAAAAATTATGGGGCAGTATGAATACAACCGATGCTCTGCTGATATCTGCATTAGAGTATGAAACAAACGGGGACCAGGTGGAACAGGATATCAGCGCTGTCATTGAGCCATACACAGATTTATCTCTCGACACACTTAGGGAGCACATTCAGGATGACGCTTTCAATATACAGAAAATAAAAATCCAGATTTATGGGATTTCTGCCTTTCTTATTCTGTTTAGTATTTTAAATCTCATTAATATGGTGATTGGAAATCTGGCAACAAGGAAAAAGGAACTCTCCATGTTGGAATCTATCGGAATGGAAGAAAGGCAGATTAGAAAAATGCTGTTCTGGGAATGTATTCAGCTTGTGTTTCCGGCTATTTTCATAACACTTGTCCTTGGAGGAGCCTGCGGATATGGTTTTGTTTATTTCTTGAAACAGTTAGCCGGCTATATGGTATACAGATTTCCCATTATTCCAAGTTTGCTGTATGTGTTAGGCGTAATTTTAATACCTGTGGCAATCTCATATGTTTCTTTGAAAGCACAAAACAAGACTTCCCTGGTGGAACGGATGCGGTATGTGGATTAAAATTTAAGGCGGATAAAGTATGAAAATTATCATTTCACCTGCGAAAAAAATGAACAGGGATACCGATTCCTTGGAAGTGAGGACTTTGCCTGTTTTTCTGGACAAAACAGAGATATTGATGAAGTGGATGAAAGGGCTTTCCAGAGAGGAGGCAAAGGCGCTGTGGAAATGCAATGACAAGCTGACGGATTTAAACTTCGCACGTTTTGCCGGCATGGACCTGGGCCAGGGCCTTACGCCGGCAGTGATTTCCTATGAGGGAATCCAGTACCAGTATATGGCTCCCTCTGTCATGGAGGAAAGACACCATGATTACATACAGGAAAATCTTCGGATTCTTTCCGGGTTTTACGGGGTGCTAAAGCCCTTTGACGGCGTGGCGCCCTACCGCCTGGAGATGCAGGCGAAGGCACAGGTAAATGATTGTAAGGATTTGTATGAATTTTGGGGGGAGGAGATTTACAGGGAACTGACAACAGAAGACTCTGTCATTTTAAATCTTGCATCAAAAGAGTATTCCAAATCGGTGGAGCCTTATCTGACAAAAGAGGATATGTTCGTGACCTGTGTGTTTGGGGAGTGGAAGGAAGGGAAGGTGATCCAAAAAGGCACTATGGCAAAGATGGCCAGGGGTGAGATGGTTAGGTTTCTGGCGGAAAGGGATGCCGGATGCCCGGAGGATGCGAAGGCCTTTGACAGGCTGGGATATGGTTTTAGGGAGGAGCTGTCTGCGGACAGGGAGTATGTGTTTTTGAAGGAGGGGTAAGATGGATGCTATATCAAACCACTTCTGGTCCAATGCGCCAACTCCGTGGTGAAAAGTGAAAAGCATCCTGAAATCCGCAACCGCTATCTCCGCTTAAGGAAACGCTGCGGTCACAAGAAAGCAGTCATTGCAATAGAAGAATACTTCTAACAGCATTATACAACATGCGGTAGTCTTTTCGTCAAGAAAAGCGGCTGTGAAAAGTCTTGTTTACACCATCTCATTTTTATTAAATTCTATTTTCTCATCCAGTTTTATCTTATGTTCCTGTAGCTGCGCAATCTGTTCATTGAGCGTCTGCCGGTGCTGCACCAGCATTTCCATCCTCTCAGAAAGGGTGGGAGCATCTGCGGCCCGCTGTTTCCCTGTGCGGGAAACCCATATACTGGAAATTCTGCACTGCCTTTCATTCCCGAAAAGCAGCCGTTTCGTTCCCTTCCCCCGAAAAACGGAAAATTTCTGCCGATATAAGAAGTGAATGCCAATATGGATTGAGGTGATGGAGGGCATGAACGGTATAGAGACGGCAAGGATCCTGCGGGAGGCTGGTGCAAAAGCGGCAGGGGTTTATCCTGTCGGTGATGATGAAAAATGAAAAGGAGAGAGGGAGATGATTAGTATGGCAGTTTCAGGAATAACGGATTACGCAAACACATGTGCGGCAAATTACGCCGATGTCACGAAAGGCGCAAAAGATACAGCTCCCCCGCAGCAGACCACGGAGGAATACATAAACGGTCTGGAAAAGAAATATGGGATAAAGATTTCCCTTGTGGATTTTACAAATGAGAGACAGTCGGATGCCTATGTATATGGGAGCCAGGGGGGAAACAATTTGGCAATCGCTCCCAATATCGCCGAAAAAATGGCAAAAGACCCCGCATTTGCGGCGAAATATGAGCAGGTGATTGCGGATGTCCCGAAATCCACGGAGGAAATGAAATCCCGGATTGCTGGCCTTGGGGGAGAAAATCTGGCCTGCGGTGTTTCTATTGACAAAAACGGGAAAGTTTCCTATTGGAGCGTAAGCAGGTATCACAGGGATACACGGCAGGGAACGGATTATAAAAAGATATTGCAGGAGCAGTTAGAGGAAAAGCGGGCAAAGAAGAAAGAGGAGGAAGCCTTAAAGGAGAAAAAACTGGCAAAGGCGGAATCCGTGGAAAAACTGATGGAACAGATAAAGGAGGGAGCAAGCCAGCCTGTGAAATCGCAGGAAGAAGGCAAGGGCGCACAGTTTGATTTGGCTATATAGAAGGAGGGATTTTATCATGCGTATAGGAAATAACAGCCAGGGAATCTGGCAGCTTCTATCAAGGATGAACGGAGACAAAGCAAACATGAATATGCCTTTCACCGGGGCAAAGCGTTCTAATGCGGGCGGCAGGAACACTTTGGAGGATTTTCTTACCGGCCACCGTAAAAATTCTTATGGAGTGGAAGGGATGTGCGTTACCAACAATCCCAATGCGAGGAAGATTATCAAAGTATCTGATGAGATGAAGCAGCGTGTTTTTAACAGCGTAAAGGAAGCATTTTATAAATACAACGGGATGTCGGGGGATAATGAGGCTGAATGGGAAGAAATGGCCCGTGCAAAAAACAATTATTATAAAACATTAAAGAAAGAAGACAGGGCAGCGGCGGCATGGACTTTGGGGCAGTTGGAAATAAGCATCGGAAGAAAGGCGGCCAGTGCAGTGAAAGAAAAAGTGCCCGGCTGGACCCATGGCAAACCGATTCCGTCTGATGTGCTGGATGAAATTTTTGCAGACGAGAGCATTACATCAATGGTGTTCGGGAAATCCGGCATGGCGGAAGGGCTGGATTTGAAAATATAATCTTTATACCTTATTCGGCAGAGGCGGAAAGCTATGCGCCCCTGCCGGGGGGGGGGGGGACGGCCCGGACTTATTACGGGGGCAAGTGCGGTTCTAAGGAACTGTTAATAAAGGACAGAGAGACCAAAGGTGAGATAAACAGTAAAAAATTTTGAGATAGGAGGACAAAATTATGGAAATTTCAGGAATTGGAAGCGACT
>Ga0137307_100389_pt1 | contig 42005 bp, 37 predicted proteins | sample NAcewD2O_March_2_FD_97180 | JGI IMG/M metagenome (GOLD analysis project Ga0137307, IMG submission 97180) | Mouse cecal microbial communities from Vienna, Austria - N-Acetylglucosamine amended D2O_March | ecosystem: Host-associated > Mammals > Digestive system > Large intestine > Cecum | place... | reverse complement strand
TTATTATCAAAAATATAAGGCTGACCCGAAGATTTTCCGCTCAGAATAATGCCGTTGCGGAAAGTGGGCTGCAAAGTATCTCCAAAGATATAACGACCCGGAGACAGGGCTGACAGAAAAGAAGCGCCGAGCAGCGTCTCCTGCTCCGCTCTCGTCAATGTATTCAAAAAGGTGACATACTGCTCCTGGCTCGTCTCATACTTCATCACATAAAAACCGCCGTAACCCTTCGGATAATTGGCATTCAGATTATTGATTGCAGCACTAATCGCCCCATTGGAAGCACGCTGGTAAAGGGTCGCTATTGCGCCCTCTCCGCTTATAGCCAAAGGCTTGCCGTCAGCTCCACCCAACGTATTGGCACTCGAACCGTCTCCCAAATAGTAAGCACCGAAAGGAACATACACCATCTCTATACCCTGCGCAAGAAGAAAAGCCTGATTGTTGTCAAAAGAAGCCTTGGTATAAGCACTGCCGCATGCCCACTTCAGCGTCACGGTCGTAGAAGCCTGACGCCTCGTATCGTTTTTGCCCAGAAAAACATACACCCCTACAACATTATTGCCGCTCTTGCCGTTCATCACCACATAATCATTTGTCGCCGTATGCTGCACATCCTGCAACATCACATGCGACCACGCTCCGGATGCCGGCTTCGTCTTCAAGAAAATCCACACCGCATCCCAGTTGAAATTGTCCCGCCAGGAATTATCCCAGGCCAGATCCAATTCCAGCGTAGCCACTCCGGAAGTCACATCCGTTACTTTTACGGTCCCGTTCAACCGTACATTATTGGAATAGCCAGGCAGGCTAAGCCAGACTAAAACCAAAATCAGGATCACATTCTTCATTATCTTACACATCGGAAAAAGATTTAATTTTTAACAACAGATGTGTCCTGATTTAAAACCCGGAGGCAAAAAATACGTACAAAAAAATACGCGGTACTGTTTATTTTGCTGTAACGAAGGCCCTAGGATAGCCCGATCAGTAACAAATAAAAACAGTCCGCGTATTTAAAACACGAGGATGCTGTCAAATTTATTCTTACTGATCTGAAAATTTCCTAGGTTTTCGTCCAAGAATAAATCAACACATCTTATTTAGCAGCGTACACTACTCACTTATCTCCATAAGTGATGCCAAAGATATACAATTTTTATCTTTTTCTTCAACTTATAAAAAAATATATAATCCTTCCTATCTTTTCATCTCACTTTTAACCTTTTGCATTCCCCATAATCAAAAAACGCTGCCCCGCACAAAGCGAAACAGCGTCTATAACTCTATCTGATTTCCGTAAATTTCTGACGGTTGCGACGGACAATGTTCCAGTCGGCCTCCCCGGAATCCACATTCCACCCCGGCCAATCCACTTTGCCGTCAAAATTGACATCGTGCATAATATCATACCCGCCGGACTTGGCCGAACCGTGAATATCCTGCAACGTAATCCGGTTCGGATCAAACAACGAAATCAAAGCATTGGTATTCAACTCTCCTCCACTCATCAGATAACCGATACCGCTGATGTAAGTCATGTGATCCTGCAAACGGCCATCGCGGGTGTAAATATCGCTTGCCGAAGTAAAATCAATATACGACAGCGTGCCTGTTTCTCCCTCACGGATAAAATGGACAGGTGCTTTACTCATGATACCCAAATGATTCCGGTGACGGATAACAAGATAACGGTTATTGGTTCCTGCATCACAAGCCCGACGGATTCCCACCTTAACATCTCCCGTTGTCCGGTCGGCCAAACGCCCGTCAGAGAGCAACAAACAGGAATCAACGGCAATAACCGTAGCCGATTGTCCCAATAAAGCGACGGAATCCACGTTCGGACCAACCCGCAACTCAACCTGAATCCAGTCAATCACACTCACTCCGGCGGGCAAACTCGTCAGCGTACTGAGTGCCGGCAAGCCCAATTTATTGTAAATAGACGACGACATCATGGCATTCTCCTTATCAAAAGGACCTTCCAGCCACAAACGACCGGAGAAATAACCCGTCTCGCGGAAAGTCACCTTCAATTCAGGATGAACCAAAGAATAACGCCCGCAATAATCGTCTTTCGCTCTGAAAACATACGTTCCTTCCTCCTTCAACCAAATCACGGTATCGGTTCCCGTAATGTGCTCTATACCCACATCCGGCAAACTCCACACAGGCATACCGCTCGTCAGACTTACCTTCACACAAACACTATCCCCTTTCACCATACTCACCTCATATACTCCACTCGTCCAGTCCGCATCGCCCAAGCGTTTTGTCTGTATCGCCACTTCCGGATCTGCATGTCTCCACACCGTATCGCGGTAATACATATCATACTCCTTATCCGAAGATACCCGCATATGGCATCCGCTCCGGTCAATGATGTCCAACACCTCAAAGACCATGCATGAATCAGGCATTCCTACATTATCCCAGGTCACCGGAAAACGCAACAACCCGTTTTTCAAATCACTCTGTTTAAATCCGACAGTCGCATATTCGGATGTCTCCACCGGATTTTTCTCCGCATCCCACTTCTTATACCGCCTCATCCGTACCGTCAACGAGTCTATCTGATCCGCCGGAGTCATTTGATACTCGGCATAAGAAGCAACTGAACCACACGAAATAGACGAAGAAACAAATCTCCCCGACGGGAAATTATCCACACAAATTCGAATCAGGTCAGAACGCACCTCACAACCGATGCTGTCAGTATAGCGGTACTCTATCGGATAACAACCCACCGCCACATCATTCAGCAACCACTGCTCACCATTCAACAAAGTATTGTTCACATAAAAATCACCCTTCGTCATAGGAACTTTATTCAAAGAAGGCTGCAACGTCGTCAACAGATTGATTCCCGATACACACCTTCCCAGGTGTGTCGGCCATCCCGTCCGGAACTCCACATGTCCGACCTCATGCATTTCCACCTTCACCCGCTCCGCATTCAAAACGGCATCACAGCTTCCTCCCAAATCTTTCACCCTTTGGTAAATATAATACTCATCGCTCTTCTCCGCATAGAACGTCAGCACCGTATCCCTTCCCGCCATCCGTATCGGATAAGCCTCCGCCACCTCCGTAGCATACCCCCCGCTCTCCTGCGCCAGCGTAACCTCCCACGGCCCACGCCCCTCCTCTATATGAATCCGTATCGACACCGTATCCCCCTGACACCTTTCCCCTCCTCCGGTAAAGGTAATTTCTGCCGGCTGATAAGCATCATATTCAATCGTCGGCAAACTATCCGTAACAACACAACCTATTGCATTCTTCACCCACGTAAAACGATAAGTTCCATATTCACCCAATACCAAGGAATCAACATCTCCGCCTGTCACCTGCACCTCTTTTTCTTCTTGTGAAGGAGTCAGATAACGATAACTCCACGGCGAACGTCCACCCTCCAATTTAACCACAGCCGTATGAGACAGTGTGTCACATATACTCAACACTTCAGGAGTAACAGTCAGGCGATTGCTTTCGTCCGTAATCCGTAAAATCATCGAATTGGATTCCACCTGTCCGCAGCTATTCTCAATTCGACACCAAATCATACAACTGTCATACTCCTCGGAAAGATTTCTTAAAACCAACTCATTCTTCAACGGGACCTCGATCTCTTCTATGGCAGGGTCATCACGTTTCTGAATTTGCCAAACGTAAACCAGACTTCCGCCATCGGCATCAATGCTCACCCGATAATCCGCATGGGAACAAACCGTATCGTTCACCAACTGTCCTTTTACTGTCGGTATCGTATCCACACGTACCCAGGTCGTCTGTGTCGTTTTGCTCTCACACTCATTATATACTTCACAATAATAGTATCCCGAATTGGGTCTCGTCAAAGAAACAGTAAGATTATCGGTCGTACAATTCAAATCTACCCGTTCCGTAGTTTCTTCCGATTTCTGGAAATACCATCTGAACTTAGCCATCAAAGAAGGATCTATCGTCACCTTCAAAGCGGACGACTCCATATCCCCGGCACAGACCGACACATTACGATCCGGCTCAATAAAAGTCAATTTCTCCGGCACATGAACAGATACTTCTTTGTAGGATACCCCCGACGTACACTTGTTCGTATACCAAACCTGATAACCATACGTTCCTCCCTGAGTATAAGCCGGTGTCAGATAAGAACTACTGTTGCCTACCACTTCCCCATCCTGATACCACACATATTTTTCCTGTCCGTTGGCAGGCGACACTTTAATAAAAAGATCTTTCGTCTCTCCGATGCAGCCCATAGAAAGAGCCGGAGATACAGTATCTACCGTCAACGGTTGGTCAACATATAACTTACCTACAACATGCACCTTCGTCCCACACTGATTGGTCACTTCAACAAGATAATTACCAGCATCGGACACACTCACCGGACCGGCATTGAAACACTGTCCGGAAAAATTCAGCGTATCTTCATTGTGCTTCCATATCACAGTTTGTGCATTTTCAATATTCACCACTGCCGTTTGCCAAACCGTTCCGACACAAACCGTATCCACCACAACATTTCCCGTAACTACCGGATATTCACCCAAAACAACCTCACACGTATCATACACCACATTGCAATCCAGAGCACTGCCTCCCGCCTTACAGATATATTTCCCCGCCATCGATTTTTTAAACGACGCCAAAAACAGATAATCTTTCGTACTCAGACATCTCCCCGGAGCATCCTCTTTATACCAATAATAACCATTCGCATTTACAAAACCGGAAGAAATCATCACGTTTTCCCCCTCGGCACAAGCCCATACATCTTCCATCGGTTCCGCCAACTGCACCGTCTTACGGACAGTGACTTCGATATCCGGTGTGCGGGATTCACTACAACTGTTTTTCACCTCACAATGATAAATGCCCCCACTCGTCGTTTTTATACTATCCAGGTTGTAATAATTCCGCCGCCCTTCATACAATACCGAATCATTATGATACCATGTATAAATTTCACCACAACCACTCGTCACTACATTAAAATCAATCCTTTCACCCTCACACTTCTCTACCGCTTCATTCGGCTGATAGGTCCAAACCGTCAGGATATTTGATTCAATTACCGTATCAATGCCATACATATAAGCCTGGCAACCGGTCAGTGTATCCCGTGCCACCACGGTATATTTATAACCGCTGTTCACCTCACCCGGTGTACCGGCACAAGCTTTTCCCTCCACCTTTGTCCACAATAAGGTGTCGCCTGTTCCTGCCAGAATCAAGCCGGTATTTGCACCGTCACGCAACAACTCATAATCCACCCCTTTATGACTTCCATCCAAACCGACCGTGCCTTTTTCTTCGTCCGTAAAACAATAATCTCCTTTAATATCTATCAATTGATGTATCCTGACCGTATCCGCCAGCTTCAATTCCAAAGAACCGAAATCATTCTGACATCTGACACCGTTCTGAGCCGTAGCCGTAACAAAATATACACCGGCATCCTTAATCTTGGTAAATTGAATAGCAGCTCCCGTTCCCAGTCTTGTCACCAACGCTTCCGCACTATTTGTCCGAAATAATTCATAGCTTACATTCTTTTCCGTCCCCTGCAATGTCAATGTCACACTTCCGTCTACACAGATATAATTTCCCTGTTCGGAAACCAGATCAAAAGCCTTCGGCAATGTCTGCTGCATCACAACCGTACTGTCTTTCCCATAACATCCGGTAACCGTATGGTGAGCTTCCACATAATAATACCCCGCCAAATTACTTACATCCGCAAACTCAACCGCTCCTCCCAATGCATTGCCGCTTTGTACCTCCCGCTTCCCGTCCGGAGTAATCAATGTATATTCCGTATTGGTTTCAGATGCGCTTAACTGAATACGAACACCCTTTTCCCCTTCACAATACAGGAACGTATCCTTTAATGCCAGAACAGGCAAAGGAAGTTTATCCAAATAGACAGAATCCCGCATCCAAAGTTCACAATCACCTACTTCTGCTTTCACCCGATAAGAGCCGACACGGTTCACACTGTCAAAATTCAATTGTCCACCCGTACCAGCCAATACCTGCATCACCTCTGCACGATCCCTATACAAAACATAACTTACTCCTTTTTCACTTCCGGATAAAGAAAAACCGTATTTACCGTTTTCGCAAATCTTTACTGTATCACCCGCATCCGGCAATAAATCAAAAACTTCGGAGATACTACCCGCACAATGCACGCCCCGCATCGGTTTCCGGCAACCGCTCTGTTCGTGAACGGCAACCGCTTCGTAGCATCCGACTACCGTCTGACCGTTGAATGCCAAAGAGCCCGGTCGCGAAGAAGTCAGACTGTCCACAACCTGTGTCCCGTCTTTATACAAATAATACTTCACTCCCTCCTCTCTTGCCGAAAGGGACAACTGTAAAGCAATTGCCGTTTCGGGAGTAAAACAAATATCGTTCCCCAGCAAATTCTGTATCACCGGCAATTTTCCACTCACCATAACCGCCGAATCCATCAGCACCCGGCAACCGTTATCCGCATATACCTTATATATACCAGCAGCGGTGAACGTCCCAAGCGTCAAAGCATTTCCCGAACCTGCCACTACCGGATAATTTCTTACATAATCTCCCGAAAGAGTATAATACTTGATTTCGTAATTCACGTCTTTTTCACTTCCGGACAAAACCAACGGCTGCCCTTCTCCCGAACACAAAGGAACCGTATCCGACAGAATCGGCTGAACCACCGGCAAAGCATGATCTGCCACCGTTCCCCGGGCAATTACTTTTGCACCTTCCAAACAAGGAGACATTACATACAACTGGTATTGACCGGGATATACCGGTTGTCCCCCGACCTCTGTAAATTGCAGGGCATGCCCGGTCCCATTCAGTGTATCACTGCACAAACGACCATCAGTAATGTAATATTTCCAGGATGCCGTTGACAGAGGATAAGAAAGTGTCACCCCACCCTGAGCTCCACAATATATGCCGGAAACATACAAAGAGTCTCCGGAAACCTGTAAACCGGAAAAAACAACAACACTATCCTTCATAAACAATCCGCATCCCAATGAATTTTCCGCCCATATCCGATAAACACCTACTTCCGATAATCCACTGAAAGAAACCACAGCCCCCGAACCGACAACCTCCTTTTTCGTCGGCTGACCGTTTTTATACAAAATATAACGTACTCCGTTTCCTTCTCCCGCAGTTAATGTTGAAATTGTAGCAGACGTACCCGTCAATACACAACCGCCGTTAACAGCCAGCATTTTCGGAGCATCCACACCTCTCACAGTTACTTTTGCAACCGACTGACAACCGGATAAGGTATCCATAGCAATTACCTGCCAGCTTCCCTGGGATACCTGTTCAAAATAATTATTCTCTGCACCCAAAGTATCGGTAACCGAACCATCCGTCAAATAATAAACCACCTTATTCTGTCTGTTCGTCACTTCCAACTGACATTCAGGCGAACCGGGAGTCAGACAATATGAGCAATCTTCCACCACCGGAACAGCAGGCAATGCATTTATTTTCAATGACTGCTTCAAAAGAACTTCACAACCCGATGCCGTATCCTGAGCATATACAATATATGTTCCGGCAAGCGTTACAGGTTTGAAAGACTGCATTGTTCCGTTACCATATAGTTTATCGGACACGTTGTTTTTATTCCCCCGACACAACCAATATTCTTTTCCCCGCTCAGTTCCTTCTATCCGGATGACATGATCACTCCCTGCACAAATCGCTCCGCTTTCAGCAAAAGAAAGACGCAATGAATCCTTGGGCAGTGCTACTTCCCTCACGTTCAACACCGGACTGACAAGTTTACATTCACCAATGGATGCTTCAGCATAATATTTTCCGGCAGTATAATTACCGAACCAAACTTCATTACCATTCCACAATCCTTTTTTCAATGTGTCGCCGGTCATTGCATCGTATAACCAATACTCCACACCCAATTCGGCATTTTTTACCATTAAATTGGAAGCCTCTCCGGCACAATAAACGGAATCACCCACAAACTCCAGTCCGGCAGGTGCACTGAGCACCTCCAACGACTGAGATAAAAGCACTTCGCAACCCGACATCGTATCCCGGGCATATATCACGTATATCCCGGCAGCAGTTACAGGCTTGAATGTCCGGGCTCCACCGTCTCCATACAAAACATCTTCCGGAGCTGTTTTGCCTTTACGATACAACGTATACTTTTTCCCCCGCTCAGTTCCGTCTACAACAATCAAATTCTCTTTACCGGAACAGGCCACTCCCGCTCTTTCAAATTTCACATTCAAAGAATTCAGAGGTAACGGAATCTCCGTAACGCCGATGGAATCACCCGTTGCCACACATTCCCCCGACACCGCTTCGATATAATATGTTCCTTCCCCACAACCACCAAAAACCACATCATTACTGCTAAGACTTCCTTTTTTCAGACGCTTACCGCTCTCGGCATCACACAACCAATAATCTACACCGCTTTCTACATTGCCTGCACTTAATTCCGCAGCACTTCCCGCACAATAAATAGCATTCCCCTCCGGATTCACACTCTGCGGCATCCGGTTGACTTTTACTTTCGTCGGCAATATCAATTTACAATACCCATCAGATATTTCCACCGTATATTCCCCGTCGGCAGCAGGTGACAAGGTCCACTTTATACTGTCCGTAATCTCTGTCGGACAGGTATAGACCACTCCGTCTTTTTTCAAAGTATAGGTCAGTTCGGGACGCTTCTCACTCAGGCTTAACGTCACAACACTATCCTTACAAGCCAACCCCGATTTATGCAATACCGGAATCCCATCAGGATAATCCAGCTGATTGATTTTTATCCATACACTATCCCTGATTTCCTCAGAACCGTTTACCACTTTCCAATAAAGATATCCATCCGCATCAGGCGCATACCCTATCAGCGAGGATGTCGTGTCAAGAACTCCGGTGTTATCCCACCAAGTATAATAAAATCCTAATTTTTCCACTCCACCGCTCGCCATTCCGCAAAAATTCACCTTCGATCCCAAACAAACCACGACAGTATCTCCGGCATCAGTCATACAATCACTCAAACGAATTTCTCCCCCCAAGGGTCCCCCGAAACATTTCACCATCACCGTAGCTGTCGCCGTACATCCCAAAGAATCCGTCACGGTAACTTTATAAAGCCGGCTTTCCGTTACAACCGTAGTCTCCGGATTCGCTACCGCACCGCTTCCTGCCAATTTATCAACATTATCCCATTGCCACTGCAATTGAGAAGCGCTTCCGATATATCCCGAAACGGAAACACCCAAACGAACAGCATTCCCATAATCCACACTGATGGTCTTCGATACTGCCCGAATGTCACTTCTACGTAATACCAATGTATCCGACACCGCCCTGCATCGCTTCGGTGTATTGTCTACCGCCACCACATAGTAGCTTCCGGATTCCACCGGAACATCTATATTTATAGCTCTTCCCGTACCCAATGTATCCAATTGGAATTTTCCATTCAATGAACGTACCTGGTAAGTATACCCCGGCACACTCCCTGTTAAAACAATCTGCTTTTCCGGAATATCAGCACAGAAATAAGGCTCTCCCTCTAACGAAAATGCTTTCGGCGGCTGCTGGGCTATCACCTCCCGTTCCGAAGTAACCGATTTACACCCCCAATTATTCGTTATTTCCAGCGTATAGTGTCCTTCCGGTAATTTTCTCCATTCCAAAGATGAAGAGGTTAGAGCAGTTCCCTGATTCGTCCCGTTATTCTTCAACTGATAACGATACCCACTGGTCCACTGGCTATACTGCAATATCACATGCGATTCAACATTGGCACAATAAACACTGTCCTTATTCCTGAAAAACAAATCATACAATTGAGGCAAAGGACGCACTGACAAATTTACCACATCTGAAACATCCCCCTTACACCCCGTAGAGGGATTATAACCGAACAGTTTATATTGTCCCGCTCCAAGATGATTCAAAGGCAAAGCCTTTCCCGTACCTACATAAGGCGTGGATAATGTATCCCAACCTGTATCGTTCTTACGACATAAATAATACTCTATCCCTGACTGACTATTTTCCAGCAACAAATCACCGTCCGTATTCCCCTCGCAAATCTCCCGGGCTATTTTCAAACGGTAGCGGAGAGGTAACGAATCTTCCACGACAACCACTTCTCCGTTCATTACTCGCTCACAAGCGTTCGTATCACGCGCCACAACATAATACGTACCTTTCAGAAGCGCATCATAACAAATGTTTCCGGATACCGTGTCTCCCGACACAACATCACTGATAGCTGTTCCTTTCCCACCGCTTGCTTTTTTATACAACTGATACGTAGTATATTTATTCGGAGTAATTAAGCAAGCCTCCATTCCCTTTTCTCCGGCACAATAGTGCCCTCCCCCTGTAAAATCAGATAGCGGCGGCAAACTCTGCTTCACGTAAGACACCACTTTGTCATTACCGCAACTATTCTGCACCTGACACACATATTCTCCGCTGGCATCCAAATTCTCCCCTTTTACGGTCAAACGGTTGGAATAACCATCGGCAATCACTTCCCCGTTAAAGGTCCATGTATAACGTATCGTGTCGGAACCCGTTGCGCTGACATACAGCGTCTGATTCTCTCCACCGCATAAAATAAGATCTACCCCATCCGAAGCATTCCGGACAAAACGAGCCGGATAATGCAATTTTACCTGCACGGCCGCACTCTCCACTATCCCACACTGATTATAAATTTTCAAGCGATACTGTTTCACAACATCTGCCGCTTTTAAATCAGTAACCACCAATTGTGTCGTTTTGCTTCCCCGGATATAGTCATTGTCAGTTAATGCCACATTCCCGTAATACCAACAAACGCTGTCTATTTCGATGGCATCATCCAAAGTTACGCTTAAAGAAAGAGAGTCTCCTTCACAATAATATCCCTGTACAGAAGGCTGTATTAAAACCTGAGGCTTTTTCTTCACTTCCACATGAGCGACCTCCGTTTTTACAGAAGGGCAGGTATTGTACACTTCACACCGGTAATCCCCTACCGTCGTTTGAGAAACATTCCGGAGGCGAAGATAATTTTGCGGACTCCGGCTTATGGATATCCCGTCTTTATACCACACATAAGTCAACGGTGAACTCACCGCAGGCGCTACCGCACAAGTAAGCATGAGTGTGGTCCCTTCACATACCGTATCACTTTTAGGATGCGTCACAATGACCGGAGCATCCTCCACTTTTACATACATTAAATCACCGGACACCGATCCGCAATCATTATTTACTTTCCAACGATATACACCCGACGTACCGATATTCTCCAATGTGCACGTGTTCACGATACCCATCCAGACCAATGTCTCCTCCAAAGAAGGATAATTCACCTGATACAATTCATAGGTATAGTCTCCTCCTTCTTTCACTTTCACCGAAAGTGTAACCGACGAGTCCCAGCACACCCAAACCGTATCGGTAAACGACTCAATCACCGGAAGTACGGAAATCGTTAATTTGGACGTATCCCGGACACTTCCGCATTTATTGGTCACTTTCACCGTATATACATCCGTTGTTTTCTTAGTTGCTGCAGCCTTGAATGTATAGAAACTCTGATTTACACCACTAAGTACCGACCCGTTTTTATACCATACATACGTATATTCGGGATCCCCCTGAGCCTCTGCCACAACACTATACATCACCTGTTCCCCCACACATACATTACGATCGAACAAGCCCGATTTGATGAGCGGCTTGCTGCTGATATCAACGAAAAAGGTATCGCTTATCACATCATCCGAACATTCGTTCGATAACACACAACGATAATATCCATTATCCAGATCCGTCGTTTGAATAAAACTCAGCTTCGGCCCGTCCATCCCTTCTACCTCACTCCCGGTTTGCGGCACATACGGCTCAAAACGGCGGGTACTCGGATTCTGTTTCTGCCACTGATAGTTCACATTGGTCCCCGTAGCCTGCACAGATAAATACAAATCTCCGTCCTCGACACACCCTCCGTTTTTCAATCCCCTCACACTCTGAATAACCGGAGGCACACACCCCCGTGTATATCCGTCATTCTTTCCCCCGGCATGTCGGTTTGTTTGACCCCAAACCAAAGAAGGTAAAGAGACTGTCCCTGTTAAAATGGCAATTACAAACAAGGTACGTCGTAGCATATCCGTATATTTTTTGCTTCTAATTTTCATCATCAGCATCTGTTTTATTCATTTTTTATACAACGTAAGGAAGCATAAGTGCCTACACTCAAGCGATAGCGATAAACCGTCGTATTACTCTTATGGAAATAACGATAAAAGGCATAACTCGTACTGCTGGTATGACGAGTAGAAGTCCAATAATAACCTACCGTATTTACATTACTCGTAGCATCATAACCAGACAAAGTGGCATTAAAACCACTGTTACCACCGGATTTTAAACGCGTTCCCTGATTATAACCTCGCCAGGAACCATCTACATTTGCCTGAGCAGAGGTCATACCGTAAGCCATCTCCAACTGACGCCATTCCAAATCCGTCGGCACATGCCATCCCACTGGACAAAGACCCTTGGCTTTTTCTCCCGTACTACCCTGCATGGCTACACTCCATGTATAATGAACTCCATGAGTCTTATCATTTGTCTGCGCACCTTCATGCGTACTCTTCCCATCCGCTGCCGCAGCACCTCCATTGCCAACATGTCTGTGAACAACATTCGTTCGCCTGATATTTTGAGTCATCCAACAGCGGGTATCCGCCATTTCTTTAATTGTATAAACATTTCCCTGTTCATCTGTAACAGTAGAGACTCCCTGACAAGGAGTTACAACCGTTACCGTAGCAAGTGCTTCCGAATAGGTTCCATTATCAGCAGTTGCCCGACGTTTTATGGTATATCCCCCTGCCTTTGTAAAAGTATAAGTCAAAGAAGCTGCCACCTGACCGCTTATCAGTTTTCCATCCACATACCAACTGTATTCCACCCCTCCGCAATTCACGGTAGCTGCTCCACTATTCTTTATTTTAAACGGATAATTCACGCCCACTTTTCCTCCCGTAATAGAGCCTGCCGAAGTAATTGCCGAAGTTGTTCCAGCATAGCACATGGAACGAATACACCGCAAAGAAGCATAAGTACCTAATCCCAAGCGATAACGATATATCGTTGCATTACTTTTATGAAAATAACGATAAAAAGCATAACTCGTACTGCTGGTATGACGCGTAGAAGTCCAATAATAACCTACTGTACTTACATTACTTGTTGCATCATAACCAGACAATGTGGCATTAAAACCACTGTTACCACCGGATTTTAATCTTGTCCCTTCATTATAACCTCGCCAGGAACCATCTACATTTGCCTGAGCAGAGGTCATACCGTAGGCCATTTCCAACTGACGCCATTCCAAATCCGATGGTACATACCAACCCGGAGGGCAAAGACCTTTCACCTTTTCCGCCGTACTACCTCCCATAGCTACACTCCAAGTATAATGAACCCCATGAGTTTTATCATTGCCTTGTGCTCCTTCATGAAGATACAAATTCGTACCATCTGTATCCGCTGCGGCACCATTCCCTGCATGTCGATGACTGACGTCCGTACGACGAAGATTCTGCGTCATCCAACAACGGTCATCCGCCATTTCTTTAATACTATAGCGATTCCCCTGCTCATCGTCCACGTAGGTTTTTCCGGCACAAGGAGAATAAGCCGTTACCGTGGTTTTAGCTTCTTTATAATTGGTAGGATCATCGTCCAATGTCACCCGACGAACGATTTCATAAGTACCCACCTTCGTTGGAGTCCACGTTAATGTCGCTGCACGTTGATTCGCTATTAACACCCCATCAATGTACCAACTATAAACCAATCCGCCACAACTGACTGTCGGAGCACCTGTGTTTTTTATTGTTATTGCATAATTTACACCTATATAACCGCCACCGATAGCACCTGCAGTTGAAATTATCGGTTTCGCTCCATAACACGTAGTCTTTATACACCGCAAAGAAGCGAAAGTACCCAATCCCAAACGATAACGATATATCGTTGCATTACTCTTATGGAAATAACGATAAAAGGCATAACTCGTACTGCTGGTATGACGAGTAGAAGTCCAATAATAACCTACCGTATTTACATTACTCGTTGCATCATAACCAGACAATGTGGCATTAAAACCACTATTACCAGCGGCCTTTAATCTGGTCCCTTGATTATAACCTCGCCAAGAACCATCTACATTTGCCTGACTGGAAGTCATACCGTAAGCCATCTCCAACTGACGCCACTCCAAATCCGTCGGTACATACCAACCCGGAGGACAAAGACCCCGTGCTTTTTCACTTGCACTTCCCCCCATAGCTACGCTCCAAGTGTATTGAGCGCCATGATTCACATCATTCGTCTGAACACCATCATGAAGATGCTTATTGGTAGCATCATTATCTACTGCAGCTCCATTGCCCACATGACGATGATTCACATCCCGACGACGGATATTCTGAATCATCCAACAACGGTTATCAGCCATCTCCTTGATATTGTAACTATTCCCCTGGTCATCATACACAACCGTTCTTCCCATACACGGCGAATATGCAATTACTGTCGTCTTCGTTTCTTTGTAAGTCGCCGGATCCGTATCCACCGAAGCACGACGGACGATCTCATATGTACCGGCATACTTCGGAGTCCATGTCAATGTCGCTGCACGCTGATTAGCTAATAACGAACCATCTACATACCAACTGTACACCAAGCCGCCGCAACTGACGGCAGCCGCTCCCGTACTCTTGATCTTAATCGCATAATTTACAGCCGTCGAACCCCCACTGATACTACCGGCCGTTGAAATCGTAGGCTTCGCATCATAACAAGTCGCCTTGATACAACGCAAAGAAGCATAAGTACCCAATCCCAAACGATAACGATATATCGTTGCATTACTCTTATGGAAATGACGATAAAAGGCATAACTCGTACTGCTGGTATGACGAGTAGAAGTCCAATAATAACCTACTGTACTTACATTACTTGTCGCATCATAACCAGACAATGTGGCATTAAAACCACTGTTACCACCGGATTTTAACCTTGTCCCTTCATTATAACCTCGCCAGGAACCATCTACATTTGCCTGACTGGAAGTCATACCGTAAGCCATCTCCAACTGACGCCACTCCAAATCCGTCGGTACATACCAACCGATAGGACAAAGACCTTTGGCCTTCTCTGTCGTACTACCCTGCATGGCAACACTCCAGACATAATGAACTCCATAAGCCTTATCATTAACCTGTTCTCCTTCATGAGTATATAAATTCGTACCATCCGTATCTGCTCCCGCACCATTACCTGCATGGCGATGACTGACATCCGTACGGCGAAGATTCTGCGTCATCCAACAACGGTTATCAGCCATCTCCTTAATACTATATTCCTTACCCTGTTCATCGATAACCGTACTCAAACCGGAACAAGCAGAATATACCGTTACGGTTGCTGTCGCATCTGCAAAATCCCCGTTGTCAGCAGTCGTTCGACGCACCACTTTATACACCCCAGGTTTAGTAAATGTATAAGCTAAAGCTTGAGCAACCTGCCCCGTAACCAATACATCATTTACATACCAACTATAATACAATCCCCCACAACTTATTGTCGCCTCCTGTGCATTTTTTATAGTAAACTTATAATTTACAGCACAACTTCCTCCCGTTATTTTTCCAGCATTCAATGAAGCCGGTTCTTGCCCGTTTTCACACCTGGAACGAATACACCGCAAAGAAGCGAAAGTACCCAACCCCAAGCGATAACGATAAATCGTTGCATTACTCTTATGAAAATAACGATAAAAAGCATAACTCGTACTGCTGGTATGACGAGTAGAGGTCCAATAATAACCTACCGTATTTACATTACTCGTCGCATCATAACCAGACAATGTAGCATTAAAACCACTATTACCACCGGATTTTAACCTTGTCCCTTCATTATAACCACGCCAGGAACCATCTACATTTGCCTGAGCAGAGGTCATACCGTAGGCCATTTCCAACTGACGCCATTCCAAATCCGTTGGTACATACCAACCCGGAGGACAAATCCCTCGTGCTTTTTCACTTGCACTTCCCCCCATAGCTACGCTCCAAATGTATTGAGCACCATGATTCACATCATTCGTCTGAACACCATCATGCAAACGCTTATTCGTACCGTCATTATCTACCGCAGCACCATTACCTGCATGCCGATGATTTATATCCGTCCGACGCATATTTTGTATCATCCAGCAACGACCATCCGCCATCTCCTTGATATTGTACCGATTCCCCAACTGGTCATTGACATAGTCCAAATGACCGCATGGGGCATATACAATTACTTTTGCAGTTACTTCCGCATAAAGACCGTTATCCGCCGTTGCCCGACGGGTCACATTGAAAACTCCCGCCTTATTAAATGTATAAGTCAAAGAAGCAGCTTCCGCCCCGCTTACTAAAGTTCCATTTACATACCACGTATAATCCAATCCTCCACAGCTCACTGTCGCTGTTTTTGTACCTTTTATTACTATTGGGAAACCAACACTGGAAGTCCCCCCCTGTATCGTTCCTGCATTAACATCTTTAGGAGAATTGTCATAACACATTGAACGAATACACCGCAAAGAAGCATAAGTGCCTAATCCCAAGCGATAACGATATATCGTTGCATTACTCTTATGAAAATAACGATAAAAGGCATAACTCGTACTACTGGTATGACGAGTAGAAGTCCAATAATAACCTACCGTATTTATATTACTCGTCGCATCATAACCAGACAATGTGGCATTAAAACCACTATTACCGCCTGATTTCAATCGCGTACCTTCATCATAACCACGCCAAGCACCATCTGTATTTGCCTGCGTAGCAGTCATACCGTATGCCATTTCCAATTGACGCCATTCCAAATCGGTAGGAACATACCACCCGGCAGGACAAATCCCCTGGGCTTTTTCTGCCGTACTCCCCTGCATGGCGATACTCCAAATATAGTGTGCTCCATAAGCAACATCATTCGCCTGAACACCATCATGCAAACGCTTATTCGTACCGTCATTATCTACCGCAGCACCATTACCTGCATGCCGATGGTTTATATCCCGACGCCGCATGTTCTGCGTCATCCAACAACGCCCATCTCCCATCTCTTTGATGGAGTAACGATTCGCCTGGTCATCCAATACATAATCTTTACTTCCACAAGCCGGGAACACTCTCACAACAGCAGAGGTCTCTGCATACTTATCGTTATCTGCCGTTGCCCGACGTACGACAGTATAAGTGCCCTGTGTAGTAAATACATGCGTCAATGATGCTCCTTGTCCCGGCACCCGCACACCGTTAATATACCAACTATAAATCAAACCGCCACAACTCACGGTCGCTGTTCCTCCGGTTTTTATGGTATAAGGGAAATTCACTCCCGCCGTTCCACCTTTTATACTTCCTGGTTTTAAATTTTCTGGTTTGTCCGTGCCCAAACACATCGAACGAATACAACGTAAGGAAGCGAAAGTACCCAATCCCAAGCGATAACGATAAATCGTTTCATTACTCTTATGAAAATAGCGATAAAAAGCATAACTCGTACTGCTAGTATGACGAGTAGAAGTCCAATAATACCCCACCGTATTTACATTACTCGTTGCACTATAACCTGATAACGTAGCGTTAAATTTTGAAGTGCCATTTACTTTAAATTGCGTACCTTGATTACTACCACGCCAAGCACCATCTGTAGTAGCCTGCGCATAAGTCATCCCATACGCCATCTCCAACGTTCGCCACTCTTCATCCGTCGGCACATACCAACCCGCAGGACAAATCCCCTGGGCCTTTTGATAAGTCGCTCCCTGCATGGCAACATTCCACGTATAATGCACTCCATAGACCTTATCATTCGTCTGGACACCATCATGCAACCGTTTATTCGTCTCATCATTGTCTACCGCAGCACCATTACCCACATGACGGTGATTGATATTCCGACGCCGCATGTTCTGCGTCATCCAGCAGCGATTGTCTGCCATAGGCAAAACCGTATATACATTTTCTTCATCATCCACCACCGTTCCATTCGATTTTCCGCAAATAGCCGTCTTGGAATTTACAATAACCGTATCCATCGCATCCGCAACATCCCCATTATCGGCTGTTGCCCGGCGTATCACCTGATAAAAACCGGCAGCATCAAAAGCATGCGTAAGCTGTGCGCCGGAAGCCCCTGCCACCAACACACTATCAATATACCAACTGTACTTGAAATTCCCGCAACCCACAGAAGCACTCTTCACATTCGTTATCGTAGTTTCTACCGTCTCCATCACCATTCCACCATATATCTGACCCGCTTTCAGATTTACGGCTGTCACGGTAAGCGTTGCGACGGCATCCCTCGACAAACCGAATGCTGAAGCCCGCCGAACCACCCGGTAAGTTCCTGCCTCCCATTCTTTAGACAGAGTCTCGCCAACAGAATCCTTTACCAATACATCATTAATATACCAGCTATACGTTATCGGATAACCGCAAGTAATATTGGCAGGAGCCTTACTCCCTATCTTAAAAAATCCAGGTGCACAACGTGTTCCTCCGGTAATTGTACCAGCATTCAATGCAGGAGAAGTAACGTATACCCGAACCGTATTGGTACTTTTCTCTCCAAGCACACAAATGGCTTTCCGCTCAAAATTGTAATATGTTCCCGGTTTCCAATCGCTATAAACCAACGTATCTGCCGTTTGTCCTTCCAATTTAACAGAATTCAGATACCACTCATACCGGACAGGTATATTATTCATTCCTCTTACAGAAGCGCCTGCCGTACTCTGAATAGTAAGCGTAACATTCGGACAGATTGTTGTCAAAGCGGTAATAGTTCCCGGATTCAGATCAACAGCACCTAACTCCAACGTACGTACCATACGGAAACCGACTGTACTATCCCGGAATGTAGCTGACTTCTCCTTAAAATATTCACGCAAACTCCGGTCCGAAACCTGCAACTCTTCCGCATCACTGGTAAATCCTCCCCCCCGGACTCCGTAATAAGACAAACTTGCACTCCAAAGCCCCGGATTATAAGCCCCTTCACCATGCCGATTCCAATAAAAATACCAATCATTCACATTCCGGCACAACTCCCGCACATTTCCACTCATTTCCATCCCTCCCCAGTAAGTCGACCCGGACGCCTGGGCTGTTGAATTTCCGGACTTTGCAAAAATCCCGCAACGCAACGGACCTTCAAAAGTATTCTTAAAATTCACATTCCCGACACCTACATTTTCCGATTCAAACCCTTCACCGGACAAATTCATTGCTCTGGCTATAGTACCATCACCCTTATTCCAGGCATATCCTCTTTTTTCCAAAGACGGATAAGGAAGACGACAAGCCTTCTCAAACTCCATCTCACTCATCGGTCGCAGACCCGACCAGGAAGAATAAGCCAACAAATCATATATACTCATATAATTGGAGGCTATCGTCTGACCATCCCCGGCACCATTATATTCATCGTCTTTATTAAAGTTATTGGCAAAGACCATCGGTGCAGCCGGATCAGTATGATAAGCCAGTATAATCCCGTTCCGGCAAGACCGTCCCTTGGCATCTCCAAAAATATAATCCCCTTCTTTCAAACTACTCCAGTTCGGTAGCAAAGCCTTTTGTTGAGCCAATGTCAACGTATTTAAAAAATTAACATACTGCTCCTGGCTTAACTCATACTTCATCATATAGAATCCCTGGAATCCCTTCGGATAAGACGCCGAAACCGTTACATTCTGATAAACACCCCCCTCCTGCACATATCCCAAACCGATATTGGACGACTCCGTCCGAACGGTAATCGGTTTGCCGTAACTATCTGCAAAACAGTTAGCACTTAAACTGTCTCCCAAGACATAAGGACCGGCAGGAACGAAAACCATCTCAATGGCCTGCGCCAGCAACTGAACCTCCCCATTGTCAAACTGTTCCTGTCTGAAATTCGTTTTCCAGCGGATTTTACAAACCACATTGGGATTGCCTGCACCCAAATTATCCCGGTAAATGAAAAGCCCCGGAGCTGTTGTCTGATTCGGAGTTGCAGTCATATAGGTATAAGGAGAGGAAATGATATTACCGGCTAACTGAACCGGAATATGCGTCCAACTTCCACTGCCCGTACGATATTTCAAAAACAAATAAGCAGCATCCCAATTTTCTGCATCCCGCCACGAATTTTCCCAGGCCAAACGCACCTCAATCGTCGCATACCCGCCGGAAACAGAAATAACCCTTGCCGGTTCTTTTATCTGAATATTATTGGCAGATACCCCGAAAGGAAAAAAGAAAAGAAGGAAAAAGAAAAAGATTCTCAATTCTTTTAACAGACAGCTATAAATTCTCGCATTCATTGGAATCAACTACTTTTTATAAACATCATGAAGTTCCAGAAATATTCCCCATTGAAGCAGATATACCGGGACAACACACAAATTATCAAATAATTACAACTACATATCAGAAGATAGTATCGCATTCCCGCCACTATCCCCAATATATTTTTACAAAATTATAAAAAAAAGACTACGTTTTACAAAAAGATGTATTTTTTTTATAATGTGATAGTTATTTTCATTTTTACGATTCCGATTTTTGAAAATAACAGACAAGAAAGTCCCTAAACATTTTCCTGAAAACAGCCTTTATTTACATGTCCGTGACAAAAAACAAGAGAGTTACACCACATAAAAAAACCGCTTTTTCAAGCGGTTTTTAGATCATCCAAATATCTTTTATTTTGAAAACTTCCTGCCGTAAAAACAAGCATCTTTTCCCAACTGTTCCTCTATCCGGAGCAATTGGTTATATTTTGCCAAACGATCGGAACGACTCAGCGAACCGGTTTTAATCTGCCCCGAATTGGTTGCTACGGCAATATCAGCAATCGTGGAATCCTCCGTTTCTCCGGAACGATGAGACGTCACTGTCGTATATCCTGCCCGATGCGCCATTTCAATCGCATCAAGAGTCTCCGTCAGGGTACCGATCTGATTTACCTTAATCAAAATGGAATTAGCACATCCCCGTTCTATCCCCTTTTTCAGATACTCCACATTCGTCACAAACAGATCATCGCCCACCAACTGACAACGGTCCCCGATTTTAGCCGTCAGCATCTCCCAGCCGTCCCAATCATTTTCAGCCATTCCATCCTCAATAGAATCAATCGGATACTTAGAAATCAGTTCTTCCAAATACAGGACCTGCTCGGCTGAATTACGTTTAGCTCCCTTCGATCCCTCAAATTTCGTATAATCATATATCCCCTCCTTGTAAAACTCCGAAGCCGCACAATCCAATCCGATCATAACCTCCTTGCCCGGTTTATACCCGGCTTTTTCAATAGCAGCCAAAATGGATTCCAGAGCATCCTCCGTTCCGTTCAAAGAAGGAGCAAAACCGCCTTCATCCCCGACAGCCGTACTTAATCCCCTGTCATGCAACACTTTTTTTAATGTATGGAATATTTCAGCCCCCATGCGAAGAGCTTCTCTGAATGAATAAGCACCAACCGGACGTATCATGAACTCCTGAAAAGCAATAGGGGCATCGGAATGAGAACCTCCGTTAATAATGTTCATCATCGGAACCGGCAACACTTTCGCATTGCATCCTCCGATATAACGATACAGGGGAACTTCCAAAGCTGCCGCAGCAGCCTTTGCGCAAGCCAACGAAACACCCAGCATGGCATTAGCACCCAAATTGCACTTTGTCTTGGTTCCGTCCAACTCAATCAATAAACGGTCTATACCCACCTGATCCAAAACATCCATGCCTAAAAGAGCGTCCGAAATAACTGTATTGACATTGTCCACGGCTTTAAGCACGCCTTCCCCCATATACCGGGACTTATCTCTGTCACGCAATTCCAAAGCCTCATTCTCTCCCGTCGAAGCCCCGGAAGGGACCGCAGCCCGTCCAATAACTCCGGATTCAAGTATAACATCCACTTCAACCGTGGGATTCCCCCGGGAGTCCAAAATCTCCCGTCCTGTGATTTCTACAATATGTGTCATAAATTTGATTTTTTAAGATTAACGCAAAATCACAGAAATTAGTTACGGCAAAATCGGAAGATGAGAGCATAAAAAAACCGTTCTGCCGAAGCAAAACGGTTTCTCTATACAAATTCCGGACTTTATTCTGCCTTGGGGGCTTCTGTTTCCGGCGTTTCTGTAGCTGCAGGAGCTTCCTCAACAACAGTAGCCTCTGCCACTTCCGCGGTAGCTTTTTTAGCAGAAGATCTTCTGCGGCGGGTTGCTGTTTTCTTCACTTCCTGTTTAACCTCCGTATAGGTAGCATTGAAATCTACCAATTCGATAATACAGGTTTCGGCGTTATCTCCGAGACGCGTACCGGTCCGTAAAATACGGGTATACCCTCCGGGACGGTTAACGATTTTCGGAGCCACCTCTTTAAACAATTCGGTAACAGCTTCCTTTTGTCCCAGATAACTGAAAACAACACGGCGTGAATTACTGTTATCATTTTTACTCTTGGTAATCAAAGGCTCCACATACATTTTCAATGCCTTTGCTTTAGCAACGGTAGTGCTGATTCTCTTGTGAAGAATCAAAGAGGCTGCCATATTGGAAAGCAATGCCTTTCTATGAGCACTCGTTCTATTTAGGTGGTTAAATTTCTTACAATGTCTCATGTTACTTATTCCTTGTCTAATTTATACTTAGATACATCCATACCGAATTCAAGGTTATTGTTTTCCAACAAGGCTTCCAATTCCGTGAGTGATTTCTTACCGAAATTACGGAATTTCAACAGATCGTTCTTATTGAATTTAACCAATTCACCCAGTGTTTCTACTTCAGCAGCTTTCAGGCAGTTTAAAGCACGGACTGACAGATCCATATCCACTAATTTCGTTTTCAGAAGCTGGCGCATATGCAATACTTCTTCATCAAATTCTTCATTTCCGTACTTATCTTCAGATTCAAGAGTAATCTTCTCATCCGAGAACAACATGAAATGGTGAATCAGAATCTTGGCTGCTTCTTTCAAAGCATCGGTCGGATTAATAGAACCATCGGTTTCTATTTCAAGTAAAAGTTTCTCATAGTCCGTTTTACCTTCCACACGATAGTTCTCTATCTCATATTTTACATTTCTGATAGGGGTGTAAATTGCATCGATCGGAATAAATCCGGCTTCGGCATCTATCGGCATATTCTCTGTACTGGGCACATATCCGCGACCTTTCTGGATGGTAATCTCCATCTGGAAGTTCACGCTCGGATCCATATTACAGATGACCAGGTCCGTATTCAAAACCTCGAAACCCGTCAGGAACCGGTTAATATCGCCTGCAGTAAAAGTTTCCTGCCCAGAAACAAGCACAGTCAGTTTTTCTTCCTCTGCATCTTCAACCCTTCTCTTAAACCGAACTTGCTTCAAATTCAGGATGATCTCGGTAACGTCCTCGATAACACCCGGAATGGTGGCAAATTCATGTTCTACGCCATGAATTTTTATACCGGTAATCGCATACCCTTCAAGTGAAGACAGCAGGATTCTGCGGAGCGGATTACCTATGGTGATTCCGTAACCAGGCTCCAACGGACGAAATTCGAATTTACCGAATTTGTCTGTCGATTCAAGCATGATTACTTTGTCCGGTTTCTGGAAAGCTAATATTGCCATAAATATTTTATTTATTACTTAGAATACAATTCTACGATTAACTGCTCTTTGATATTTTCTGGAATATCCGTTCTTTCCGGAACATTCAACAGTTTTCCGCTCATGGAAGCGGCATCCCATTCCAACCAGGAATATTTGCTTACCCGGTTGCTTCTCAGTGAGTCAGCGATTACTTCCAATGCTTTCGATTTCTCACGGACAGCCACAACATCACCCTGGCGCACAGCAGCAGAAGGGACATTGCATACACCTCCGTTTACGGTAATGTGACGGTGAGAAACCAGCTGACGGGCAGCAGCGCGGGTCGGAGCAATACCTAAACGATATACTACGTTATCCAAACGGCATTCCAAAAACTGTAATAAAACCTCACCGGTGATACCTCCGGAACGCTCTGCTTTCTCAAACAGATTACGGAATTGTTTTTCCAACAAACCGTACGTATATTTTGCTTTTTGTTTTTCTTTCAACTGAACACCGTACTCAGAAATTTTCTTCCGGCGACGGGCCAATCCATGCTGACCGGACGGATAATTTCTCCGTTCCAATGCTTTATCCGGGCCATAAATGGGTTCCCCGAATTTTCTTGCTATTTTAGACTTAGGTCCTGTATATCTAGCCATTTTTATTCAAATTTATTACACGTTACATTGACAAAACTATACTCTTCTACGTTTCGGAGGACGGCAACCGTTGTGCGGCAGCGGAGTAACATCGATGATTTCCGCTACTTCAATACCACTTGCATGAATGGCACGGATAGCAGATTCACGGCCATTACCCGGTCCCTTAACATATACTTTTGCTTTTCTCATTCCGAGATCAAATGCCACTTTTGCACAATCGCTTGCTGCCATCTGTGCGGCATAAGGAGTGTTTTTCTTAGATCCTTTAAAACCCATTTTTCCTGCTGATGACCAGGAGATCACCTGTCCCGTCTGGTTCGTTAAGGAAATAATGATGTTATTAAAAGATGAATGAACGTGTGCTTGTCCAACGGCTTCTACTTTAACTAACCGTTTTCTGTTTGATGTAGACTTCTTTGCCATAATTCAATTCAATTTCTTTTATTTAGTTGCTTTCTTCTTGTTAGCAACAGTTTTCTTCTTACCCTTACGTGTGCGGGCATTGTTCTTTGTACTCTGTCCTCTTACGGGCAGTCCTAAACGGTGACGGATTCCACGGTAACAACCGATATCCATCAGTCGTTTGATGTTCATCTGAATGCTTGAACGCAACTCTCCTTCAACTTTGTACTCCGTATTAATCACTTTTCGTACAGCTGCGAGTTGGTCATCATTCCAGTCTTTCACCTTCGTGTCATAATCGATGCCGGCTTTCTCCAGAATAGTCCGGGCACTACTTCTACCTATACCAAAGATATAGGTCAAGGCTATTTCTCCTCTTTTGTTTGAGGGTAAATCTACACCTACGATTCTTGCCATAAATCTTTTTAATTTAACTTAGATTAATGATTAACCCTGACGCATTTTAAACTTCGGGTTCTTTTTGTTAATGACGTACAAAACGCCTTTTCTTCTTACAATTTTGCAATCGTCATTACGTTTCTTAATTGACGCTCTTACCTTCATGGTTTTTTAATTTAGTTTTTGTATCTGAACGTAATTCTACCCTTTGTCAGATCATAGGGAGACATGTCCACTCTGACTCTGTCGCCGGGAAGTATCTTTATATAATGCATGCGCATTTTACCGGAGATATGAGCGGTGATAATGTGCCCGTTCTCCAATTCCACCCGAAACATCGCATTCGACAACGCTTCGGTAATCACTCCATCCTGCTCTATTGATGGCTGTTTTGCCATAAAAACAATTTTTAATTTTGTATAATCGTCAATTCTTCAATGCCTGCTCTACAAACTCGAAAGAAGACAGAATGTCTGCCCCATGCTTGCCGACAGCCACCGTATGCTCAAAATGTGCCGATGGCATTCTGTCTCTTGTCCGGATCGTCCACCCGTCAGCATCCTGATAAACGTGACGTTTCCCCAAATTAATCATCGGTTCGATAGCGATGACCATTCCTTCCGCAAGTTTCGGCCCCTGACCTCTTTTTCCGTAGTTCGGCACCTGGGGTTCCTCGTGCATATCATGCCCCACACCGTGTCCTACCAATTCTCTGACTACCGAATATCCGTTTGCCTCACAATAACTCTGCACAGCATAACCGATATCCCCTATCCTCAAACCGGCAATTGCCTTTTCTATCCCCTTGTAAAGGGCCTCCTTGGTCGTCTGTAAAAGTTTCCGGACTTCTTCCTTCACTTCTCCGACTTCAAAAGTATAAGCGCTGTCGCCGTAAAAGCCGTTCTTCAATGTCCCGCAATCTATGGAAACCACATCCCCCTCTTTCAGAAAACGATCTGCGGCAGGGATGCCGTGAACCACCTCCTCATTGACAGAAATACACAGGGTATTCGGAAATCCGTCATATCCTAAAAAACCCGGCACAGCTCCGTGATCGCGAATAAACTCCTCGGCAATCTTATCCAATTCTAAAGTCGAAATCCCCGGACGAATATGTTTTGCCAATTCACCCAGAGTCTTTCCTACCAAAAGATTACTTTCCCGAAGTAATTCGATCTCTTCTGCTGTCTTCAAAAAAATCATGCCGCAAAAGTAATACTTTTTTTCTAAACGACAAAAAGCCAAAAGCCCGAAGCAAAACTTCCGGCTTTTGGTTTTAATCTTTTAATATGCAGCAGGACCTCCCGGTGTTTTTCCCTTAATCCGTCCCGATTTCATCAATCCGTCATAATGACGCATCAACAAGTGGGACTCAATCTGCTGTAACGTATCCAACACTACACCCACCAGAATCAACAGAGAAGTACCTCCGTAGAACTGTGCAAACTGATTGTTGACTCCCGCTATAACAGCAAAGGCCGGCAATATGGCGACAATACCCAGGAAAATAGATCCCGGTAAAGTAATCCGCGACATAATCGTATCCAAAAACTCCATCGTCTTTCTTCCCGGTTTTACTCCCGGAATAAAGCCTCCGTTCTTCTTCATATCCTCAGCCATCTGCATCGGATTAACCGTGATAGCCGTATAGAAATAGGTGAATGCCACAATCAGCACAAAAAAGGTGAAATTATACCAGAAACCGGTGAAATTCGAGAAAGCGGCAGCAAAACCCGACAAGGAATCAGATGCTGCAAAATTCACGAAAGAAATCGGTAAAAGCATAATAGCCTGTGCGAAAATAATCGGCATCACACCGGCAGCATTTATCTTCAACGGAATATATTGACGTACGCCTCCGTACTGTTTGTTTCCTACAACACGTTTTGCATACTGTACAGGCACTTTCCGTGTTCCCTGAACCAACAGAATCGTTCCGCAGAATACAAAGAATAAAAGAACCAATTCCACCAACAAAGCAACCATTCCGCCACCCTGCTGCGACAAGCGGGAAGTACCTTCGGCAAAGAAAGCAAAAGGCAAGCGGGCGATGATACCGATCATGATAATGATAGACACTCCATTACCGATACCTTTGTCCGTAATCTTTTCACCCAACCACAGCACAAACATAGAGCCGGCAGCCAAAATGATAACCGATGAAATCGTAAAGAAAGCTCCGCTGGTAACAAAAAATTCCTGCGGAATCTGGGCATGTAAGTTTGTAAGATACGCTGACCCCTGCAATACCAGGATAATGATAGTCAGATAACGGGTAATCTGGTTGATCTTACGTCTTCCGCTTTCCCCTTCACGCTGCATACGCTGAAAATAAGGAACGGCTATTCCTAACAACTGCACAACGATGGAGGCAGAGATGTAAGGCATAATACCCAAAGCAAATACAGAAGCATTCGAAAACGCTCCTCCGGAAAACATATCCAGCAAACCAAGTACTCCTTTTGAAGTTTGTTCTTTCAAAGCTGAAAGTCCGGCAGGATCGATACCCGGCAACACAATTTCAGTTCCCAGCCGATACACGGCAACCAAACCGAGAGTCATGAGAATCCGGGTTCTTAACTCTTCAATTTTCCAAATGTTCTTTAATGTATCAAATAACTTCATAAGTTTAGTATTTAAATATCTGAAGACGCATCCGATGAGCGTCTCCAGATATTATTTTTACAAAACGACTACTGAACCGCCGGCAGCTTCAATCGCTGCTTTAGCTTTTTCTGAAAAAGCATCAGCCTTCACTTCCAGCTTCGCTTTCAGTACGCCATCTCCCAAAACTTTCAACAAAGCGTTTTTAGAGATCAATCCGGCTTTAATCAGTACATCCTTATCGATAGCCGTCAAGTTGTCCCGTTCTGCCAATTCCTGAAGCATGCTGACATTAATTGCTTTGTAAGCAACCCGGTTGATGTTTTTAAAGCCAAACTTCGGTACCCGTCTCTGCAAAGGCATCTGTCCGCCTTCAAAACCGATCTTGGTATGATAACCGGATCTTGACTTCGCTCCTTTGTGACCTCTCGTAGAAGTACCTCCTTTTCCCGAACCCTGTCCACGACCGATTCTTTTTTCGTGATGCGTAGAGCCGCAGGCCGGTCTTAAGCTACTTAAATCCATTTTATTTTGTATTAAAATAGTTCAACAATTTACTTTACTTCTTCCACTTTTACCAGGTGGGCTACCTTAGCCACCATTCCCAGTATCTGAGGAGTAGCTTCGTGTTCTACACTACTGCTGATTTTGTTCAGGCCAAGTGCGGTTAACGTGCCAACCTGACGTTTATCGCTTTTGATTTTGCTTTTTACCAATGTAACTTTAATCTTTGCCATAATTTCATCAAATTAACCGTTAAATACTTTATCCAGACTGATATTTCTCTGACGTGCCACCATGCGGGCATCTCTCATTTCTTTCAATGCTGCAATCGTAGCTTTCACCAGATTGTGCGGGTTGGAAGAACCTTTACTCTTAGCCAATACGTCATGAATACCGACACTTTCCAATACGGCACGCATAGCACCTCCCGCCACCAGTCCGGTACCGGAAGAAGCGGGCTTCATATATACCTCCGCTCCACCGAAGCGAGCTGCTTGCTCGTGAGGGATCGTTCCTTTCAATATAGGCACTTTCACCAGATTTTTCTTGGCTGCTTCCACTCCTTTGGCAATAGCCGTAGTCACTTCGTTAGCCTTTCCTAATCCCCAACCTACAATACCGTTTTCATCTCCTACCACAACAATAGCTGCAAAGCTGAATGTTCTACCTCCTTTTGTAACCTTGGTCACACGATTGATAGCCACCAATCTGTCTTTCAGTTCCAAGTCAGTATTATTTACTTTCTGTTCCATTCTGCTAACTTTTAAAATTTAAGACCTCCGTTACGGGCAGCGTCAGCCAATGCTTTCACTCTACCGTGATATAAATAACCGTTTCTGTCGAAAACCACAGTCTCAATCCCGGCAGCTTTTGCTTTTTCAGCAACGGCAGCTCCTACATAAGTAGCCTGTTCTGTTTTCGTTCCTTTCTTTTCAGCAATATCTTTGCTCAATGAAGACACTGACAAAAGCGTTTTACCTTCATTGTCGTCAATCAGCTGTACAGAAATCTGAGTATTTGAACGGAATACGCTCAAACGAGGTCTCTCAGCTGTTCCGGAGATAATCTTACGAATTCTCCTTTTTATTCTTAATCTTCTTTGTTCCTTAGTTAAAGCCATAACTTTTACTTACTTTAGGTGATTAAACTTTAGCTGACTTACCTGCTTTCCGGCGTACCTGTTCTCCTACAAAGCGGATACCTTTACCCTTGTAAGGCTCCGGTTTACGGAATGAACGGATTTTAGCAGCTACCTGACCTATCAGTTGCTTGTCGCAACACTCCAGCGTAATAATCGGATTGGCACGTTTTTCGGTAACGGCAGACACCTTTACTTCCGGCGGCAATTGTAAGAAAATGGCATGAGAATATCCCAGACCTAATTCCAATACATTTCCCTCGGCATTGGCTCTGTAACCTACTCCGACCAACTCCTGCTGAATTTTATAACCTTCAGAAACACCTACAACCATATTATGGATCAATGAACGGTACAGACCGTGCATTGCTTTGTGATTCTTATCTTCTGTGTGACGTTCCACATGAACGTTCGTTTCATCGACTGTAACAGTCAGATCTTCGCTCACTTTCTGAGAAAGTTCTCCTTTCGGACCTTTCACTGTGACGGTGTTATCCGGACTTACGGCTACCGTAACCCCTTGTGGTATATGGATTGGTAATTTTCCTATTCGTGACATTTCTTCTTCACTTTTAAATTAATACACATAGCACAATACTTCACCGCCAACATTTTTCTGGCGAGCTTCTTTATCTGTCATCAAGCCCATAGAGGTAGACAAAATGGCAATACCTAAACCGTTCAATACGCGAGGCATTTCCTCTACATTCGTATAACGTCTCAAACCCGGTTTGGAAATACGCACCAATGATTTGATTGCCGACTCTTTGGTCTCCGGATGATATTTAAGAGCTATCTTAATATTGCTTTTTACTCCGTCTTCTTCGAACTTATAGTTCAGAATGTATCCTTTTTCTTTCAGGATTTTGGTCATTTCCCGTTTCATCTTGGAACCCGGGAGTTCTACTACTTTATGACCGGCACTTATCGCATTTCTTAAACGCGTAAGAAAATCTGCTATTGGATCTGTCATCTCTTCATCAATTTTTTAATATTACCAACTAGCTTTCTTCACTCCCGGTATCAATCCTGCCGATGCCATTTCACGGAACTGGATACGGCTGATACCAAACTGTCTCATGTAACCTCTCGGTCTGCCGGTCAGTTTGCAACGGTTGTGCAAACGAATAGGATTGGAGTTTTTAGGTAGAAGGCTCAACCCTACATAGTCGCCTTCTGCTTTTAATTTTGCCCGTTTTGCGGCGTACTTTTCTACCAATTTTGCACGCTTTACCTCACGGGCTTTCATTGATTCTTTTGCCATTTTCTCTGGTTTTAGTTCTTTTTAAATGGTAATCCAAATTCTCTCAGAAGAGCAAAACCTTCTTCGTCGGTATTAGCCGAAGTTACAAATGTGATGTTCATACCCATGATTTTGTGTACGTTATCCAACACAATTTCAGGGAATATGATCTGCTCTTCCAAGCCTAATGTATAGTTGCCTCTTCCATCGAGCTTGCTGTTGATTCCTTTGAAGTCGCGGATACGCGGCAATGCGGAAACAATCAGACGCTCCAGAAATTCGTACATACGCTCTTTACGCAAAGTTACCTGTACACCGATCGGCATACCTTTACGCAATTTGAAGTTTGATACGTCTTTTACTGATTTGCAGGTAACCGGTTTCTGTCCGGAAATAGCTGCGATTTCGTTCACTGAAAATTCAAGGATTTTCTTATCCTGAATAGAGGAACCTACTCCCTGGTTGATTACTATCTTCTCCAACCGCGGGGTCTGCATAACTGACTTGTATCCGAACTCTTTCATCAAAGTCGGTACAATTTCTTCGCTATACTTCTTCTTGAAATTTGGTACGTAACTCATTTATTTGATTATGATTTTTAATTCACGATTGACAATTTTACACACAATTATCCACCGAAAATCAGATTTTCAGGCGGCAAAGATATAAATTATTTTGAATTTTCTGCGGACGTCCGGTGAATAATTCACCTAATCGCCTCATTTCAAATTCAAAATACGATGTCACTTCGTAAACCCTTGTTTATTTCTGACAAACGATTCATGATTTACGATTCGGAAAAACCGTAAATCAAAAATCGTATCGTCGCTATTATTTTAAAATCTCTCCCGATCTTTTAGCAAATCTGACCAATTTACCTTTATCGTCCAGCTTACGACCTATACGTGTCGGTTTGTTCGTAGAAGGATCAACCACGTTCAGATTGGAAATATGAATCGGAGCTTCTTTTTTAATGATACCTCCCTGCGGATTGGCAGCATTCGGCTTCGTATGTTTGCTGACCATGTTGATACCTTCAACGATAGCTCTTTCCTCTTTCGGAAGAACTTCCAGGACTTTGCCCTGTTTGCCTTTATCAACACCGGCGTTTACAAACACCAGATCACCTTTCTTTATATGAAACTTTCTGTTCATTGTTTTGATTTTTATGTCGTCTAAAGCCGCAAGTCAAATGCCTGTCCGGCATCGGCTCCCGACTTTTGACTTCCGACATTTAACATTACAGTACTTCAGGCGCTAACGAAACGATTTTCGTATATCCTTCACGAACTTCACGGGCTACCGGACCGAAAATACGGGTTCCTCTCATTTCTCCGGCATTGTTCAACAATACACAGGCATTGTCATCAAAGCGGATGTAAGAGCCGTCCGGACGACGGTATTCCTTGCTCGTACGCACTACTACTGCCTTACTTACGGAACCTTTTTTCAGGTCGCCTCCCGGCAGGGCATTTTTTACAGAAACAACAATCTTATCGCCTACGCGTGCATATCTTTTCCGGGTACCTCCCAGAACACGGATACAAAGCACTTCTTTGGCACCGCTGTTGTCTGCTACTGTTAATCTGGTTTCCTGTTGTATCATGATTACTTAGCTCTTTCAATGATTTCAACTAATCTCCATCTCTTCATTTTACTCAAGGGACGGGTTTCCATAATTCTCACTTTGTCTCCGACGTTACATTCGTTCTTTTCGTCGTGAGCGGTGAACTTCTTGGTCTTATTTACGAATTTACCGTAAATCGGGTGTTTCTCCTTAAAATGAACGGCAACCGTGATGGACTTTTCCATCTTATTGCTTACCACAAGACCGATACGCTCTTTTCTAAGATTTCTTTCTTCCATTACTTTACTTCTTTACCGTTAATTCTCTCTTACGCAATTCTGTCATCATGCGGGCGATGTCTTTCCGTTTGGCACGGATCTGCATCGTGTTCTCCAAAGGAGTCACCGTATGATTCATGGTCATCTTATTCAAGGCAGCCTTTTCAGCGGCTACTCTCTCTTTAAGATCATCCGTGGTCATTTCTATAACTTCTGAATTTTTCATCTTCTGTCAAATTAATTTGGTTTTACAATCAAATAGCCGGAAAGACTATTCGGTATAATCACGTCTGACCACAAATTTAGTCGTAATAGGTAACTTCTGGGCTGCAAGACGTAAAGCCTCTTTTGCGATTTCATACGGCACGCCGTCTGCTTCGAAAAGAATACGGCCCGGAGTAACTGGAGCAACAAAACCTTCCGGATTACCTTTACCTTTACCCATACGTACTTCGGCAGGCTTCTTGGTAATAGGTTTATCGGGGAATATACGAATCCATATCTGGCCCTGACGTTGCATATAACGGGTAACGGCAACACGGGCTGCTTCAATCTGGCGTCCTTCGATCCATTTTTCTTCCAACGCCTTAATGCCAAAAGATCCGAATGCCAGTTGATGTCCTCTCTGGGCATTTCCCTTCATTCTTCCCTTTTGCTGTCTTCTGAATTTAGTCCTTTTTGGCTGTAACATAACTCACTACTTTTTTCTTTTTTTGAAATTCTTCTTTCCGGCGGCATTGGTATTGGCAGCGTTGCGGGTTTCACGGGAAGCCAGTACTGAATTCGGCACCAACTCACGTTTTCCGTATACTTCACCTTTACAAATCCACACTTTAATACCCAGCAAACCGTAGGTGGTCAATGCTTCTGCCTGTGCATAATCAATATCTGCACGGAAAGTGTGCAGCGGAATTCTTCCTTCCTTAAAGATTTCTGCGCGGGCCATTTCAGCACCGTTCAAACGACCGGAAATCAAAACCTTGATTCCTTCAGCACCCATTCTCATGGTAGACTGAACAGCCATTTTGATTGCACGACGGTATGCCACACGTCCTTCAAGCTGACGAGCTATGTTATTACCTACGATGACAGCATCCAATTCAGGACGTTTGATTTCGAAGATATTAATCTGTACTTCTTTATCGGTGATTTTCTTAAGCTCTTCCTTCAGTTTGTCAACTTCCTGACCGCCTTTACCGATGATAATTCCCGGACGGGCGGTGTTGATGGTGATGGTAATCAGCTTAAGGGTCCTCTCGATAACAATTTTTGCGATTCCGGCTTTGGCCAAACGGGCGTTCAGGTATTTTCTGATTTTGTAATCTTCTACCAGTTTATCGCCGTAGTTTTTACCACCGAACCAGTTAGAATCCCATCCACGGATGATTCCTAATCTATTGCTTATTGGATTAACTTTTTGTCCCATGCTAATTATTCTTTTACTACGTTTTCAACAGCAGTCTTGCTACCCAAGACAATTGTCACATGATTTGATCTCTTGCGGATCCGGTGTGCCCGTCCCTGAGGCGCAGGTCTCAGCCTTTTCAGAATGCCGGCTCCGTCAACGAAAATCTCTTTAACATATAAAGCAGCATCGTCAATGCGTTTGCCTTCATTCTTGGCACTCCAGTTGGCAATAGCCGAAAGCAACAGTTTCTCTACTTTACGGGCAGCTTCGCGAGGACAAAATTTCAGTGTATCCAAAGCTTTCTGTACGTCCATTCCACGTACCAAGTCAGCCACCAATCTCATTTTCTGTGGTGACGAAGGACAACCCCGGAGACTTGCAAAAGCCTTCTCCTTTTTGGCTTCCTTTATCTGATTTGCTCTTAATCTTTTTCTTGCACCCATTTTAATACATCTTCATTGGTTCAACTTTCATCATGCTTATTTCTTGTTAGCATGACCTCTAAAGGTACGTGTCGGTGCAAATTCTCCCAGTTTATGTCCCACCATGTTTTCGGTGATGTAAACCGGAATAAATTTATTACCGTTATGTACAGCTACAGTATGGCCTACAAAGTCCGGAGAAATCATAGAGTAGCGAGCCCAGGTCTTAACAACCGACTTTTTATTGGACTCATTCATTGCCAACACTCTCTTCTCCAGCTTCACATCTATAAAAGGGCCTTTTTTTAACGAACGACTCATAACATTAAACTATTAATCGGTTATTATTTCCTTCTTTCTACGATATACTTACTTGAAGCTTTCTTCGGAGCTCTGGTCTTGTACCCCTTAGCCAACAAGCCCTTACGTGATCTCGGGTGACCTCCTGAAGCACGGCCTTCACCACCACCCATCGGGTGATCAACCGGGTTCATTACCACACCGCGTACACGGGGACGACGGCCCAACCAACGGGTACGACCGGCTTTACCTGAACGTTCCAGCGCATGGTCTGTATTGGATACAGTACCGATGGTGGCTTTACAGGTTATCAATACCATACGGATTTCTCCCGAAGGTAACTTGATAGAAGCATATTTTCCTTCTCTTGCAACCAACTGAGCGAATGAACCGGCGCTGCGAGCCATCACTGCGCCCTGTCCCGGTCTCAGTTCAATGTTATGTACGATAGTACCTAATGGGATTTCAGATAAGAACAGGGTGTTACCCACTTCAGGAGTTACCCCCTGGCCGCTCATCAGCGTCTGGCCTACAGCCAAACCAACGGGAGCGATGATGTAACGTTTTTCCCCATCTGCATACACTAACAAAGCAATACGGGCAGTTCTGTTCGGGTCATACTCAATAGAGGCAACTTTTGCCGGAATATTGTCTTTGTCCCGTTTGAAATCAACTACTCTGTATTTTTGTTTATGACCTCCACCTATATATCTCATTGTCATTTTACCGGAATTGTTACGGCCTCCGGTTTTCTTTACGGGTCTTAACAATGATTTCTCAGGTCTATCTGTAGTCACCTGTTCAAAGGTATTCACTACCTTATGTCTTTGACCAGGAGTTACAGGATTTAATTTTCTTACAGCCATGTTCTTTAAATATTGCTAAAAAAATCAATACTATCACCTTCTGCTAAGGTTACAATTGCTTTCTTGAATGAAGCGGTACGGCCGGTAATCACGCCGGCTTTCGTATAACGGGATTTCACCGTTCCCTGGTAACGCTGTGTGTTTACAGCCGTTACTTTCACTCCATACATTTCTTCAACTGCCTTCTTAATCTCTATCTTATTCGCATCTTTTGCTACGACAAAAGCCACTTTGTGCTCTTTGTCGGTCAGCGCTGACATCTTTTCTGTCAGAATGGGCTTCAATATAATTTCCATCTCTTCTTCTATTAGTTAAGATTGAACATTTCATTCAGGCCCTTCACAGAACTTTCAACCAGCACGAGGTTTTTAGCTCTCATGATGTTGTAAGTTGATAAATCGCTGACTCTTTTAATTTCCACGTTCTGTAAGTTGCGAGCCGATAATAATATATTCTCGTTTGATTCACTCAAAACCAGCAACAATTTACCATTGTTCAGTTTCAGATTGTTTACCAATGCAACAAACTGTTTGGTTTTCGGTGCTTCAAAGCTGAAATCTTCAACAACCGTTACGGCGTTTGCACCGGCTTTCACTGCTAATGCAGATTTACGAGCCAATTTTTTAAGCTTTTTGTTCAATTTGAAGCTGTAGTCTCTCGGTACGGGACCAAATACTCTACCTCCTCCTCTGAACTCAGGGTTCTTGATGCTCCCGGCACGTGCACCTCCGGTACCTTTTTGCTTTTTCAGCTTTACAGTACTACCTGACACCTCGTTTCTCTGCTTTGACTTGTGAGTGCCCTGCCGCTGATTGGCAAGATACTGTTTTACGTCAAGGTAGATGGCGTGTTCGTTAGGCTGAATTCCAAAGATAGCGTCATTCAACTCTATCTTTCTGCCTGTTTCTTTTCCGGCAATGTTTAATACACTTAACTCCATTACTTCTCAATAATTACGTATGAACCTTTAGTTCCGGGAATAGATCCTTTCACCAACAACAAATTATTTTCAGGAATTACTTTCAAAACCTGCAAGTTTGCGATAGTAACTCTGTCGCCGCCCATACGGCCACCCATGCGCATGCCTTTGAATACCCGTGACGGAGTAGAACATGCTCCGATTGATCCCGGTTTTCTCTGGCGGTTGTGCTGACCGTGGGTTGCTTCTCCTACTCCGGCAAATCCGTGACGTTTCACAACGCCCTGGAATCCTTTTCCCTTCGTAGTTCCGACAACATCCACGAAAGCTGCGTCTTCGAAGAGTGTTACATCCAATACATCGCCTAACTTGTGCTCAGTCTCAAATCCTGAAAACTCTACGAGCTTCCTTTTCGGAGTTGTGCCTGCCTTTTTAAAGTGTCCACTTAGCGGCTTCGTTGTGTGTTTTTCGTTTGTTTCATCAAAACCCAACTGAAGTGCTTCGTAACCGTCGGTCTCTTTCGTTTTAACCTGGGTTACAACACATGGACCGCACTCAATCACAGTGCATGGGATACTTTTCCCCTCGGCACTGAATACGGAAGTCATTCCGACTTTTTTTCCAATTAAACCTGGCATTTTCTTTTTTTACTTTTTAATAGGTTTACATTCTGATAACGACATAGGGTTTCGCCATTATCACACTTTAATCTCTACTTCCACACCACTCGGTAATTCAAGTTTCATCAGAGCGTCGATAGTTCCAGCCGTTGAGCTGTAGATATCAATCAATCTTTTGAATGTGCATACCAAGAATTGTTCACGGCTCTTCTTGTTCACGAAAGTTGAGCGGTTCACAGTAAAAATCCCTTTGTGGGTAGGAAGCGGAATCGGTCCGCTCACCACTGCACCGGTAGCCTTTACTGTCTTAACAATCTTTTCTGCCGACTTGTCTACTAAGTTGTGATCGTAAGATTTCAACTTAATTCTGATTTTTTGGCTCATTGTTTTATTTATTTGTCTAAGCGGCCGGAAAGGGGATCCCCCCTTCCGGCATTAAATTATACTAATTCTACTCTTCCGTTATTTTTCTCTACCACTTCCTTGGCGATGTTCTTCGGAACTTCAGCATAGTGAGAGAATTCCATAGAAGAACTTGCACGACCGGAAGACAGTGTTCTCAAAACCGTCACATAACCGAACTGTTCTGACAGCGGCACTTTGGCTTCAATAACACGGGCACCGGTACGGGATTCCATACCTTCCACCTGTCCGCGACGACGGTTCAGGTCGGCGATGATGTCTCCCATATAATCTTCCGGAGTCACAACTTCCAGTTTCATAATCGGCTCCAACAATACCGGTTTCGCTTTCTGAGCAGCTTCCTTGTAACCGATTTTGGCAGCCATTTCAAAGGACAGCGCATCGGAGTCTACCGGGTGGAAAGAACCGTCTATCAAGGTGATCTTCAGAGCTTCCAACGGATAGCCGGCCAATACACCGTTTTCCATTGCTTCTTTGAAACCTTTTTCAACAGAAGGAATAAACTCTTTCGGAATGTTACCCCCTTTCACTTCATTAACGAAAGTCAGGCCTTCCTTACCTTCTTCAGCAGGTTCCATGCGGAAGATGATGTCAGCGAACTTACCACGACCACCGGTCTGTTTCTTGAATACATGACGGTGTTCAACAGGCTGCGTAATAGCTTCCTTGTAAGCCACCTGGGGTGCACCCTGGTTACATTCCACTTTGAATTCACGACGCAAACGGTCAAGGATAATATCCAGGTGAAGCTCACCCATACCGCTGATCACGGTCTGAGCGGAATCTTCATCGGTTTTTACACGGAATGTCGGGTCTTCTTCAGCCAATTTAGCCAAAGCCATACCCAATTTATCTGTATCTTTCTGTGTCAGAGGTTCGATTGCGATACCAATCACAGGTTCCGGGAAGGTCATACTTTCCAGTACAATCGGTTTTTCTTCGGAACATAAGGTATCACCGGTACGGATATCCTTGAATCCTACGCAAGCGCAGATATCCCCTGCTTCCAACACGTCTTTCGGCTGTTGTTTGTTCGAGTGCATCTGGAACAAACGGGAAATACGTTCTTTCTTGTCGGTACGCGGATTGTAAACGTAAGAACCGGCTTCAATCTTACCGGAATAGATACGGGTGTAGCACAAACGGCCTACAAACGGGTCGGTAGCAATCTTAAATGCCAATGCCGACAGCGGAGCTTCCGGGTCAACCGGGAAATGAACATCCTCTCCCGTGCGCGGATCCGTACCCCTGCTGTTCGGAATATCCAGCGGATGCGGCAGGTAAGCGATAACAGCATCCAACAGGTTCTGTACACCTTTATTCTTGAAAGAAGAGCCGCACATCACCGGACAGAAGTCCATAGCGATTACTGCCTTACGGATAACAGCCTTCAAATCTTCCACCGTGATGGAATCCGGATCTTCGAAGAAACGTTCCATCAAAGCTTCGTCCTGAACGGCAGCAGCTTCCACCAGTTTTTCTCTCCATTCCTGGGCTTCTGCTTTCATGTTTTCGGGAATATCCTTTATCGTAGCTTCCAAAGCTCCGTTTTCCCAAACGTATGCTTTCATTTCTACCAAGTCGATAATACCCTGGTAGTTTTCTTCTGCACCAATCGGAAGAACCAAAGGCACAGGATTTGCACCCAATTTCTCTTTGATTTCGCGTACAGCTTTGAAAAAGTCGGCACCGGAACGGTCCATCTTATTGACGAAAGCGATTCTCGGCACACCGTATTTGTTAGCCTGACGCCACACGGTTTCAGACTGAGCTTCAACACCACCCACGGCACAGAACAATGCCACAGCACCGTCCAATACACGCAAAGAACGCTCTACCTCAACGGTAAAATCCACGTGTCCCGGGGTATCAATGATGTTGATTTTATAGTCATTTCCCTGATATTTCCAGAAACAGGTCGTAGCAGCGGAAGTAATGGTGATACCTCTCTCCTGCTCCTGCACCATCCAGTCCATAGTAGCCGTACCATCGTGAGTTTCCCCGATTTTGTGGTTTACTCCGGTGAAATACAGGATACGCTCGGTCGTCGTTGTCTTACCGGCATCAATGTGAGCCATGATACCGATGTTTCTTGTATAATGTAAATCTCTCTTTGCCATTTATTCTGTCCCTCCTGATTAAAATCTAAAATGTGCAAACGCCCGGTTGGCTTCCGCCATACGGTGCGTATCTTCTTTCTTCTTGAAAGCGGCTCCTTCTTCCTTGTAAGCGGCCATAATCTCGGCAGCCAATTTTTCTGCCATGTTTTTGCCACTTCTCTTACGGGAGAAGAAAATCATATTTTTAACGGAAATTGCCCGTTTGCGATTCGGATTGATTTCCATCGGCACCTGAAAAGTAGCACCACCTACGCGGCGACTCTTTACTTCCACCTGGGGAGTAATGTTCTCCAATGCTTGTTTCCAGATATCCAATGCGGATTTCTCTTCTTTCTGAGCCATTTTCTCTTCTACAATATCCAATGCAGCATAGAAAATGCCATAGGCAATATTTTTTTTGCCATCGATCATCAAATCGTTCACAAATCGGGTTACCAGTACGTCGTTGAATTTCGGATCCGGCAACAGGATTCTTTTCTTCGGTTTAGTCTTTCTCATTTCTTTCAGTTTACGAATTCGTTCGATCAGCTGTCCTTCTTTGTCTTCAACGGTTTCCCAACCATTTACTCAACTTTCCGGGAACAACCCATAAACACAATTCCTGTTAATCACTCATTTTTACTTTTTACCTTTTGCAGGCGCAGCCTGACCCGGCTTCGGTCTCTTCGTACCGTACTTAGAACGTCCTTGTTTTCTTTCCGCAACTCCGGCAGCATCCAAAGTTCCGCGAACCAAGTGATAACGAACCCCCGGAAGGTCTTTCACACGACCGCCACGTATCATTACGATGGAGTGTTCCTGCAAATTGTGTCCTTCTCCCGGAATGTAAGCATTCACTTCTTTTCCGTTGGTCAATCTCACACGAGCCACTTTTCTCATGGCTGAATTCGGTTTTTTCGGAGTCGTTGTGTAAACGCGTACACAAACACCGCGTCTCTGCGGACAGGAATCCAAGGCAGGAGCTTTACTCTTGTCCTGAATTTTCGTTCTTCCTTTTCTTACTAACTGTTGAATAGTAGGCATTACAATAGTTTTAATTAGTATACTTTTATTCAAATTGGAGTGCAAATGTAGCTACTCTTTTCCTAACCACCAAACATTTACATCTTTTTTTGTAAAAAAAGGACAAGACTGTCAGCAGGTTACCTCTTATTATACTCTTACCATGGGTTTTGCCATAGTTTCGCTGGGGTTTCGCTGATACAGCTTCGATACAGCATGCTTGTAGTATGCTTACAGCATGCTTGGAGAAGCATTCATCAAGCCAACTATAAGCCTTCTGAAGCGTTTCTGATACAGCGTTGATATAGCGAAACGTCAGAGCAACGACAGCGAAAACCCTGAAAAGGCCTTCTGTTCCATTTTTGCTCTGCGCTTGGCGAAAATATCGAAAACCATTCTTTTCCTCATATAAAAACCTGTATATTTCCTCTATAAAGTGCTTACAAAATACTTTGAAATACACTTTATAAAGATTTTATATCGATTTTTATACTTTTTACAGAATTTTCACATTAGAGGCGGCAGTATGAAATATTGAAAGGGTTGAAAAGTTAAAAAGTGGAAATGGAAAAAGCGGAGTGTAGTTTCCTGAAATAGGTTTAGTCTTTAGTGTAGTAAACTTTTTCCAGGATAATACAATAGCCTTTCTTCTACATACATCCGTTGGCAGAACGAATCTTTTCCCGTTCTCCGCCGTTCCAGAACGGAGTTGATTCGGAGTTGAAACGGAAGAGTAACGGCAGTTTCTATAAGGGCAAGTAGTGTTCGGAAGGGGGAATAGTGAAGAAAGATTGAAGAGTTGCGTTCCCTTTTCAACCTTTCAACTCTTTAACTCTTCAACTTTTTTCCTACCTTTGCCTCGCTACGACAGGAGTAAGTGTATTTCTTCGTAGCGGACATATTTTAATTTAAAGCGTTTAGCTTTATCCTTGTTCTGAAAACGACCAAATTATAGTAAGAAAGGATAAGCAGTACAAACGCTCGCGTTTGCCGTATATACACATCTATATACCCGGCTAAGCGTGGGTAACTGTTTATTTTCTTACGGGTGCTTGGTCGTACCTCAGAACAGATAAACTAAAGTTCCCACGCTTTCTTTTTTTATAAACCAGCCTTTCGGGGGACTTTTCAAGGTGCTAAATAATTTTCCGAATGAAGAAATTATTTGGATGTGTATGTGTGTGTCAAGTGGTATTGCCCGTCCTATTGGTGTTGTGTACGATAGCGGGTCTCAAAGCAAATAACATCCGGGTAGACGGAAAGACGCGGGTCACAGGCTTTGTCGGTGATACGGCAGTTATTGAAGTCAATCTCCTCTGGGACAACTCCTGGCGAGATGACTTCAACTGGGATGCCGCCTGGGTATTCT
>Ga0137307_100645_pt1 | contig 42315 bp, 38 predicted proteins | sample NAcewD2O_March_2_FD_97180 | JGI IMG/M metagenome (GOLD analysis project Ga0137307, IMG submission 97180) | Mouse cecal microbial communities from Vienna, Austria - N-Acetylglucosamine amended D2O_March | ecosystem: Host-associated > Mammals > Digestive system > Large intestine > Cecum | place... | reverse complement strand
TAAGGAAAAAATATTCTATGTAAACTCTTATAGAGATTAGATATACTGTCAATATCAACAAAGGGCACAAAAAAGTGTCAGAGAAGGGAGAAAAATATGAAGAAAAGATTTTTATCAATGACAATGGCGGCAGTACTTGGAATTTCACTTGCCGCATGCGGCGGAAGCCCAAGTGAGACACCTGCAGACAGCACAAATGGTGCAAAAGATTCAAACGCAGCAGCAGGCACAGAGGCAGCTCAGGAACCGGCAGGAGACGGGGCAGCATCCTCTGATGTGGCAAACAAAGACAAACCATTATGTTGGTTTAACCGTCAGCCTTCCAACAGTTCTACAGGGGAACTTGATATGACAGCTCTCTCCTACAACGAGGATACATATTATGTAGGTTTTGACGCAAATCAGGGTGCAGAACTTCAGGGAACCATGATTATGGATTACATTACGGAAAACATTGACAAAATTGACCGTAACGGAGACGGAGTTATCGGATATGTACTTGCCATCGGTGATATCGGCCACAATGATTCCATCGCTCGTACCAGAGGCGTAAGAAAAGCAATGGGCACAGGAGTGGAAAAAGACGGCGATATTAACAGCGACCCGGTAGGGACAAACTCAGACGGTTCCGCAACAGCAGTAAAGGACGGAGAAATTGAAGTAAACGGAAAGAAATATGTGGTTAGGGAGCTTGCTTCCCAGGAGATGAAAAACTCAGCAGGAGCTACATGGGATGCAGCTACCGCAGGTAATGCCATTGGAACATGGTCCTCTTCCTTCGGTGAGGAAATTGATATTGTGGCATCCAACAATGACGGTATGGGAATGTCTATGTTTAATGCATGGTCAAAAGACAACGGCGTACCTACCTTCGGATATGATGCAAACTCTGACGCAGTTGCAGCTATCGCAGAGGGATATGGCGGAACCATCAGCCAGCATGCAGACGTACAGGCATACCTTACACTCCGTGTAATCAGAAACGCCCTTGACGGTGTGGATATTGACACAGGTATCGGCACAGCAGACGAGGCAGGAAATGTGCTTACACCGGACGTATACACATACAAGGCAGACGAGCGTTCCTACTATGCATTAAATGTTGCTGTTACCGCTGCAAATTATCAGGACTTTACAGATTCTACAAAAGTATATGAGCCTGTATCCAAACAGCTTGACCAGGGAAGCCACGCAACCAAAAAAGTATGGCTGAATATTTACAATGCTTCCGATAACTTCTTAAGCTCCACATATCAGCCGCTTTTACAGAACTACGATGATCTTCTTAACCTGGAAGTTGACTATATCGGCGGAGACGGACAGACAGAGTCCAACATCACAAACCGTCTTGGAAATCCGGGACAGTATGATGCATTTGCTATTAACATGGTTAAGACAGACAATGCAGCTTCTTACACAGCTTTACTGAATCAGTAAAATATTTCATAACAATAGAAAGTCCGCAAGTGACTTTCTATTGTTTTAAGAAGGAGTATAAATAATGGAAGATAAGAAAAATGATATCGTCTTATCCATTTGGGGTATGAGCAAGTCCTTCGGCCGTAACCGGGTATTAGACCACATCAAGCTGGATATAAAGCGGGGAACGGTTATGGGGCTTATGGGTGAAAACGGCGCCGGCAAATCCACCATGATGAAATGTCTTTTCGGTACATATCAAAAAGATGAGGGGAAGATTACCCTGGACGGAAAAGAAGTAAACTTTTCCGGTCCGAAAGATGCCTTGGAAAACGGCATCGCCATGGTTCATCAGGAATTAAACCAGTGCCTGGAGAGAAACGTCATTGACAATCTGTTCCTTGGCCGCTATCCGGTGAATTCCATGGGCGTAGTGGATGAGGGCAGGATGAAAAAAGAGGCTTCCGAGCTTTTCCGGAAACTGGGCATGACAGTAAACCTTACCCAGCCTATGCGCAATATGTCTGTTTCCCAGAGACAGATGTGCGAGATAGCCAAAGCGATTTCCTATAACTCAAAAGTAATCGTTTTAGACGAGCCTACATCCTCCCTTACGGTACAGGAGGTGGATAAGCTTTTTGAAATGATGCGGATGTTAAAGGCCCAGGGGATTTCCCTGATTTATATCTCCCATAAAATGGATGAGATTTTTGAAATCTGTGATGAGATATCCGTGCTTCGGGACGGTAATCTGGTAATGACAAAGAGCAGCAAAGAGACGGATATGAATGAGCTGATTGCAGCCATGGTAGGCCGTTCTTTAGAAAACCGTTTCCCTCCTGTGGACAATACGCCCAAAGATACTATTTTATCTGTACAGCACTTGTCCACCAAATTTGAACCTCACCTTCAGGATATTACTTTTGATGTAAAAGAGGGAGAAATTTTCGGGCTCTACGGCCTTGTGGGGGCCGGGCGTACAGAGCTTTTGGAAACCATATTCGGTGTCCGCACCAGAGCGGCGGGGCGCGTATATTTTAACGGGCATCTGATGAATTTTGCCAGTGCAAAGGAAGCTATGGACCATGGATTTGCCATGATTACTGAGGAGCGGAAAGCAAACGGGCTCTTTTTAAAAGGGGATTTGACTTTTAATACCACCATCGCAAACTTAAATCAGTATAAGTCTGGAATTGCCCTTTCCGACCAGAAGATGACAAAAGCCACCGCCAAGGAAATTAAGATCATGCACACCAAGTGCATGGGACCGGAAGATATGATTTCAAGCCTTTCCGGCGGAAACCAGCAGAAAGTAATTTTGGGAAAATGGTTAGAGCGCAGTCCCCAGATATTTATGATGGACGAACCTACAAGGGGAATTGACGTAGGTGCAAAATATGAAATTTATGAGTTGATCATCAATATGGCAAAGCAGGGCAAGACAATTATTGTTGTTTCCTCTGAAATGCCGGAGATTTTGGGAATTACCAACAGAATTGGAGTTATGTCCAACGGGCACCTCTCCGGAATCGTAAATACAAAAGAGACAAATCAGGAAGAGCTTTTAAGACTCAGTGCAAAATATCTATAAAAAAGGGAGATAACGGATATGGCAAAGGAAAACAGTAGAATCCTTTCGGCAGAGCAGGAGATGAAACTCCGCAAGCCAATCGAGGATTATGTGGGTGATATCCAGGCTAAAATTGACGGCCTGAGGGCAGAAGGGACGGAGAAAGTCCTCTCTCTGCAAAACAGTATTGACACGGTAAAAAGAGACAAAATCCTTTCTAAACAGGAAAAGGAAAGAAAAATTTCAGAATACAGGGCAGAGCTTGAGAAGGCGAAATCAGTGGAGTCAGAGAATAAAAATGAGGTTTCCAAACTGATTTCCGAGGCGGAAAACTTTTTAAATGCCCATTTTGAAAAAGATTATTACCAGAAGGTAAAGATAAGCTGTGAAGCGGAAAAAGCAGCCGCAAAAGAAAGTTATGGACAGAGGGTTCTGGAATTAAAAAGGGAACATGAGGCATCCCTGTCTAAGCTTTCTGACCATCAGGAAATCAAAGATGAAAAGTATGTGCATAAAAACAGGCTTTTTGATGCGAAAATGCAGTATGAGAAGGATCTTGCCCAGATTAAGGACAGAAGGCACGCAGCTCTTACCTTTAAATTCCATCTCATTGATCTGCTGCGCATGTCAAAGTTTACTTTTGCAGAGACACAGGCCCAGAAATGGGAAAATTACAAATATACCTTTAACCGCAGGTCCTTCCTTTTGCAGAACGGACTGTACATTGCAATTATTTTAATCTTTGTAATGCTCTGTATCATTACACCGATTTTAAAAAATGCACCTCTGCTTACATACAATAATGTGCTGAATATCTTACAGCAGGCTTCCCCCAGAATGTTCCTTGCTTTAGGGGTGGCAGGATTAATCCTTCTTACCGGTACGGACCTTTCCATTGGCCGTATGGTGGGTATGGGAATGACCACAGCTACCATTATTATGCACCAGGGAATTAACACGGGCTCTGTCTTTGGGCATGTTTTTGATTTTACCGGCCTGCCCATTGGCGCCAGGGTAATCCTTGCCCTTGTGGTCTGCATCCTGCTGTGTACATTTTTTACGGCGATTGCAGGTTTCTTCACCGCTAAATTTAAAATGCACCCCTTTATCTCTACCATGGCAAACATGCTTGTAATTTTCGGACTTGTAACCTATGCTACTAAGGGAGTGTCCTTCGGAGCCATTGAACCTGCTATTCCAAGTATGATTATCCCCAAGGTAAACGGTTTTCCAACCATTATCCTCTGGGCCTTGGCAGCCGTTGTAATTGTATGGTTTATCTGGAATAAGACAACATTTGGGAAAAATCTCTATGCAGTGGGAGGAAATCCCGAGGCGGCTTCCGTTTCCGGTATCTCCGTATTTAAGGTGACGGTTGGTGCGTTTATCATGGCTGGAATCCTCTACGGATTTGGTTCCTGGCTGGAATGTGCCAGAATGGTTGGTTCTGGTTCCGCAGCCTACGGACAGGGCTGGGAGATGGATGCCATTGCAGCCTGCGTGGTGGGCGGCGTATCCTTCACTGGAGGTATCGGCAAGATTTCAGGTGTGGTAGTGGGTGTGTTTATCTTTACAGCCCTTACTTACTCCCTAACGATTCTTGGTATCGATACAAACCTTCAGTTTGTGTTCTCAGGAATTATTATTCTTGTGGCAGTAACTCTTGACTGTCTGAAATATGTGCAGAAAAAATAGAACAGATAATAGGAAGAAGGGCCAGAAATTTTCTGGCTCTTTTCACTATGAGCCGGAGTTTACATTTTTTACCGCCTTTGCTATAATAGTGCAAAACAGGCCCAAATAGGCATATGGAGAAAAAATATGGATAGATATACCGTACTTTTGGCGGATGACGAGGAAGAAGTCATTCATGTGATTATGAAAAAAATTAATTGGGAAGAGATGGGATTTTCTGTAATCGGGTATGCCAATAATGGGGTGAAGGCTTTGGAAATGGTGGAGGAACTCCAGCCTGATGTGGTGATGACGGATATTAAAATGCCCTATATGGACGGCATGGAACTTTCAAACCGCATTAAGGCTTCCTATCCCGGCACAAAGATTCTTCTGTTTACCGGTTTTGACGAGTTTGAATATGCAAAAGAAGCCGTCCACCTGGAAGTGGAAGAGTATGTGTTAAAACCTGTGAATTCCGTGGAACTGACCAAGATTTTTATTCAGCTTAAAATAAAGCTTGACCAGGAAATCAGCGAGAAACGGAACGTGGAGATACTGGAGAAATACTATGTGGATTCCCTTCCTCTTTTGCAGGCTAATTTTTACTCCTCCCTGATTGAGGGACGGATTCATAAGGAGGAGATTCCCGGCTATCTTTCGGATTACAGAATTTTTTTTACCGGGCCTTATTTTTGCTGCCTTGTGATTCACACCTCTTCCGGGCAGGTGCCTAAGGATATGAATCCTGTGCTTTTGTCGGCCTCTGTCCAGAAGCAGGCAAGGGAACATTTGGTGGAAAAATGGCAGGCAAAATGTTTTTCTTATCTGGGGAATACGATTTTAATCCCTCAACTGAAAAATGAAAGCCAGATTTCGGAATTGACAGATGAATGCGACAGGTTCTGCAAATATGCCCGCCGGATGATCGGGGCCGTGGTCACTGTGGGTATTGGACAGGTCTGCGGGGATATTTTGGAATTGTCCCAGTCCTATGAAAATGCCAGGGAGGCGGTGTCTTACAGAGTAATTTACGGAACTGCCCGGGCTATTAATATGAAAGAAATTATTCCCAGAAAAACAGCGCCCTCCGGCCAGGGAAACGAATCTGAATTGTCAGAGCTTTTTAAAATGATTCGGCTGGGCAGTGAAGGGGATGTGGAAACGGCGGTGGAACACTATCTGAAACACCTCTCTTTTCCAGAAAAAACGCTGCAGCAGCATCACATTGACATAATGGAACTCATTAGCGCCCTGTATCGGTTTTCTGCCAACAATGACCTTCAGGCAGAGGATTTCTCTAAAGATATGGGGGAATTATACACAAGGATATTTGATTTGGAACCGGATGTGTTAAAGAATTGGCTTACGGAACTCAGCCTGTCTTTCCGGGAACAGGCGATTCTGGCCAGAGCCAAATCCACAAAATCTTTTGTGGCCAAAGCTATGGAATATGTGGGAAATAATTACGGTGATGAAGAGCTTTCCTTAGACAGTATCTGTGAGTATCTGGGAGTGTCCAACTCTTATTTTTCCACAATTTTCAAAAAGGAGACGGGGAATGCTTTTATCACTTATCTCACAGACTATCGTATGGACAGGGCAAAGAGCCTTTTGACCACCACGGAGGAAAAAAGTTATATTATAGCCAAACATGTGGGATATACAGACCCCAACTATTTCAGCTATGTTTTTAAAAGGCGGTTTGGGGTGTCTCCCTCCAAGTACAGAAGGGAGAATTTGGAACATGAAACGTAGTTTCCCGGAAGAGGTAAAAGATTTGAAGCCCAGGGGGATGCAGTCCACCATTATGATTGCCTTTTCTGTGATATCGATATCTATTATGCTGATTTTGGGCGTTGTGCTGTATCTTCGTTTTTCCGCCCTGTCCCGCCAGGGAATGATAGACAGTTCCCAAAAGCTTATGGAGCAGACAGGGGAAAACTTAGAAGATTATCTTATGGGTATGCGGCAGATTTCAGATGCAGTGTATTACAACGTGGTGAAAGAACGGGATTTTGACAGCCAGGATGCCCAGATTCTGCAGGGGATGAACCTTTTATATGAGGCAAATAAAAACAGCTTAAGAAGCATCGCCATATATAACAATTACGGAAGCCTGATGGCGGCGGAGCCGGTGGCCCTGCAGAAAGAGGACCCCAATGTCACCAGGCAGGACTGGTTTAAACAGGCCGTGGGGAAAATGGAAAATATGCATTTTTCCACACCCCATATCCAGAACCTTTTTGAGGATGATGCCAGAAGGTATCACTGGGTAATTTCTTTAAGCCGTGTGGTGGAACTAACGGATAAGGGAGTGCCTATGTCGGGGGTTTTGCTGGTGGATATGGATTACTCCAGTATTTCCCGGATGATGAATCAGATTAATACCTCAAATAACGGGCAGTATTATTATCTATGTGACGGCAATGGCCAAATCATTTATCATATGCGGCAGGTGCAAATCAGCAAAGGGATTGCCCATGAAAACAGTGAGGCGGCGGCAAAATGGAAAGACGGGGTGTATGATGAGTTTTTTGAAGGGGAGCATCGGAAAATCATTGTAAACACCATCAGTTATACGGGGTGGAAGCTGGTGGGGGTGATTCCCTATTCTGCGTTTACCCACGGCATGTTTAATATCCGGTATTTTATTGTGATGTTTATGCTGTTAATGGGGATGATGCTGGCGGTGGTAAACCGTTTGGTTTCTTTGAGAATTTCCAGGCCCATTTTAAAGCTGGATGAGTCGGTGACAGAGTATGAGGCGGGGGAAAAGCCGGAGATTTATATCGGGGGTTCCCTGGAAATCAGGCATCTGGGGTATTCCATCCAGCGCTCCTATGAGCAGATAGACACTTTAATGCGGAAAATTGTATTAGAGCAGAATGAGAGGAGAAAAAGCGAACTCGACGCCCTGCAGAGCCAGATAAATCCCCATTTTCTGTATAACGCCTTAGATTCCATTATCTGGATGGTGGAGGGGGAGCGGAATGACGATGCGGTATTTATGATTTCGGAGCTGGCCAAGCTTTTCCGCATCAGCCTGTCAAAAGGGCGCACAGTGATTTCCGTAAAAGATGAGCTTCAGCATGCAAAAAGTTATATGAATATACAAAAAGTCCGTTATAAAAATGCTTTTACCGTTACCTTTGACACAGAGCCGGAGATTTATTCCTACTGTACCGTAAAGCTGGTTTTGCAGCCCATACTGGAAAATGCCATAAATTATGGGATTGACCCTATGGACGACTGCGGGGAGATTGTTGTGGAGGGCAAGATGAGAGATGGAAATATAATTCTCTCTGTGAAAGATAACGGCGTTGGGATGTCCGGGGAGGAGGTAAGCCTCCTTCTCACAGACAGCAACCGGGTAAAAAAGCACGGCTCCGGGGTTGGTCTTATAAATGTAAATAACCGTATCCGTATTTTTTTCGGGGAGGAGTATGGACTTGTTGTGGAGAGCGAGCCGGATGAGGGCACAAAGGTTTCCATCGTAATCCCGGCAGTGCCCTGTACAGAAGAAAACAGCAGGGTTTTGGAAAAGGGGCATCTCTTTGGAGGAGAAATGCAAAAAAACAATGAAGAACAGTAAAAGATTATTTATTCAGGTTGAAGTTATTTTGGGAATAACCATATTGGTGCTGGCGGTTTTAATGTTTCGGGAAAAGAGCAGGGACGACCTTTACAAAGTCTCTGTGATTGTCCGGGATTCGGAGGACAGCCAGTGGTCTGCCTTTCGCTACGGGCTTAAAATGGCGGCGGAGGATTTTGGGGTGGAAGTCTTTGTCGTCAGTACAGGGGATATCCTGGATCTGGAAGAGGAAATGGAATATGTAAACCGGGAAATCCACAATGGTGCGGATGCGGTGATTATGCAGCCACTTCCCGGGACGAAAGGGGAGGAACTTTTAAAAAAGGCAGACAAAAAGGTTCCGATTATGTTTGTGGAACACGGCATGTCCCTTACAGGGAGTGCGGCCGCCATTCCCGTTACAAAGCCGGATAACTATGCCCTGGGGAAAGCCCTTGGGGAGGAACTTTTAAAGGATTACAGCGGAAATATCAGGGGAAAGACCGTAGGGATTTTGGGGGATATTGATGAGATGGAGGCCACAAAAAGCCGCCGGGAAGGGCTTTTAGAAGTGTTAAAAGAAACGGATGCAAAGATTCTTTGGTCTGCCTTTGGCGCCTTTGGAAAAGAGCAGGAAAATTCCCTGGAGAAACAGCCCAAAGTGGATATTGTCCTTGCCCTGGATGACGCCAGCCTGAAAACGGCGGGAGCCTGCGGCGGGGAAAATAATCTTCACGGGGCATTGGTGTACGGAATTGGAAATTCTACTGAGAGCGCTTATTATCTTGACATAGGTATTGTGCGCTGCCTTTTGGTGCCGGACGAGTTTAGCGTAGGCTATGATAGTTTAACGGAGGTGGCCCAAAATATCGGGCACTGGTATTGTAAAATGAAGGACAGAACCGTTTCTTATCATATAATCCGAAGGGGGGAGCTGTTTACAAAGGAGAACCAGGACATTCTTTTTACTATGAGCCAGTGAATATGTATTTCTTTGTGGGAGAATCAGAGGTGTGATATGAAAAGAAAAAAAATTTGGGTTTTGGGGGCAGTATTCTGTACGGCTTTGCAGCTCTTATCCTGTGGGAAAAAGCAGACGGCCGGGGAAGAAAAGATTCATGTGGGAGTGACATATTATAATCAAAGTGATACATTTCTAAATCAGTTAATTGCCTGCTTCAGGGAGAGCTTAGAGGAAATGGAGGGAGAGGATTCCCAGATTACATTGACTGTGCGGGATGCGGCAGGCTCCCAGAGAACCCAGGACGACCAGGTAAAGGAACTCTTAGATGCAGGCTGTAATGTGCTCTGCGTCAATCTTGTGGACAGGGCGGACCCTTCGGAAATCATTGACCTGGCAAGGGAGAGCGGCGTGCCTATTATCTTTTTTAACAGGGAGCCTGTGGCGGGAGATATGATGCAATGGGACGGCCTTTACTATGTGGGGGCGGATGCAAAACAATCCGGGGTGATGCAGGGAGAGTTAGCGGCGGAGGCCATTAAGGAAAACGGCAGTATTGACAGGAACAAAGACGGGAAGATTCAATATGTGGTGCTGGAGGGGGAGCCTGGGCACCAGGATGCCATTATACGCACGGAAAATGCAGTGGACACATTAAAGGCCAACGGAATTGCCTTAGAGAAGCTGGAGTGCGGCATTGCAAACTGGAACAGGGCCCAGGCCCAGAACCGTATGATGCAGATGGTTAGCCAGTATCAGAATAAAATTGAGCTGGTTTTGGCAAACAACGATGATATGGCCCTGGGGGCAAGTGACGCCTATGAGAAATTAAATTATACCGAATCCGTCCTCCCGGTGATTTTCGGAATCGACGGAACGGACGTGGGGCTTTTGGCGGTGGCGGAAGAAAAACTTTCCGGAACGGTTTACAACGATAAAGAGGGGCAGGCCCAGGCAATGGCAAGGCTTTCCCTGGCGCTGGTGTCCGGGCGGGGGATGGAAGAGATTGAATTTGAGAATGACAGGTATGTCTATTTGAACTATTCTAAGATTACAATGGATAATATCGGTGATTATCTTAAGCAGGATGAGGAGTGAGGAAAAGGAATGAAAGATTTGCAGGCGATATCAGGGCGCATGGAAGAAATTATAAGTTTTGCAAAAGCAAATTCAGGTGTGTGCATATGCGATAGACAATAAATGATACAAAGCATATATCAGACCGAAAAAATCCTTACGGAAAAGGAAAAATCGGAAGCAGAATGGATCTGGAAGATGAGGAAGCACAGGAATTATTGAATAGAGCCCTTTTGATTAAAGGAAGATTGTACGCAAAGAAAAATGGCTGTTATTATGCTTTTCAAAAGGAAAGAGACATAGATTACTACGGATACAGGGCTGATGATGTGGGTGAAGATATTAAATCCCAATTAGACAAAGAATTTGCACGAGAATAGTGAGGGAAATTATCTAAAAAACAGGAGAACAAAATGACGAAACAGCAGTATGAAAAATGGTCGGCTCCTTTTCGGAGAAATGAAAAGGCGCTAAAAGGGCTTACATATTTAAACAGGGGGATGACGGCGCTGGTATTTGCAGCCTATCCTCTGCTTCTTTTATATCTTTTTGTGACAGAATCTAAGAAGTGTTTTCCCTGCGTATTAATTCCGGCGGTTTCTTTTGTCCTGGTTTCTTTGTTCCGCCGGTGGTATTCCGCAGGGCGGCCCTATGAACTTTTGGATATTACCCCTTTAATCCCGAAAGACACCAGGGGAAAATCCTTTCCAAGCCGCCATGTGTTTTCTGTTTTTATCATCGGGATGACATTTTTTTACGTAAAAAGGACGCTTGGCTTGGCTGTCTTTTTCATTGGGATTCTGACAGCATTTGTCCGGGTAATCGGTGGGGTGCATTTCCCGAAAGATGTGGCGGCCGGGGCAGCTCTTGGGGTGCTTTTTGGGCTGGCCTATTACATTTTGTAGGAAAAGGGGAGGCTATTTCCACAATTCCATCAACAATTTAACCCCCAGCACGGTAGCGGGAATCCGGTAATTTGGCGGAAGTTTTGAAATCATGGGGCTTTCAAAATAGTACCCCTTATATCTGGAAGTGTGGGTCAGAAGTTCTTTTATCCCAGGATACTCCCTGCCCTTTGGAAGGGGCAGGGAAGTTTCGATTGTGTCGTCAAGATTGATTTTTCTCTGGACGGCCGCCTTGTTAATCAGGGCAGCGCAGAGAATAACCGTCATGAAAATTATAGTTTTTCTTGTTTTACTGTTCATTTTAAATCCCAGATTATTCGTCAATGGAATAGTTGGGGGCTTCTTTTGTAATGTGGATATCATGGGGATGGCTTTCTTTTAAAGAAGCTGCCGTAATTTTTACAAATTTTGCCCGGTCATGGAGTTCCGGGATGGTGGGACATCCGCAGTATCCCATACCGGAACGGATTCCGCCTACAAGCTGGAAGATGGTATCCTCCACACTGCCTTTGTATGCCACACGTCCTTCCACCCCTTCCGGCACCAGTTTTTTCGCATCTTCCTGGAAATAGCGGTCTTTGCTGCCGTTTTCCATGGCAGCGATGGAGCCCATGCCTCGGTAGACTTTATATTTTCTTCCCTGATAAAGTTCAAAAGTACCTGGCGCTTCGTCACATCCCGCAAACATGCTTCCCATCATGCACACATTTGCACCGGCGGCAAGGGCTTTTGTCATATCACCGGAGTATTTGATGCCGCCGTCGGCAATAACGGGAATGCCGTATTCCCTGGCAGCCTCGTAGCAGTCCATAATGGCGGTCATCTGGGGAACGCCGATACCTGCAACCACACGGGTGGTACAGATAGAGCCGGGGCCGATGCCAACTTTCACACAGTCTGCGCCGGCTTTAATCAAGTCTCTGGCAGCGTCTCCTGTGGCAATATTTCCGGCAATCACCTGTAAATCCGGATACTTTGCTTTTACCTGCTCTAATGCGGTAAGGATGTTTTTGGAGTGGCCGTGGGCGGAATCCAATACAATGACGTCCACATGGGCTTCCACCAAAGCGTCCACCCGCTCCATCATGTTGTGGGTGATGCCCACTCCGGCTCCGCAGAGAAGACGGCCCTGTTCATCTTTGGCAGACAATGGGTACTTAATCTGCTTTTCAATGTCTTTTATGGTAATCAGGCCCTTTAAGTTATATTCACTGTCCACCAGGGGAAGTTTTTCTTTTCTGGCTTTTGCCAGAATTCCCTTCGCTTCCTCTAAGGAAATTCCCGCAGGGGCGGTAATCAGTCCCTGGGAGGTCATGGACTCTTTGATTTTTTTTGTAAAGTCCGTTTCAAATTTTAAGTCCCGGTTTGTGATAATGCCGATTAACTTTTTGCTGTTTGCCTCTACAATGGGAACACCGGAAATTTTGAATTTGCGCATGAGATTTTCAGCGTCCTGCAATGTATTTTCCGGATTTAATGAAAATGGGTCGGTAATTACGCCGTTTTCCGAACGCTTTACTTTATCTACCTCGTCTGCCTGTGCCTCAATGGACATATTTTTGTGGATGATGCCGATACCGCCCTGCCTTGCCATGGCAATGGCCATTCTGTGTTCCGTAACGGTATCCATGCTGGCGCTCATCATAGGAATGTTTAACCGTATTTTGCTTGTAAGCTGTGTGGTTAAATCAATCATATTCGGAGTTACATCGGAATACTGGGGAACTAATAATACGTCGTCAAAAGTAATGCCTTCGCCGATAATTGTACCCATTTTTAAATCCTCGCTTTCTTTTGAAATATGTTTTACGTTACTTAGGTAATTAATGCATCATTTTAGCAAAAAATAAGGGAATTGTCAATTTATTTTCAGGAGAAATTGTGGTATGATATCCCTGTATTTGAAAGGATGGTGGCAAGATGAAAAATTCCGTGGGTACCAAGGACATGACAGAGGGGAACCCCTATTCGCTGATGCTGGGCTTTGCGCTGCCCACGCTTTTAAGTCAGGTTTTTCAGCAGCTATATAATACGGCGGATGCCTTTATCGTAGGAAAATGTCTGGGAACAAGTGCACTGGCGGCGGTAACATCTTCCGGCACGCTGATTTTTTTACTGGTGAGTTTCTTTATGGGGATGGCTATGGGGGCGGGGGTGGTTATTTCAAGGTATTTTGGAGCCAGACAGGAACAGGAGGTTTCCCGTGCTATTCATACGGTGCTGGCTTTTGGATTTGTAAGCGGGATACTCCTTACGGTGGTGGGAGTTGCCTTCACCCCCACATTTTTAAAATGGATGCAGACAGACCCGGAGGTGATGCCCCAGGCGGTGGAGTATTTTCGTTATTACTTTCTGGGTGCCCTGGCCCTGGTACTTTATAATATCTGCCGCAGCATTATAAATGCCCTGGGCGACAGCCGAAGGCCCTTGTATTATCTGATTTTCTCTTCTCTTTTAAACATTGTGCTGGATGTGATGTTTCTGGCGGTGTTTGGCTGGGGCGTATGGTCGGCGGCGGCAGCCACTGTTTTATCCCAGATGGCCAGTGTGGTGTTTTGTATGGCCTATCTGCTGCAAAAGGGTAATATTTTCACGGTGGATCTGAGAAAAATCCGGTTTCACCGTGATATGCTCTCTGAGATTGTCCGTTACGGCCTGCCTTCCGGGGTACAAAATTCTGTGATTGCCTTTGCAAATGTTATTGTGCAGTCCCAGATTAATTCCTTTGGCAAGCTGGCTATGGCGGCCTACGGCACTCATGCGAAAATTGAAGGTTTCGCATTTTTGCCCATTACCAGCTTTAATATGGCATGTACCACTTTTATCAGCCAGAATCTTGGGGCAAAGCAGTATGACCGGGCAAAATCGGGGGCGCGTTTTAGCATTTTTGCGGCGGTGCTCCTGGCGGAGGCAATCGGTGTCTGCTATTTTATTTTTGCCCCCGCTTTCATCGGATTTTTTGACCAGACGCCCGGCGTTATTGCCTTTGGGGTGCAGCAGGCCCGCACCGTTGCGCTGTTTTACTGTCTGCTGGCCTTTTCCCATTCCGTTGCGGCTGTGTGCCGGGGGGCGGGAAAAGCTTTTGTGCCCATGTGCGTGATGCTTTCTGTCTGGTGTGTGGTGCGTATCCTTTACATTATTATAGTTATGCGCCTCACCGGTGAAATCCGTTATATCTACTGGGCATATCCCCTTACCTGGGGAATCAGCTCTGTGATCTATCTAATTTACTATCTGCGCTCCGATTGGGTGCATGGGTTTGAAGCGTAGAGTTTATTTTGAAAAAGGGAATGGAAAAAAACATTATTTAAAGACGGAAATTAAGGAGGTTCTCAATTGAAAACAAGAGAAGAGGCACTGGCATACGGCCTGTCATTTCCGGACACCTACCAGGACGCTCCCTTCCATGACGATAACTGGCAGTTAGTTCGGGTGCAGGGCAGCAAAAAAGCATTCCTCTGGACATATGAGAGAGACGGTTTTATGAATCTGAATGTAAAAGCAGATCCTGAGTGGAGGGATTTCTGGCGTAGTACATACAAATCTGTGGTTGCAGGATGGCATCAGAATAAGGAGTGTTGGAATACCATAATTTTAGACGGGACAATCCCGGACAGGGACATAAAACGGATGATAGAAGAGAGTTATCATATCGTGACATACAGTCCCTCAAAAAAGATATATGAGGCAGTGAAAAAAATTCCAAAGGGCAGGGTGGCGACCTACGGCCAGATTGCGGAACTTGCCGGGGATAAAAAGATGGCCAGGGCAGTGGGAAATGCACTGCACAAAAATCCTGACCCGGAGGGGATTCCCTGTTTTCGGGTGGTAAACGCAAAGGGGGAACTTTCCGGGGAGTTTGCATTTGGAGGGGCGGGGGCCCAGGCAAAGCTTCTTTTGGAAGAGGGAATCGAAGTGGTGGACGGAAAAGTGGATTTAAATAAATATGGCATAGAATTTATGAAGACTGTTTACGGACTGGGTTATACATTGACAAACAGGCAGGATTCAGAGTAAAATAATAGGTATGCAGGATTTTAGGGAAGCAGGAAAGGAACCGGGATAATTATGAATGCAAATGCGATTCAGGAGCTTTTGAATAATCAGTTTGGAATCACCATTGTATTTGACAATGAGGGAATCCTGTATTTTATGAGCCAGGGCGGGGAAGAGGAACTGGGATATAAGTGGCAGGACACAAATATCCGTCAGATTTGTTCCGCCATGTTTCCTGAGGACAGGGATATTAAGACCTATATGGAAAAAATAGGGGGAAGGAAAGTACATACCATAGTCTGTCGGGCAAACCATACCAGTTTTCCGGCTTTGGTAAGAAGTTCCGTTTTTCAGATAAAAGAAATCAGCGTGAATATTGCCACAATTTATAATCTGCAGCAGACGGAAGAGGCTATTGTGCAGCTGGTGAAAACGGAATCTCATATAAAAGAGGGCATTAAATCCAGAAATGAATTTGTTGCAAATGTCACCCATGAACTCCGTACCCCGGTAAACGGGATTAAGGGACATGTGACAAATCTTTTAGAGCAGGAGGAAAATGCTGATACCAGGAAAATTATGGATATTATTCTCCAGTGTTGCGGAAATATGGAAAAAATAATTAATAATATGATGGATTTTTCTAAAATAGAGGCGGGGAAATTTGAGATAATGGAGGAACCTTTCGACATCCGGAAATGTGTGAAAAACGTGGTGGACACCAGTATTACCATTGCCAACGGAAAGGGGATTACCCTCTCCTCCTATGTCTCCGATGATATCCCTGAGACACTTATCGGGGATGAGCTCCGCATCGGCCAGATTTTAAATAACCTGGTGAGCAATGCGGTGAAATTTACCTCTATCGGCTACGTGAGGATAGAAGTGTACCGCACCATGCAGAAAAACCATCAGGTGGAATTGACCTTTTTCGTAATAGATACGGGAATCGGCGTCACTGCGGAGGAAAAAGAAAAGATGTTTAAAAGTTTTTCCCAGGTGGACGGCTCTGTCACCAGGCAGTACGGCGGGACAGGGCTGGGGCTTTACGTGTCAAAACAGCTCATTGATTTAATGCATGGAACCATTGATTTGGAAAGCGAAAAGGGTAAGGGCTCCACATTCCGGTTTACGCTTCTTTTGGACGTGGACGGAAACAGTGACGGAAGCAGTGAAGTTTTGGAAAAGATTACGATGTTGGATGAGCTTCGGGCGGAAATCAGACAATCCCAGGACACTTTGGATGTGGAACAGATTTATCAGTTTGGCACAAGGGAAAACAGGGAGGAGATTTCTAAAAATATGGAGAAGCTTACCCTGTGTATTGAGATGGGAAACTGGGGAAGGGCGGAGCAGTTTGCAGAAAATGTTAAGAAGCTCTGCGAGGAAGCACCCAAGGAGATAAAGAATAAAATTTTCCGTATGCAGATGTCGGTGCGGAAAGAAAATTATGAAAAGAGCCTGAGCGGTTTAGAGGGCATTCAGACGGAGTTAAATAAGGTTTTACAAGAGGATTAGGAGAGTTTTTTATGGAACTGATTGATGGAAAAGTGCCAAAGATACTGATTGTAGACGATGTGGACATCAATATTACAATCATAAAAAAGTGCGTGGAGAAAATGGGGTATACGGCACTGACTGCCACAAGCGCCAAGGAGGCAGTCAACCAGTTTTATGTGGAGATGCCCCATATGGTACTCCTTGATATTGTGATGCCGGATGTGGACGGATATCAGTTTTGCGATGTGTTAAAGGGCTATGCGGAGACAAGGGATATTCCCATTATTTTTATCTCCTCAAACAATACCCCGGGGGACAGAAAAAAGGCATATGATTCCGGGGGAATTGATTTTATCGGGAAGCCTTTTTTGTACGAGGATATGGAGCTGATTATCAATAAGCATATGCGGATTTACGCCAAGCAGAAACGCATTGAAGAAGACAAAAAAAAGATGAATAAAATCATCAGCGAGCAGGCGAAAGAGTTTAAGGAAGAACAAAAAAGGCTTCTCACTGTAATTGCACGTCTGGGGGAGGACGGAGAGCTGTTTGGAGGCATGGAGCATCAGGAGAACGTGGCGGAAAATGCCAGGCTTATTGCGGAGGCGTTAAACTTTACAGAGCGGTATGCCAACCAAATTTCCGAGAACTTTGTGGAGGGAATCCGGGTGGCGGCGTCCCTTCACGACATTGGAAAAATAACCATTCCCAGAGATATCTTGAAAAAACCGGATTCCCTCACAGCGGAGGAGAGAAGGATTGTCAATACCCACACCACTTCCGGGTATGAAATTATCAGAGAAGTGTACCATAATATAGAGAATAACCAGATGATTAAAATTGCGGTGGAAGTGATTCGCTCCCACCATGAAAATTTTGACGGCAGCGGGTATCCCGATGGGATGAAAGGAGAGGAGATACCTCTGACGGCAAGGATTGTGCGCATTGCGGATACCTTTGATTCCATGTTGAGGAACCGCTGTTACCGTCCTGCCTACAAACGGGGAGACGCCCTTTCCGTTATGGAGTCTGGCCGGGGGAAAAAGTATGACCCCTATCTTCTGGATGTATTCTTTAAAATCGAAAAGCAGATGAAAGGGTAAGAGGTATTTACCATGACAGAAAGTGAATTTTCAAGAATAGCAGATTTTGCGTCGGAGCGGTACGGTCTTGATTTGGGGCAGAAGAAAGCTCTTGTGGAAAAGAAAATGGACAATTATCTAAAGGCCAAGGGATTCAAGAGTTACGATGAATATATGAATATTGTGGAATATGAAATGCTTGGCACGGAGGAACAGAATTTCATTGACCGGATTACTACAAACCACACATATTTTCTCAGAGAGCCAGAGCAGTTTTATTATTTCAGGGATGAAATACTGCCGGAATTAAGGGAAAAAGAAACCGCTACAAAAAATCTGAGAATCTGGTGTGCAGGGGCTTCCACAGGGGAGGAACCATACACCATAGCTATGCTTTTAAGGGAATTTTTCGGGGATGCCTATGAGGAGTGGGATACGGGGCTTATGGCAACGGATTTGTCAAGAAAAGCCCTGGAGAAAGCGGTGAAAGGGATATACAGAAGGCAGCAGCTTGAGGGACTGCCCAAACACTGGATAAAAGATTACTTTTTGAAAGTAAATGAGAAACAGTTTGAAGTGAAACAGGATATCCGGAAAAACGTAATTTTCCGTCAATTTAATTTAATCAATCCTTTCCCTTTTAAAAACAAACTCCATGTTATTTTTCTGCGGAATGTGATGCGGTATCTGGAGGAGGAGGTAAACAGGGATTTGATAGAGCGTATCCGGGGCTTTTTGGAGCCGGGAGGATACTTGATTACCGGTATGACCGAGACCATTGATGCAAGTGCGGCAAAACTGGAATATGTGGGTTCTTCTATTTACAGAAGACCTTTGGTATAAAGAGCGGTTTGGCACAAAAAACGCTTGAAAGAGAGGATGAGGGGGTACGGCAATGGAAAAAACAAATATTGATTTTGGAATTATTGAAGAGACATTTGAGATTGTGATTGCCTTTGACCAGCAGGGAAAAATTTTGTTCGGCAACAAGTCTGCCAGGGAAAAATTAGACTACAGTGAAGAGGAACTTAAGGATAGGAATCTGACTGAGATTTTCTGGCAGGAGTTCCAGGTGGAAAATCAGGTGTTTGCGCCCTTTGATGCGGCAAAGCTCACAGATAAAAAGGAGACGGTGATGTACCGGAAAAACAGTTCCTGTTTTCCTGTCTCCCTTCGGTTTCTTTTTACGGAGGATAAAACAGGTTATCTCTTTGCGGAGGATTTGACCTGGAATAAAGATATGGATGTGCGGCTTCGGAAATTAAAAGAGGCGGAGGATATGAACCGCAGGCTTCGGAATGAATTTACCGCAAACGTCACCCATGAGCTTCGGACTCCGGTAAACGGCATCAGGGGCCATGTGACCACCCTTTTAGACGGGATAGAGGATGAAAACCAGAGAAAGACCCTTGACATTATCCTTTACTGCTGTGACAGTATGTCGGCGATTATCAACAATATCCTTGACTTTTCCAAAATGGAGTCGGGAAAGTTCTCCTTAAATGAGGAGGAGTTTGATTTCTATAAGTTAATAGACCAGGTATTTGCCACCCACATGACGGAAATTAATAAAAAAGAATTAAATTTCAATGTGTATGTGGACGACAACATTCCCCAGTTTATTATCGGGGACGGCCTTAGAATCGGACAGATTTTAAATAACCTCCTCTCCAATGCAGTGAAGTTTACACTGATGGGGCAAATCAGCGTGGATATCAGCAAGACCATGCAGGTGAATGATGAGATTGAATTATTTTTTATGGTAAAAGATACGGGAATCGGAATTACAAAGGAGCAGCAGGATTCCCTCTTTGAGAGTTTTAACCAGGCGGATGCTTCCATTACCAGGCGTTTCGGGGGAACGGGCCTTGGTCTTTCCATTACAAAGCAGCTAGTGGAAATGATGAATGGAACGGTACATGTGAAAAGCGAAAAGGGAAAGGGAAGCGCATTTTCCTTTAACGTCAGGCTGCATACAAGCCAGAACGTAAATGAGAGCCAGGATTTAAAGGATGCCTTCAACAAGTGGAATACCCTTACCGGAGATATGGAGGAGGATGCATCGGAAGACTTTATGGAATTTGGTTCCCCGGACAATGTGGCGGAGTTTGAAAAGAGGATGGAAAAACTCATTCTCTCCATTGAGCTTGGCTCCTGGGAAAAGGCGGAGACATTGGCGGAGAGTATCAAAGTTTTACTGCAAAACGGGGGAAAAGACTTTAAAAACCCCATACTCCGCATGGAGATGGCTGTCCGGAAAGAAAATTACGAGAAGAGCATGGCGGCCTGTGATAAGATAAAGGCTGCATTTGAGGAAAAACTGGGATAACAGCGTTTTCGCTGTTATGTACAGGAAAAAAGGAAAAGAGGTGTTTTTCGTGGACGGAGCAATGAAAAAGCAGGAACAGCCCAAAATACTGATTGTGGACGATATTACCATGAATGTGGAAATCCTACAGGAGATTTTAAAATCCCAGGGATATGAGACTTTGTGTGCCCTAAGTGTGCAGGAGGCCCTGGATTTGATGAAGGAGAATATGCCCCAGCTTATTCTCACAGATTTTTCCATGCCGGGGATGAACGGGCTGGAGTTTTGCAGGCTGTTAAAGAGCAATCCCCTCACAAGGGATATCCCCCTTATTTTTGCAACGGTGGCGGATTCCAGCGCCGATAAAAAGAAGGCATTTGAGGCGGGGGGAGTGGATTTTATCCGCAAGCCTTTTGAGCCCATCGAAGTGATTATGAGCGTGAAAAACCAGATGAACAGCTATTACGCTAAGCGGGAGATGGAAGACTACAACCGCATGATGCACAAAATGGTGACGGAGCAGAAAAAGCAGATGGAGAAGGAGCAGGAGAAGGTTCTTTTAGCCCTTCAGACTGTGGCGGAGAGAAGAAATGCCCATGAGGGAAGCCATTTAAAGAATGTGGGATATAACAGCAGGCTTTTGGCCCAGTGTCTTCAGCTTGTGCCCAAGTATGAGAAAATGGTAAACAATGCATTTATCGATACCATAGGGGTGTCTGCAAGGCTCCACGATATTGGAAATATCCTTATGCCCGATGAGACTTTTTTAGATGATTACCGTTCCAAGGAAGAACAGAAAAAAGCTTTCGTGAAGCATCACACGGAGGAGGGGGCAAAACTTTTAGAGGAGCTTGGGGCAAACGAGGGAAACCGCTTTCTTGATATGGCCGTTTTAATCTGCCGTTACCACCATGCAAAGTGGGATGGAAGCGGATACCCGGAAAACATGTCCGGTGAGGATATCCCTTTAGCTGCCAGGATTACGGCGGTGGCAAATGATTTTGACGCCCTGCTTCGGGCACGGTATAAAAGTGAGCCCCTTTCCCTGGAGGAAAGTGTGCGGATTATGAATGAGAGAAGCGGAAAGGCATATGATTCCCGTATTATCGAAGTGTTTAATAAAGTGGTAAAACAAATGCGCACGGACTGATAAAAAGGACAGGAAAGGAGAGCGTAACATGAAAATATTATTGGCGGAGGACGATTTTGCCAGCCGGAAGTTTATGGATAAATATCTTTCCCAGTACGGCGAATGTGATGCCACTGTGGACGGTGAGGAAGCGGTAAACGCCTACCTTATGGCTTTGGAGGATGAGGAGCCTTACGACTTAATCTGCCTGGATGTTATGATGCCTGTGATGAACGGTTATCAGGCCTTAGAGGCCATCCGAAAGGATGAGGCGGAGAGGGGAGTGGAAAAGGAAGACCGGGTGAAAATTATTATGGCTACCGCCTTAAGCGGTGAGCGTGTGGTGGACAAGGCGAAGAAATTGGAGTGTGAAGCCTATGCGGGGAAGCCTATCGACGTGGAAGAATTTGACAATATTTTAAGAAATTTAGGATTGATATCCTGAGAATAATTGTAAAGAGGAGAAATTAAAATGGATGAGAATAAAAAAAGAGAGTTAGTAGATGCTGGTGTCAATGTGGATTCGGCTTTGGACCGTTTTATGGGAAATGAAAAACTGCTGATGCGGTTTCTTTTAAAGTTTTCTAATGACACCAATTACGAGAGACTGAAAACTGCCATGGAAAAAGAGGATTACAAGGAAGCTTTTGAGGGGGCCCACGCCTTAAAAGGGTTAAGCGGAAACCTTTCACTGGATGCCCTTTATGAGGCGGCGGGAAAAGTGACAGAGGGGCTCCGCCACGAGAATTATGAGGAGGCAAAGGAGTGGATGCCGAAAGTGACGGAAGAGTACGAGAGAACAGCAAAAGTTTTAAATACCCTGGAGGGTTAGGCAGATGGAATTTCGTCCATGTATTGACATTCACAATGGAAAAGTAAAACAGATTGTGGGAAGCAGTTTAAGGGATAAGGGGGATTTGGCCAAAGAAAATTTTGTCTCGGAGATGGACGGGGAATATTACGCCCGTTTTTATAAGAAAGACGGCATAAAAGGCGGTCATATTATTCTACTAAACCCAAAGGACAGCCAGTTTTATGCAAAGACCAAGGAGCAGGCTCTCTTAGCCCTTCACGCCTACCCTGGGGGATTTCAGGTGGGGGGCGGCATTACAGCGGAAAATGCCTCTGATTTTTTAAGGGAAGGGGCAAGCCATGTGGTGGTGACTTCCTACGTGTTTTCCGGGGGGAAGGTAAATTATAAGAACTTAAAGACACTGGTATCCGAAGTGGGAAAAGAGCATCTCGTCCTGGATTTAAGCTGCCGCAGACGGGGGGAGGATTACTATATCGTCACGGACCGGTGGCAGAAGTTTACCCAGGAGAAAGTGACCCGGAAACTCTTGGAGGAGCTTAGGGGCTATGCAGATGAGTTTTTAGTTCATGCCGTGGATGTGGAAGGAAAAGTAAGCGGCATTGAAAAAAAGCTGGCAAAGCTTTTGGGAAACTGGGGGAAAATTCCTGTCACTTATGCCGGGGGGATAGGCACTTTTAAGGATTTAGAGAGTTTGTATGAGGCAGGGCAGGGCAGACTCAACGTTACCGTGGGCTCTGCACTGGATTTGTTTGGGGGAACCATGAAATACAGGGAAGTCCTTGAGTTTATCAGGGAAAGAAAATGAGAGGAGACAAAGATGGGTAAATATACAAAACAGGATATTATCCGCATGGTGGAAGAGGAGGATGTGGAATTTATCCGCCTGCAGTTTACGGATACATTTGGCACCCTGAAAAATATAGCAATCACATCCAGCCAGCTTTTAAAGGCACTGGATAACCAGTGTATGTTCGACGCTTCCTATATTGAAGGTTTTGTGCGCATGGAGGAGTCCGAAATGTATCTCTGTCCCGATTTGGATACCTTTGTAACTTTTCCCTGGCGCCCTCAGCAGGGAAAGGTGGCAAGGGTCATCTGCGACATTTACCGTCCCGACGGGACGCCCTTTGAGGGGGACGGCCGTCAGGTGTTAAAACGGGTAATGGAGGAGGCTGCCAGGGCGGGATACCGCTTTGACGCAGGCCCGGAGTGTGAATTTTTCCTCTTCCACACAGACGAGGAGGGAAGGCCTACAACCATCACCCATGAGAAGGCTGGGTATTTTGATATCGGCCCTATGGATTTAGGGGAAAATGCCAGGCGGGATATGGTTTTGACCTTAGAGGATATGGGATATGAGATTGAGTCCTCCCACCACGAGGCGGCCCCCGCCCAGCATGAAATTGATTTTAAATATGACCAGGCATTAAAGACGGCGGACAATATTATGACCTTTAAGCTGGCGGTAAAAACCATTGCCAAGCGCCACGGGATGTTTGCAAGCTTTATGCCTAAACCCAAACAGGGGATGAACGGTTCCGGTATGCATGTGAACATGTCCCTCTCCAAAGACGGGAAAAATATCTTTCACGACCCGGCGGGGGAGCTTGGGCTAAGTCCTGAGGCATACTATTTTATCGGGGGGATTATGAAGCACATAAAAGGGATGGCCCTTATTACCAATCCTCTGGTAAACTCTTATAAACGCCTGGTGCCGGGGTTTGAGGCGCCTATCCACATTGCCTGGTCGGCATTTAGCCGCACTTCCCTGATCCGGGTTCCCCACTCCAGAGGGGAGTCCACAAGGATAGAGCTGCGCTGTCCCGACCCTTCCGCAAATCCCTACCTGGTGTTAGCCATATGTCTTGCCGCAGGGCTTGACGGCATCCAAAATAAAATTGTGCCGCCCCCCCAGGTGACGGGAGATGTGTTTGACATGCAGTGCCGGGAAATGGGGGAAAAGAAGGCAAATCTTCTCCCTGCAGACTTAGGGGAAGCTATCGCATGTTTTAAGGAGGAATCTTTTATCCGGGAAGTGCTGGGGAAACATATCAGTGAAAAATTTATTGAGGAAAAAGAGGCGGAGTGGGCAAGTTACTGCGCCCAGGTTTCCCAGTGGGAAATAGCCAGTTATCTGTATAAAATCTGATTTGGGTAAGAGAATATGAATGTTATAATTGTTTTTCCCAGGCCGGAAAACGGAAAAAATATTAAGCGTATTCTTATGCAAAGCGGTTTTGAGGTAAAAGCCGTGTGCACCACCGGGGCAAAGGCCCTGCAGTGTATGCAGGAGCTTTCCGGGGGCATTGTGGTGTGCGGATATCATTTTGCGGATATGATGTACCAGGAACTTCACGACTATCTGCCCCCTGGTTTTGAAATGCTCCTTGTGGCTTCCACGGATATCTGTGATGCCAGGGAGAGGGAGGATATTGTGTGTTTAAAAACCCCCCTTCGGATTCATGAACTTTTGCAGACACTGGAAATGATGGCGGGGGAATTGTCCCGGAGAAATAAAAGGAATAAGAAAAGGCCAAGGGAGAGGTCTAAGGAGGAGGAGGAGCTTCTTTCCAGTGCAAAGGCGCTTTTAATGGAGCGGAACCAGATGACAGAGGAACAGGCCCACCGTTACATACAAAAACGCAGTATGGACAATGGAACCGGGCTTTTGGAGACGGCCCAGATGATTTTAAGCCTGATGAATGGCTGATATCAGGTTTTGAGAGGAGAGTATTATGAAATTTACGAAAATGCAGGGAATCGGAAATGATTATGTGTATGTGGACTGTTTTAAGGAGCAGGTGAAAAATCCTGCGGAGACGGCGGTAAAGTTAAGTGACCGCCATTTCGGCGTGGGCTCCGACGGGCTGATTCTCATAAAACCCTCAAAAGCGGCAGATTTTGAGATGGAAATGTATAATGCGGACGGTTCCAGAGGTGAGATGTGCGGAAACGGCATCCGTTGTGTGGCAAAATATGTGTATGACAAAGGCCTTACGGACAAGACAGAGATAACCGTGGAGGCGGGGGGGAGCGTGAAGTATCTGGAGCTTACCCTAAAAGAGGGCAAAGTTTCCCTGGTAAAAGTGAATATGGGAAAACCGGAGCTTCTCCCGGAAAAGATACCTGTTTTGGCGGAGGGCAGGGAATGTGTGGATATGCCTTTAGAGGTAAAGGGAAACACGTACCAGGTGACCTGCGTATCTATGGGGAATCCCCACTGTGTCACTTTTTTGGAGGAGGATGTGAGGAACCTGGACCTGCCTGTCATCGGGCCGGATTTTGAAAATCATCCTTGTTTTCCCAAACGGGTAAACACGGAATTTATCAATGTGTTAGACAAAAAGCACCTTCGGATGCGGGTGTGGGAGCGGGGCTCCGGGGAGACTTTGGCCTGCGGAACGGGGGCCTGCGCCGCAGGTGTGGCGGCTATGTTAAACGGATATACGGAGGATGAAGTTACCGTCCATCTTCTGGGGGGAGATTTAAAGATTCAGTGGGACAGAGAGGAAAATAACGTGTATATGACAGGCCCTGCAGCCATTGTGTTTGAAGGGGAAATTGACGTATAAAAAATGACAAAAGCCACAGGATAAGGAGAAAAAAATATGTTTCAGATAAACGAAGATTACCAGAAGTTACCGGGAAGTTATTTATTCAGTACTATTGCAAAAAAGGTTGCCGCTTTTACCCAGGCAAATCCGGATAAAAATATAATCCGCCTGGGAATCGGGGATGTGACCCTTCCCTTAGCCCCTGCCATTATAAAAGCCCTCCACGCCGCAGTGGATGAGATGGGGGCGGCGGAGACATTTCGGGGATATGCCCCGGATTTAGGCTACGATTTTTTGCGGAAAGCCATTGTGGAAAATGATTATAAGGCAAGGAACTGCCATATAGAAGAAGATGAAGTCTTTGTATCCGACGGGGCAAAAAGTGACTCCGGAAATATTCAGGAAATATTTGGGCCGGAGTGCAGAATTGCCGTGTGCGATCCGGTGTACCCGGTGTATGTGGATTCCAACGTAATGGCGGGAAGAACCGGGGTGTATAACAGGGACACGGAGATGTGGAGCAATGTGATTTATATGCCCTGCACCGCAGAAAACAATTTTGTGCCGGAATTTCCAAAGGAAACCCCGGATATTATTTATCTCTGCCTGCCCAATAACCCCACAGGAACCACTATCACAAAGTCTGAGCTTTCGGAATGGGTGGAATATGCAAAGAAAACGGGGGCAGTAATTATCTATGACGCCGCTTACGAGGCTTACATTTCGGAGGACAACGTGGCCCATTCCATTTATGAGTGTGAGGGGGCAAGGGAGTGCGCCATTGAGATCAGGAGTTTTTCTAAGAACGCAGGATTTACCGGGATGCGCTTAGGCTTTACCGTTGTGCCCAAAGACCTGAAATGCAACGGAGTATCCCTTCGTGACATGTGGGCCAGACGCCACGGGACAAAATTTAACGGCGCACCCTACATTGTGCAGAGGGCCGGGGAGGCGGTGTATTCCCCGGAGGGGAAGGCACAGTTAAAGGAGCAGGTGGCCTATTATATGAATAATGCTGCTGCTATCAAGGAAGGGTTAAGCGATGCGGGATACACCGTATTTGGCGGGGTAAACGCCCCCTATATCTGGTTAAAAACCCCGGATAAAATGACGTCCTGGGAGTTTTTTGACTACCTTTTGGAAAACGCCAATGTGGTGGGCACCCCGGGTTCCGGCTTTGGGCCCAGCGGGGAAGGATATTTTAGGCTTACGGCCTTTGGAAGTTATGAAAATACGGCGGCGGCCCTTGAGAGGATAAAGAAGCTGTAGGAATGCAGTAAAATAATGACACAGAAAGGCCTGAGGGCTTGACGATATGGGGAATTGTTCTCTTTGATAACTTAGAGGATGCTTAGAGATTCATTTGGTAGGATAAGCTTATTGAAAATTATAATCTTTGCATCGAAAGGAGAGCAAAATGGAAAACAGAGTTATAAAAGTCCTTATGCTGACAGGAATTTTGTGTGTTACAGGCATTACGCTTTGTGCCTGCCAAGGGATAAGACAGGTTTCGGATGAGAGTCAGAATCAGGAGGAAGCAGGTAAAGTAAATTCTGAAGACAATGCAGTAGATAATATTTTAAATGAGGAACCGGACACAGAAAATCCAGACAAAGGGAATCCTGGAACTCAGGCTGAGGCAAATGACGGCGAGATAAATACAGCCCCTCCCGATTTGGAAGGAACCATTAAGGACATTCAGGGCAAAGAGCTTACTGTAGTTGAGGCAATTACACAAAAAGACGAAGACAGCGGATATGTTATGGAGACACCGGCAGGCGATGATGATTCCGAATTTAACAAGGTTAGGGTTACATACGATGATAATACAGTGTTTGTGATAAAAAATATTTATGACGGCGGTGCCAGATTCGAGACTGAAAATGGAACGGTATCCGATTTGGCTACGGGACAACTGGTAGAAATATGGGGGACTTCTGCAGCAGATGAACTGCAGGCAGCAGAAATCTGCATTGTCAATGTGGTGTTGGATTGAAAAGGGTAAATAAGAGAAATTATACAGGGGATGGTGTATATCATCTCCTGTATTTAGTTTGATTGTTTTAATAATAATTTGAATAATGTTTCTCGTTATACATTGGATCACTTTCAGCGTATCCTCCTTCAAGGTTAACGGTACTATGTTCTGAATATAAGCGATTTGTTTTGGTCAATCCGTGCATTTGCGTTATTGCATCCTTTTTACATTTCCATGCACTTTTTATACTGCAATATTGACTGTTTTCACGTTCTTCATACAATAATAAGATTAGCATGAGAGGGTGTAGCAGAGGTTTTGGAAAATGGGTTATAAAATTAAAAATTAAGCCGATACTGTGTAATCACATCACAGTACCGGCCCAGTTTTTCAGTCTGGCAAAGTCCCTTTATTTCTTAAATCCCGCCCGTTTTCTTAAGGTGGGGTCTAAAATACGTTTCCGGATACGCAGGTTTTCCGGCGTTACTTCCAAAAGCTCATCCACGTCAATAAAATCAATGGCCTGCTCCAAGCTTAAAATCCTGGGGGGCACCAGGGTCAGCGCTTCGTCTGCGGAGGAGGAGCGGGTGTTGGTAAGGTGTTTTTTCTTGCACACATTAATTTCAATATCCTCTGCCCGGGAGGAAGAACCGATAACCATGCCGGAGTATACTTTTTCCCCTGCTCCGATAAATAAGGTTCCCCGATCCTGTGCGGAAAAGAGGCCGTAGGTAACAGATTCCCCGGTTTCAAAGGCGATGAGAGAGCCTTCTTTCCGGTATTCAATATCCCCGCAGTAGGGCTCGTAGCCGTCAAAGATGGTGTTGATAATGCCGTTTCCCTTGGTGTCTGTCATAAATTCCCCACGGTAGCCGATTAGGCCCCTGGAAGGAATTCTAAATTCCAGACGGGTGTAACCGCCGCTGATGCTCTTCATATTCAAAAGAGAGCCTTTTCTGGCGCTTAATTTGGAAATTACCGCTCCGGTAAAGTCGTCGGGGACATCAATGTAGGCAAGTTCCATGGGCTCCGTCTTTTTCCCGTTTTCATCTTCCTTATACAAAACTTCCGCCTTGCTCACGGCAAATTCATAGCCTTCCCGGCGCATGTTTTCAATGAGCACTGAGAGATGGAGTTCTCCACGGCCGGAGACTTTGTAGCTGTCGGGGCTGTCCGTCTCCTCCACCCGAAGGCTGACATCCGTATTTAATTCCCGGAACAGACGGTCACGGATATGTCTTGAGGTAACAAATTTGCCTTCCTGTCCCGCAAAGGGGCTGTCATTTACAATAAAATTCATAGACAATGTGGGTTCCGAAATCTTTTGGAAAGGAATCGCCTCCGGGGCCTCCGGGGAACAGATGGTGTCTCCGATGTGGAGGTCTGCAATACCAGAGATGGCTACAATAGAGCCGATTTTGGCCTCCGATACCTCAACTTTGTTTAATCCGTCATACTCATAGAGTTTGCTGATGCGGACTTTCTGCTGTTTTTCTTTTTCGTGGTGGTTGACAAGAACAGCATCCTGATTGACTTTAAGGATTCCGTTATCCACTTTTCCCACGCCGATGCGTCCCACATACTCATTGTAGTCGATTGTGCTGATTAAAACCTGTGTGCCCATTTCAGGGTCCCCTTCCGGGGCAGGGATGTAGTCTACTATGGTGTCAAATAAATCTGTCATATCTGTCTTTGGCTCGTTGATGTCTTTCATGGCATAGCCGTCTCTGGCAGAGGCAAAGATAAAAGGACAGTCTAACTGTTCGTCGGATGCATCTAAGTCCATAAACAGTTCCAGTACTTCATCGATGACTTCCTCGGGCCTTGCCTCGGGGCGGTCGATTTTGTTGACGCAGACAATTACCGGAAGGTCTAAGGACAATGCCTTCATCAGGACAAATTTTGTCTGGGGCATAACCCCTTCAAAAGCATCTACAACTAAGATAACACCGTTTACCATTTTTAAGACACGTTCCACCTCGCCGCCGAAGTCCGCATGTCCCGGGGTGTCAATAATGTTTATTTTTGTATCTTTATAGAATACGGCAGTGTTTTTGGAAAGGATGGTGATTCCTCTTTCCCTTTCAATATCGTTGGAATCCATCACACGTTCCTGTACTTCCTGATTTTCCCGGAATACGCCGCTTTGCTTTAAAAGCTCGTCCACCAGCGTGGTTTTCCCGTGGTCTACGTGGGCGATGATGGCAATATTTCGGATATCCTCTCGTTTCATTTTCATAAAAATCCCTCTTTCTAAATGTTGGAACTGTAAAAAAATACATGACCGACTTCTTATTATAACACATTTTGCCATATTAGCAAGGAAAAATGCGCTCAAATTTTTCCTGGATATTATCGACAAAATCTGCGACTTTTTGTATTCCTTTCATGGTAAAAATTAGAAGTATCCTATGCCAAAAAAGATGTTCTAAAGGAAAAATTGTGGCATAATATTAACAAACAGATCGATATGCCGTCGATGTACAAAACACCGGTGGAAAACGCCGGCAGGAGGAAGGGAGAAAAATTCATGGCAGATAAAATTTTTGAAAACAATCAGGTATCAATTGTGGGGACTATCGTATCGGATTTCCAATACAGCCACGAGGTTTACGGAGAGGGATTTTATATGGTGGATGTGTCCGTAAACCGTCTCAGCAATTTTGTGGACATTATCCCGGTGATGGTGTCGGAACGCATTGTGGATGTGACAAAAAATTATGAGGGAAATCTTATCTATGTCCTGGGGCAGTTCCGTTCATACAACCGCCACGAGGAAAAGAAAAACCGCCTGGTTTTATCTGTATTTGCAAGGGAACTGGAATTTATAGAGGAAGAGAGCGACGAGTTAAAGAGCAATCAGATTTATCTGGACGGGTACATATGCAAGGAGCCGATTTACAGGAAAACGCCTCTGGGAAGGGAGATTGCAGATTTGCTGATTGCGGTAAACCGTTCTTACGGGAAGTCGGATTATATTCCATGTATCTGCTGGGGGAGAAACGCCAGGTTTGCCTCGGGTTTTGAAGTGGGAAGCCACGTGGAAATCTGGGGAAGAATCCAGAGCAGGGAGTATGTGAAAAAAATAAATGAAAATGAGACGGAGAAGCGGATTGCATATGAGGTTTCCGTAAGTAAAATAGAAAGATTTGAGTAAAATTTGCTTTTTTCCCGGGATTGTGTTATTTTAAAAGAAATTTTTTATCTTCAGAAAATATTTCAAAAGATAGAACTGTCAAAGACAGGGGAGGTTTATATGGCTACAGGAAGAGTGGAAATATATTACGGCGAGGGGAGAGGAAAATCTTCATCTGCCCTGGGGACGGCAATCCAGGCTGTTTCAGAGGGGAAAGATGTGTTTATCATTCAGTTTTTGAAGGGGAAATCCAATCAGAAAATGGAGTTTTTAAAACGGCTGGAACCGGAGATTAAATTTTTCCGCTTTGAAAAATCCCAGGAATATTTTAATGAACTTTCCGGGGAGCAGCAGGAGGAGGAGGCCGTAAATATTAAAAACGGCATGAATTTTGCCAGAAAAGTGCTCTCTACCGGGGAATGTGATCTTTTGGTGCTGGACGAAGTGCTTGGGCTTATCGATAACCGCCTTATTGAGCTGGAGGAATTGAAAAATATGATTCTTGCCCGACCGGAAGGGATGGAAGTGGTTCTCACTGGGCGGGTGTTTCAGGAGGAATTAAGACCTTTGGCAGACCAAGTGTATCATATTGTAACAGAGCCGTAAGGCCGGCCGCTGCCTTTTCGGGCAAAGCGAGTGAAAGCGTTTAAATACCTGGTTGACAAGGGATAGGCGGAGTGTTATATTGTAAGTAATCGAATAATTGAATAGTCGGATAGAGGTTGCGTGATTCATGAGTAGCTTACCGGATGTGGCAGGCACAGAGGAAGATAAGCGAAGGGGGAGAGCGCCGAAAGAAAATGTTTCCTGCAAAGGTTTTCTTGGGGATGTATTGAAGAAGTACATAACTGTCATCTTTTCAGATGGTGCGCTATCAGAGGAAACAGAAAGTTTACACCGGCTCTGATAGGAGCCGGTATTTTTGTGCAGGGGCGCACATGGAAATTCGCCGTTATATGGCATACGCCCCGCACGGTGAGCAGGGAGAAAAATCTTCCCTGCTGGATTCTATGCACAGGAGGAGTGTACTATGCCAATTTTTAAAGGCTCAGGTGTAGCCATTGTAACACCTATGAAAGAAAATCTGGAGGTAAATTACGAAAAATTGGAGGAACTCATTGATTTTCAGGTAAAAAATGGTACAGACTGTATTATTATTGCAGGGACTACCGGGGAGAGTTCCACCCTAACCATGGAGGAACACAGCAAAGTTATTGAGGAAGCCATCCATTTTGCCCGGGGCAGGGTTCCGGTGGTGGCAGGCACAGGCTCCAACTGTACTGCCACAGCCGTGCAGCTTTCTAAAGAGGCGGAAGAGGCCGGGGCGGACGGGCTTTTAATTGTCACTCCCTACTACAATAAGGCTACCCAGGCGGGACTTGTGAAACATTACAGTATGATTGCGGATGCGGTGAAAGCGCCTATCATCATGTACAATGTGCCGGGGCGTACCGGGTGCAACCTTATGCCTGAGACGGTTGCCGCACTGGTAAAGGCAAAATCCAATATCGTGGGCTTAAAGGAGGCCACGGGAAATGTGGCACAGGCGGCAAAAACCATGTATCTCTTAGACGGAAAGCTGGATATGTACTCCGGGGAGGACGGGATCGTAACACCGCTCATGGCTCTGGGGGCCCTGGGGGTTATCTCAGTGTGGGCAAACGTGGCACCGAAAAAAGTACACGATATGTGTATGAAATTTTTAGATGGAGATGTTAACGGGGCTATGCAGCTTCAATTGGAGGCACAGCCTTTGGTGGAGGCCCTGTTTTCCGAGGTAAATCCCATCCCAGTAAAAGAGGCCTTAAATCTTATGGGAATGAATGCAGGTCCCTTAAGAGCGCCCTTATGTGAAATGGGGGAGGATAAAAAGGAGAAAATGGCGCAGGTTATGAAGGAATACGGTTTACTCTAGGAGGAAGGTAAATGACAAAAATTATTATGCACGGCTGCAACGGGAAAATGGGTCAGGTGATTTCACAAATCTGCAGGGAAGATGAGACAGTGGAAATTGTGGCCGGGGTGGATGTTTTTGACCAGGGAAAAAACGAGTATCCTGTATTTTCGTCCCTGAAAGAATGTAATATTGACGCGGATGCTTTAATTGACTTTTCCACCGCAGGGGCAGTGGATGAGGTGATTTCCTACTGTATGGAAAAAGCCCTTCCCGTAGTGCTTTGCACCACAGGGCTTAGCGAGAGCCAGCTTTTGAAAGTGGAGGAGTGCAGCAAAAAAGCCGCTGTTTTGCGCTCCGCCAATATGTCCCTGGGCATCAATACCCTCTTTGGGCTTTTGGAGCAGGCAGTCCGGGCTTTGGCCCCCGCAGGGTTTGATGTGGAGATTGTGGAAAAACATCATAACCAGAAACTGGACGCTCCCAGCGGCACGGCCCTTGCTTTAGCGGATGCTATGAACCGTGTGATGGACAACAGCTACGATTACAAATTCGACAGAAGCAGGGAGCGGGCCAAGAGGGATGCTAAGGAGATGGGCATCTCCGCTGTGAGAGGCGGCAGTATTGTGGGGGAACATGAAATTATTTTCGCCGGGAGGGATGAAGTGATTGAGATAAAGCACACGGCATATTCCAGGGCGATTTTTGGAAAAGGTGCCGTGGAGGCGGCCAAATTCTTAAAAGGAAAGGCTCCCGGCGCTTACGATATGCGGGAGGTTGTAGTGCATGAATGATGGAGATTTGCGGTATTTAAAAAGTTTGTCCAAAAGATATCCCACCATTGCATCGGCGGCTACGGAGATTATTAACCTCCAGGCGATTTTGAGCCTTCCCAAGGGTACGGAGCATTTTATTACGGATATTCACGGGGAATATGACCAATATCTTCACGTGATAAAAAACGGATCTGGGGCAATCCGCAGAAAGATAGAGGATGAATTTGGAAATACATTTTCTATGTCGGACAAAAAGGCTATGGCGGCTTTGATTTACTACCCGGAGCTGAAATTGGAGCAGGTGGCAAAGTCTGAGGAAAATATGGAGGACTGGTATCGGGTCACCATCTACCGTCTGATTCATATCTGCCGCAATGCCGCATCCAAATACACCAGGTCCAAAGTGCGGAAAGCCCTGCCGAAAGATTTTGCTTATGTCATTGAGGAGCTTATCACGGGAAGGCCGGATATGTCGGACCAGGAGGCATATTTTAATGAAATTGTCAATTCTGTTATTGAGACGGGACGGGCCCAGGAGCTGATTATCGCCTTTGCCAATTTGATTCGCCGGCTGGTGGTGGACCACCTTCATGTGGTGGGAGATATTTTTGACAGGGGGCCCTATCCCCATATGGTAATGGATTCTCTTATGGAGCACCACTCTGTGGATATCCAGTGGGGAAATCATGATGTACTCTGGATGGGGGCGGCGGCAGGCAGTGTGTGCTGCATTGCAAATGTCATCCGAATCGCTGCAAAATACGGCAATCTTGACATCTTGGAGGACGGTTACGGAATTAATCTTGTGCCCCTGGCAAGACTAGCCCTAAGCCGTTATGAGAAAGATGAGTGCAAGTGTTTTAAGGTGGATTACAGAGAGGGCGACTATGATGTGAGGGATGCCCTGTTAGATGAAAAAATGCACAAGGCAATCGCTGTGATTCAGTTTAAGCTGGAAGGGCAGATGATACAAAGGCATCCGGAATTTGACATGGTGGATCGGATGTTTTTGGATAAGATGGATTTAAAGAAGGGTACTGTGCAGGTTTACGGAAAGGAATATCCCCTGAAGGATACTGTTTTTCCCACCCTGGACGAAAATGACCCCTATGCTCTTTCCACGGACGAAAAAGAGGCGGTGGAACGCCTTCGTGGGGCTTTTTTAAACTGCGAGAAACTGCAGCGCCATGTGAGGTTTCTTTTTACCAAGGGAAGCCTGTACAATGTGTATAACGGCAATCTTTTGTATCACGGGTGCGTGCCCTTAAACGAGGATGGCAGTTTCCAGAAAGTTAATATTTACGGGAAAGAGTATGCGGGACGGCAACTCTACGATGTTTTAGAAAAGTATGCCAGAAAGGGTTACTACTCTATTGACCCAAAAGAGAAGCAGAAAGGGCTAGACATTCTCTGGTTTATCTGGGAAAATAAAAATTCCCCTGTATTCGGGAAGGGGAAAATGACCACCTATGAACGGTACTTTGTGGCGGATAAGGAAACCCATAAAGAGCCGAAAAATCCATACTACCGTCTTTTGGAGAAGGAAGAGGTTGTGGACAATATATTAAAAGAGTTCGGCCTTTGGGGCAGCGATGCCCACATTATTAACGGCCATATTCCCGTGGAGGCAAAGCACGGGGAGTCCCCTGTGAAGTGTAACGGAAGGCTTTTGATTATCGACGGGGGATTTTCCAAAGCATACCAGGGAAAAACCGGGATTGCAGGATATACCTTGATTTTTAATTCCTACGGTCTTGTTCTGGCAGCCCACGAACCCTTTGAGTCTGTGGAAAAAGCGGTGCAGGAGGGCAGTGACATCCACTCGGAGATGCGCATTGTGCAGCAGGTGGATAAGAGGATGACTGTGGCGGATACGGATACCGGAAAGGAAATGAAGGAAGCGGTAAAGGATTTGGAGGAGCTTCTCACCGCATACCGTACTGGTTTGATTGTAGAAAACGCCCAGGATTTTGTGTATTAAAGGAGTAGCATATGTTTTATATCGGAAGTCATATTTCATCGTCAAAAGGTTATGAGGCCATGGGAAAGCAGGCGTTAAAACTGGGAGCCAACACTTTTGCCTTTTTTACCAGAAATCCCAGGGGCGGAAAGGCAAAAGAGATGATCCAGGAAGACGTGGACAAGTTTTTAAGACTGGCGGAGGAACATTCCTTTGGAAAGCTGGTGGCCCATGCTCCCTATACCATGAATATCTGTGCTGCGAAAGAAGATATTCGGAAGTTTGCCAAAGAAATGTTTATGGATGACCTGGTGAGAATGGAGTATACCCCGGGAAATTACTATAATTTCCATCCCGGCTCCCATGTGGGACAGGGGAGTGAGGCGGGGATTGCCATGATAGGCCAGGTGTTAAATGAGGTGCTGAGAGAGGATATGACCACCACGGTTCTCCTTGAGACAATGGCGGGAAAAGGATCGGAAGTGGGACGAAATTTTGAGGAACTTCGGGCAATTTTGGATTTGGTTTCCTTAAAAGAAAAAGTGGGCGTCTGCTTGGATACCTGCCATGTGTGGGACGGAGGCTATGATATCGTGGAAAATCTGGATGGTGTGTTGGAGGAATTTGACCAGGTGATTGGGCTTGAGAATTTAAAAGCCGTTCATTTAAATGACAGTATGAATCCTTTGGGAAGCCACAAAGACCGCCATGAGAAAGTGGGGGAGGGGCAGATTGGAAAAGAGGTCATGACGCGGATTATCAATCACCCAAGCCTGAATGGGCTTCCCTTTATCCTGGAAACCCCCAATGATGATGCGGGGTGGGCGGCAGAGATTGCCATGTTAAAAGAAATGCATAGAGACTGATGCAAAAGAAAACATCCAGCCAATGCTGTGGGGAAATGGCCTTCAGCGGGCTGGATGTTTTTTGACAGGGCAGAAATTAAGAAATGACGGTTTCTTACTCCTGAGCTGTTATTTCTTTGTAAAATTCCGTGTAATCTTTTCTCTTTTCCTTTGTGAAAGAAATGGCGGTTCTGGGATGCTGGTTTAATACCCCTGTGATTAAGTACTGTATGTCGTAACCCCAGACCACCCCATCTTCTTTCAGTTTCGTCATTTGCTTTTCCACAAACTGCAGTGCAGGGTAGATGTTGTATTTGGGATTTTTTAAGAATCCCAGAAGAAGTTCCATGGCGCAGTTGCCCGCACCCCTTCCCATGGAGGCGTAGGTGGCATCCAGCCAGTCCACACCGTCGCCCACGGCTTCGATTGTGTTGGCAAAGGCAAGCTGCTGGTTGTTGTGGGCATGGATTCCAATGGTCTTATTGTATTTTTCTGCATATTCCATGTACATAGTGGAAACTCTGGCAATCTGTTCCGGGTACAGTGAGCCGTAGCTGTCCACAATGTATAGTACATCGGCGGAACTTTTTCCCAGCATGTCAAGGGCAACCCGCAGGTCGCTTTCCTGGTTGTTGGAGATAGCCATAATATTGCAGCTCACTTCGTACCCTTTGCTCTTGGCATCCTCAATCACATCAATGGCAGCAGGGATGGTGTGGAGGTAAGTAGCCACACGGATTAAGTCGATGGGACTGTTTAGGCGGTCTACAATATCCGTCTTGTAATCGCACCGTCCCACGTCCGCCATAACCGCTATTTTAAGGTCTGTGTCGTTGTCTCCTACGATGGCTCTGATATCCTCGTCATTGCAGAATTTCCATTTTCCGAAGGCGTTTACATCAAACATATCCTTGGAGGCCTTGTAGCCGAATTCCATATAATCAACGCCTGCTTTCACATTGGTGCGGTATAAATCTTTTACAAATTCATCTGTAAAATTAAAGTTATTCACTAATCCTCCGTCTCTTAAAGTGGCGTCCACCACTTTTACTCCGGAACGGTATTCCATTAATTTTGATATTTCTTTCATAGGGTATACTCCTTTTTCTTTACAGCAGGGGGATGTTTTTCGATTTACATTCTGCTATTATTTCTTCTTTCCACAGGGAGGACTGGACTTCTCCGATATGGGCCTTTCTTAAGAAAAACATACAGATGCGGGACTGTCCGATCCCACCGCCGATGGTTAAGGGAAGTTTTTCCTCAATAACGGCTTTTTGGAAGGGAAGTTCTTTTCTCTCTTCACACCCTGCTTTTTTCAGCTGGGACAGGAGGGAATCTTTATCCACACGGATACCCATGGAGGATAATTCCAAGGCGATATCAAGTACAGGGTAATAAACCACAATGTCTGCATTTAAAGCCCAGTCGTCGTAGTCCGGGGCCCTGCCGTCGTGGGGCTCGCCGTGGGAGAGCACATCTCCAATCTGCATAATGCACACGGCTCCTTTTTCTCTTGAAATATGGTATTCCCGCTCTTTTGGCGTCTGGTCGGGGTACATCTTTTCCAGTTCCGAAGTGGTGATAAAGAAAATTTCCGGGGGAAGAATTTCTGTTATGTAGTCATACTGGATTGACATATATTTTTCCGTTTTTCTGAGACAGCTGTAAACAGTCCTCACGGTTTTTTTCAGAAACTCCAGGTTTCTGTCCTCTTTAGAAATAATTTTTTCCCAGTCCCACTGATCCACAAAAATAGAGTGTATATTGTCTGTAACCTCGTCCCTGCGGATGGCATTCATATCGGTGTAGAGACCTTCTCCCAGGGAAAAGCCGTATTTGTTCAGGGCGTAGCGTTTCCATTTGGCAAGGGAGTGGACAACCTCGGCCTTCTTTTCATCCTGCTCTTTGATTCCAAAGGAAACCGGGCGTTCCACGCCGTTTAAGTTGTCGTTTAAGCCCGAGAGAGGGTCTACGAATAAAGGCGCTGACACACGGGACAGGTTTAAATGCAGTGCCAGTAAATTTTGGAAAAAGTCTTTTACAGTTTTAATGGCAATCTGTGTGTCGTGGAGATTCAGCGCTGGCTGATAGTTTTTGGGAATGATTAAATTTTCCATAATATTTAACTCCTTATATTGTGGTTTGCCCCAATGTCTGTTGTGGAGCAGTATAAGCATTAGATTATTATTATAGCCTTTGTGGGAGGAATTTTCAAGAGTGGGAAAAGTATGACTGCCATTCGCAGGTATGGGATTGCCTGTTATAAGAAACGGCGTAAAGTGATGGCGGGGTAAAGTCCCAAATGCAGGTGTAAAGCCTTGGTATAAAACGGCTTTACACCTGATAATCTGTGATACGCTTTTTTAGACTTGCATATGTTTTTTCTGCACATTCTTCTTTTGCTATTAATTTATATCTTTGCACTTACTGCAAAAGCTGCAAAACCCCGTTTGGCATCTGGTTTGCCTGGGATAGCATGGACTGTCCGGCCTGCTGTAAAATGCTGTGCTTGGAGTGGTTTACCATTTCAGCGGCCATGTCTGCATCACGGATGCGGGATTCAGCGGCCGGGTCTTCGACACTTGTCAGAAATATAAAACACTACAAACCGCAGAAATGCGGGCTTTTTTATGTCAAATTTTATTTATTTTTATGTTGTATGGCGTTGTTTTATATGCTATAATAAGGTATGAAGCTTTGGTACGATAAAAAATCCAAGGATCCTAACTACTTTATCCAGATGGGGATCCGTAACGGAAAGAAAACAACAACTAAAAATGTAGCCCGAATCGGAAGGCATTCTGAACTTCTGAAGATCACCGATGACCCACTTGCTTATGCAAAAGAACAGGTCAAAAAATATAATGAGGAGTATCAAATACAAAACAGGATGTCTTTAGAAATCAAAGTTGATTTTGCCGAAAAGATAAAAGCTGCAAATGCGGCAAATTCAAAAAGCACCCTTTTTAACATCGGATATTTTTTCCTCCAGCAGTTTTATCACGACCTGGACATTGGTTCCTTCTTCCGGTCAGCAACCGCCGATATGAAAAATGAATTCGATCCAAACCTGGTTAACCGCTTCCTGACTTATTCCCGGATCCTCCATCCAGATTCCAAACTCGGAACATATCAGAATCTTGACAGGTATTACGAACAGCCCGAGTTTGACTATGTCCACATTCTGCGGACTATGGATATCCTGCAGGAACATTATGAAGATTATATTTCCCATCTTTACAACGCAAGCTGCAGGATTGTAAAAAGGGATACTTCTGTTTGTTTTTACGATTGTTCGAACTATTACTTTGAAATCGAATCTGATGACGACGATTATGCAGATGAAGTGACCGGTGAGACCATAAAGGGACTGCGCAAGTACGGCCCCAGCAAGGAGCACCGCCCAAATCCGATTGTTGAGATGGGGTTATTTATGGACAAGGACGGGATCCCTCTTTCCATGTGCATTACATCCGGTTCTGATAACGAACAGACAACTGCTGTCCCTCTGGAAAAACAACTCACAAAAATGTTTAAAGGGAAGAAATTCATTTATTGTGCAGATGCCGGTCTTGGTTCTTTAAATATCAGAAACTTTAATTCCATGGGCGGCAGGGCTTTTGTTGTCACACAATCCATAAAGAAACTTTCCGGCGCTCTGCGGCAGGCAGTGTTTAACGATACGGGCTACCGGTTACTTTCAACTGATGAACCAGCAACAATTCAGGATATGAAGGCTTTCGATAAACACAGCCCTGAAAATAAGGATTTATACAATGACCGGATTTATAAGATCATTCCGGCTGATAAAGCTTTTGACCTGGGATTATACGAGGAAAAGGTATGTAAAAACGGCACCGTCCGAAAAATAAAATCAAAAGCAATTGTTCCCCAAAAGGTTATCGTTTCCTTTTCAAGAAAAATGATGGAATACCAGCGGCACATCCGCAGCCGCCAGATAGAACGGGCAAAAAAGCTTTTGAAAAACCTGGACCCGGATACTTACAAAAAGGGGCCGCATGACGTGACACGTTTCATCAAACGCACTTCTTCGGCAAAATCAGGAGAATCTGTTACTGATAACTATGAACTTGACCTGGATGTGATCAAAGGGGAAGAAAAATATGACGGCTTTTATGCTGTCGCTACAAACCTTGGTGATCCGGCAAAGGATATTTTAGGAATCAGCGCAAACCGTTACAAAATCGAAGACTGTTTCAGGGTAATGAAAACAAATTTCTCTGCACGCCCAGTTTTCCATCAAAAACGTGAGCGTATTATTGCACATTTTATGATCTGTTATACAGCGCTCCTTATCTATCGGTTATTGGAGAAGAAACTTGACATGTATGGCACACATTTCACGGTGAATAACATTATCGAAACCCTGGACAGCATGGATGTTGCCAATGTTGAAGATATGTGTTATATGTCAACTTATACCAGTTCCAGGGTCTGTACTGCTTTGAATGCGGTTACAGGACTTGGATTAGATAAAAAATACTACCAGCCAAAAGAACTGAATAAAAAAATCAAAAAAATTTTGAAATAGCATTTCCATACAACATTCTTTCAATTATAAAAAGTGGCATATCCCCAATAAATTCAAGGGATTCTGCCACTTTGTTTTTCTGTAACTGTCGAAGATGGGATTATAAATAATTATGAAAAAAATTGCAATCATTTCATTTTTGCAAATTCAGTGAAAAATGCATCATTTCTTTCCCCTCCCGAAGCACCTCACCCTCCGGGAAAAACTGAAATTTATCCAGTAGGGCCAGGGATGCCAGATTCCCTTTTTGGACAAAACAGTGCAGCTTGTTAAATCCCACATCCGCCTCTTTTGCATATGCGATAATGGCCTGGCACACCTCTGTCCCATATCCTCTTCTCTGACGCCCCGCATCAATGATATATCCCATTTCCAACAGATATTCCCCATTTACCTCATTGAGGTTTAACCCTGCCCTTCCTATGAGTTCATGGGTATCTCTGTCCATCACCAGCCACATGCCGTACCCGAAAAAAGGATACACTCTCTCAATATATGCCCCGGTATATTCCCTTTCCTCCTTAAAGCCGGATAAAGGCTCCACAAAATCCGTAATCCCCTCACCTTCATACAGGCGGTACAGTGCAGGCAAATCCTCTAAGGCCATCTCCCTGAGATAACATCTTTCCGTATCAATCACCCGCCAGGGAATTTTGTGTTTTCTCTGGTACACCCGCTCCAAAAAATAAAAATCCACTTCCTGAAAACTCTCAATTAAAAAATCTGTGCCAAACAAATTTTGGCCGGGAATTTCAGGATTTTCATATGCCAGAACTGCCAAGGGCAGATGCTTTGCCCCCCTTAAAGTTTCATCTCTGGCGGCGATTAGCAGGGATTCCTCTAATATTTCCCCCAATTCTTCCCATGGATTCCCGTTTTTATCCTTCCATAAATCAGAGAGATTTATCAGGGAAATATCTCTTCTCATAAGATCCCGAAACAGCCTGCCGGTAAAAAGCGGAATCCTGCCATTCTCTAAAAGTTCCTCTCTCCTGTATAAAATATTCTTTAAATTTCCTGCCATATTTTTTACATCCTTTAAAAAACTTATGTATTCTTGTGGTTATTTTCCCTTTCATATGATATATTATATTCATTGCCTGTCCTTGGCAAGGAAAAATAAAATAAATTAAAAATCACTGTAAGGAGGATGCTTATGGCACAAAATCCAGTTGTAACATTTGAAATGGAAAACGGAGACATAATAAAAGCGGAACTTTATCCGGAAACTGCCCCAAACACGGTAAATAATTTTATCAGCCTGGTACAGAAAAATTTTTATGACGGACTGATTTTTCACCGGGTGATTAAAGGCTTTATGATTCAGGGCGGCGACCCGGAGGGCACCGGCATGGGCGACCCGGGATACGGCATCAAAGGGGAATTTGCAGAAAACGGTTTTGAAAACAATCTGAAACACTCTGCAGGAGTATTATCCATGGCCCGCTCTATGATGCCGGATTCCGCAGGAAGCCAGTTTTTTATTATGCACAAGGATGCTCCCCACTTAGACGGGGCTTATGCCGCTTTTGGAAAAGTGACTGAAGGCATGGAAGCTGTGGATAAAATTGCAGAGACGGCAACCGATTATTCTGACAGGCCCTTAGA
>Ga0137307_100641_pt1 | contig 42625 bp, 35 predicted proteins | sample NAcewD2O_March_2_FD_97180 | JGI IMG/M metagenome (GOLD analysis project Ga0137307, IMG submission 97180) | Mouse cecal microbial communities from Vienna, Austria - N-Acetylglucosamine amended D2O_March | ecosystem: Host-associated > Mammals > Digestive system > Large intestine > Cecum | place... | reverse complement strand
GTAACGCATCCAGCCCATTGAAAAGTCGCCTGACGGCGAGGGGCTGGATATTATTGCAAATGTAACTTTATTGGCCGGACGCCGTGTAGCAAGTGCACGACGCCGTGTGAACAGTAACGCATATTCTGCGTGTACCATTATTCATTATTGTAACGGCTGGATACGTTTTATGTAAAGCGAAAAAACAGAAGGTTGAAGCCGGAGGTCTCTTCCCGTTACAGTTCACGGCCCAACCGGCCGCGAACTGTAACGCATCCAGCCCATTAAAAAGTCGCCTGACGGCGAGGGGCTGGATGCATGCAACCGCTATTTTACCGGCCGGATGCCTTGCAGCAAGGTGCAAGGCACCGTGAACAGTAACCTCTTCCCGCATAATTAGGAAATGCATGATCGGATATATATGGTAACGATTTTTTTCGAAAAGTGGTATAGAATATAGGTGACTGGTTCCGGTGATCTCCATGGAAACATGTGATTCTGCGGTTGTATAAATTAAAAAAGAGAAGAATAAAAACACTGATATTTCTTACGTTTGCAGGCTGTATCAGTGTTTTCTGATCATGAGGTTTCCTGTAATACCGGGATGTTATTTAATTTGTCGGGGGATTTCCTGTATTTATCCATATTTTTCTTTTCTGACTTTCATATATAATTTACTCAAACTTTGCATTTATGGATTAAAAAATAATATATAATGAGAAAAATACGGATGACACGATACGGGTAAGCGGTCATGCAGTAAACGGACAGACTGAGCCGGACGACTTTGATCCAGAGGGGAATACGGTATACCTGGCGGGATTGCCCGTGAATCCATGTCTGTACGGGATAGACTGACTTCCGGTCATACCATTTATAAAGGAGTGGGGCAGGGATGCGATTTATACTGGAAAAATTTACAAGACAGATCGATAATTTTACGATCCGGAAAAAAATGCTCTTTATCTACATATTCTGTATGCTTCTGCCGATTATGCTGACAGACGGGGTGATCATATATACGGTTCTGCATACAGAAGCACAGTTGCACAGATCTGAAATGGAAGATGTTGCGGATGCAGTCAACTACCAGATTTTTTACGATGTGGACACTGTCTCAAAAGTGGCAAAAAGCATTTACGCGAATCAGTATATCAATGAATTTCTTGAGACAGAGTATGAAGATCCATTTGATTATGTTATTCACTATCAGCGGTTTTTCAAAGATACACTCTTCCAGAGTGCAGATATGACAGGAAGCTCGGTGATAACTCTGTACACGGATAACAGTACCATTGTAAGCGGCGGCACAGTCAGGAGTCTGGATCTGCTCAAAGGAAGTGACTGGTATCAGGAACTGGATGAAAAAGGTACGGGACAGATGCTCTACTTTGCATATGAGCCGGATATATCCGGGGCAGTTATGGATCAGGAAAGGCATATCTACTTCATACGTAAGATGAATTACTATGGAGGCGGACAATCGGAAAAGCTGCTTAAGGTTGAAATGGATTACAGCACGATCAACAGAAAACTTCAAAATCTGAATTACGATATGCCTGTATATATATGTCATGGAGGAAAAATCATATTTTCAAATCGAGGCGGTGAAAACATCGGGGACCCGTATGAGAAATTTTCATTTTCCAGGGAAGTGGAATATTCTAAGAAAAGCAATATTTACGGCGCAGAGATGGAAATATACGTGCTGCGTCCAGAAACAGATTTTATTGGAAAACTGGCGGAGAGACTACCTATGCTGGCGCTTCTTGTTTCGATCAACATCCTGTTCCCGCTGATCATGGTACTGCTTTTAAACCGCTCGCTGACTGTCCGGATCAGCAGACTGAGCAGTATCTTCAGGAACACAGAAGATGAAAATCTGATTGAAATCGAAGATGTCAGCGCAAGAGATGAGATAGGCGACCTGATGAGAAACTATAACCGGATGGCATCCCGCATAAAAACCCTGGTAAAGATCGTCTATAAAAACCGGATACAGGAACAGGAAATGACAGTGGCAAGGCAGAAGGCAGAGCTGCTTGCGCTGAGAAGTCAGATTAATCCACATTTTCTTTTTAATGCGCTTGAAAGCATACGAATGCACAGTTTGATAAGAAAAGATAAAACTACGGCAGAGATGGTCGAAAAACTTGCCGTCATGCAGAGACAGTACGTGGACTGGGGAGAGGATCTTGTTGAGGTTGGGCAGGAGATGGAGATTGTCAGGAATTATATGGATCTTCAGCAGTACCGATTTGGGGCGAGGCTGTCATATGAGCTGGATGTGGAAAAGGAATGTCAGCACCAGAAAATCCCGAAACTGACGATCGTGACATTTACTGAAAACGCATGCGTGCACGGAATAGAGCAGAAGACTGTGCCGGGCTGGGTATTTGTCCGTGTGTACAGAGAAAATGAGGAGCTGTGTATTGAAGTGGAAGACACCGGGGAAGGGATGACGGAGAAAAAGCTTAACAGCATGTGGCGCAAGATGGAGAATGCGAGTATAGAGCTTCTGGAGAATGAAAAAGGAGTAGGTATCATTAACGCCTGCTTGAGACTGAAAATGATGTCAAATGACAAGGTACGGTTTGAATTAAGCGGGGAAGAAGGAACAGGTGTGACAGTCCTGATACGCCTGCCGTTTATAGAAAGTTAAAAAAGGTGATAAGATGCTGAGAGTACTGTTAGTAGATGATGAACCATTTATACTTCGGGGAATGGAAGAACTGATAGACTGGGAAAGTGAAGGCTTTGAAATTGTAGGATCGGCGGCTGACGGAGAAGAGGCACTTCATTTTCTGCAGGATCATAATGCGGATCTTGTTGTGGCCGATATCAAAATGCCGGTCATGGACGGCCTGGAACTGCTGCGTATGCTGCGCGCCTCTAAGAAAAACAGAGACGTTTATTTCATTATCCTGAGTGGATATGCTGATTTTCAGTATGCCCAGGAGGCGATCAAGTATGCATGCACGGACTATATACTAAAGCCCGTGGAGAAAGAAAAATTGATCCAGGCGCTTCGTAAAGTCAGAGGAATGAAAAATATAGAACTGGAGAAAGACAGAGAGACAAAAAAATTGGAAAATGCATATCTTGCCGGAAAGCTGATCTCTGTCATTCAGGGAAGATCTGATCCTCTGACGCTTGAGTATGTCCGGCAGCATATGCATTTGTCAGAACGGGTGAGGTATATTGAAATCATGGTCGATGGAGATGACTATGAGGATTCCGTAAAGCTGGCAAATCAGAAGCAGATGTACAGAGCCTGCACGGATTACCTTCAGGATGACAGCTCCCATTGCGTCATGGATGTCTCCATACAGGAAAAAGTCTATGACGTTGGCTTACTTTTATGCGGATATATGTATGAATCTACAGATATTAAAAAATATCTGGAAGATTTTATAAAGTATCTGAGAGAAATACTCGGTCTTCCGGTGATTATGATCGTGGGAAAAGAAGTGAAAAATCTGGAAGAGACAGCGAAATCGTACAGTACATCGCGCATGGTGAGATCTGTCCAGGGATTCAGAGAAAAAAAGACAGTCTATTATTATGAGGAAGAAATGCAGATCCATACGCATGGGATCATGCTGTGTAAGAAAAGCCTTGATATTCTGCTGAATGCCATCGAACAGAACAATCATGCAGGGATCATGAAAGCAGTTGATAATTTTTATGAGGAGATGCGGCAGAGAGAGGTTTCCGCGGAAGTTATGCGGCTGAATGTGAATTATCTGCTGTTTCAGCTTCTGCATCTGGCATCAGAGCTGGATGATACAGTAAATCAGGAAGAGATACTGAGAATGATCAGCGAGGGTACTTTTGAGGCGGGTGTCCTCAGAGGCAGCAAGGCTCATCTGTGCAGGGTCGCATGTGAATACGGGGATTATCTGGCCCAGATGCGGAGGGATTCCTCACGCGGAATACTGGGAAAAATAGAAAAAGAGATCCGGGAGAGGTATGCGGAGAATCTGACGCTTAAAGAACTCAGCGAGAAATATTACTTGAACGGAGCGTATCTGGGGCAGCTTTTCAGAAAAAAATACGGACAGTCGTTTAAGGATTATCTGAATAACTGCCGGATTGAACAGGCCTGTCAACTGTTGCTGCGGACAGACAAGAAAATATACCAGATAGCGGAGATGGCAGGATACCGTGATCTGGATTACTTTGTGAATCGATTTATCTCAGCGAAAGGGTGCACGCCGGCAAAATTCCGAAAACAGGCGAAGACGCAGGCACAGAGAAATGTGTAAAAGCTTCATCAGCGTGAAATCCTATAGTTTATCCGGCTTTTTGGCATAGTTTATCCGTTTTTTTTCGGGAGGTAATCCCCTAGAATAAGGTTATCAAATTTAAGGAGGAAGGTTATGAAAGCAAAAAGAGTAACGGGAATGCTGCTGGTATCTGCACTCTCGGTTTCGCTGTTTACCGGATGCGGAGGAGGAAGCGGCGAGAATGAGGATGGGACTAAAGAATTTACAGCTTTCTTCGCCGTTCCCGGAGCGGAGATTAATGACGACAATGAAATTCAGCAGATCATCGCAGAAAAGACCGGGGTGAAAGTGGATGAGACATGGCTTACCGGCCAGACGGCTTCCGAGGCAGTTGGCACCTTGATCGCCGGAGGCGAATATCCGGATTTTATTGACGGCGGAGACGCTATGGGTCAGCTCTATGAGGCAGGAGCACTTGTGCCGCTGGATGATTATCTGGATGACTACTCCAATATTAAGGCTTATTATTCCGACGAAGAATGGAACAAGCTGAGACAGGATGACGGACATATTTACTGGATTCAGCAGTTCCAGAATATCAAAGGAGAAGAGAAAGCAACGACCCAAAATGACGAGGCGTTTTGGATACAGGCAAGAGTGCTGGAGTGGGCGGAATATCCGGAAGTGAATACACTGGACGAGTACTTTGACCTTTTGGAGAGCTACATCGAAGCCAATCCGACAATGGAGGACGGCACAGACAACATTGCCTACACGATTCTGTGTGAGGACTGGAGATATTACTGTCTGGAGAATCCGCCGCAGTTCCTTGACGGTTATCCGAACGACGGCTCTGTGATTGTTGACCCAGATGAACTGAAGATCATTGATTATAATACAACAGATACTGCAAAGAGGTATTTCCAGAAACTGAATGAAGAGTACCAGAAAGGCTATGTGGATCCGGAATCATTTACGCAGACTTATGATGAATATATCGCAAAGCTTTCCACAGGACGGGTTCTGGGAATGGTTGACCAGTGGTGGAACTTTGCGTTCAATGTGCACGATTCTTTAAAACAGCAGGGACTGGACAAGAAAGGCTGCACTTATGTGCCGCTTCCGATCACCATTGACAAGGGAATTAAGAATCAGTGGCACAATTCCGGCGGAGCACTGAATGTGGGCTCCGGTCTTGCGATCACAACAAGCTGTGAGGACGTGGAAGGCGCGCTTCAGTTTGTTGACGATCTGCTCGGCCAGGATATCCATAACCTGCGTTTCTGGGGAGAAGAGGGAGTCGACTATGAAGTAGATGAAAACAATCTGTTCTATCGGACAGAAGAGCAGAGAACACAGGCAGCAGATACTGCATACAAAGCATCACATCTCTGTACCTATTCCTATTTTCCGTCATATAAAGGAACCAGCGATGACGGCGTTAATGCCAACTGGCCGGATGAGCAGCCGGGAGAATTCTTTGACAGTCTGAATTCCTCCGTGCAGAAATGCTTCGAGGCATACGGTGTTGATACATATGTGGATATGCTCGGAACTAACGAGGCTCCAGGCCCATGGTATCCGATGTATTCATTCTCCAATGCAATGACAACAAGTACGCCGGGCGGCGTGGCATGGACAAAAATGGGCGAGATAAAACATGAGTATCTCCCGAGAGTTGTTATGGCAGATGATTTCGAAAGTGAATGGAATACATATATGGATTCATATGATGGATGTAATCCGCAGGCATTCCTTGATGAAATGCAGGCTGAACTGGATCGCAGAATGGAAGAGGCAGCTAAATTCGAATAGAATACGGCAGGACAGGCGGATATGCTGTAAGCTTATCTGCCTGTTTGAGAAATGAGGTGAATATATGTCTTTTGAAGTAAAAAGAAAAAAAGAAGTAGTGACTGAACCAAAGATCCAATTCAGTTGGAAAGAGGCAAAGCGCCAGAAATCCCTTTTGATCTGGTCAGGAATCATATTGATTTACGGTATTATTTTTTACTATCTCCCCCTTGGCGGGTGGCTGATGGCTTTTCAGAATTACAGACCCATTGACGGACTCTTTCGCTCCAGGTTTGTGGGCCTTGAGAAATTTCAGCAGCTTTTTTCAGACGCGACATTTCTCAGGGTAATACGAAACACACTTGCTATGGGTGTGCTCAATCTGGTAGTGACATTTATCGCGGCGATCGTATTTGCTATCCTTCTTAATGAAGTGCGAAATGCTGTCGGAAAGAAGACGGTCCAAACGATCTCTTATCTTCCGCATTTTCTTTCATGGATCATCGTAACAGGAATCATTCATGACGCATTGTCAGGAACAGGTATCGTTAATGATCTGCTCATGAATCTGAATATCATTGATCAGCCCATTAATTTCTTTGCACATAAGGAGTATTTCTGGCCGATCGTTGCGTTTGCGAATGTTTGGAAGGAAACAGGATGGAACGCCATTATATACCTTGCAGCCATCACATCCATCGATCCTTCGCTATATGAGGCGGCAGCGATAGACGGAGCGGGAAGATGGGCGAAGATAAAACATGTAACGCTTCCGGGAATCAGACCTACGATCATGATCCTTCTTCTTATGAATGTCGGAAATGTACTTAATGCAGGATTTGAGATCCAGTACCTGTTAGGAAACGGATTGGTACAGAGCGTATCTCAGACGATTGATATCTATGTGCTGAACTGGGGGATAAGCCAGGGTGATTTTTCACTTGGTACGGCTGCCGGCATCTTCAAGAGTGTGGTAAGTATCGTCCTGATCGTGATCGCTAACCAGATTGCCAAACGAAACGGCGACGAGAGACTGTTTTAGGAGGGGTGAATATGGGAACAAAAAACAAAATAAAAACAGCGCCCGCGGACAGAGCGCTTACAGTGTGCAATACGATTTTCATGATTCTGTTTGTTCTTGTCACAATGTATCCTATCCTTAACACGCTTGCGCTCGCTTTTAATGACGGAACCGATGCGCTCAGGGGGGGAATATATCTTTGGCCGAGAAAATGGACGCTGAAAAATTTTATCACAGTTTTGCAGAAAAATAATTTGATTACCGGAGCTTATATTACGGTGGCGCGAACTCTGGTGGGGACGGCCACGGCGCTTATTGCCAATGCCATACTGGCATTTATTGTCAGCAGAAAAAGATTTTTATTTAAAAAACAATTGTCCCTCTTCTGGGTTATTACCATGTATGTGAACGGCGGTATGATCCCTACGTTCCTGCTGTATAAAGGGCTTGGGCTGACAAACAGCTTCTGGGTATACGTGATTCCTGGAATGGTCAGCGCATTTAATATGCTTGTAATCCGTACATATATGAACGGGCTTCCGGACAGCCTGGAAGAATCGGCGCAGTTGGACGGCGCGGGATATTTTACGATTTTTACAAAGATTATTTCACCGTTGTGTAAACCGGTTTATGCCACGGTTGCTCTCTTTGTGGCGGTAGGACAGTGGAATTCATGGTTCGATGCCATGCTGTACAACAGGATGAATTCCGGTCTGACAACACTGCAGTACGAGCTGATGAAACTGCTGTCTTCCGTGACGAATCAGGGTTCTTCGGCAGAGTCGATGAAAAACGCGGCAGGCTCCGTTACACCGGAGACAATTCGGGCGGCGGCATCAATATTAACTATGCTTCCAATTATCTGTATTTATCCTTTCCTGCAGAGATACTTCGTAACAGGACTTACTTTAGGAGGCGTAAAAGAATAACAGACGACTACTATTCACAGCTACAATACGGGAGAAAGCTATGAAGATTAATCTTGACAGTCCTGTCATTGCCTTTTTAAGTACAGTTGCAGATTTTATGATACTGAATATTCTGTTTATTATATGCTGTGCGCCGGTCATCACAACCGGCCCGGCGCTCAGCGCTCTTTATACGATTACCATGCGTGAGGCAAGGCACGAGGGCGGTTATATATTCAAACCTTTTCTTAAGGCATTTAAAAATAATTTTAGGCAGTCGGTGCTTTTATCATTCTTGTATTTTGTGATCGGAACAGTCCTTGTATTCGGGTTGAAGTTCTGGCAGAGAAAACAGGGATATTCTGCTGCCGACCAGGTGATGCTCGTGATCACAGGCGTATTTGCGGTTATCTGTTTTTTTTCGCTCCTCTATGTATTTGCATTAACTGCCAGATTTGATAATACTGTCCTCAAAACAGTGAAAAATGCAGTGGTTCTAGCCGTCTTTCATCTGAGAGAGACATTTCTGCTGACGATGATCCATGTAATTGTGATCGTGCTTATGATTTTTACAAAAGACATTTGGATCTTTATGCTGGCGGGCGGATTTTCGGCCTGTGCATATGTAAATTCACTGCTTCTTGTAAGGCTGTTCAGACAGTATGAAAATGAAGAAGGAGGATATTGAGATGGCGAGAATGGTGATCGATCCCAACAGGAAACTGAGCAGGATCAACAGAGAAATATACGGGCATTTTTCCGAACATCTTGGAAGATGCATTTATGAAGGGATTTATGTAGGGAAGGATTCGCCGGTTAAAAATGTGAACGGAATGAGATCCGATGTGGTTGAAGCACTGAAACAGATACGGGTTCCCGTGCTCCGGTGGCCCGGCGGATGTTTTGCAGACGAGTATCACTGGATGGACGGGGTAGGGCCTGCAGGTGCACGGAAGAAGATAATTAATACAAACTGGGGAGGAGTGGTTGAGGATAACAGTTTCGGTACCCACGAATATTTTGAGCTCTGCCGGCAGCTTGGATGCAAGACTTATATTAACGGGAACCTGGGAAGCGGAACGATAAGAGAAATGTCTGAATGGGTAGAGTATATGACATTTAACGGAGTTTCTCCCATGGCAGAGCTCAGAAAGAGAAACGGGCACAGCGATCCGTGGAAAGTTGATTTCTTCGGCCTGGGAAATGAAAACTGGGGCTGCGGCGGCAGCATGAACCCGGATTATTATGCTAATGAATACCGCAGATATCAGACTTTCGTGCGTGATTACAGCAGTGAGCAGCACATCCAGAAGATATGCTGCGGAGCGCCCCATGACGACTATGATTGGACGAAAGAGGTTCTTGCGACCTGTTTCAGGAGAACGCAGGAAGAACAGCACGGTTTCATGGACGGACTTTCCCTTCATTATTATGTATATCCGGAGGGAATCGAGACCAAAGGGAGTTCAACGGATTTTGATGAAAAAATTTGGTATAAGACACTGAACAAGGCTGTGTATATTGATGAACTTATCCGAAGGCACGGTGAGATCATGGACGAGTATGATCCGGAGAAAAAGATTGGCATGATTGTAGATGAGTGGGGAACATGGTATACATGCGAGCCGGGTACCAATCCAGGTTTCCTCTATCAGCAGAACACGATGCGGGACGCGCTTGTGGCGGGCATTACGCTGAATATATTTAACAAACACAGCGACCGCGTAAAGATGGCAAATCTGGCACAGATTGTCAATGTACTTCAGGCTGTTATATTAACCGAGGGAAATAAAATGATAAAGACTCCCACCTACCATGTCTTTGATATTTATAAATATCACCAGGACGCGGAACTCGTGGAAAGCAGCATAGAGACAGAGATGATCGGAGCGGAGGAGAAGTGGCAGATACCGAATCTGACAGAGTCTGTATCAGAAACAACAGACGGCACACTCCATCTTACAATGACAAATCTTTCTGCCGATCAAAGCTTTGACATAGATGTTACAATCGTTGACAGAAATGTTAAAACAGTAAAAGGTGAGATCGTGGCAGAAGAGATGCACGCAAAAAACACTTTTGAAGAACCGGAGTGCGTTATAGTGAAAAATTACGATGGAGTGCAGATTACAGAGAAGGGAATACGATTTACAGTTCCGGCGTGCAGTGTCCTGCATCTCGAAATGAGGTAGAGCAGTTATGGAGAATGATAAGGAGCGGCTATGCAGAAAATGTCTTTTAAGAGATTTATCAGAAAAAGAATATTTTCATAATATGTACACCTATATTTCCAGTCTTCCGGAAGATGACAAAGTGTCTGAAACGGAGTATGAACGCAGACTGGAAAAATGCGGAGAATGCGCACATTTGCTGAACGGCGTGTGCAGGATCTGCGGATGTTTTGTCGAAATGCGTGCGGCGATAGCTGTGAGACACTGCCCTGACAGTATTCCTGAATGGTAGATTTTTGAAGAAATAAAAAACAAGGAAAGCAGAGCCTGCGGATGCTTACATATTTGTCCGCAGGCTTTCTGCATGTTCCTGGACCCATTTCTCATCATGGCAGATTTGTGAGGACTTGACTAGTACTCCATCCAGTCAGGAATTGAACTAATGAACTGTCTGGTTCGCACCAGTGCTAGGCAAAAGTTCGACGGCGATGTGGGTGCATCGGCTAGAACTTTTAACGACGCAATGGTGCGGAACAGGCAGTTTAGGAGTTCAATTTCTGGCCGGATGGAGTACTAGTACAGTATTGCGTATATAATGCTGTACTAGTTACTGTTTATACGGCGTCGTGCACCTGCTGCACGCAACCGTTATTTTACCGGCCGGATGCCTTGCAGCAAGGTGCAAGGCACCGTGAACAGTAACATCACCGGGTTACAGTTCACGGCCTAACCGGCCGCGAACTGTAACGCATCCAGCCCATTAAAAAGTCGCCTGACGGCGAGGGGCTGGATGTATGCAACCGCTATTTTACCGGCCGGATGCCTTGCAGCATGGTGCAAGGCACCGTGAACAGTAACATCACCGGGCTACTCAATCAGATTTTTTACAAAGCAGGCTTTTCTGGATATGTTTTTCATGTTATGATTAGCTCAGGAAGTGAGACAATTCTTTTTAACTCCTCATACAGCCGGTCAGAAAGCACTGCAGGAGAAAGGAGGATTGTATGAATCAGACAACTCAAAAAACGAACATTGACTTTATGATGTCCCTGAAGGTTGACGTATGTTTTGCAGGGCTGATGGAGAATCAAGCTCTACAGTGATAAGCTGGAGATACAGGTTCTGGAACTGAAGAAGCTGCCGAAAAAGATAAAGACAGGGGAAGATAGAGCAGAATATTGCGTCAGAATGCAACATTACAGTTGAGAAGGTATGGAAGATTTTAGAATGATTGCGATTTCAGCAGCGGAGTTTTCGTATCAAAGAGGGCAAGATGAGGACAGGAGGTTGGAAGTATTTGGAGGAGTTCATGAATTATCTTCGGGATTTGAATGTTGTATCAATATCGCTTCGGATCATCCTGTCTATTTTGATCGGAGGGATCCTGGGAGTAGAGCGGGGAAGAAAGAACCGGCCCGCCGGACTGAGGACATATATCCTGGTGTGCCTGGGGTCTTCGCTGGTCATGATGACGAATCAGTATGTGTATGTTACATTTGAGACCGGGGATCCGGTACGCCTGGGGGCCCAGGTGATCAGCGGCATTGGCTTTCTGGGCGCGGGGACGATCGTGCTGACCGGAAGAAATAAGATCATGGGAATCACCACTGCGGCGGGACTCTGGGCAGCAGCCTGCAGCGGCCTTGCGATCGGGATCGGATTTTATGAGGGCGCGGTTTTAGGTGGTCTTGCGGTCGCATTTACCGTATCAGGGCTTCTGAAGTTTGATATCTGGATCCGGAAAAGGTCCATGTATCTGGACCTGTATATTGAATACAATGTGGAAAAAGGCAACTTCAGCGGATTCCTGCAGTATGCCAGAGAGCATGATTTTGAAGTAAGCAACATCCGGGTAAATAAGGGGTTCTCCTGGTATGAACAGAACGGAAGGCCGGGAGTGCTCAGCTATACTGTAACGGTTTCCAGCCAGGTCCACCGTACCCACTCGGAAATACTCGAAGTGCTGGCGCATGAGAAAGGGATTCAGTTTATTGAGGAATTGTAAGATACAAAATATAAGAAAGAAATATCTGTAACCAATAAGTAATTTTTTGCATAGAACCTTCGGATAAACACATTGACAAACGTTCGCTAAAGAGGTATATTATAAACAAAACGTTTTCAGGAAATCTCGTCTGCAAAGACAGCAGCAGGAGAGGCTTTGGGAGGGTAAATATGGCTGGAATGAGAGATGTGGCAAAATTGGCGGGTGTATCGTTGTCAACGGTATCGGTTGTTTTAAACGATACTGGTAAATACGTAAGTGAAGAGCAGAGGAAAAAAGTATATGCCGCGGCAGAGGCTTTGGAATACAGACTGCCTCCCAAAAAGAGATTTTCGCATAAAACGATCGCAGTCATTTTACCGGTAATTACAAGTTCTTTTTTTTCGAATCTGTTAAACGGAATAGAAGAGACGATCTCTCCTGATAAAAGTTTGCTTCTGTATTATAATTCGAATTACAATTTTGAAAAGGAAAAAGAGTGCCTGCTGATTTTGAAAAAGCAATCTTTGGCAGGCATCATATTAAATTCTATATGCCCGTCAGATGCTGAGAAGGAATATTTCGTATGGCTGAAGGAGGAGTTCATCGAAAAAGGAATCCCCATCGTGCTTTTAGAGAGAAAAGTTGTATCTGAGGACTTTTACTGTATTTATATTAATAACTTTGAGAGCGCATATGCGGCGACCAGGCACTTGATCGAAGCTGGGCATAAGAAAATCGGACATATATCGGGCAATGATAAAATGCTCCATACTTATGAACGGTATGAAGGCTATAAAAAGGCGTTGGCAGATGCCGGAATCCCCTTTGATCCTGAACTGGTCCAAAAAGGAGATTTTACTCCGTTCAGCGGCTATACAGCGGCAAAAAAGTTATTAAATATTCGAATGGACTTTACGGCTCTGTTTTCGGCAAATGATCAGATGGCGATCGGGGCCATGAAGGCTGTTAAAGGATTCGGGAAAAAGATTCCGGATGATATCGCGGTTGCGGGGTTTGATAATTTAAGTGTCTCATCACTTGTAGAGCCGGCCCTCACAACGATTAACGTTCCGGCATTTCAGATGGGAAGACTGTCAGGAAAACTTGTTCTCAATGCTTCAGACGGGGAGCAATGTGAGAGGATGAATCTTTTGGAAACGAATCTGATCGTGCGGAGATCTTCAAAAGCTTCGGCCAATAATGAATGGGAATTGACAGGATGGTAATGCTATATATAGCACTAAAACAAAAAAACAGACTGTGCAAGGAATCTTGTACAGTCTGTTTTTTTATTCTATAGGAAAATTTTTCGGGGGGATGCGCACTGCGGCATACTAAGCAGATGTCGCAATGCGACCGCTGCAGACGCGAGTTTCGCAGGCGAAACTCTTTGGTGCCTATTGTATGCGGATAAACCGTGAAGCCAATGAGGTAAGAATGCTTACTGCCTTGAATCAGCTCATTACGGAATTAAAGAAGCGAACAAATGAAAATAAGTTCGCTAAAATTATCTGAATAAATAATATAAAAGAAGAAAAAATATAATAATATATAAGTATATGCATTAATAAAATGTGAACAATGAAGATATAAATAAGAAGTAAAATATATATTGACAAACGTTCGCTAAAATGATAGTATGAATAGCATAAGGACTATTTAAATATATGACGTCAATATTGAATGGTTGAATAGTAGGTAACATGTTTTAAATACGAATTTGAGGATGAATTGAAGGAGAAAAGCATATGAAAAAGAAAATATCGGCATTGTTATTAACTCTTGCAGCTATGTGCTTCGGTTTGACAGGATGTATTACAAACCAGGCAGAAAAAGAGGAACCGACTCAGAAAACAGAAGAGGATAAAAACGCATCCGAAGAAGAGACAGTTACATTAGAACTGTTCTGGCAAAAGTCAAATACAGAAGTGATCCAGGAAATCATAGATAAATTTGAAGCCGAAAATCCAAATATAAAGATCGAATTGACGGCGACAAGCAGCGATACTGGCAAGCAGATCTTCCAGACAAGAATGGCAACAAATGAGCCAATGGATCTTGTGCAGCACTGGCCGTCTCAGGCGGAATTTCGGGCAATGTGCAAAGAAGGGAGAATGGCAGACTTAAGTGATTATGAATGGAATGACAACATTATCGACACATACTATGACCTTTCATGTGTGGATGGAAAGCTCTATTCCGTACCATTGTCAATTAATGCGGGAGTTGTTGCATATAATAAAGACATTTTTGAAAAATATAAAGTCGAAGTTCCGGAAAGCTGGGATGAATTGATTGAAGTATGCGAAAAATTACAGGGAGAGGGTGTCACGCCATTTATATTTTCGAATGGAGATAAAGAGAACTGTTCCCAGAAATTTCATATTATGACAGCTGCAGTAGCAGACGACACGTGGAACCCCTATGAATTTTATGTGGGGATGTATGAAGGAAGCGAAGACAGGATAACAGATAACGAATATTCTGAGAAGGCGGCGGCCCGTCTTTATGAACTCTCATCAAAATACGCACAGACGGATACCCTGGGAACCAATTATGATCTGTCAATGCAGATGATGGCTAATGGCGAAGCGGCAATGATGCTCACCGGGACCTGGGCTCAGTCAGACATTATTAAGAATAATCCAGATTTTAACCTTGGCATGTTTGCGATGCCGACGGATGACGGCGTCCATATGCTGATTACCGGGATCGATCCGTGTATAGCGGCGATGAGCGGGACCGGCAAGGAAGAATATGCGGCAAAGTTTCTGGAATTTATTTCACAGACAGAAAATGCACAGATCTATACGGACCATGATAAGTCACCCAGCCCGATCAAAGGAGTAGAAACAGATAATCCTACGGTGGAGCTTGTGCTGGGATATATAGAAGAGGGAAAGGCGATTCCCTGGTGGAGAGATTATATCAGTACAGGAGTTGTCAGCGACGAGGCAGATATAGCACAGGAATTTCTAATGAACGGTGAGATGGAAAAATTTTTAGATGCAGAGGAGGAAATTATTCTTCGGCAGGACTAATGATACTCAATATATTATGAAATGAAGGCGGACAGTTCCGCTTTCATTTCAGATCAGAACCATTTGGGTATATTAATAGTACGGAGATTTTGTGTATTTAACTGTCTGCTTTTGCAGATTGGTTACGAAAAGGTAAGGGGAATTGGTATGAAAAAAAGGACGTTGGCCCAAAAAAAGAATCGGGCATTTATGCCGGTCATTATCACAGCGGTTATGATGTATACGATTTTTTTCGTGGTACCGGCTTTATACAGCTTTTATTTTAGCCTGACAGATTGGAACGGGTATTCGCTAAACTATAAATTTGTAGGTATCGAAAATTTTGTAAGAGTATTCAACGATAAGGATCTGATAAATTCTATCAAGTTTACGCTGATATATACGGTCGTGATCAATGCTGCAACAATTCCTGTTTCTATTGTGCTTGCTATGCTGCTGACGAAAGAAATAAAAGGGGTCCGTTTTTTCAGAGCTGTTTACTTTTATCCTGCAATTATTTCTATGTTGTCATTGGGGTTGATCTTTAATGAGATTTTCCGAAGGATGATTCCGTCAATGGCATCCGGATTAGGAATCCGATTTTTGGAGACGAGTCTGCTGTCTTCCGGTACAGGAGCAGTGATCGCTGTCATTATATTAGGCTTCTGGCAGAATTTATCAATTCCAACTGTATTGCTGATCGCCTCATTACAAAGTGTTCCGTCAGAACTGACAGAGGCTGCCAAGATCGATGGAGCCGGAGTATTTGCAAGATTTAAAGTAGTAACGCTCCCTTTTTTAACCTCAACACTGATCATGTGTCTGGTAAAAGGGATCCGAGACGCACTGGTCGTGTTTGACTATGTCGTATCCCTGACACAGGGAGGACCGGCAAAAGCGACCACATCCATGGGATATAAGATTTATCTTATGGGTGCAATGGATATGAAATTTGCCCAGGGATGTGCAACGGCGGTCATACTGTTTGTGATTATAACAATATTATCATTTATAGTCATGAAGGGGGTAGGAAGAGGAGGGATTGACCAGCAATGAAAAGCAGAAAGATCAGGAAAATACTTTCGACGGCTGCAACATATACGGCACTGCTCTTTTGGTTTATCTGCATTGCGATCGTACTCTATGTTACGCTGATCAACTCTTTTAAAACACAGGCAGAATCCAGTGTAAGCTTTATCGCTTTTCCAGAACAGTTCCGGTTAGATAATTATATTGAAGTTTTTCAAAGAAACGGCTTTTTAACAGCGCTCTGCAATACAGCCTTTTTCACGATCATATCTGTTATCATAGTGACGGTATTTGTGCCTGCTGTTTCATATGCTGTGAATCAGACGATAGAATTGAAATTCTCAAAATTTTCACTGTATTACATTACGGCAGCGATGTTTGTGCCTTTTCAGATCGTAGCACTTCCACTGGCTATGTTCATGAAGGCCCTGGGTCTTGGAAACAGGCTGAGCATTATTATAATATTTATTACCTATCCGCTGATACAAGGTGTGTTTTTGTGTAATGGCTACTTAAAAACAATACCAAAAGAACTGGCAGAATCGGCATATGTAGAAGGGGCGGCAAACTGGCAGACTTTTTTTAAAGTGATATACCCTGTAATGAAGCCAATGACAGCGACGATCGTGATCACTAATTTTTTGTGGATGTGGAATGAGTTCCTCATTTCGCTGATGATACTGGGAGCCGATAAAAACACACAGACACTGCCTTTGTTTATCTATAGCTTTAAAGGACAATATTCGGTCGAATACAATCTACTGTTTGCAGCAATTGTGCTGTCATCCATTCCTTTGACCGTGATGTATGTCTTCTTGCAAAAGTATATTGTGACCGGATTGGCAGGCGGAGCGATAAAAGGGTGATAAAAACAGGGATAAAGAAAGAGAGGCGGGAATATGAAAGGCGTGAGACTTACCGGAAGCCGGCATGCAGAACTGGCAGAACTGCCGATACCGTCCCTGAGAAAAGGTGAGGTTTTGATCAAGGTAAAAGTATCGGCTGTCTGCGGAAGCGAACGAATAGATTATGAGAATGGATGCGGGTATGTTCCTGGACATGAATTTGCAGGAGAAGTGGCAGAAACGAACGGCTACGGTCGGATCAGGACGGGAGACAGGGTGGCAGTCAATGTCCTTTGCGGATGCGGAACATGCTATTACTGTAAGGCCGGACTTCCGCAGTTTTGCAGATCCTGTCTCATCTGCCAGGGCGGGCACGCTCAATATGCTGTGGTTCCGGGAAAGTGCTGTCTCAAGTTACCGGAGCGTATGGATTATGAAACAGGAGTGCTGATCGGAGGAGATACGCTGGGAGTCGCGTTTCGCGCTGCTTCCAAGCTTCCGAAGGATCTGGGAAAAATCATCATGGTATCCGGTACAGGGCCGATTGGGCTGGGTATGATACTGACTTTAAAATATTTTGGATATTATGTTGTGGCTGTGGAGCCCAACTTGTTTCGGAATCATTTTGCCGTCAGCGCAGCAGGTGCGGATGAGGTATTCTCCTCTCAGGAAGCGGCCGCAGAGAGGATCTGTGAGCTGACAGGAGGGATGGGAGCAGATGCGGTTATGGAGTGTTCTGGAAACGGACGGGCGCAAAAACACACATTGAAGATTGTTAAACCGCAGGGAACCGTTGTCTTTTGCGGAGAAAATTATTCTCAGATAGAGATCGCGCCGTCGCAGGATATCATCCATAAAGAAGTATGCATTACAGGCGCGTTTTATTTTACAGAAAATGATTTTCACAATATGTGTATGCTTTATGAACGGGGATTTGATCCGATAAAGCTGGTAAGCCACAGATTTCCTCTTCATGACGCGCAGAAGGCATATCAATGTTTTTTTGAGGGGAATACGGGAAAAGTTTTGCTGACAGACAGAGCATAACGATGAAATCAGGAGGACACATGGAAAAATTAAGAACTGTAGTGATAGGACTGGGGGAACGGGGAAAAATCCATCTTTATGGCCTGCTGCAAAATAAAGAATATTTTGAAGTGGCCGGAGTTTGCGACTTAAATGAAAAAAGAGTCTGCGAAACAGCAGAGACATATATGCTGAAAAAAGAACAGCTTTACTATGATGCTGAGAAAATGCTGAATGAACTGAGACCGGATGTCATGGTATTCGCAACCCTGCCGCATATCCGCTTATCTATGGCAGAACTGGCGGTAAAGTACCATGTAAAGGGAATGATGTTTGAAAAGCCCATGGCAACCAGCCTTCAGGAGGCAAAGAAGATCATGGATTTATGTAAGGAACATCAGATCAAAGCTGTTGTATGCCAGCAGCATAAGTATTTACGATCCTTTGAACAATTGAGGAGAAGGATAGACAGCGGAGAACTGGGAGAAATATACCAGATTCAGGCAAGCTGTCAGCCGCAGGCGTCGCAGCTCGGCACACATTACATAGATTATATGCTGTGGGCAAACGGAGGAGCAAAAGCAAAAGCGGTCACAGGACATGTGCATGGTAATTTCTATCTGGATGACAGCCATCCGTCACCGGATTATATATTAGGACACATTGCGTTTGAAAATGGAGTACGCGGTATTTTAGAGTGCGGATACTTTGCAAAACAGCATGATGCGCATGAGACAGGGTTTTCCCATGTGATCATGGAGGACAAATACTGGACGGATGACAGGCTGACTGTTTATGGAACAAAGGGCTATGCATATGCGGAATGCAGCGGCCGGTACGGGGCGTTTACCTCTGATACACATTCCATGGTGGAGGCAGGAGACTATGATGACTTTTTCAAAAAAGAACAGTTTGATGCACAGACTGGTTATACCAGAGAGTTTGGAGTGTGGATGCTGAATGACAAAAAAGTACATCCCTGCAATGTTGAAATGGCATACCATGGATATGAAATATTGGAAGGCATTTATATGAGCGCAATTGAACGGACAAGAATAGACTTGCCGGTCCCGCTTCCGCTCAAATATGATGCTGTCGGTATATTAAAGGAAAAGCTGAATGCAGTTGATTATATGAAATTTTAACAGATGCTCTGCGCGGCAGCCGGGCCGGCGGCCTGCTGCTCTGAACAAATCAGGATTTAAGAAGAAAGGAAGATATTATGGAAAAAAAGAGCATGCTTGAAAAAGCATTGGAAGAAGGGAAAGGCATTTTCAGACTGGCGCCCGTATGGGTTTCCAGATCATTCTGCAGGCCGGGGAAAAGAATCAAACTGCATCCGGACGATTATTATGCGATGGGGGCGGACCGGGGAGGCATTGATGAACGATGGCTGTCTTCTGCGACCTGGGCGGAGAATGGACCAAAAACAAGAGAAGATGAGGGGATGAGTTATATTGCGGCAGGAAAAGAAGGCAGGGAAAAAATATTGCTGAGGGATGCAGTAGAACTTTTGGGACCGGAGATCATAGGGGACCGGTTATGGAGAAAATATGGAAAATGGCCGATGTTTTCTAAATTTTTTGATAATGCCGGACCTCTGCCGCATCATATCCACCACCGGGATGAACATGCAAAGAGAGTAGGAGCGGAAGGAAAACCGGAAATGTATTTTTTTCCGTCACAGCTAAATAATCATGGCGGAGAGTTTCCGTTTACTTTTTTTGGATTTAATCCGGATACGGCAAAAGATGAAGTGTTAGAGGCTCTGAAAAATTTTACGAGAGGAGACAACAAAATCCTGGATCTATCCAGGGCTTATAAATTGGCATTGGATACAGGCTTCGATGTGCCGCCCGGCGTCATGCATGCTCCGGGAAGCCTTTGTACATATGAACCGCAGTTCGCCTCAGACGTTTATGCCATGTATCAGTCTGTCCTGATGAACGGGCAGGTTCTGGAAGAGGAACTGCTCTGGAAAAATTCGCCGCAGGAGGAGTATGGAAACTATAAGTATCTGCTGGAAGTGATCGACTGGGAGCTTAATGTAGATCCAAAGTTTTACGAAAATCGCTTTATGGCGCCGAAGCCTGTAAAAAATACGGATGAGATGAGCGAGGAGGGTTATCTTGAAGAGTGGATCTGCTATAAATGTGAAAAAGTGTGTGCAAAAAGACTGACCGTTTTCCCAGGACGCACAGTGACGATAAAAGACAGTGCGGCGTATGGAATGATCGCGCTGCAGGGACAAGGCACATTCGGAAGCTGGAAGCTGGAAACGCCTTCGCTCATAAGGTTTGGTGAACTGACAAATGATGAATTTTTTGTGACGGAAACAGCAGCAAAAAATGGCGTGGCGATCACAAATACATCTGATTGCGAAAACATTGTCATATTAAAGCACTTTTCAGAAAATCCAGATCTGGAACTATTTCATAAAAAGAATCCGGAAACGATGTAGAGGAGGTATCATATGTGCAGCTGGTATAAACATAATTATCGCAGAACACTGCTTGATATGCATATAGAAGACTGGGATGAACAGTTTTTTTCAAAATTTGACCCTAAGGATTATTTTGAAAAATTAAAGATTGCAGAGATCACGGCTCCGATGATCTATGTGCAGTCTCATGTGGGCCTGTGCTACTGGCCGACACAAAGCGGCAGGATGCACAGAGGATTTCAGGGAAAAGAGGATCAGATCAGGAGACTGTTTGACCTGTGCCATGAAGCGGGTATGGATGTGGTATTGTACTACAGCATCATCTTTAACAATGTAGAATATGAACGGCATCCTGAATGGAGGATGCGGGACTATCAGGGAAGAGGATCAAGGGACCATGGCGGGCGCTATGGATTATGCTGTCCCAATCATGAAGGATATCGCGCTTTTGTAAAAGAACAGATAAAGGAATTTTGTGAATATTTTGACTTTGAAGGCGTCTTTTTCGATATGACTTTCTGGCCGGAAGTGTGTTACTGTGATTCCTGTAGGAAAAAATTTGCTGAAAAATATGAATATGAAATGCCGCATATTGTGGATTGGCGAGATGACCGCTGGAAAGCATTCAATGAAGAACGGCATCAGTGGATCGGGGAATTTGCGGATATGTTGACCGCAGAAGTAAAAAAGTACAGACCGGAAGTCTCCGTTGAGCATCAATATGGCAATTCCCTCTCCTTCTGGAGATTTGGCAATAATGAAAATGTTTCGAAAGCAAGCGATTATATCGGGACCGACCTGTACGGGGGGATCCAGGAACAGTCATTTGCGTGTAAAACCTGGTACAACCTTACAAAAAACCAGCCGTTCCAGTATATGACTTCCCGGTGTTATCCAACGCTTGCGGAACATACGACTACAAAATCATTCGACAGGATGCGCCAGTGTGTGGCCATGACATTTCTCCACCATGGAGCAAGCCTGCTGATCGATGCGATCGACCCTGCAGGAACGACCGACGGCAGGGTCTATGAGATGTTCGGCAGAATTTATGGAGAAATGAAAGCATACGAACCATATATGGATCAAGGAGAGATGGCATATGATGTAAGCCTCTACTTTGACCTGAATGGCAAAATGAATGTAGAAAAGAACGGTTATGATGTGCTTGACCATGCCCTGGACAGAGACGACTCCCGTGCGGGCACGATGCCGCATTTTGAAGCCCTTATGGGAGCGGCCAGGGGATTGAGTGAACATCATATTCCGTATTCAGTCATTAACAATTGGAAATTTGAAGAATTGTGGAAGCACAAGGTGCTGGTACTGGCAGATGTGCCGGATATGCCGGAGGAATACTGTGATCTTGTTTTGGATTATGTGTTAGAAGGTGGAAATGTCTATATAAGCGGCCATTCTGCACCATATTTGGTGAAAGCGGTATTTGGGGCGGAGACACAGGGCCTGACAAAGGAGCGGATCACATATATGGCGCCTGCTGAGGGAAGCCGGATCATGCAGGACCTGTTTACGAAAGAGTATCCGATGGTGATGTTTGAGAAGGCGGTGATCATGCCGAAAGAGGCGCAAGGCGAGGTGCTGGCTCATCTGGTTCTGCCTTACACCGTTCCTGGCATCGCATGGTCGATGTTTCCTACGGATATAAAAGAGCATGAATATATTGATACTAAAGGGGATGCATATCCATTTGCAACGATCCATGCCAATCCTCCGGGAATTTGGACAGAATATCCGGCTATGCTGAAAAAATCTGTCGGTAAGGGGACAGTCATCTGGTCAGCTCTTCCTATAGAAAAAGCGGAGAGATACCAGCATAGTGAAATTTTTGCCGGAATCATACGGGAGTTAGCCTCTGATGACTTTTTGTTCGGCGGAGATGCGCCGGAGACAGTGGAATATATCCTATTTGACGATCGTAAGAATGCAAGGCTGCTTATGGGGATCATTGAGAAAAGAGAAGAAAACCGGATACCTAAAACCCACGATATTACAGTATGGGTTAAAACACCGGAAAAGCCTGAAGCAGTCAAACAGATCCCGGACGGCAGAGGACTGGCATATACTTATGAGAATGGAAGAGTAACGGTAAAGCTGGATGAAATAGATATTTTTACGATGATCGCGATCGAACTGGGGGATGCTTTGGATGTATAAAATGCTGGAATATGTAGGTAATATGGATCAGCTTCTGGAGGTGAAGAATTTTCGATACACAGGCGGCAGGGCGGATGGAGTAAGAGCTGCACAGGTTACGAATCAAAATGGGCTCCAATTCACCGTGACAGCCGACAGATGTATGGATATTTCGAGTTTGAGATACAAAGGAATCAATATCAGTTATATCAACCAATGCGGAGTCGTATCTCCGCAATACTGCGAACATGAAGAAAACGGATGGCTGAGAAGTTTTACGGCTGGGTTCCTTACCACCTGCGGATTGGATAACGTAGGTTCTCCATGTGAAGAAAATTCTGTCAAATATGGGCTGCATGGCCGGATATCCAATACACCGGCGGAAGAATATTGTGCGCGCACAGAGATCGTTGATGGAGAAAGACAGGCGGTGATAAGCGGAGAGATGCGCCAAAGTGTTCTGTTTGGCGAAAAATTAACTTTGAAACGTGAAATCCGTGCGTATCAAAGAGAAGATACGATCGAGATTACGGACGAGATCAGCAATATGGGATTTCGGGAAGAAGAGTTTATGATCTTGTATCATTTTAATATCGGATATCCTTTTTTAGATAAGGGCTGTAAGCTATTTATAGATAATGAATCCGTAATATCAAGAAATCAACACTCAGAAGCCTGTAAGGAAGAGATGTACCATATTACAGAACCTGATGATCTGGAGGAGATGTGCTATTACCATAAGATGAATGACCGCCGCGGGATATCTGCGGCGGGAATGTATCAGGCAAAATTTCAGATAGGGTTTATCGTATCTTATGAAAATGATGTGCTGGATAAATTTATTCAATGGAAAAATTTATCAAAAGGACAATACGTTATGGGACTGGAACCAGGAAGCAATTTTGTGGATGGAAAAAAAGCAGAAAGATCGAGAGATACCATAAAAAGAATCGGGGCGCAGGGGAAGATAAAATATAAAATATGGGTTCGCTTTTATGACGGATGGGAAAAATTTCAAAAGGCATGGAGCGGATATAAAGATGGGGCGGACATCAGATAAAAATGTTAGATACTCTAAAGAGTATCCAACCGCACAGCTGGAAAATGTTTATAAAATAAGTACAGCGCCGTGACGGAAAGGAGGAAGATATGCGTCATTTGTTTGAGATAGACGGAAGATTTTACTGTATGATGACAAAGGCGGCAGATCTTTTGGTTTTGAATTTATTGTGGATGATATGCAGTGTTCCGGTTTTTACCGCCGGCGCGGCAGTAACAGCATTGCACGATGTTACGATACAAATGGCTGAAAACAGAGAAGGTTATGTGGCAAAGGAGTATCTTCGTTCCTTTCAAAAGAATTTTCGGAAAGGAACGGTGCTATGGCTTTTATTTCTCAGTGTCTTAAGCATACTTCTGGCGGTAAGGACCGGGATGACAGTGGAAAGTGAGCCTGCATTTATCATGTGCTTCTTTATTGGAATTTTATGTGTCTGTATCTATACATGGGTATTTCCTCTGCTGTCGCAGAAAGAACATACAACGGTGCAGCTGCTGAGGAGGAGCTTATTTATCGGTATCTATTACTTCCCATATACACTGATATTGTTTGGAGGAAATGTGGTTTTGGTATATATTACGTTTGTATATCCCGGAATCATTTTATGCTGGATGTTTATTGGAACGGCATTAACCGCATATGGGACGGCATTTATCTACAGGTATATACTGATTCAAAAAAACAATCCGTTTATAGAATGATTTCTGTTACGATTCACAGTCATTTCACTCACATGCGCAAAAACAGCCAGCAAAGCTGTCTGTCAATGCTGCGCATCTTGACTTTTGGTTTATGTGTGTGAAGTGACTGATTCCAGAAGCTCTTCCTCCAATTTCTGGATCGCTTTGCTCAGGGCCTGCTGCGATATATAAAGCTCTCTGGCAGCCTGGGAAATACTGCTGCATTCGGTGAGTTTAATAAAGTATTGTATATTTCTAAATTCCATACCGCACCTCTGTTACCTCTTTTTCTGCCATCATTATACCACAATCTATAGTTGTGACAACCACAATTTTCCCAAACAGAGTTTTTAAAAATACGGATTCTCGGACAGAGAGCGATATCAGCGGCCGTATCGCGGATAGATGTGGCTTTCCATATAGGAAGGATCACATCGATCAAATTTCAGAGCAGGAGATTCGTATCCCTCCATGGGTATCCTGCATGGCTGCAATCTCCGGCTGGCAGGCGGGGTCAGGCAAAATGTAAGTATCCCGGTCGCAACGGCAGGTGGGCTGGATGATCCCAGGATGATGAACGACATTATTGCGGCAGGGAAGGCGGATATTTTGTACAGTGATGTTCTGACTGCTCATGGGGACGCATTCAGATGAACCTCTCTGTAATCCCGGGGCGTAAGCTGCGTGAGCTTTTTAAAGACAATACTGAAATACTGAGGCTCTTTAAATCCCACCGCATAAGCGATATCCGTGATCCTCAGCCCGGGATCTCTGAGAAGCTCCACAGCCTTTTGTATCCTTACTTCATTCAGAATATCCGTGAAGCTCTTCCCTGTTTCACTGGTGATCATGGAACTCAGATAAGAGGGAGAGAGATATACGGTCCTGGCGATATCATTCAGAGAAATATTGGACCGGTAATTCTCCTGGATATAACAGATGACTTTATCGATCACAGCCTGCTTCGGGCCGGATTTTAAGGTCTGGTATTCGCTGAGATCCAAAACCAGATTAATAAAAATATCCTTCAGATTCTGCAGTGTATCCGCATGGACCGCTAACTGGAAGTTACCGTATTTTTCCAGCATGACAGCAAGCTGTCGGGAGTCGTCCCGGACGATCTTTTTGATACACAGGACCGCGACGATGATGAAGGAGCTTTTGATCAGGCCGATATTCTGGCGGTAGGGCCGGAACAGTTCCAGAAACAGGTCGTTGGCAAGCTCTTCTAGCAAGATACCGTCAGAACGCCGGATCAGATCCACAGTTTTCCGGGCGGAAAGGGAGGTCAGATTATAATCAATGATTCCTTCCATGGTTTCCGGCTCCTGATTTAAAAAGAAATTCACGCTCGATCTTCCAGAAAAGAATTTTTGGCCGAGCGCCCGGAGCGATTGAATATACCCTTCATGAATCTGTTCCTTCTCATTCAGAAGCGAACTGATCCCCATGGAAACAGAAGCGTGAAAAAACTGCGAGATCTCTTTCTGCATCCGGAAAAAAAGTTCCTTCTGTTCAAAAACAGATGCAGGCTGTGCCTGATGGCAGAACAGGACCGCTAGATGGGTGTGGTTCATCTTACAGAACAGACAGGAGTATTCCTTCAGGAAATGACGGCAGTAAACAAGAAGGTTTTCCAGACGGATAGTCCGGTCCTGTGTTTCGCTTGTCTCATCAAAAGTGACCGTAATGATCTGATACCATGAGGTATGCAGAAACCAGTTTGAAAGCAGGGGAGAGCGCAGATGCTTTGCATGCAGTTCCTCTATGCGCAGAAAGCCGGAGAGCAGGCCGGAAAGGGTCTGTTCTGCCTGAATCTCCAGACGGCGGTCCTCATGGGTATCTGCGATCTTGTCTGCCAGAGCTTTGAGCGCCTGCTTTAATTCCTGATAATTGACTGGCTTCAGCATAAAATACGCTGCCCCCAGGTTCACGGCGTCTTTTGCATAATTAAAATTCCGATGTCCCGTAAGGATGATGAACTGCATATCCGGATATTTTTCTTTCATATACTTTATAAAAGTCAGACCGTCGATTCCGGGCATCACAATATCAGAGATCACGATGTCCGGCGGGTTCTGCAGGCAGAGCTCCAGCGCTTCCAGTCCGGAGGAAGCCTGGGCGTACAGCTCGCACCCAAGGTCACTCCAGGAAAATGCATTTGCAATGCTTGTACGTATCCCGTCTTCATCTTCAGCTAGTAATATTTTGATCATAACAATTCTCCTCCATTTTCAATCATATACGGCAGATTCAGAGTCACAACGGTGCCTGCGTTGAGCTGGCTTTCCAGGAGAAATCCGTACCGATCTCCATAAAGAAGATGAATACGCTCCTGGATATTTGCAAGGGCGATGTGATGCCCATAAGCAAGGGCGGTATCACGGTCAGGCGGTCCGGAGGGATGCCGGAGAGAATGAAGAACACTGCTCCGTATCCCGATTCCGTCATCTTTTATGACGATATGAAGCTGACCGTCGGAACAAGTGATCCGAAGCCATACTTTTCCGGGCGAGAGCTTGGGGGCAAGCCCATGGGTAATGGAATTTTCCAAAAATGGCTGCAGGATCAGCTTCGGGATCCTGCAGTCCAGCAATTCTTCGGGAACCTCCATAACAATCTGAATCTTATCATTATACTTGCACTGTATGATCTTGCCGTATTGGCGTATATATTCCACTTCTTCCCGAAGCGTAAATGTCTTTTCATCATCAGAACACAGATCGGTCTGCAGCATGTAGCTCAGGCTGCCCAGCATATCACAGACAGGGGTGGCCTCATATTCATAAGCTTTCCAGCTGATCAGCTGCAGCGTATTGAACAGAAAATGCGGATTGATCTGGGACTGCAGTGCTTTCAGCTGTGCCTCCTGCTGTGCAAGGCGGCTCTTATATTCATTGTTGATCAGAGTATTCAGCCGGGAGACCATCTGATTAAATCCCCGGTTAATGACGGAAATCTCTTTCAACGGATAGGATTCCGGCAGTGTAAGGTCCAGATACCCTTCTTCCACATTCTTCATTGCAGAGACAAGCGCTGCCACAGGCTGCGTAATAAATCGTAAAGATCTCAGGGCCACCACAATGGAAAATCCCAGGAGGCTCAGAAAAATCATATAAAAAAGCCATGCGATCTGCTGAAAGGACTGCAGCAGAGTATGCCGGTCGAGCAGGATGATGCTGGTCCAGTCATCATAGGGAAAGCTGGTATTGCTCTTGGATAAAGGACGCAGAATGGCAATATGATCTTTGCCTGTAAAATCCCGGGAAGACCCCCCTGCCTGCAGGCTGTCCAGAGAAAGCCCAAGGGCATCCTGCTCGGTGGTACATAGTATCTGCCCGTGCTGGTCTGCGATATACAGCCTGTCAATGTCCAGAGTATTGTAAGCATTAAATGTATCCAAAAGGAAATCTGTGGAGAGGCGTATGACTGCCAGGCCCTGTACGGCATATGTATTCTTGTCGTAAGCAACTGCTGAAAGTTCGATACAATCCATTTCTGCGTTGTAGTGCAGCCAGTTGGGCCGGGTAGGATGGGTCAGCGCTTTCTGGTAATAACCGCTGGAAAATGGGGAGGACAGGTGTGCAGGCTTTGTCCCGTAATAAAGGGATTCGCCGCTTTCTTTTATATAAAGATCCATCTCCTGAAGGTAATATTCATCCATTGTGTGAGGCTGAAAATATCTGGATACCGCAATCTGATAATTGTACTGAGACGCAGAGTCAGGAGCCTCATGGCGGAGGATCTCCTGGATGTCGCTGTCACGGAGTACTTCCTGGATCTTTTTATCAAAATCTGTCAAAGATTTTTCCAGTGCAAGATTGGACTGAGCTAAAAAATTGTTGCAGTAATATTCGGCCTGTGAAATATACAGCCTTGTGTAGAGCTTATAAGGGATCAGAAATAACAGCATGGAAATGAAAAGTAAAAACAGCAGGCAGAATACGGTTAGAAAATACTGGATTCGAAATGAGAAACGGGATCTGGAAGCTGTCATGCGTATGTATCCTTTCTGTCGTATTTTGTAAATTAGTGTATCATAATTGAGTGGAAAAATCCAGAATAAAATAATATTAAGAGAAAATAATAATAGTAATTCACGAATAATCAGATAAATTATAAAAAATTACGATTATGTAATATTATAAAAATAATATAAGTAAATCCAGAAAATATTAAATGTACATAACCTGACATACTTTTTATAATATATGTATTCAAGGATTTGTCATGATTACCGCGGATAAGAGTGATGAATGTATTTGTATACCCGTGGGTATAAATTTAAAAAAGGGAAGGCGCGCACCCGATGACAGGAAGAAGGCAGTGTCAAGTAATCTGTGAATCGTAACGCTTGCCGCGCAAGTGGTTACAAGAGAGGAAGAGGAAAATGAAGAGAAAATGGAAGAAAAAAATTTTAAAAGCAGTCGGTATTTCTCTGTGCATGGCCATGCTGGGATGCGGTCTGGCAGCATGCGGCAACAATAAAAGCGGAGCCGGTGGAGGGGAAGCCGAAGGAGGAGGGCAGGAAGCCTCTCCGGAGGAAGAAGTCACGATCACTTTTTACTGGGGAAGCATAGAAGATGATATGAAGCAGGTATGGTACGACGGCTTCTTTGATCCCTTTGTGGAAGAGCATCCTAATGTAAAGATCGACTTCCAGTGCCTGCCGGACGTACAGGAGACACTTCGCGTTCAGCTGGCGGCGGGAAGCGGGCCGGATCTGTTCATGGTAGACTGCTTTGATGTTCCGGATTATGTAGAAGCAGGAGCGCTGAAGGACCTTACAACGTACAGGGAGCAGTACAAATGGGACGATGTGATCTATGACTGGGCGCTGGACGCCGGGACCATCGACGGGCAGCTGTATGGAGTGGCGCATGGGTCGGAGGCAACATCGATCTACTGCAACAGGGATCTTTTAAAGGAGCTTGGATGTGAGGTGCCTGAGACCAGGGCGGAATTTGAAGATGCATGTATGAAAGCTGCCGATGCGGGATATATTCCGATCGAATACGGTTATTCGGGTGCAAATGAATTTCAGCAGTGGATTTACGACCATTATCTGGGAAATTATTCAGGAAAAGAAAATCTAAAAAAATTGTTTACCGGGGAATTAAAGTTTACGGATGAGGAGATCAAAGGGGCATTTGAACTGCTGAAGAACGACTGGGATGCAGGCTGGATCAACCAGGGACAGAGCGGAGCCATCAGCAATGACGAGGCCAGGACATTTTTTCAGAATGAGCAGGCAGTATTCTGTACGGAAGGAACATGGCTCACCATGGAAACATTATCACCGGGAACGCTGACCTTTGACTGGGTATGTACTGCATGGCCGTCAATGAAGGATGGGATTCCGGCTTCCGGGTCCGCCGGGATCGGGGCAATGATGGCAATGAATGCGAATACGGAACATGCAGACCTGTGCGCAGAACTGCTGAATTTCTTTTATTCGGACGAGCAGCGTCTGGCAAATGCGATCGCAGCAGGATATATGACTCTTTGCTGTGATGTGGATGAGGATCTCTACCCGGAGGATATCGAGGCGGACATCCGTAAGACCCTGGACTCTATGGGCGAGATCCTGGGACGCGATACTGTGGGCTATGCGCCATGGTCCGCCTATCCGTCAGATACCAATATTTATATGATGAATAATCTGGATAAGGTTTATTACGGAGAATATACGGTGGAACAATTCTGTGAAGAAGCACAGAAGGTACTGGATAAGGAATTGGAGGAAGGCTTTGAGTTTGTAGGATAGTGTGCGGCGGCATATCAGGGAGGGAGTAGAATGAAACGGATGAAAAAAATGAAAGGAACCTTGTTTGTATTACCGGCATTTTTTATTCATGTAGTGATCGTACTGGTTCCGGCGGCAGGAATGGTATTTTATTCTTTTACCAATTGGAACGGACTAAAAGAGCCGGAATTTGTAGGGCTGCAGAATTATATTGCGATGCTGTCAGATTCATCATTTTTTCATGCTATGAAAAACAATCTGGTCTGGATGGCCATGTTTTTGGTGATACCGCTGGCGGTCGGGCTGGTGCTGGCCGTGATGCTGTTAAATATCGGACGGGGACAGATGCTGCTGCGGACCGTCTACTTCCTCCCATATGTAGTAGGAGCAGCCATAGCAGGTAAGGTATTTGCGACCTTTTACAGCCCGTATTCAGGGATCGCATCCATATTTCAATCGCTTGGGATAGAATCACTCAGCAATTTTGCACCCCTCGGAAATGGGAGATTAGCACTTTATGCGGTTGCATTTGTGGATAACTGGCACTGGTGGGGATTTGTACTTGTCCTGATGTTTTCTGCGCTCCACCAGGTGGACCGCTCCCTTTTGGAGGCGGCCACAATGGAAGGCGCAGGCCCGGTCAGAAAGTTTTTCAGCGTGACGATACCTCAGATAAAGCCTACGATCCTGTCATATTTTACATTTATCATCATTGCGTCCTTTACGACCTTTGACTATGTATGGATCATGACACAGGGAGGACCGGCGAATGCGACAGAACTGGCATCGACGTGGATCTACAGGAAAAGTTTTATTTCTTATGAAGTCGGATATGCTTCGGCATTGTGTACCACGGTCTGTATGGGATGCCTTGCAGTGTATCTGGTACTGGCTGCGGTTCAAAAAATACGTGGGAGGGATGGAGAGTGAAAAAAAGAAAAAGATTAAAAAGCAGTGTTTCCTACATAGTTATGATACTGATCGCTGTCATTCATATGATCCCTCTTGCCGTGATGTTTTTAAATTCCGTGCGTTCCAATGATGCGATACGAAAGCGTCTGATCGCGTTTCCGGAAGAGATCCACTGGGAAAATTTTGTGACCGCATGGATCAGAGGCGGCTATCTGGACGCCTATATCAGTAATTTGATCATAGGGCTTTCAGCGGCGTCGATCGTTTTGTGTGTGACCGGGTTTGCGGCTTATGGGATCGTGAAACTGGACGCGCCCGGAAAAAGGTTTTTCCGTACCTACTTTACGGCAGGACTGTCGATCCCGGGATTTGCAATTATCGCAACACTATTTTTTATGTTTAACCGGGTTGGGCTCATTAATTCCCGGATTGGAATGATCATAATTTATTCAGCCATCAATATTCCATTTAATTTTATGTTTGTCCATGCCTTTTTTGAAGGCATGCCGAAAGAACTTGATGAGGCGGCGCGGATAGACGGAGCCAGTGAACTGCAGAATTTTTGGTATAATGTCCTGCCGCTGGCAAAGCCCATATTTTCAACAGTCATGCTGATCGTATTCGTGAATGTATGGAATGAATTTCTCTTTTCAAATACATTTCTTCAGGATGAAAAGGTCAGGACCGTGGCGCTACGGTTTTATAATTTTGTGGGAAAGAACAGCGGAGACCCGGCTTACATTTATGCGGCGGCCGTGATCTCTGTCCTGCCGATATTGATGATCTACATGCTGATGCAGGATACTTTTGTTGATGGGATGACATCTGGAAGTGTGAAAGGATGAAGGAGGAGTTAAGATGAATAAAAATTCTGTTTTATTTAAAAAGGTTTATGGATGCATGATGGGCGGCGTGATCGGGGATGCTTTTGGAGGCCCTGTGGAAGGGATGGACGCGGGATTCATCAGAAAGCTGCATAACGGACCGGTGACGGATCTGATCAGCTATGCGACAAGGCCGGAGGATTTCTTTATGCCGGCGGCGCCCAGCGCATATGCCTGGTCGGACCGCCCGGGAACCTATACGGACGACAGTTACTTTGCGACGGTCAATGCCCGCTGTATCATAGAGCATGGCGGACGGATCACCTGCGACGAGCTTGGGGATTTCTGGGTAAAAAATGTGGATGTAGACCGCTGCTGGTATAGCTCGGCTAGTTCCTACTGGCGGCTTGTCATGACTTATATGCCGGCAAGGCAGGCAGGCGCGGGGAATATCGGTGAAAATAGTTCGGCCATGTGTATCGGGCCTGTAGGGATCATCAATGCATGTGATCCGAAACAGGCATCCCTGGATGCTTATGACCTGATGTCCATCATCCATCATGACCATTCCAGAGATGTTGCCGGTATCATTGCGGCGGCGGTTGCGGAGGCAATGAACCCGCAGGCAGATGTAGACAGTATTGTCCAGGCAGCGCTTGAACATATACCGGGAGGCAGATGCAGTAAAATGTACGGCCCCATGCACCTGGCAGTAAAACTGGCAAGAGAGGCAAAGGATACGGAAGAACTGACAAAGTTATATTATGATCAGCTTCTGATCGACTGGTGCGGTAGAGGAAAGCCCATTAGTGAAGACGGACGCCACAATGACAGCTGTGAAGCATACGAGTCGATCCCCTGTGCTGTGGGAATGTTTTTGAATACGCAGGGGGACTACAAAAAGACCGTGATCGGGGCGGCGAATTTCGGAAGGGACTGCGACACGATCGCATGTATGGCCGGCTACATAGCAGGTGCATACAGGGGGATTGATGCGATTCCGGAGAAATGGGTCTCCACATGCCTGGAGGCAAATCCGGATCCGGATCTGGAAAAGCTGGCGGAGGGAATGACTGAGGCATTGCTGAGCCAGACGGAAAAAGTAAAAGAACGGTGCGGCGCGATCATGGAAATGGATCGATAAAGGGAAGAATAAAGGGCATCCGGATCGATGCTTTTCCCAAAAAGCCAGAGGCCCGTCAAGGCTTAACTCCTTGCCTTGACGGGCCTCTGGCTTTTTGATAAGATTATCCCTTGCTCCTGTCAAAGATTTCTGCATCAGCAAGCGGCCCTGTTGAAATCTTCCTTGGCTCTTCCTCCCATACCTGGTCATTCATCATCAGATTTTCCGCGTCGCGGATCAAATCCAAAGAGCCGTTATGGAACCCGCCGTCATAATCGGTATTCAAGAATGTTTCCAGCATATCGATCGCTTCCCATTCTCCGATCGTCCTGCCGCCCATGCAGAGGATATTGGCATCGTTGTGCCGCCTGGTCATGCGAGCCTGATAGGTGGTGCTGCATAGGCCAGCCCGGATTCCTTTAAACTTATTCGCTGCCATACTGATACCGATCCCGGTTCCGCAGATCAGTACACCGCAGTTTGCTTCGCCACTCTGTACTGCCTTCGCTACCTTTGCAGCGAAAAACGGATAGCGTGTAGCTTCGATATCCGGATCATCTTCTGAACCGCAGTCCACATATGGGATTCCTTTTCCTCTCAGATATTCGATACATTTTGTTTTCAAAAAATAACCTGCCGTGTCGTTTCCCAAATAAACTTTTTTTCCCATTTTATAAATCTCCTCGTTTGTTTTTATTCTGATTTCCTGTCCAGCAATGGGCATGTTGCACTCGTTCTTCCATTTTGCGCTGCTGTAAATATCAGACGCTGTCTACTCGGAATATGATAGTACGAGGTTTTTTCCTGTCAATCCTACATATGCGCCGTTCTGCGCCTCTGTGGACTCCGGATGGGCAAGCAGCCACTTATTGGTTCCCCGGCACATCGTTGCTTCCGTGTCTAAAGGATCTTCCAACGCCGGCATTCCTTGATTTGTTCCTTTTGGCAGGATACAGGCTACCTGGAAGCCGCCTCCATTAGCCCCGCAAGGCGCATAATGCAGTGTTGTTCCATACAGTTCTATCCCAATTCCGGCTGGGATGTAAAATGCTTTTACATGCTTTGTATCATAATGCCCGCCCTGAATATCCTGAAGACGTCCCAACATCAGTACAATATCATCCTTTGCAATATTAAATTCACTGCTCTTATGATATTCCAAACAGTTCAAGGTATTATTGTGTCCGCTGCAATAGCCGGCTTCGATTGGCATCCCTCCAAATCCCAGACTCTGGAATCTGGAAAATATCCGGCATGCTTCCAGTTCCGGAACACTTGGTACATATTCTATACCGCTGTCCGGGATCTTAAATGATGATAATGTCTGGAATAATTCCTGAAAATCATATTCTGCAAGTATTCTTCCGTATTGCCGGAAGGATTCATCAAATACACTTACTGTTTTCATCCTATCCTCCTTTTTGTTTTTTTTGTCAAACGTTTGACTTTACAATAGTATACCATACTCGGGATTGCTTGTCAAACGTTTGACTGTTGTAAAAATTTGTCTGTGGAACCATAATGTTACAGTTCACACCCTGACCGGGTGCTCACAGAAACACCATAACACATTTTACAAGATACATTTGTCTTTCTGTGAAAAAGGCCCAATCACTTTTGTTAGATGATTAAGCCTTTTGTCTACAGATTATTGAGCTGTATGTGGGCATCAGACCGATGCTCGTTCTGCAATATATGGTTTTAAAACCCGTTCATGTTCCTCTACCTTTTCCCCTTGTATCATCGCCAGGATATACTGTACCACGATCTTTCCCATCTCTTTTTTTGGCTGTGCAATACTGGTAAGTTCCGGATAAGTAAATTTTGCCGGGGCAATGTCATCATAACCAATTACCGCAGTTTCTTCCGGCACTGAAATGCCCTGTGAAAGAAGAGCCTTTAATGCCCCGATCGCAAAATGATCAATCCCCCCAAACACTGCATCAAACAGCTCCCCTTTTTTGAGCAGTCCGCATGTTTTCTGGAAAGCTTCCTCAGAATTCAACGTATGCAGATCCAATACCTTTATATTTTCTGACAGTCCTGCTTCCATCATTCCCTGCTTATATCCCTGACAACGCTCTCTGGAAAATCCATACTTTGAATTTCCGATATATAAGATATTCCGGCGTCCCTTTTTTAGGAGATACTGTGTTGCCAGATGCCCTCCCGATATATGATCTACCCTGACTGTAAAAAATTTTTTATCCGCAATCCGGTCCACACAGATAAGCGGCAGTTTAATCTTCCGATAGCCGGATAGGTCGCTGTCTCCTGTTCCGATCAGGATAAGTCCGTCAATATTGCGAGATAGAAGCCTGCGCAGGCATTCCTTTTCTTTTTCCGCATCATTATCTGCGTTGCAGATGATCATACAATATCCAACTTTTGCCAGTTCCTCTTCCATACTTTTTAGTATATCTACAAAAAAGAGATTTGTGATATCGGAAACAACCACGCCGACCGTCTTCGATTGATTCGTCTTCAAACTGCTCGCCAAAAGGTTGGGACAATAATCCAGTGCGTCAATTGCATCTTCAATCCGCTTTAGTGTCGCGGGACGTACTTTCTTTTTCCCGTTTAGCACATAGGAAACCGTACTTACGGAAACACCTGCCATTTCTGCTACGTCTTTTAACGTTACCATGATATACTCCTTATTTCGAGATATACTCACAGAACTGCCATTGCAATCTCTGTCCGGTGGTTCCGCAGTATACCTTGTGAATCAGCCGTATGGCCATAATGCTTTGCTCATCATAGCACACTTCCAGATGTATGTGTAGGCGTGGGCTGTAACCATCAGCTCTTTCGCCCGGTTGGAGTTACAGCTCACGGCACAACCGGACGCGAACTGTAACGCATCCAGCCCATTAAAAAGTCGCCTGGCGGCAAGGGGCAGGGTGCCTGCAGCCACCATTTTAGTGGACGGATGCCTTGCAGCAGGGTGCAGGGCACCGTGAACAGTAACCGGTTGGATACTCTTTGAGCATCCAATCGTACAGGTGGAATCTTTTCCAGCCGCGCTCCGGCGCGAGCGTGCGTCAAGACGCACACTTTTTTATTTCGAATATTCATATTTTTTAGGTTAGTTTACCATACTTTTGATCCGAAATATAGATTATAATTAAGAAAAACAGAGCGGAGGTAAATGACAATGGAAGCAAAATTCAAAAAAATGTTATATGGCGGCGACTACAATCCGGAGCAGTGGCCGAGGGAGATCTGGCAGCAGGACATGGAGCTGTTTGACAAGGCAGGGATCAACAGCGCCACAGTCAACGTGTTTTCCTGGGCCAGGCTTCAGCCGTCGGAGGAAGTTTATGATTTTCACGAGCTGGATGACATTGTGGATATGCTGACAAAGGCGGGAAAACAGATTGTGCTGGCAACTTCCACGGCTGCCCTTCCGGCCTGGATGGTGAAGCGGTATCCGGAGGTGGCGCGGGTGGACAATGAGGGACGCCGCCACAAGTTCGGACAGCGCCACAATGCCTGCCCAAACAGCCCGGTGTACCGGCATTTTATCCAGGAACTGACCGGAAGATTGGCAGAGCGTTACGGAAACAATGAAAATGTGGTATGCTGGCACATCAATAATGAGTACGGCGGGGAATGCTACTGCGAAAACTGTGAAAAGGCATTCCGCGTATGGCTCCGGAAAAAGTACGGGACCATCGAAGCTTTGAATCAGGCATGGAACCTGGCATTCTGGGGGCACAATATTTATGATTGGGATGAGATTGTGCTGCCAAATGCACTCAGCGAAGTGATCCCGTGGCAGGGCATCGAAGAATTTGGAAAGGAAAAGACCGCGTTTGCGGGAATATCCATTGATTACCGCCGTTTCATGTCGGACAGTATCCTGGATGATTTCCGACTGGAGAGGGACACCATCCGGCAGTACGACAAGGCGACCCCGGTGACTACGAACCTGATGGGCACCTACAAGGGGCTGGATTATTTTAGATGGGCGAAGGAGATGGATATCGTTTCCTGGGACAATTATCCCAGCTACGATACCCCCTGGAGCCATGTGGCCATGCGGCATGACCTGATGCGCGGGCTGAAAAATGCCCCCTTTATGCTGATGGAGCAGACCCCCAGCCAGCAGAACTGGCAGTCCTATAATTCCCTGAAAAAGCCGGGGCAGATGCGGGCGCAGAGTTGGCAGACCGTTGCACACGGCGGGGACACGGTCCAGTTTTTCCAGCTCCGCAGGTCTGTGGGAGGATGCGAGAAGTTCCACGGCGCAGTGATCGCCCATGTGGGAACGGACCAGACCAGGGTATTCCGTGAAGTGGCGCAGCTCGGGGAAGAGTTGGACCGGATCGGGGGTTCCATCATCGGCTCCGGGACGGAATCGAAGGTGGGGATCATTTTCGACTGGGACAACTACTGGGCGCTGGAATACACGAGCGGTCCCAACATTGACCTGAAATATGTGGATCAGATCTCCCGGTATTACGAATATTTTTATCAGAAAAATATTTCTGTAGATATGATCCCTGTGGATGCGGATTTCTCCGGATACGACCTGGTGGCGGCGCCGGTGCTTTACATGGTGAAGGAAGGCATGGCGGAGGCCATTGAAGCATATGTGGCAGCAGGCGGTGTTTTTGTCACCGGATTCATGAGCGGCATTGTAAATGAATCCGACAACGTGCACCTGGGCGGCTACCCAGGCCCGCTGCGCTCTCTGGCAGGTATCTGGGCGGAGGAGATCGACGCGCTGGCGCCGGAGCAGTCCAATGAGATCTTATTTACGGACGGGAGTACGGATCAGTGCGGGCTGCTCTGCGACATCCTCCATTTGGAAGGCGCGGAAGAGATCGCCCGGTATGGAAGCAATTTCTATGCGGGAACACCGGCTGTTACGAGAAATGCATTCGGAAAGGGATTCGTGTATTATGTGGGAACCGTGCTGTCGGAAGACGGGCTTGAGAAAGTGCTGGATCTAGCCTGCGACGGGGCGGGCGTTGCTTCCGTGATCGGGGAAGAAACAGAACTGGAAGTGACGAGACGAATTTCGGATGCGGGGGCGATCTATTTTGTGATGAACTTCAAGGATCAGGAGCTTCCGCTGCCGACGGTATTTGCCGGGAAGAAGGATCTGCTGTCGGGACGGACGATGGAGGAAGGGGAAATGCTGAAGAAGTATGATGTGAGGATTGCTGTGTTACAATAAGGCTGTTGGTCAATGCAGTGCCCGGATAAGAAAATGGAACTGGAAGCTTTTGGCTTCCAGTTCCAGAGTTAAAACGGCAATAAAGTATTTGGGATTTATCATGCAAATGCGATATGATGTTTCTTCAATAATTCCATTGCCCTGGCAAGGTCGGCTTCCTTTTGAACAAGCTCAGTAAGCGCGGCATCCTTTTCAGTAAGCGCGGCAGCTTTCTCAGCAAGCGCGGCATCTCTTTCCGCGCGCAGCGTATCATTCTTGCCCTGCATAAGCTTTATCCCCTTCTGAATCCCTCTGTTCTCAACCTGATCCAATATCTCACACATATTCGGCTCACCTCCTGTAGTTTTTACCTTCTGTGCTTCTAAAAATCTTTCATCCCCGGTCATGACTGACATAAATTTCAGCATGGCATCCACATGCTTTATCGTCTTTTTGCTGGGAATATAAGTTTTGTTTTTCCGCTTCTGTACAAAATAATCCGCCACAATCCGAAAATCACTCCTGAATAGCTTTACCTGATCCTCTGTCAAATACGCGATCTCGAATATATGAAGCTTATAGTCATTGACATATTCTTCCAATCCTTCGGGAATCTCAACCATTTCTTTTATGGATCTGGGTCCGCTCCAGCGGGATTCGCCAAAATACAGGACGATGCTCAGCACCGGGCAGCGCCCTTTTGATTTCTTATCAAGAAGCTGCGAGCGATAGGCAGCACCGTCATATCCAATGATCCGGAAAGGCATATCTTTGTCCGGATCCGTTTGATTCTCCAGTCCCAAAATGGCAATCTTTACCTTGCCGACAGACCAGTATTTCGCATTGTTTCGTTCTTCCTCATGCAGACTTCCTTTATCCGCCTTATACTGAGATCTGACCTTTAAAGATCTCAAGTCTCTGGACTTAACCGTCCGCTTTCCGCAAAACACGAATCCGTTAACGATGTCAGAGAACACATCGTTATAATCTTCTAAGTTTTTTTCTACGATATCTTTTTGTCCCATTCATTTTCCTCGTTGGTTTCTATTATATTATAGTTCTTAGACTGCCGGAATACAAGCTCAATTCCGAATTGCATGCTTCATGGTTACAGTTCGCGGCCGGCCGTAAACTGTAACGCTTCATGAACACCTGTGAAAGGTGAACCAAATGACTATAAATTCCATTATATAACCATCATATCATCTCCTCCCTTCGTTACAGTTTGCCGGCTGGCCAGTGAACTGTAACAGCGGCTCAGAACATAAATACACGAAGTATCCGCTGTAAAAACAGTTGTTATTCTGAACATTTAATAAAAACTGTTTCAAACATTGAAGTAAAGGCGATATAGCCCTGAAAATAAAAAGACATTTTCATTGTAGATTGATAGAATGTTTGAAAAATGCACCCGCAGTGATCGCTCACCTGTCTGCCTGACAGAGGAAATATCATTGCGAGATGCATTTACTTTAGCATATCCTGGAATAAAAAGCAATTTCTTTTTGGTAAAATAAAAAACTCCCTACTTCTGCTTCTCCATCATTTTTTTCAGCCCCTTCTTTAACCTGACGGAGACAGGGAGGGTCTCTCCGTTATTCATGGATACGGTCATGGCAGTAAAATCCACTTCGGTAATATTATCCCGATTGACGATATACGACCGGTGGCATCTGTAAAAACGATAATCCAACTGCTTTTCCACCTCTTTCAACTGCCCGGAAAATTCAATGACCCGTTTTTTCGCATGGAGCAGGACCTTATGGATATTGCCGGACGTTTCGAAGCAGATAATGTCATTGTAGTCAATGGTGATGCACCGATCATTCTGACGGATCACAAAGGCCCGGTTGATCTTATTGTTCAGCGAAGTATATTTGCGTTCCACATCCAAAAGGCATTCATGGATCTTGGACTTGATATGTTCCTGGGTATCCTTAATGATAAAATCCAAAGCCTCGACCTTATACTGGAAGGTCAAAAAACTCATTTCCGAATGCGAGGTAATAAAGATAATAAAACAACGGGGCTGGATCTGGCGGATCCGCTGTGCCAGCGCCAGACCATCCATATCAGATTTCAAATCAATGTCCAGAAAGAAAAGTCCTGTATTTTCCGCTGATAAAATCTTTTCGAGAAGCGCATGTGGATCTGATGTAGCCAGGGCAATCTTCATGTCCATTTCTTCAATTAAAATTGTATTCGAAATATATTTTTTTAAAAGATTTAGCTGCTTTTGGTTATCTTCACAGATGTAGATATCGATCATATTAAGTTCCCTCCTTAGAAACTGCAAAAAAGAATAATTGGATGACTTGCCTGTACATCAGTGCAATACCTATTATAATATGTCACCAATTTTCGTGAGAAAATTGATGACCTGCTTGCGCATCAGCGCAATACCTATTATACAATAATATTTATCGTAAGTGTAGGAAAAAAATAATCGTGATCCATTTGATCATAATCGTTTCCCGATTAACGGAAATTACAGAAAATACGACGCTTATTATAAAATCGAAAAACAGCATATCCGTATTGTTATAATTGAAGCGCAAGCAGGTCGTCAATTCCCTGACGGAAATTGACGACAAATTACCATCAAATCAGGAGGGGGATGCAGGAAATGGAAAAAATAGCAAATAGGATTGTCAGTTACTTAGACACAGATCAGGCAGCATGGAATGAGATAGAGCGAATGCAAATGATTTTAGGATTACAGGTTCTGATCCATAATATTGTCATGACCGGAACCATTCTCTTCCTGGCTTTGTTAACCGGAATGTTTTGGGAAGCAGCCATACTTCTTACAACATACGGAGCACTCAAAATGACCGTTGGAGGTGTACATTTTAAAACAAGCTGCGCCTGCCTGACTGCGACAACCACTTTTGTGATGACAGGTGTGTTGGCTTCACGGCGGCTGGATATAGGCTTTATGAGCATTGCTATCATTTATGCGGCATGCTTTATCACGCTTATGATTATTGGCCCGCAGGGGACAGAAAATAACCCGGTCTCAGAAGAAAATTTTGAAAAACTCAGAAAAAAAGCTGCCTGGATTATTTTTATTTATCTTATTATCACATTTTTTATGCTTTCTGAAAATTTAAAAAATGTGCCCTGCCTGCTGCTTATTGCGGTTGTCTTTGAAACCCTGTCAGTTTTGCCTTCATACATAAAAAACAGGAGCAGTTAATGTACTGCTCCTGTTCGCTATACTCACGGCAGATTTTATCGGCCGAGAGTATAATTAACGTTCAGCATATCAGGTGATCCGAAGCCGTTGTACAAAATGTTCACCCTGAATCTCCGTATCCCAAAATACAGAATTATATTTTGCGATGATCTCATGGGCATTATATAGTCCCAGCCCGCGGTTTGCCCCTTTTGTAGATACATTTGGCTGTGCCAGTGAAGCGTAAGGAACTCCCTTTTCAAGAAACGAGTTGGAAATGATAAAGACATATTCCGTATCAGCATGAACCAGGGCAAAGCTGAGGAAAGGAGAATCCGTTTCAAGGGCAGCCTCGATCGCGTTATCCAGAAATATTCCGATCACACGGGTCAGATCCAAAGTATCCATTGGTATATCTTCGATTTCATTCGTGACCTCTATGCTTACATTGATATTCAATTCTATGGCATATAACAGCTTCGCTGAAAGAATGCTTTTTAATTCCGTTGTTCGGATATTCATTAATTGATTGATATGAGCCGTGTTCTTGGAAATATTTTTACCTGTTGGAAGGATTTCCTTCTCAAAATATCTTTTCAAACCTTCCATATCATCCGATTCCATATAACCGGACATGGAAAGCAGGATGTTGGAGTAGTCATGCTTGAAGGAGCGCAGGGAAGAATACATATTCTCAATCTGATTGGTATATTCCTGCAATCTGCGATACGAATCCTGACGCGCATCCATGTCTGCTTTTTCTTTGTTTGCTTTTATGATATTTACGATCAGGATCGTACTGATGATAAAGTAACAGGAAAATAAAATACAGTTAAAAAGTACAATCTTCCGAGTATATCCAATCCTATCTCCCACTATGATGTTAAATAAAAAAACAAACAGGCATGCAAACAGGTTGGTTGCTATAAGTAACAGAAGCTGCCTGGATAAAACTGCCTGCAGCTTGTGAATAAGAGAATGGAGCAGTCTGCCCAATACAGGAAAGATGCAGGCAAGGAGAGCAATATAAGAGACGATGTAAATATAATATATGAAGCTGGACTGCAAATTTTCTGCTGAGTAAATTGGGTAGATCAACGTATCCCATGCTATAGAATAGAGATTATCCAATAGCACACAAATCAGGTAAGCTGCAATAACGGTACAGATATTCATAAGACGATGGGAGTCTATGAAAGCGATGTATGTACAGACGCTTATCAGTAAAAGGACAACCCCTGCATTACTCAGAGCAACTCCCATCAGCAGAATATTGATGAACAGTATTGTAAAGAGAATCAATTTTTGTTTTATTCTTAGCTTGAACGG
>Ga0137307_100640_pt1 | contig 42638 bp, 39 predicted proteins | sample NAcewD2O_March_2_FD_97180 | JGI IMG/M metagenome (GOLD analysis project Ga0137307, IMG submission 97180) | Mouse cecal microbial communities from Vienna, Austria - N-Acetylglucosamine amended D2O_March | ecosystem: Host-associated > Mammals > Digestive system > Large intestine > Cecum | place... | reverse complement strand
TTTTTCGCCTTCCTCCCCGTCTCCTTCCCCGCTTCCGGACGTTCCATTATTCCCTTCTTCTCCGCTTCCGGGCGTTCCGTTACTGCCCTCTTCCCCGTTTCCGGGCGTTCCATTGCTGCCCTCTTCTCCGTTCGCGCCCGTTCCTTCTCCTCTGCTGCCGCCTTCTTCTCCTTCTGCCCCTTCTTGCCCCTCTTCTTCCGGGGCTACCGGCGACATAATTTCCTGCTGCAAATCTTCCAATTCTTTCCGTTCTTTATCCGTCAGCTCCTCTGTCATAAAAATGCCCATATAAGGAAGCACTTCTGTCAGAATATTCCTGACAATGCCTGTGGCAAACTTGGCATCGTCCTGATATTGCACATTGGGCCTGTCCACCACCACGTAAATGGCTATCTGCGGGTCATCCGCAGGGGCATATCCCATAAAGGAAACCACATATTCATTGTTTTTACGGGGCAGGGTTTCCGCCGTTCCTGTTTTCCCGCCAATCAGATACCCCGCCGGACGCGCCGTCTTGCCCGTTCCGTTTTCCCCGCTGACAACCAGGTTGCAATATTCCTTGATTTTTTCGGAAACGGATGTGGAAATGGTCTGCTTTAACAGACGTGGCTCAATGTTCTGCACGGTAGCCCCGCTTGGGCTGATAATCTTGCTCACTACATGCGGCTCATAATAATTTCCGCCATTAATCAAAGAACAAAATCCGGTTATCATCTGAATCATCGTCACATTATAGCCCTGTCCGAAGGAATTGGTCGCCAACTCCGTCGGCCCTATGGAATTTATATCGTATACAAGATTTGACGTACGGGATTCCCCCCACAAATCAATGTTGGTCTTCAAGCCAAAATTGAAAATATGCTGGTAATCGATATATGTTTCCCGTCCGGTCATCGCCGCTATGTCCATCATTGCCACGTTGCAGGATATCTCCACAGCCTGTGCCACCGAAACCTCGCCATCGCCCCATTTATTATGGCATTTGATAGGGTAGCCCCCGATTTCCCGGACACCGTTGCAGTTAAAATATTCATCCCCCGTGATTTTCCCGGAGTCCAAAGCAGCAGCTACCGTAAAAGGTTTTGCAACGGAACCCGGCTCGTAAGTATCGTTGATGCAGAAATTCCTCCACAAAGCGTTAAACTGCTGCATCTTCAAATCGGAATCCAAAGCATTGAAGGTTTCAGGGGTAAGATATTCCCCCTGTACCACATTCCCTACATCGTTCACCATAGGCATCCCATATAAATCTTCCGGGTTCATCCTGTCATTCAAATCAAAATCCGGATAACTCGCCATCGCAAGGATGTTCCCGGTATTCACTTCCATAATAATGCAGGCCGTATTATTGCTTCCGTTCCTTTCTACAAAGTTGTCTTTATATTCCTCATTGAACTTCCTCAAATATTTTTCCACAATGCTCTGGATATTCACATCAATGGTGGTCACGATAGAGTTGCCATCCACTGCGGCAATCGTCGTCCTCTCCAATGCTGCGTCGTCATTTAAGTAACCATATTCCCTTCCGGCGGTGCCGCTTAACACATTGTTATAATATTGCTCCAAACCATACAACCCATTGTTGTCGCTCCTGGTAAATCCGATGAGGTCGCACGCCAGCCTGCCGTTGGGGTATATCCTTCTGTATTCTTCCTCGAACCAGATGCCTTTGATATTGGCGCCGGCCTCTTCGTCCTCCTGCAGTTCTTTAAATCCCCTGATTTCTTCATAGGTCATTTGCTTCGCCAGTACATAATAAGAAGAATCCGGGTGGGATTCCAGACGGGATCGTATGATTCCTGTATCCAGCCCAAGCTCCTTCTGTACCGCTTCAATGGTCGGCTCAATATATTTCCCATCCCTGTCGCGCATAACTTTGGCATCCAAAATTACATTGTATACCTTTTCGCTGGCAGCCAGTTTCGTTCCCTTGCTGTCCAAAATATCGCCCCGCCTGAAGGGGATGGTCGTGCTGTCATACGTCTGCTGCGACAACACCTGCTTCTCGTATCTGGCACCGTCGTCTTTGTTAATACTTACCAGCCGTAAGCCAAGCCCGACGAAAGCTGACAGTACAAACAAAAAAAGTACCACCAGCTTCTTCTGCATCCTTAACGTAAACCTGCCGTTTACTCCCCTATTTCTCCTATTGCCCTGTACTCGTCCGTTCAAAAATATCACCTGCTTTACTGCGGAATATCCGCTACTTGCCTCATATAATCGCTGCCGCCCCCCGTTACGGTTACAATTTGACCTTCTTCCGCATACTTCATCCCAAGTTCCTGAATTGCAATCCGTTTTACCTCTTCCAAATCAATGTTGCTGGTAATACGGCTGTATTCTTCATCGTTATCCAGCTTCAGCGTATTCAGCCGGCTTTCCAATCTGGATATATTTTTAATGCTGTTGGTAATATCCGATTGCAGCCCGATATAAATCATCAGGATAAACCCTGCGGCAATTACCGCACATGATAAAAAGAGTACATAACCCAGACTCATATGGCTGGCTTTTTCCCTGTTTTTCCTTGCGGTATTGCTGATCTGCTTCCTCGGCTTTTCCGGCACATAGATTCTCTCGTCCAGTCTCCTTACGGCATTCCCATGAACGTAAGCGCTGCTTCTTCCTGTGTATGTCTGCTGTCTTCTGTTTTCTCTTCTTGCCCTATACTGCGCCATAACACTATCCCTTTTCAAACACTCTTAATTTTGCACTCTTTGAACGCTTATTCCATACCATCTCTTCTTCTTCCGGAAGTATGGGTTTCCTCGTAATGACTTTCCCTTTTGCTTTCTTCCCACATACGCACACCGGAAAATCCGGCGGGCATGTGCAAGGGTTTTCGTAATTCCTGAATGCGGTTTTTACCATCCTATCCTCCAGGGAATGGAAAGTAATAATACAAAGCCTTCCTTCCGGGTTCAGGCAATCAGCCAAATCCTCCAAAGAATCTTTCAGCACTTCCAGTTCCCGGTTACATGCAATACGTATGGCCTGAAACGTCTTTTTGGAAGGATGCCCTCCCGTCCGGCGCATTTTTGCCGGTATTGAAGCCTTTATAATTTCATTCAGTTCGCCTGTAGTTTCAATCGGCTTCTCCTGCCTTGCCAGCACAATATGCTTTGCGATATTTTTTGCAAACTTATCCTCACCAAAATCCCTGATGATGCGGAACAGCTCCCCTTCCGGGTAATCGTTCACAATATCTCTGGCATTCAGTTCCTGCCGCGTATCCATCCGCATATCCAGCTTAGTGTCATATTTATAAGAAAATCCTCTCTCTAAAGTATCCAATTGATAGGAAGAAACCCCAAGGTCCAAAAGGATGCCGTCCACGCTTGTAATTCCTAGCCCTTTCAATACCTCCTTTATATTGCAATAATTATTCCTTACAATAACCACTTTGTCCGAAAAGGAGGAAAGCCTTTCTCCGGCAGCTTTTATTGCCGCCTCATCCTGGTCGATGCCAATCAGCTTTCCTTTCGCCCCCAGACGGCTCGCAATCTCATAGGAATGACCGCCTCCGCCCAGAGTACCATCTACATAAATACCGTCGCTTTTTATCTTTAAATTGTCTATTGTTTCTTTTAACAAAACGGATCTGTGCTTAAATTCCATCCATTTCTCCTTGTCGTGGCGGAGAGGCCGCTGTTTATACCCTTCCGGTTTATATGCCAAGCCCAAGTTCCGACATATGTTCTGCAATGCTTTCCATGTCTTCGTAAGCGGACTCGCCTTCCCATCTTTCCTTACTCCAGATTTCGATTCTGCTCGCCACGCCTATTAGGGCAACTTCCTTGTTGATACCGGCAAATTCCTTTAATACCGAAGGTATCAGTATCCTCCCCTGCTTGTCCACCTCCACGCTGGCAGCCCCTGCCAGAAAAAAACGGACAAAACTTCTTGCATCTTTATTTGTAAGCGGCAGGCTCCTGAGCTTTTCCTCAAAGGAGGCCCATTCCCTGTTATCGTACACAAATAAACAACCGTCCAACCCCTTTGTCACAACGAACTCATCACCGAGAGCTTCACGGAACTTTGAGGGGATGATCAGCCGGTTCTTTGCATCAATTGTATGGTTGTACTCTCCCATAAACATATAGCTCACCCGCCGTTCCAAAAAGTAGTCTGCCGTCACCGTCCGGCTTTCAAAGCCATTGCGGCTGACGCATCGTGGCATGAAGCCCTGCCACAGGAAACCACTTTCGCAGGATTTTTATCCCACTTCGTTCCACTTCATACCACTTCCCACCACTTTTATAATAGATTCTATACTAATATGGAACGTTTGACAAGCAAAACTGACGATTTTATTTACAAAAAATGCACTTTACAATTTCCTGTAAAGCGCATTTTTCCTGCATTTCCCATATATTGTAGGAACATTTGTTCCGTATGCCAGATGTGGTTTTAACCATTTCCGGCAGACAAAAGGCAAAATCCTATCCGTAAATTTTTATACGTTAAACCGAAATAGAATCACATCCCCATCTTTCACCACGTATTCCTTCCCTTCCATTCCAACCAGGCCCTTTTCCCTTGCCGCTGCCAAAGAGCCATGCTCTAACAAATCTTTATAATTTACTACCTCCGCTTTGATAAATCCTCTTTCAAAATCCGTATGGATTTTTCCTGCTGCCTGCGGCGCCTTTGTCCCTATCTTTATTGTCCAAGCCCTTGTCTCGTCTTCCCCTGCCGTCAAGAAGCTATGCAGCCCTAAAATACGGTAACTTGCTTTAATCAATTTTTCCAGGCCCGATTCCTTTAATCCCAAGTCTTCCAGGAACATCGCTTTTTCTTCTTCATCCAGTTCCGCAATCTCCTGCTCTATCTGGGCGCAGATTACAAATACACCGCTGCCGTTCTCCCCGGCAAATCCCCGGACATCCGCAACTCCCTGGTTGCCTGCCCCGTCATCCGCAAGGTCATCCTCCGCCACATTCGCCGCAAAAATAACCGGTTTATAAGTCAAGAGATTATAAGCGGAAAGCAGCCCAAGCTCATCCTCGTCTTCCGTTTCAAAAGACAGCGCCAGCTTCCCTTCTTCCAAATGCTCTTTCAGCCGTTCCAAAAGCCCCTGTTCCTTGGCAAGAGTTTTATCCATCCTCGCCCCTTTCCCTACTTTGGCAATCCTGCGTTCTAAGATTTCCAAATCGGAAAAAATCAGCTCAAGGTTAATCGTCTCAATATCCCGCAAAGGGTTTACGCTGCCGTCTACATGCACTACATTGGAATCTTCAAAGCAGCGCACTACATGGACAATAGCATCCACCTCCCGTATATTGCTCAAAAACTGGTTCCCCAGCCCTTCGCCTTTGGAAGCCCCCTTTACCAACCCGGCAATATCCACAAATTCAATGACCGCAGGCGTTACTTTTTTCGATTGGTACATATCCCCCAAAAGCTTCAGCCGCTCATCCGGCACCGCTACAATCCCCACATTCGGGTCTATCGTACAGAACGGATAATTGGCAGACTCTGCCCCTGCCTTTGTCAGCGAGTTAAATAAGGTACTCTTCCCTACGTTTGGAAGACCTACGATTCCTAGTTTCATGATATTTTATTCCTCCGTGTTTGCCCAGTTCATTTTTATTACACATCATTACGATATAATCCTATTACAAAATGTTCCAAATCAAAGAACCTTAACAGCTATGATAGTATAGCACAGCAAAGCTTTATTCATCAAGCATTATCGTTCCTTTTTTTGCCTTTGCTCTCAGCCTCACCATCTGCTCTCTTTCAATCTCCTGAATACTTTTTTCAGGTATTGGCAAATCCTCCGGCATCATTCCTCCAATTTTCTCAATAGCTGTGCGCACCTATTTTCCAACAAATCGTCAGATGCATTGTGTTAGCTGTTTCACAGGCAAATTTCTCATAGGATATAAAGAATTTACTGCTGTGAACTCCGGTAGATTACACTCAATCAGAAAATTATAAAACCGTTTCGCTTAACTGCCTGCGTACATCCCTGCCACCATACATAATCCGAACAATATTTACTGTATTCTGAGGTTCTTCCGGAAAATAGAATATCAGATAATAATCTACAGGCAAAAAGCGGATTCCCCGACTATGCCACGGTTCTTCTCCATAAAGTTGATGACGCATGGGCATTTCTCCAAGGGAACGAATCATTTTCATAATCCGCCGAGTTTGCCCGATTGCAGTTTCCGGCGCAAGCAGCTCTAATACTATATGTCCATAAATATCACGCAAGTCTTGTCTTGCCTGTGCTGTATATACGATATTCCAGCTCATACACCAAAATCTCTCCTCATTTCCGCTTCAATGGTATCTGCCGAATAAACCCTGCCTGCTTTAACATCAGCCATGCCTTTTTCCATTTCCGCATCAAACTGTTCTCTGGTAAGAGAGCTGTAATTCAGCAGTTCTGTCTGCGGCAGCTTCATTTCAAACGGAATACCTCTCTGCAACACCACCTGTCTTAAAAACATACTCACGGCATTGGACATTGGGATTCCCAAACGTTCAAGCACCTGTTCCGCCTGCTCTTTGATTTCAGGTTCCACTCGTGCAAATACATTTGATGTTCGTGCCATAACAATCGCCTCCTTTATCTTTAGTATATCCATTTCGCTTGCGAAATGCAAGCGCTTCGCATAAATACCTTCCAGAACGATTTCAGTAACTCCTTCAATATCTACGATTCTGCTGACCTCATCAAAATCGTAAGATATGCAGAAAGGACAAGACATTCTCTCATGACTTGTCTTTTCTTTCCGGGTATTAAGGCTCAACCTATACTATAGTTTCTAAACTCATTTTTACGTACCAATCATGTACCAATTTCACATAATCTCTTATAAAGATATAAAGACTTACATAGAAATCAAATCACTCTCAACCCCAGTATTTATCAACCTTTAAACCGTTTTATAGAGATACAGGGATTTACATGAAACAGCCTCATAAATCACTACACAATTTTTAAGGCATTTTCTAGAGCTGCTTGATTTTCAAGGGGCTCTTTAATTTTTTTCATAGGCATTCCCCCAAAATACAATAGCCGGGCCGGAAAGCAAACATTGGAGAAATGTATACGCTTTCCGGTCCGGCATCATTCATTTTTACACTTTTTATTCTGTACGTACTGCTTAATATCTCGAATATCCCCACCAGTTTGGAACAAGTTCTTCCAGGCGGATAGTCTCCATTGTATCTTTATCCAGCAAAATCTCTATGTCCTTTCCCTGCAGCCCAAGCTGCATCATGTACTCCCTGCAAACACCGCACGGCATACATACTTTTCCATTCGCCTCTACAGCCACAATCTTCCTGATTACGCTTTCTCCATGAGTAATCATATTCGCCATAGCATTCCGTTCCGCACAAAGCCCCATAGCAGATGAAGTATTTATACATACACCGACATACACATTTCCTGCATCGGTCAGCAATGCTGCCGCAACGCTTCCTGCATTAATAAAAGAAGAAATCTGCCGTTTTCCAAGTACAGCCACAGCCGCATCGTACAGTTTTAAGAAATCCTCCATGTCTCCTCCTTAATCCAGCTCATTCCCATTGCTTTGGATGACATTTTTGTACCAGTAAAAAGAATCTTTTCGGATTCGTTTGCATTCTTTCGGGTCATCGTCCGTACGATCAACATAGATAAATCCATACCTTTTTTTCACGCCATTGCTTGTTGAAATCAAATCCAATGCCGACCACGGGCAATATGCCCAGACCTCTACCCCATACTCGATTGCTTTTTCCATAGCCTTAATATGTTCTCTCAAATACGAAATACGGTATTCATCATGAATCTTTCCATCTTCCGTCAATTCGTCAAACGCACCCAGACCATTTTCCGTAATCATCAACGGTTTATTGTAACGTCCATACAAATCCCGGAACAAATACTCTAATCCGGTAGGGTCAATGCTCCAGTCCCAATCCGTCGTATCCAGATTTGGATTCTTACACATCTCATAGAAACCGGGATGTGTTTCATATCCGGAAATCTCGCCTTTCTTGCCGGAAAGGTTCACGCCGTTATAGCGGATTTCTTTTGTACCTTCCGGGCAAGCCTTTGCACATTCGCTGGCATAATAATTAAGGGCAAGGAAATCGGAATAGCCTTCTTTAATCAGCTCCATATCCCCCTCTTCTATGTGGGGCGCCAGTCCATGCTTTTCCAGATAAATCATGGCGGACTTTGGATAAAACCCTTTAAAATAAATATCCAGATATAATGCATTCCGCAAATCATGGGCATTTTGCGCCGCCATCATATCTTCCGGTTTTGATGTCAAGGGATAAATGGGGGAATAGCCAAGAGCCGCTCCTACTTTCCCGCCGGGCACCAGTTCATGCACCTGCTTACAAGCTATGGCATGCGCCAGATTCATATGGTGATTAATCTGGTACCGCAACTGATTATTGTTCCTATGTTCTTCCGGAATAAAGCATTTCTGTGTCCAATATTGTACAATGATACTTTGTTCATTAATGGTTGTCCACAACTTTACTTTGTCTTTGAACTCGTTAATGATGTACCCGGAAAAATATGCAAAGTCTTCTACTACCTGACGGTCCAGCCATCCTCCATATTTTTCAACAAGCGCCCAGGGAAGGTCATAATGGTAAAGCGTAACAATCGGCTCTATCCCATTTTTCAACAATTCATCAATTAAATCACGGTAAAACTGAATCCCCTTTTCATTGACCTCTCCAACACCATCCGGGAATACCCGTGACCATGCAATGGAAAAACGGTAGGTGTTAAATCCCATTTCTTTCATCAGCGCCACATCTTCTTTAAAGTGATGATAATGGTCGCTCGCGATATCCGCATTGGCAAATCCTCTTTTTACATAATTTTCTTTGTTAATTACATCCTGCTGAGATGCCTTCTTACCATCCTCATAGGCTGCCCCTTCCACCTGATATGCGCTGGTTGCAGCACCCCACAGAAAATTCTCCGGAAAAATATTCTTCATATGCTTCTCCTTATTTATGGCTTATAATCTTTAAAATATCAATCATCTGTTCCGCAAGCTGGATTTCTGACATAATGGTCATGAGCGTATCCTGTGCATGGGCAAACAGCATAGAATACTCATATTTTTTCCCATTAGCTTCGCTTTGTATAACTTCTGTCTGTGACTTATGGGCCTGCACGATAAACTTTTTGGCCTCCTCCATCTTTTTTTCCGCCTCTGTGAAATCAAATGCTTTTGCATGGCTCAACGCATCTTTTACGCTCAGTCTTGCATCCCCTGCATTCATAATAATCTGCATGGCTGTTGCTACTAATTCCTCGTTAAATTCTTCTCCCATTATCACATCTCCCTTTCTAATTTTTTTCCGTCATAGCCTGCTCTTCCATAAGTTTTGTCTTCTCATATACTTTAAAGAACGGATACCAAATCAAAATGTTAATAGCCAAATATATTACCCACCAAATAATTGCCCGGAAATCCTCCGTCACAAGCATACTGCTGAAAGGCGCCGGAATTTGCCCCACATGGATTAACTTTGACGGTATTTTCAGCAATCCGCCGCTCATCAATATCCATACATAGATAGGACCCACAATCGCATTAATCCACGCAGGCAGCATCAAAATCGGGTTGAACACCACCGGGGCGCCGAACATTACCGGTTCATTAATATTGAATATAGAAGGTACTAGGAAAACACGACCCATCGTTTTGAGCTGTTTTGATTTTGAAATGCACATCAGAAGGTTAAGCCCTAATGTAGCGCACATACCTCCAATTGTAATAAATGCCATTGTAAAAGTTGCTTCGTATGTAACAATATTTACTGCAGGCTGCCCTGCCGCCACCGCATCAATATTAGCCTGGATTCCTGTTAAGAAAATGGGCATCGTTACCGCATCCCAAAGCCAGCTTGATACGCCCACCGTATAGAAAAATGCAGGAATCAGACAAATCAGTATAAAGCCCGGCAAAGTCTGTGCAAAATTGGTAACAGGCTTAATGGTTGCAAGCACAACCTGGAACAAGTCTATCTCCAATATATTGAACAAAACCATACTAATCGAAAGCGAAATTACAAATGGTAAAATAGTATTAATCCAACTGGTCAAAAAGTCAGGGATACTGCTGTCTTTCAGGAAATGCAGCTTTCCCCACAAATGAAAGATAATACTTACAAAAATACCAATAATCATTCCCACAGCAATTCCGGATGCACCCAGATTACTCATCAAAGTGCCCAAATCAGCGCTCTCGCCTTTTGGCATAACTCCCATAAATAAAATACAAATGGCAGCAATGCCTCCGTTAATTGTATATTCCAGGTGATTCAGCTTCTCCATACATTGATTTGTCATCATAAACGCCACAATCAATGTAATCAGCCCAAAACTGTAAGAAGCAATGGGTGAAAGATCCGGCAGTGCCGGAAGGAAATATCTTGCAACATTATAAACATATACAACAGAACCTGTCAAAATAAACGGAACTACTTTCTGCATACAGCTTGAAACTGCCGAAAGCCAAGGTCTGCTAAACAGCTTGCTTGCTGCCGGCGCAAAGGAGTTTGCAAGCCAATCCATAAATTTCTTCATAATTATTTTTCCTCCTTTTTATCCATAGTTTCCATTACCAGTTTCAGTAAACGTTCCCCATCCAACATTGCGTAAATATCCTGGGGAATTACCATTACCGGAACCCCATATGGATTCGCCAATGTCTGGAACTTATCCAACTCCGCTGCATAATGCGGCCCCAGCAGCAAAATATCAATAGAGCCAATCATTTCCCCTGCCTCCGAATGGCTTCTTGCTTCAACACTTATGGAAAGCTTCTGTTTTTTAGCTGCCTTTCTGGCATTGCTTGCAAGAAAGCCGCTCGACATACCTGCCCCACAACATAACAACACTTTTATATTTTCCATAACGTATCAATTTCTCCTTTCATTTCCCGTTTTTTTGGACGTCCTTTTTCAGTGGTCTTATTATGAATGATTTTTTTATGATTCTCAACTTGATATTTGCCTTCTATTGGTGCATCCCGATAAATATTTATTTTCCCCTTTACGGGGCATCTGTCTATGTCATAGCCTTGCACCATAAAAGTGAAAAAGAATAGTTGTTTTAAAAACATTTATATGGCTATAATTAAACTAAAACATTTATCTGATTCAAAAGGCGAAAGAAGGAAAGAAGGTATCCGAATGAAAAAGAAGCAAAACGAATTAATTCAATATTTTTCCCGACAAAATAGAACGGTTAAAAGCACAGAACTTGCCAACGTTTTACAAATTTCCGCTCGTTCCGTAAAGAATTATGTCAGTGAAATTAACCTTCTCTATGATAAAAAGATTATCCTTTCCTCCCGCCAGGGTTACCAGATAAACCGCCAGATTTCTTATAATCTGCTGCTTAACGAAAATTCGGATTCGACCCTGCCGCAAACCGGTGAAGAACGTGCCTTCTACATCATCAAGCAGTTGATTTTAGAACACACATCTTCGTTAAACCTTTTCGACCTTTGCGACTATTTATGCATCAGTTATTCCACCATCAAATCGGTGATTGGAAAAATGAACAAGACCTTTTCAGCCTATCATGTAGAATTTATCTGTAAAAATAATTGTGTGCAAATCGTTGGAAGCGAAAAAGATAAACGACGTTTAATTAGTTATATTATTAACGAAGAAAGCAATGCCCGTTTTCTTGATATCCAGCAACTGGGCGAATGCTTTTGCAACATTGATGTGGAGTCTTTACACAAAACCTTATTTTCTACCTTTAAAAAGCATAATTATTATTTGAATGATTTTGCTGCAGTCAATATATTGCTGCAGCTTCTCATTCTTATTGACCGGAATCTGGCAGGCAATGAACTGAATGTCGGTGAAACTGTCCTTTCTATTGAAAACCAAACCGAATTTTTATTGCTGCAGGAATTATTTGAGCAACTAGAAAATCAATTTTTGCTGCATTTGAACCCTTATGAGAAATTTGAAATCCATATGCTGATAAAAGCCAATGCCACTTCTTCCCTTCCTACATCCAAAACGGAGCTGAAGAAATTGATTGGCAATGAATTTTTGTCTTTGACCGATTACTATGTTGCCCAGGTAAACAACCATTATCTCATCGACGAAAGATTTACCGCCCCTTTCACATTACATTTGGAAAACCTAATCCTACGTGCAAAACTGGGGCGTTTTACCAGCAATCCTTTAGCCGAATCGATTAAATTGAACAATCCTATCATCTTTGATATCGCCATCTACATTGGCCTTGATTTGATGGAACGGTACAACCTCTCTATTAACGAGGATGAGATTGCATTTCTTGCCATACATATTGGTGCGGAAATTGAGCGTCAAAATATGAGCCTTACCAAAATCCGCACTGTACTTTTATGTCCAAATTACCGGAATATCTCTACGGAATTGCTGAACAATCTTCTATTTAATTTTGGCAATCAACTGGATATTATAGGAAATGTTTATGCTGAAAATGATTTGAAAAACTTATCTTTTTCTTTGCTGCTTACCACGGTTCCGCTCAATCAGCCATATAACTGTGATGTTGTTCAAATCTCGCCTTTTAATTTGAATACACAATACAATATGATTTATAACACGATTTTAAAAAGACAGGATACCAACAAAAACAAGACATTAAGGACAAATTTCCATACTTTTTTTGAAAGCGATTTATTCCTTATCAACCCGAAATTAAATAACCGGGAACAGATTTTACATTATCTATGTGAAATACTAAAGCAAAAAGAATATGTGGATAAAGACTTTGAATCCAGTGTGCTGAAAAGAGAGAATGCCGCCACCACTGCATTCGGCAATATTGCCATACCTCATTCCGTAGATATGAATGCCGTCAAAACAAGCGTCTCCGTTGCCATTTCAAAAAGTGGGTTTCAATGGGGCGGAAATACCGTCTATGTAGTATTTCTTCTGGCCATTAATAAAGCTGACAAAACTACATTTAGAGAATTGTATGAATCTCTGGCATCGCTGTTTGGGGATGAAAACATTATACTGGAAATACGCAAATGCAATTCGTTTAAAGATTTTGAACAATTAATATATAACCATACCAGCCCGCCTAAAACAATCTAATTGTCTTTTCCATAAACAACAAGCGCCGTTTTTTGCCGCCCTTTGGCGGCTGGCGGCATTGAAGTCAGCCGGAATACGCCCGGTATGTCTGGTTTCTGTTTCGGGAGAGAATCTATAACCAATACTAGTATTTTTTCTGTTCCTGCAATTCCCGATACAAATCTTTATAATTCCCATACCGGACAGGGCTTATCTTCCCTTCCGACAAAGCCTGTTTTACCCCACAGTCCGGCTCGCTTAAATGGGAGCAGCCGGTAAAACGGCAATGCCCTTCATATCTGGCAAATTCCGGGTAAAACCCCTGCAAATCCTCCTTCTCCATAGAAAAAAGGCGCAAAGACGTAAACCCCGGTGTATCCATAATATATGTGTTTTCCTGAAGGGCAATGATTTCCGAATGCCTTGTGGTATGCTTCCCCCTGTCAATCTTTCTGCTGATTTCCCCGGTTTCCATCCCTGCATCCGGGTTCAGGCAATTGATGATGGAAGACTTTCCCACCCCGCTGGGTCCCGCTACTGCCGTGGTTTTGCCATACAGCAGACTTCGCAGCTCTTCCATCCCTTCCCCCTTCTCTGCACTTGTAAATAGTACCCGGTATCCGCAGGAACCATATGCTTTCTGTAGGTTTTCTCGCTCTTCCGCAGAAGCGATATCCAGCTTATTGAAGCAAACGATGCAGGAAAGCCCTTGCTGTTCCATCATAATAAGAAACCGGTCCAAAAGCTGAAAATTTGGTTCCGGTTTCACTATTGCAAATATCACAAGCGCCTGGTCAATGTTCGCCACAGCCGGACGAATCAATTCATTCTGCCTTGGAAGAATCCGGGCAATATTGCCAATCCCTGCCTCTTCCTCCAGCACTTCCATGCATACATTGTCGCCGACCATCGGCTTTTTATTTTCTTTGCGGAAAATACCTTTCGCCTTACATTCATATACTTTTCCGCCTGTATTCCGATTTTCCTTTGCAAAGACATAGTAAAAACCGGCAATCCCTTTTATAATCTTCCCCTGCACCTTTTTGCGTCTCCCATTTCCCTCATCCATAGGATTCTGCGGCGCCTTATTCTGCTTCATATCTTCCGCCCCTTATGACTCCGGTGTAAACTGCAGTTCCCTTGCTATCGTCTTCTGTACGGAAGTTCCTTCCGTCGTCGTCACTTCCCCTGTCTCCGGATTGGTATCCGTTATCGCGTCCGTCGTTACCATATACGTAAAAGTGACCGTTCCTGTGGCGGAGCGGATACCCGTATAGTTGACGGAAATAGGAAATGATGCGGTGCTTGTGTTCAATAGCTGCACCCCATCCGCCGTATCGATTGTTACCGTCACATCCAGCCCTTCCCGGTATTCCGGGTCTTCCGCAGCGGAAGGCGCTTCAATGCTTCCGTTAAAACTATAAGTGCCCTGTTTCGGTCCCAAACTCACTTGCAAATCAATCGCCGTGCCCTGGTCCACATAAGAACCCACCGAGTAGCTCTGATAACAGACAAGCCCATTGAGAGATTCGTCTTCATGGTTGATTTCCGTAACGCTGCCGACCACCAGCCCATTTTCCGTTATGGCTGCCATAGCATCCATTTCCGATATCCCTATTAGATTGGGAACGCGGACTTTATTGTCCTCCGCCCCCTGGCTGATACGGATGGTCACGGCTGACCCGCTGGGGGCTTTTATCCCCGCTTCCGGGCTTTGGGAAATAATGTCCCCTTTTGCCACTTCCGCATCATAACTTTCCGTCTTGTTTACCACAAAACCTTTCTGCTCTAAATTGGAAACCCCCTGCGCCGTAGACATCCCCACTACGTTGGGCACTTCCACGCCGCTGGCCCCTGCGCTGACCGTTAACGTAATATCCGTTTTGGAATCCACCATCTGCCCGATTCCGATATTGCATTCCAGTACAAGCCCGGCCTCATATTCATCCGTTTCCTTATATGCGATTTCCGGCATCAGCCCAAGGCCGAGAAGTTCCGTTTTAACCTCCTCTATCTGCCTGCCCACTACTTTTGGCATTTCTACCTTACCAGACTCTTCTTCGGTGCTTTCCTCCGTTTTTTCCTTTTCCCCGCCGAAAGGCAATATGCCCAATGTCTTTCCTACAAGGAAAAGGACAATGCAGCCAATCAGCAAAGCGGCTACTACTGCCAATACAGTCGTCACCCGTTCCATCTTAGAATCGTACTCTTCTTCCTCGTCGTCGATATCATCTTCTACATCTTCCTCTTCTTCATCCCCTATGACATCTTCTTCGTCTTCCTCTTCCTCGTCTTCTTCCTGATATTTCCGGCGCACATCTTTTTTCAGCCGAAGGGCTTCATCCATCGAATCCCTTTTAACGGACTGTTTTTTTATCTGCACCATATCTTTGTCGGTTATCATCCGCGTCGAAGCTTCCTCGTCCGGGTTGACCATTTTTACGAAATCTTCATCCGGGTTAATCAGCGACTGCTTCAAATCCACAATCAAGTCCCCCATCGTCTGATATCTGCGGTCAGGGCTTTTTTGACAGCATTTAAAAACAATCTGTTCCACGCTGATAGGAATCTCCGAAACATATTCCCTAGGTGAAGGCAATGGTTCCTGAATATGTTTAATGGCAATGGCCACCGTAGTCTCCCCGTTAAAGGGAACCCTTCCGGTCAGCATTTCAAACATCGTAATGCCCAGCGAATAGATATCGCTTTTTTCATCGCTGTAGCCGCCCCTGGCCTGCTCGGGGGAAGTATAATGTACGGAACCCATAACATTGGAGGTAATGGTATTGCTGGTAGCTGCTTTTGCAATACCGAAATCCGTTACCTTCACCTTTCCTTCTTTGGATATAATTATGTTCTGGGGCTTAATATCCCTGTGTATAATATGATTGTTATGCGCTGCTTCAATACCCATGGAAACCTGGATAGCGATGCTAATCGCTTCTTTTACGGAAAGCCTTGCCTTTCTTTCAATATATTTTTTCAAGGTAATGCCTTCCACCAGCTCCATGACAATGAAGTAGACATCGTTTTCTTCCCCTACATCGTAAACATTGACGATATTCGGATGCATCAATCCTGCCGCCGCCTGCGCTTCTACCCGGAACTTGGAAACAAAATTCGCATTTTCCGAAAATTCCTGTTTCAACACTTTCACCGCCACATAACGGTTTAGTTTATGGTCTTTCGATTTATATACATCCGACATTCCCCCGGTACCGATTTTTTCCAAGATCTCATACCGGTCTACAATCATCATTCCAATTTTAATCATTTCTGTATCCATGCTCCTTTTAAAGTTGAGAGACTATTGTACCAAAATACAAAAAACTCTGCCAAAAAGTTTCGGATGAACGTCAAAGATTTTCATCCGCAAACGGCTCTATCAATATAACAGCGATATTATCCCTGCCGCCGTTGCTATTGGCAGCTTTCACCAATTCTTCCGCTTTTGTCTCCACGCCTTCCTGACTGCTCAATATCATATGAATCTCTTCATCTTCCAGCATATTTGTCAGTCCGTCGGAACACATAAGCACAATATCCCCCGGCTTAAGCTCCACATGAAAGAAATCGGCTGTCACTGCATCCTCTGCACCGATTGCCCGCGTAATTATGTTTTTGTCCGGATGATTCCTCGCCGATTTCCTGTCAATACCGCCTCTGCGTATCATTTCCTCCACAAGGGAATGATCCCTCGTTATCTGTTCTATCTTGCTGTCATTTACCACATATAACCTGCTGTCCCCCACATTGGCTACTTCCAGATATTTTTCCTTCAGGCAGGTAGCCGCTACCACCGTAGTGCCCATCCCCCTAAGCTCCTCTTTCTCCATCGCCTTTTGTCGGATGTGGCTGTTGGCAGCATCAATCGCTTTCCCTAATATCTTGACCGGGCTCTTTTCAAAAGAGCCTGCCACTTCTTCCTTTATCGTTTCCACCGCATATTTGGACGCATAATCGCCTGCATTATGCCCCCCCATCCCGTCTGCAACGACAAATAAATTCGGAAGATTCCCTAACGGCTTCTCCGATGCAAACACATAATCCTGATTTAATTTTCTCCGTTTTCCGATATCCGTAATGGAAAATGTCTTTAACACGACGAAACCTCCTGTATTACCGATGAAGCTCCCTGCGCCTTAATTGGCCGCACGCCCCATCAATATCTCTTCCCATTTCCCTTCTTATAGTAACATTTATTCCATTTTTTTCAAGTTTATTTTTAAAAGCCGTTACTTTTCCGGGTGCAGAAGGCGAAAAATCCCGCTCTTTCACCGGATTAACCGGAATCAGGTTCACATGGCAGTTCAAATCCCTGATAAGATCCGACAGCATCATCGCATCTTCCCCTGTATCGTTTACGCCTTCTATCAAACTATATTCAAAAGTTAATCTTCTGCCCGTCCTTTCAAAATAGTATGCACTTGCTCCCATCAATTCATCCAATGTATATTTTTTCGCTACGGGCATCAACTTCTTCCGCTTCCCATCGGAAGCCGCATGCAAAGACAATGCCAGCGTAATCTGCAGCCCTTCCTCTGCCAGCCGCTCCATCTGGGGTACAAGCCCGCAAGTGGATACCGTTACATTCCGCTGGCTGATATGAAGCCCGTTTTCATCGGTAAGAAGCCGGATAAATTTCACCAGATTATCGTAATTATCCAAAGGCTCCCCCATGCCCATCACCACTACATTGGAAACCCTTTCCCCTGTTAAAAGGGTAATTGCATATACTTGTTCCAGCATTTCAGAAGGCTGCAGCGGCCTTACCAGGCCATCTATGGTAGAAGCACAGAATTTGCACCCCATCCGGCATCCTACCTGGGAAGAAATACAGACCGAATTTCCATGTTTGTATTTCATCCAGACACTTTCCACCGTATTGCCGTCCGACAATTCAAATAAAAATTTCTTCGTCCCGTCTACTTTGGATTCTTGTATGCGCAGTGGATTTAGCACGGAGAAAAAATAGTCTTCCCTGCACTTTTCCCTTAAATTTTTTGAGAGATTGGTCATTTCCCCAAAATCTCTTGCCAGTTTTTGGTGCATCCACTCATACAACTGCTTCGCCCGGAATGTTTTCTCTCCGGCCGCCTCCATTTCCCTCTTTAGTTCCTCCAAATCCATCGATTTGATATCTTTCTTGGTATTTCCCATCTCTATCTTTCCTCCCGTTCCTTTCTGCGGAATACTGCGATAAAAAAGCCGTCCGTTTCATGTATGTCCGGAAAAAGCTGCAAATACCCTTCCGCAGCCGTTTCCGTATGCGGTATCCCTTTCAGCTTTCCGCCCAAATCCTCCGCCGTAAACGGATGATTGTCAAGAAACCACTTGACATTTTCCTCATTTTCTTCCTTTCGTATTGTACATGTGCTATAAACCAAAATGCCTCCCGGCTTCACATACTTCCATACGTTGTCCAATATCTCCCTCTGCACCAGGGGCAGTTTTGAAAGCATTTCCTCTGTCAAATTGTATTTAATATCCCGCTTCCTGCCAAGTATCCCAAGACCGGAGCAGGGAACATCCGCTAAAACCACATCTGCCTTTGCGTCCAGGCTTTCCTCATATACCGTAGCGTCACATACCTGCGCTTCTATATTCCCAAACCTCTGCCGGGCTGCATTTTCCTTAACAAAAGCTATCTTCGCCTCCGAAATGTCCCGTGCCAGCACTTTTCCGCCTTTTCCTGCCTTTTCCGCTGCATGGGTGCTTTTCCCTCCCGGCGCGGCGCAGACATCCACCACCAAATTACCTTCCTTTATTCCGGCGCATTCCACACAGAGCATGGAACTTACGTCCTGTACTGCAAACATCCCTTCATCAAACCCGGGGATTTTCCTGACCCCTTCCACATGGCTTATCTCATAAGCATAACTAAGATAAGGATGATGCCTCACTTCCATTCCTGCCTGTTCCATCCGGGCAAGAAATGCTTCCCTCTCTTCTTCCGCCATCGATTCTTTCCATCTTATCGTTACCGGTCGGATTCCCAGCAATGCCTGCAGCATCTTCCCTGTCCTGTCCGTTCCGTAATCCTCCAGCCACATCTCTACCACTGGCTGAGGCATAGAATAAACCACGGAAAAATACGCTGCCGGGTTTTTCTCCCTGTCCGGGTAAAATGCTTCCGCCCTCTTCCCTTCCGGTTCGCCGTCTATACCAATCCCGTCTTTTTCTCTGGCAATGTTCCGCAATACTCCATTCACAAAACCTTTCAGCGAATGGAATTTCCTTTTTGCTGCCAGCTTTACCGCTTCATTGCATACTGCTGCATCCGGCACGGTATCCATAAAGAGTATCTGATATACGCTCATCCGCAGCAGACTGCGTATCAGAGGCTTCATTTTCTCTGTTGAAACTTTGGAAAAAGCATTGAGAATATAATCAATTTGAATCCTCCGTTCCAGCACCCCTTCCGTCACCCGTTTGATAAATGCCTTATCCTTTGCAGGCAGATAATCATATTTATCCAAAACATTCCTAATCAGGACATTGCTGTAAATCCGCCCGCTTTCTATTTCCATCAGCATATCCAATATCAGTTCACGTATATTCATGACAACCTCTTCTTTACTCCTGTACCTTTAACCTCCATGTCGCTGCTTTGCAACGACACAAATCCTGATGAAAAACGCTCTTTTTTGGCGTTTTTCCGGGTGAAACTTAGAAGTTCTCCGCGAAACAGCCTCTGCTGTGAGCGGCTAGAACTTCTTTTCACCCTAATCATCCCTTCTTCTGTTGCCGAAAAGCAATACCAAACGCATAAGCTGCAATATCGAAGCTGCTGCCCCCGCCACATAAGTAAGGGCCGCCGCCCGCAGCACTTTCCTGCAATAACCTGTCTCATCCCCTCCGGTAATCCCATAATCCTGCAACATCGTTAACGCTCTGGAGGAAGCATTGAACTCTACCGGCAATGTTACTACCTGAAACAGTACCGACAAAGAAAAAACCCATATTCCTATCTGTACAAGCGTGGAACTCAAGCCAAGCAGCACCCCAAGGAGAATCATCGGAATCCCGATGCGGGAGCCGATATTGGCCGCCGGAACCAAAGCGCTCCTGATTTTCAAAGGTGCATAACCTTTTTGGTGCTGTACGGCATGTCCGCATTCGTGGGCCGCCACACCAATTGCCGCCACCGAATTGGACTGGTAAGTGCTGTCCGAGAGACGAAGCACTTTATTCCTTGGGTCGTAATGATCCGTCAGCCTGCCGTTTATATGTTCAATCCTTACATCATGAATCCCGGAATAATTCAATATCCTCGCTGCCGCTTCCGCCCCTGTCATTCCGCTGGCACAGCGTACCCTTGCAAATTTGCTGTATGTGCTGTTCAAACTGCTGCTGGCAGCCATGCACAAAACCGCCCCAATCAATACAAGGAAATACGTAGGGTCAAAATAGTAACCATAATATCCATGCATACCGTTAACCTCCTGATTTTATCTTTGCCGCCTGTCTGTTTACTTGCCGTTGTTTTTCTGTCTTCCTGCTCTATTTTTCTTTCTGCGCATTTCTTTCTTACTGCTCTTTTCTTTCTTCTTATCTTTTTCCTGTCTTCCTGCGCTATTTCTTCCTATCCTTTTCTTTTACTGTCTTTTTATCGCTCTTTTCTTTATTAAAATGAAATGCTTTCCAAGTGCCCTTTCTGGCTACACGCCCAGCCGCAGCCCTTCCTCAATCGGGTATCCCAGCAGGAAGTCTTTCACATCCATCCGCCTTTTGCCCTCTAACTGCACTTTTGTCACTTTTAAAAGCCCGCTGCCCGTCCTCACATAAAACGCATCCTTCTCCACCCGTTCAATGCTGCCTGCAGGGCTTCCTTCCCAGGCATTCCCTTTTCCTATATCCTCTACCGGTTCGCACTCCCATATTTTCATATTTTTCTTATGATAATAAGTATACGCGCTCGGCCATGAATTTAGTCCACGCACCAGCCTGTCAATATAAGCCGCATCTTTTGCCCAGTCAATCAATCCAAGGGATTTCTTTATCGTTCCTACGTAGCTGGCTTCTTCTTCCTTTTGTTTCTCCGGTACCAGCCCGCCCTTTTCAATTGCGGGCAGGGCTTCTACAATCAACCTGGCGCCCGCTTCGCAAAGTTTATCATGTAAGGACTCCCCTGTTTCCTTCTTATCGATAGGAACCGTACACTTCATCAACATATCTCCCGTATCCAGCCCCTTATCCATCTGCATAATAGTAATCCCTGTCTCTTTTTCCCCATTTAAAATTACCCATTGAATCGGCGCCGCCCCCCGGTACTTAGGAAGCAGGGAGGCATGGATATTTACGCACCCTAACCGGGGTATCCTCAAAATCTCTTCCGGTAAAATCTGCCCAAAAGCGGCCACCACAAAAATATCCGCCTTTAATGCCGCAAGTTTTTCCATTTCTTCCGGCTCCCGTATTTTTACCGGCTGCAATACCGGAATCCCATATTTTAACGCACATGCCTTAACCGGAGGCATCTGCATTTCCTTTCCTCTCCCCTTCGGTTTATCCGGCTGCGTCACTACCGCCGCCACTTCATGCCCTTCTTTTACAATAGCTTCCAAAGCCCCTACCGCAAAATCAGGCGTTCCCATAAACACAAGCTTCATATATGGTTCCTTTATCCTTTCTTCATCCCGTTTCCATCTGGCAGACCTATTCGGCTCCTCCATACTAAAGCAACCTACTGCGATGACACCCATCGGAATCCTTAAGTTTCCGGCCGGAGCCAAGTCACATCTTAGGCTCCGGCGCAAATCCTAATGAAAAGCGCCTGTTTTTGGCGTTTTTCGGTGTGAAGAGTGGTTCGCTTCGCGAACCCTAGAAGTTCTTGGCGAAGCATCCACTGGTGCGAGCCTTAGAACTTCTCTTCACACCATTCCTCTTCGTCTTCCTCGTCTTCCTCGTCATCCAAATCTTCCACATTCATTAACGGACCTTCCACTTTGTCCACATATAAGTTCCCTTCTAAATGGTCAATTTCATGACAGATTGCCCTGGCCAACAGCTCAGTCCCTTCCACCTCATATTGCTCCATATTTTCGTTATAAGCTACCGCCTTCACATAGTTGGGCCTCGTGACAATCCCTGTCTTTCCCGGAACGCTCAAGCATCCCTCATGCCCGGTCTGTTCCCCGCTCATTTCCAGAATCCGGGGATTAATCATCACGTACGGGTTCTCCCCTGTCACATCAATGACTACAATCCGTTTTAAAATCCCCACCTGGGGAGCCGCCAACCCAACACCATTGGCTTCATACATAGTATCCAGCATGTCCCCTATCAGCTCCTTCAGGCGCGGCGTCATTTCCTTTACCTCTTTACATTTCTTGTTTAATACTGCATCTCCGATTTCTCTTATGTTTCTGATTGCCATATCCATTCTGTCCTTTCTTCCGTTTTCTATCCTCTTTCTTATACCACATTTCTTAATACCATATTTTTTAATACCATATTTTTTAATACTGCATTTCCAATTTTTAATAGGCACATACCGGGTCAAAGTCAAATTGCACGATTTCCTTTCCTGCCTTTTTGCTTTCCGCCCGTTCCTCCAAAAATGCCTCTATGATATTCTTCACCGCTATCAATTCTTCATAATCTTTGTGTTTTACATAAACCATATACCGGTAAATATCCTGAATCTTCCCTATGGAAGCTGCCGCAGGACCGATAACATGCAGCCCCTCTTTCCCGCTCCCTGCCGGGCATCCCGCCATCCCTGCCAAAGGCAATTCCTTTTCTTTCAGCAAACTGCCAATTTGGCAAGCCAGCCTGTTCCCATCTTCTTTATCCGGGGAAGCTATCAGGATTGCCAGCATATGGGCGGCAGGCGGATACATTAGCATCTCCCGGTACAAAATCTCTTCTTCGTAAAATCCCTTATAATCCTGTCTGGCGGCATGGATAATGCTGTAATGGTCCGGGTCGTAAGTCTGTATCACCACTTCCCCTGCACGTTCTCCCCTTCCTGCCCGTCCGGCCGCCTGCGTCAATAACTGGAATGTCCTTTCCCCGGCCCGGTAATCGTTGACATGGAGGGATAAATCCGCCGCCAAAATCCCTACCAGCGTAACATTGGGGAAATCATGCCCTTTTACAATCATTTGAGTGCCCAGCAGAATATCCGCTTCCCCATTGGCAAATGCATTTAAAATCTCCTCATAACTGTCCTTCGTACGGGTGCTGTCCGCATCCATCCGAAGCACCTTTGCCCCCGGGAACTCCTTATGGATAACCTCTTCTATCTGCTGCGTTCCCGCCCGGAAGCCCAGAATATATTTGGAGCCACATTCCGGGCAATTTTTTACCCCCGGCTGCTCGTAGCCGCAGTAATGGCAGACAAGTTTTCCGCCCATATGCTCGGAAAGCGATATGTCACAATGCGGGCATTTCATTACATGTCCGCAAGACCGGCAGGAAATAAACCCTGCGTACCCTCTTCTGTTTAAAAAAAGGATGCTCTGTTCTTTCCTTTCCAGCCGCCCTTCCAACAGCTCATGCAGTTTCCTGCTGAAAATGGAACGGTTCCCCTGTTTTAATTCTTCCCGCAAATCCACCGTGTAAACCGACGGCAGCATTCCTCCCGGCCGCCTCTGTGTCAGTTCATACATCCGGTATTCCCCGTTCTTTGCCCGGTAATACGCTTCCAAAGAAGGGGTAGCTGAACCAAGCACTACAACCGCATCATGCATGGCTGCAATTTTTTCCGCCGTTTCCCTTGCATGATACTTTGGCATGGATTCGCTTTTATATGTATTTTCATGCTCTTCATCTATAATAATCGCCCCTAAATGGGGGAATGGGGTAAAGAGGGCGGATCTGGGGCCAATCATCACATCGATTTCCCCTTTTTTTGCCCGTTCCCACTGGTCATACTTTTCCCCCTGGGAAAGTGTGGAATTTATCACCGATACCCGATCTTTAAAACGTACATAAAAACGCAGCAGAGTCTGGTAGGTCAAAGCAATTTCGGGAATTAACACAATCGCCTGTCTGCCCCGTTTGATTATGCCTTCAATCACCGCAAGGTAAACCTCCGTTTTCCCGCTTCCTGTTATTCCATATATCAAACAGGTATCCCTTTTCCCCAAATCGAAATCGCGCAAAATCCCGTCCGCCGCCTGCTGCTGCCCGGCATTCAGTTCTTTCTTCCTCCCGTAATCCCCCATTCTGGCATCTACGGTTTCTCCGTTAATTTTTACCGGATTCCGGTAACCACTTTTTACAATAATACCCAAAGCCCCTTGTTTTTCCAAACTTCTAATTGTCTGGGATGAGATATGGAGCTTCCCCGTTATCAGCGGCATAGGAAGTTCCCCCATCCGTATCAGCTCCTGCAAAAGCCTGGCCTTTGCAGTCTGTTTCTTGTTGACGCATATTTGGAGCAAATCTTTTGCTTCTTCGCCGGAAAGCAATAGCTTGCAGCTTCTTGTTTCCTGCCCTTTTATCTTTCTCTTTACAGGCAGGACGGTTTTCAGCGCTGTTATCATCGTAGAACCGTACTGTTCCTTCATCCATGAGGCAAGGGCGATGCAGTCCGCTTCCGCTTCCATCCCTTTTTCTTCCACGTCCGCAATCTCCTTGAGCTTTTCCGGCGCATATTCTGCTTTCTTCCTGAGCCCAATCACATACCCTTTCCTGAGATGGTTCCCCTTGCCGAAAGGAACGGAAACGCATGTGCCTGCTTTTACCTTCCCCTGCAGCCTTTCCGGGATGATATATTGAAATGTTTTATCCAGTTTTTCGTGGGAAATATCTATTATAATGTCTGCAAATCTTCCTTCCATCCCCGCTCCTTTAATATATCCCGGATCAGGTCTCTTTCATCCATAGGATACTTTACCCCTTTGATTTCCTGATAATCCTCATGCCCTTTGCCCGCAAGGACAATAATATCCCCTGGCTCCCCATGATCTATAGCATAGGCAATCGCCTCCTTGCGATCGCAGATTTCCACAAATTCCCCTCCGGTTTTACCGATGCCGACCTTAATATCCTCAATGATATCCTGAGGCTCTTCAAACCTTGGGTTATCTGAAGTAACAATTGTCAAATCCGCCAGTTTCCCGCTGACTTCCCCCATCTCATATCTTCTTAATTTGGAACGGTTGCCCCCGCAGCCGAACAGGCAGACCAAACGGTTTGGCTCATATTCCTTTAAAGTGCCAAGCAGGCTCTCCAAACTCATGGCATTATGGGCATAATCTATCATCAAAGTAAACGCATCGGATACTTTTACCATCTCAATCCGCCCCTTCACCTTTACTTCCAAAAATGCCTTTCTAATTTTATCTTCTTCCACACCGAAATGCCTGCATATAGCGATAGCGGTGAGCGCATTATAAACGCTGAACCTGCCCGGTGTCGTCACTTCCACCGTAAAGTCCATCAACCCTTTCACATCAAAAAGAGCCCCCAGCTCCCCCGGTTTTTTTACCAGCCGTAAATTCTCGGCCCGTAAATCGGCTCCGCTGTCAAACCCATAAGTCTCAATCTGGCATGTATGCCCTGCAATTACCTTTTCATAATGGATATCGTCCTTATTTACAATCCCTACCCTGCATTGGCGAAACAACAGCCCTTTGCACATCAAATATTCTTCAAAATCCGCATGCTCGTTCGGCCCGATATGATCCGGCTCGATATTGGTAAAAATACCGAAATCGAACATAAACCCTTGCGTCCTATGGAGCTTCAGCCCCTGGGAAGAAACCTCCATCACTACTGCATCGCAGCCTTCCTCCGCCATCTCATACAAATATTCCTGCAAAAGATAAGATTCAGGCGTAGTATTCACCGCATGGATTCTTCTCTCTCCAATAATCACTTCTATCGTTCCAATCAGCCCTACCTTGTGCCCTGCATTCTCCAAAATGGACTTTACCAGATAGGTGGTCGTGGTTTTTCCTTTCGTTCCCGTAATACCGATGATTTTCATCCGTTTTGCGGGATTCCCAAACCAGGCTGCCGAAATATACGCCATAGCATAACGGGTATCTTCCACCCGGATTACCGTTACACCTTCCATCCCTTCCATAGGGATATCCTTCTCCGTTACAAGGACCTTCGCCCCTTTCTTTACAGCCTCCAGGGCAAAATCATGCCCATCTGCATTTGCCCCCGCTATACAAAGGAACAGGCACCCTGCCGTAATCTTTCTGGAGTCATACACCACCCCGTCCACACATACATCCACCGGCCCGGCTACACATTTATACTCTATCTTCTCCAATAACTGTTTTAATTCTCTCATACACCCTCGCATCCTGTCCTTGCTTCATATTTCATATTTGCCCATTCTTCCATACTTCTGTCTTAACTTCACACTTTGCCTTAACTTCACACTTTGCAATAACTTCACGGTTTGCAATCCGCCTTCCGGCCGTCATCGTATCCGCTTTTCAAACACTTGCAAAAACCGGTTCTTCCACGGATGAAATGGTTCCCATCCATATCCATTCCATTCATAAAATCCATTTAAAATCCAATTGCATCCTTATTGGAAAACCGGATACGATGATGGTCCAAAACCGGATAACCGGTACTTCGCATGAATAAAGAATATCATGTAACATCACATTTTTCAACGTTTCCCCTCTAAGTATCTCCTTATTCCCAAAAGCTTTAAAAGATTTTAATTAATTTTATTTTTTTTACATAATTTAAACACATTTTGAACACATTTAGGCTTTATAGTTTAATCAGATAGTTGAAAAACTCACTATCTCCCCCCTCATAAGAAATATATGAAAAGTCCGGTTCGCCGGACTTTTCTGCGTGTCATCTTTTCTCAATTTTGTCTTTTATCTTTTCTCAATCTGCACCTTTTCCAGCAGTTCTTCTGCCAGTTCCAGAGAAATATCCCCGCTTTCCAATGTTGCCGTATGGGCTGCCGATATCGCCGCCGCCCTTTTCAAAGCCGTGTAATCGTCTTCCCCTTTCAGCAAAGACATCGCATAAGACGCCACTACGCTGTCGCCGCACCCTACCGTATTGATTGCCTTTACCGCAGGGGGTTTTGCCCAAAGCATCTCTTTTTCCGTCACGGAAAGCAATCCCTTCTTCCCCAGGGAAACAAGGACATGCTCAATCCCTCTTTGGCATAATTTCTTTGCCGCTTCCCCCAGCTCCCCTATATCCTTTAGTCTATGCCCCACCAGATATTCCAGTTCCTTCTGGTTCGGCTTAATCATAAACGGCACTGCCTTAATCCCATGCAAAAGCGCTTCCCCGCTGGTATCCAAAATACACCGCAGGCCTGCTTCCTTCCCCGTCTCCACAAGCTGCCCATAAATATCAGCCGGTATCCCTTTGGCTACACTCCCGGACATAATCACCAGCCCGCATTCGCCCACCGCTTTTTTATAGTCTTCCATAAACCGTTCCAGCTCCTGCGCCGATACGGTCGGACCCGGCTCCAAAACCTCCGTCACATAACCGTCTTCGGCAATAATATTGATGCTGCTCCTGGTTTCCCCCGCCACCTTTGTAAAACGACATTCCGCATGGATTTCTTCCATACACTTCTCAATAAACTGCCCTGTATAACCGCCCAGAAACCCGGCCGTCATTACTTCATAACCATACTGGCGCAATATCTTAGCTACATTGATGCCCTTTCCTCCCGCAATGTTGTTCACCGTCCGCATACGGTTTACCTGCCCCAACATCAGGGAGCCCGTCGTATAAGTTTTATCCACTGCCGGATTCAATGTTACTGTTAAAATCATTATCCACCTCGTTTCTGCAATGCCGTCTGGCATGCGGTGTGCTAAGTCCTCGTACGTTTATAACTATCAACGGTAGCCGCGCATAACAATCTGTATGCTTTCCCGCCCTCCATAACGGTTAATGTCCGGATAATAAAGGATGCTGACGGGAATGTCCACCTGTTCCCCGCTGTAGAGACGGTTGACCATATATCCCCCTGCTTTTTCTTCCAGAAAACCGTGAAAAGCTTCCAAATCCCCAAAATACATCATATCATAAAAGCGTCCGCCTCCGTCGGTTACCCAATATTTTCCCACATTCCTATTTTTCCCCATAATCCTGCCGTTTAAAATATGCACATCCTTTTGGGCAAAAACCGGCTTTGTATTCCCAATCCCAAACGGTTCCAGCAGCTCTAATTCTTCTATCAATCCTTTGGAAATATAGGACAGGGGCATTGCCACATCAATATGTACCTTTTCTTCCAAATCTTCCGGCGTCAAACGGCATTTCCCATTGATTTTTTCCCGGAAGGCATCCACATCCTTCTCCTGCATGGAAAGCCCGGCCGCCATTTTATGCCCTCCGTACTTCGTAAAAAATTCTTTGCAGCCTGTCATTTCCTCATACATATGATAGCCTTCTATCGAACGCCCTGAGCCTTTTACCCCTTCTTCCCCTTTTGTCAGTATAAAAGCAGGCTTTCCGTACTTTTCGCGGATTCTCCCCGCAATAATCCCCGCCAGGCTTTCATGCACTTCGGGCAGATAGACCACCAGCACCCTATCCTTTTCCAAACCGTTTTTTTCAATGCAGTCGACCGCTTCCTCCGTGCCTTTTACCGTCATCTCTTTCCGGATATCGTTCAAATTCTTAAGTTCTGCCGCCAGGGCTACTGCCTCCCCCCTTTCGCTGCTTTGCAGAAGCGCCAACGCCCGTTTTGCCGTATCCAGCCGCCCCGTAGCGTTCATACAGGGCCCAAGGATAAAACCGATATGATAAGCGGAAACCTTTTCCGCCTCTATCCCGCAAACCTCCATCAACGCTTTCAAGCCAAGGTTCTTCGTATGCCGCATATTCTTAAGCCCGCATTTTACAATAATACGGTTCTCATCCTTCAGCTCCATCAAATCGCATACTGTGGCAAAAGCTGCTATTTCCAGCAGTTCTTCCAAAATCTCTTTTTTCCCATACTCTTCCAAAAGTTGCTGTACCAGTTTATAAGCCACAACCGCACCGCATATATTTTTGCAAGGATACCCGCAGTCTTCCCTTTTCGGGTCCACAACTGCCGCCGCTTCCGGCAGCAAGTACATCCGGCTCCCATCCTCCCCTTCCTCATAAGGGATTTCATGGTGATCTGTCACGACCACCGTTAGACCGAGCTGTCTGCCATAGGCAATCTGGGCGGCGGCGGCAATCCCATTGTCACAAGTTACCACCGTATCAATCCCGTCCTTAGCCGCATCCTCAAGCAAGGATTCATTCAGCCCATATCCGTCTTTCACCCGATGGGGGATTACCGTATCCGCCCTTGCTCCGCACACACTAAGCCCTTTCAGCAAAACATAAGAGGCGCAGATGCCGTCCGCATCATAATCCCCAATAATACGGATTTTCGCCCCGGATGCAATCTTATCTTTCAAAACCTCAACAGCCCTGTCCATATCCTTCAAAAGCGCAGGGGAATACAAATCCTCCACACCTCCATCCAGATATTTCCGTATCTCCTCATCCCCCACCACATCACGGTTCCGAATCAATCTGGCAATCACCGGGTCTATCTTATATTGCTCCGCCATCTTTTGAAAATCCGCCCTTTTCGCCGCCACCAACCACTGCGCCATATACCTACACCCTTTCTCCTTTCCCGTACATACCTACCCAGGCAATTGTAAACCCAATCCACCCATCAAACATCCTCTCCCCTACTCTCCCCTACTCTCCCCATCCCCAGACATTCCCCCTCTTTCGCCCCTCAAAAAATCACCCAACCAAAATCCCCATTACCATTACCATTACCAATCCCAGCCCCCCAAAAACTAAAATTAAGACTAAAACCTAAAACTCAGACCAAAATCCAGACCCCCCCACCCATATCTCTCATTCTACCATCCATATTCCACCACTTCAAGACACATCGCCCTACAACAATAACAGGCATTGAAAAAATTTTTTCTGCTTCGTTTTCTGTAGCCGGTTTTACTTAGCAGAATATCCAGCATCCCATTCTGCTTAGTAAAACCCTACAGAAAACCCTGAGGAAAAAATTATTTCAATGCCCTTTCAATACCCTCTCTATACCCTCTCAACACTTTCCACTTATTCTTTCTTATTACGTCCCATCTTCGTCCGGAATACATACCACAGTCCTCCGGTAATGCATACGGAAGAATACGTACCGCACATAATGCCTACCATAAGAGGCAGGGCAAACTCCCGGATACTCGTTACCCCGAAGATATAAAGGGAAACCACCATAAAGAAAGTGGTCAACGATGTGAAAATACTTCTCGACAATGTCTGGCTGATACTGTTATTTACCATCTCCTGCAAATCGCCCTTTTTGCCCATCGACACAAGATTTTCGCGTATCCTGTCAAAAATTACGATAGTAGCATTAATGGAATAACCAACGATTGTCAGCATACAAGCGATAAAGGTGCTTCCTACGGATACTCTGGCAAAAGCATAAAAAGCCAGCACTACAAGCACATCGTGTACCAGTGCAAGGACTGCACTCGTTCCGAACCGGATATCCTTAAAGCGGAACCAAATATAAACCAACATCAACGCTGTGGCAATTAAAATAGCAACCACGGCATCCGACTGCATTTCGCTGCTGATTGTGGAGCTGATGGTTTCTGCCGTGATCTTTTCTGCATCCACTGCAAAGTTTTGCACCATGACATCCTTAAACTGCTCCCGCTCTTCTACTGTCAATGTCCTCGTTTTAAAGATAACTTCATTAGTTCCCGCTACCTTCTGCGTCTGTACATTGCCGTCCCCTGTAATCGCTTCAATGAGAGGCGTCACATTGCTGTCAATATCCTCAATCGACTTGTCTTCGTTAAAAGTCACATTGGTAGATGTACCCCCTACAAACTCAAGGCTATAATTCAACGCACTACCCTTTGATGATTTGTTGACGCCCATCATCACAAACCCGGCCAGGATAACCGCTGCGGAAGCGGCAAAGAAAACTGTCTTCTTTGACAGGAAAGAAATTGTCTTCTTTTCTTTCCCCACCCCATAAAGGGATACTTTCTTAAGCCCGACCGCATACATCGCTTTCATCAATTGCTTGGTAATTACCAATGCCGTAAACATGGACAGCACAATGCCGAGCGCCAATGTCTGGGCAAAACCTTTCACGCTGCCGGAACCCATAATCCATAACACCGCAGCTGCAATAAACGTGGTACAGTTCCCGTCCCAAATCGCAGAAAAAGCTTTCTCAAACCCTATTTTTATGGCAGACTGGACGGTTTTCCCCGTTGCCAGCTCCTCCCTTATCCTTGCAAAAATAATTACATTGGCATCCACTGCCATACCGATGGAGAGGATAATACCCGCTATCCCCGGCAAAGTTAAAGTTATTTCCAGCAAATTCAACAGGATTACTATCAGAGCCGTATAAATGCCAAGTGCAATGCTCGCGGCAATACCCATTACCCAATATATTGCTACCATAAATATAACAACCAGGGCAAACCCTACGGCCGCTGCTTTTAAGCTGGTGCTGATAGCCGCACTGCCAAGCTGCGCCCCAACTACATTGGAGCGGAGTTCTTCCAGTTCCAGCTTCAGTCCGCCGATACGGATAGTCGAAGCCAAAGCATCTGCTTCCTCATAGGTGAAGCTGCCCGTAATCTGGGCGTTTCCATCGCTAATCACCGAGTTTACCATCGGCGCGCTGATAATCTTGTCATCATAATAAATAGCCAGGCTTTCCTGTTTCTCATATGCCCTTGACGTAGCATCCGCAAATTTCTTTGTTCCCTCTTTGGTCATAGTCAGTTCTACAATATTCTGCAGATTCTGCATATTGTCGTTTCCGCTGACAGCCCTTGCATCCATAACATCCGTTCCCACCAGCATGATGGAGCCGTCCGTCTGCAGTTCATCAATCCCTTTCAGCAGAAAATAAGCCCATTCCCCATTTTCATCCATAGTAGCCGTATAGTTTAAGTTCCCTTCCGGGTCTGTTTCCGAAATAAAGTACAATGAACCTGGTTTCCCCAAATCTTCCAAAATCGCATTGGCATCGGAAACGCCCGGGATTTCGATGTTAATCCTGTCATCCCCCTCCTGATAAACCTGCGCTTCGGTACTATATTTCTCCACACGTTTCTGCAGCTTATAAATCGTATCCGCCATATCCTCTTTGGAAGGTTCTTCCTCCCCTACTACCTGATAAGTAATGCTTACCCCACCTGCAAGGTCCAGCCCAAGCTTAATGCCGGATGCCGCCCCTGCCTTCTCGGTTCCGATGCCGGATGCCGCAGTGTAAGAAAGACCGCACAAAAGCAGGACCATTACAAGCAAGACAATAATCGCCTTATTTTTTTTCATTTTTAACCCCATTTCTACGCGGCTTTGTTGCGCAAAGCCAATTTCATTTGGCTTACAAGTTTGTGGATGCCGCGCAGACACAAACTTGGGATTGAAAATTTTTAATTTTCAATCTTTCTCCTCTTTCTTATTCCGCCAAAGCCGCTTTTATCATAATCGCACACTCAATGCGTTTTCTTTGCAATTCGCAGCCCAGGTCATAGGTATCGTTGATGTTCTTATGGAAATTGTAGGAATTGGCAGCACATCCACCGCTGCAATAAAACTTGGCAAAACAGTTTTTGCACTTTTCCTTCGCATAAACATTGCATGTTTTAAACTCATCCCGAATATCGGTGCGCGTAATGCCGTCGACCACATTGCCCATCAAAAATTCTTCTTTCCCGACAAACTGATGGCAGGGATATAAATCCCCCCAAGGCGTCACCGCCAGATATTCCGTTCCGGAGCCGCAGCCCGACAATCTCTTTGCCACACAAGGGCCGCCTTCCAAATCAATCATAAAATGGAAAAAGTTCACCGGTTTCCCCGTTTTCCTCCGCTCCAGCAAATCCACGGCAAGCTTGTCATACTCCGCAAGCAAAACTTCCAAATCCTCTTCCCGTAACGCATAGTCGTCGGACGGTTTGGCCACTACCGGCTCCACAGAAATCTGTTCAAACCCTAAATCTGCCAAATGCGCCACATCCCTGGAAAAATCGAGATTGTTCTTTGTAAAAGTTCCCCTTACATAATAATTCATCTGCCCACGGCTTTCGGCCAGCTTTTGGAATTTAGGAACAATTTTTTCATAACTGCCCTGCCCGCCCCTATGAGGGCGCATCCTGTCGTTTACCTCTTTCCGCCCGTCAATGCTTAAAACCACATTGCTCATTTCCTTGTTGACAAATGCCATCACCTCTTCGTCCAGCAAAACACCGTTAGTAGTCAATGTAAATCTGAACTTTTTATGAAAAGGCTCTTCCAATCCCCGCCCATATGCTACCAAATCTTTTACCACTTGCCAGTTCATCAACGGCTCCCCACCGAAAAAATCCACTTCCAGATTCACCCGGTTCCCGGAATTGGCCACAAGGAAATCCAACGCCTTTTTTCCCGTTTCCAGGCTCATCAATGCCCTTCTCCCGTGGTATTCCCCTTCCTCCGCAAAGCAATATTTGCAGGCAAGGTTGCAGTCATGGGCTACATGCAGGCAAAGCGCCTTTACCACAGTTTCCCTTTTCTTAAAATCCCCGATATAATTCTCATAAATATCCGGCGCATACAACATCCCCGCCTCTTTCAGCTCAAGGATTTCCTCCACTGCCTCTTTGATTTCCTCCTTATTATAAGGCAGGCACAAGCTGTCTATCTCCTCTGCCAATATACTGCTGTTTGCAGCGCATCCCTTTTCCAGCAGCTTATCTACCGTTCCTACCAAATCATATACGATATCATCAACTACGTGTACCGAACCGCTGTTCACGTCCAGCACAATATTGTATCCGTTATTTTTATACTGATGTACCACTTTATCCATCCCTTTCCTGCCGTCGCCGCACCCATCCGTATACTCGTCCGGCTTTCCCATATCCAAACCATTTCTTGCCCGGCACTACAGCCAATACATTCCGTTGCATAGCGGCTATTTCCTCTGCACGAAACCGGAATCGAGTAGAGATGTTTCTTCCCTACTCGCTGCGCCGGGCACCCGGCAGCTCCTGCTGACATTTTTCCTCTGGGTGCCCGTGTGCATATAATAAGCAGCGATGCCAATCGCTGCTTACGAAGTCCTTATTTTCTGCCTGTGCCACATTACCGCCAGCTCTCCGGCCGGCAACATGTTCCACGATACGTATAACCCCTGCTTTCGTCCGGTTTTTCGTCACAACTTTAAAGCATTTTGCACTTTATGTACAAAATGCCTCGTATCATGCGCGAACAAACAGTAATATCCCGCGCCGCCACTCCGCCCTATCGTCTGCCTGCAGCGTTATTTCACTTTTTCGCAGCTCTGATTGCCTACGGTACAAGATGTCTTGCATGCAGACTGGCAGGAAGTCTGGCATTCGCCACATCCGCCTTTTTTCATGGACTCTTTGTAATCCCTTGTGCTTAATGTCTTTATGTGTTTCATCGTAAAGCCTCCTTAATGTTTCATGAACTTTTTACAAACTTACAGTAGTATAGCATAGTTTGCCCTTAAGGGGAAGAACTTTTTTACAAGATAAGGAATAAGATAAGAAATTAAATCATTTCTTGTCCATCAATTCCATCCGTTTCTGCTTAATTACCTTCTCCAATTCATCCAATTCCTTTAGTACATCCGCATCATCCATCCCCTTTAGCATTTCCGCTACAAAACTGGCTAAAGTGATTTCCTTGCATTTCTTTCTCAGAAAAAGTTCACAAAGCCTGCTCATCTCAAACTCCATCAGGCTTATGGTAGGCTGGTAACATCTTCCATATACATTGCCGCTTTTGGCAAAATCCACAACCTCCAGTACATCTTTTTTCAACATCCTTTTTAAAGTAGTATGCACCGTGGCTAATTTCAATTCTTCATTTGCAATTTCGGATGCAATCAACGGTCTTCTGGCATCCCATAAAGTATAAAGGATTTCTACCTCACGCGGAGGCATCTTATAAATGTCAATCTTTTTTTTCATAATGTATCATTCCCTTTTTATCCAATTAATCTAATCCGTTATAGTGTCTATATGTGAATACTGCAATTATATTTATTTTACATGCTCCACATACTCAAAACAAGTGGTAATCATAAAAAAAATAATCTTTCTTCCAAAGTTTTAATAGTGTTTATATACAAACACTGTTGTTGAAAGGGATTTGAGCTAATATTTTTTTAAGGAAAAAATGTGAAAACTGTTTTTTATATTATCCACATCTCCTAATTTTTTACGTTGCTAAAGAACAACGTTTATTTGTAAATATAATAATATATACAACAAGAATATGCAAGTCTTTTTCTCATAAGATTCTTTTCCTATGTATTTTACCCATTTTTATCTATTTTAATCTGAGGATTCGAGCATCAAAAGTTCTGTCCGACAGCGCCGCTTGGCAGATGGCACAAGAGAATATTGTGCGCGTTCCATTGTACGGAACATTCCGATGAGCCTCTTAAAGCAAAAATCGTGTTCAGCATTGGCTTCCACGATTTTAGAGTCTCCTCTCCATCGTACAAAAGTCACTTGCACAATATTCTCTTGTGCCATCTGCCAAGCGGCGCTGCCGGACAGAACTTTTGACACCCGAATCCTATCAGGTAAAAAGCAGCCCTACCGCACTATCTCTGTTCCATCTACTTAGAAACCATACCGCCCAGCATCCCGCTTCCGGCGCACAGGGCAAAAACAGTGGCAAAATTCGTTGCCACATCTGCAATGCTCCTGTTTACCGCCAATGAAACCAATGCCAGCACCGCAAAATACATCACGCCCATCCAAAGCCCCCACAAAAATTTCCGGCTTCCCGCCCTTTTCCCCACAATAAGGCCTGCCAAAAAAGTAACCGCTATGTAAATCACAATGATGCCAATATTCACTACATTCTCCTGCAGACTGAACCGGTACAGCAGCAAGGCAAGCAAAAGCAATAGCCCCGCTGTCAGCACATAGGAAAAAAGCAGGCTTTTCATCATAAAAAGGATTCCTTCCCCGCTGAACATGTTGCCCATCCGGGATTCCTCCTTGTTCCTCGTCCTCATTTTCCCCATTTTCTCCATAGTAATCTCCTTCCGGTATTTCTATCTTCTTAAATATATATTCCGCTCCCACCTGTAACTTGCCTGAATTATGAATTATCTTGACACCTACCAAGCAATATTGTAATATTTGATACAAACGGAAACGGCTTTGCCGATGCCTGTAAATGAATTTATTACATAAGGAGTGATTGAATTTTGGATACCACTGGTGTCATACAACTGATTGTTATTTTTGTTTTAATCGGTCTGTCCGCATTTTTTTCATCTGCGGAAACCGCTTTTACTACCGTAAACCGGGTTCGCATGAAAGCGCTCGCCGACGAAGGAAATTCCCGGGCTGCTGCGGCTCTGACGGTCTTGGACAATTACAGCAAAATGTTAAGTACCATTCTAATCGGCAATAATATCGTTAATCTGACGGCATCTTCCTTGACTACAATTCTTGCGACAAAAGCATTCGGAAGCTATGCGGTGGGGATTGCAACCGGTATCCTTACCCTTGCCATTCTTATTTTCGGGGAAATTATCCCGAAAAATACTGCCATGCTTTATTCGGACAAAATTTCCCTGATATACGCTAAAATTATACTGTTGCTTATGAGGCTATTTACGCCGGTCGTAATTATTATTGATAAAATGTCGTCAGGTATATCCAAATTGCTTCATATTGATATGAACAAAAAAGGGAGCCTGATGACAGAAAACGAACTTAAGACTTATGTGGATGTAAGCCACGAAGACGGTGTCATCGAGTCCGAGGAGCGGGAAATCATTTACAATGTATTTGACTTCAGCGATGCGGTGGCAAAAGATATTATGATTCCCCGTATCGACATGGTAAGTGTTGGCTTGGATGCTGGGTATGACGAAGTCCTTGCCGTTTTTAAAGATTATATGTATACCCGCCTCCCTGTCTATGAAGGAGATAAAGACAATATCGTAGGCCTTATCAATATTAAGGATTTTATCCTTTTATCCGGCGGCGAAGGTTTCCAAGTCAAAGATATCTTACGGGAAGCCCACTATACTTACGAATATAAAAAGACCGCTGATTTGATGATTGAAATGAGGGAAATCACTGCCAATGTAGCGTTCGTCCTGAACGAATACGGTGTAACTGTCGGCATGATTACATTGGAAGATTTATTGGAAGAAATCGTAGGGGAAATCAGGGATGAATACGATGCAGACGAAGAAGAGCTGATTCAGCAGATTGACGAATATTCTTACCTTGTAGAAGGAGGCATGAAGCTGGATGATATCAACGATGCCCTGGATACCACTTTTGACTCCGATGATTACGACTCCATAGGCGGGCTGATTATCGAACACTTAGACCGCCTTCCGGAAGCAGAAGAAACCATTGTTACCGAGGATGGCATCACTTTACAAGTTATGGAAATCAGCCAAAACCGTATCAAAAAAGTAAAAATGACTTTGCCCGAAGACACCTCCGAGTCCGAGGAAGACGGAAATGCCCCAGCAACGGAAAGCGAAAAAGAAGAAGCCGCTTCCCCTACAATTTCCGAAACACAGGGCACAACCGGTGAATCCGACGGCTCATAAGGGGCAGCGGCATACCTCCCGAAAGGCTTTTTTAGTGCCGCTTGACAGTCTTTTGGCACTCTAACTTTATATTATGTCAATATTATACCAATTCCAGAATATCCAAAGGGTCATCGGCAAATATTTTGCCGCCGGCCCTTTCCTGTTCTTCCCTTGTCCGGAACCCCCAACTTACCGCAATACAGTCCATGCCCGTATTTTCCGCAGTGGCTATATCTACTTCAGAGTCCCCCACATACACCGCCTTTTCCCGGCTGCTTCCTAATTCCTTTAACGCCTCCAACACCGTATCCGGAGCCGGTTTTTTGCGAATCCCTTCTTTTTCCCCTATAGCTACCGGAATATAGCCCTCAAAATAAAGCTTTTTCAATTCCTGTACTGCCCCATAAAACTTATTGGAAACAATCGCCATCTTATATCCTTTTTTCTTTAATTCCTCCAGCAGCTCCATAATATGAGGGTATGGGGCCGTTTTATCGTTGCAGTGGATTTTGTAATGCTCTTTAAAATCCGTAAATACCTGGGCAAATTTCGGATTTTCTTCCCCGTCCGGCACCGCTAACTCCATGAGCCGCTTCACACCATTGCCCACAAAAGCCTGCACTTCCTCCAAAGACCGTTTGGGCATCCCGCCCTTTTCCAGCGCATAATTCACACTATCTTTCAAATCTTCCAACGTATCCAACAAAGTACCGTCCAAATCAAAGACTACCGTTTCATACTTTCTCATAACTGCCTTTTCTCCTCTTCTATCTCATTCCTATCTCATTCCTATCCCGTTCCTATCTCATTCCTATCCCGTTCCTATCTCATTCCTATTCCAAGCATTTCCCTACATCTTTAACTTATCAAAAGAAGTATAGCACCAAGGAAAACCTTCTGTCCATACCATACCAGCAAATTGCTTTTTCAGGCTGCGCTGGCACAGGATTTGATTTTGCAGCCATTTCATCCGTAAGACCCGATTTTCAGCTTAACCGGAAAACCAAATCCTGCACCGGCGGAATGTTTGTCAACAGTGCGGCACATGAAAACTGATTTCCCCGATTTCTCATTGAAAAACTAAAAAAAGAATGATAGAATAGAGAAAATAAATTACTACCACTAAGGACAAAAACGATGAAACTGATAAAACGTATTTTCTATATTATTTTTGGTCTTTTAATTGCCAGTGCGGTTTCGCTTGTTGGCTTAATACTTTATTCCGAATACAGCGGACGCCAGTTATGGAAAAGTTTTGGGGAGGAAACAGCGGATGCCGGTTTCCCGGAAGAGGAATCCCGGCTTGCCTATGACGAAAACGGTAATTTGGCAGAATTGCCCGGTTCTTCCCAGCCTATAGCCACGGAAGCCGCAGCCCAAAGCGATTTTTCTACCGGGAATCCGGAAAACAATATTTCTGCAGACGGCACAGATGTCTCCAATATGGGAACTACCAATATGGATATTTCGGGGGAAGATGTTTCCAATACCGATACTACCGGGGAAAATCCCGGGCAAGAAACCGCCCCTGCGGAAGAAGACTACACCGGCAGCCAAATTGAACAGCTTTATATTATGGACATGGGCTCGGCTCTTTTCCATCTCCCGGATTGCCCCTATGCCTCAAATATCGCAGTGGACAAACGGGCCGAACGCTCCACCACCAGCGAGAAAATCTTGAATGCCGGTTATAAGCCCTGCACTAACTGTAATCCATAACGGTACTGCTCACAAATTACCTATTTTAGCATAAGATAAAATAAGTAAATCTGGAGCGATTCCTATGGCATATACTATTGTTTTGGATGCCGGGCACGGCGGATCCAACCCTGGCGCCACATACAACGGACGACAGGAAAAAACGGACGCCCTCAACCTTACGCTGGCAGTAGGGAAGTTGTTGGAAAATGCAGGTGTAAACGTCGTTTATACCCGAACAAGCGATATTTATGACAGCCCGGCCCGAAAGGCGGAAAAGGCAAATGAGTCCGGCGCAGACTATTTTGTATCTATCCACCGCAATTCCAGCGTCTATCCAAACCAGTATACAGGGATAGAAACCCTTGTGTACAACCGTAATGGAGCGGCAGCCCGCATGGCAGAAAATATCAACGAAAATTTGCAAGCCCTCGGCTTTGTGAATCATGGGGTAAATGAAAGAACCAATTTAGTCGTTCTAAACCGTACACAAATGCCTGCTTTATTGATAGAAGCGGCATTTATCAACAATGACAGCGACAATGCTTTATTCGACAGTCGCTTTAATGAAATGGCGCAAGCCATTGCAGAAGGAATTTTAGACAGCTTGCCATAGATTATGGCAAGCTGTTTTGTTTTTATCCTTTCGCCCGGAAGTTCCCCTCTAGGCTCCTATCCTGGGCCAAAGTGCTGTATTCTCCCATCTTGTTATAAGAATCCAATAAAAAACTATTGTTATCCACGGTAAAATCTGCTTTTTCTTCCGGAATGGAAGTTTTGATTTGTTTTTTTCTTTTAAAAAACTGCCCTGCCTTTGCGGCGGTTTCTCCGAACTTCTCCAGAAATTTCCGTATCCCTCCTTGCCCCCGCTTTAGCCCGCCGCTTACCGCACCTTCTATATTCCCTACCCCTCTGCCCTTTTCTTCGGGAATTTCTTCCATCCGGCTTTCCGGCTTTACCATCACGGTTGACACAACGCCTGCCGCTCCTGCCTCTGCTAAAGGGGAAACCGTTCCCTGTATGCCATCCTCTCTTTTTATTGGAGCCGGCAGCCCTTTATCTCTGCGCCCTTCCCCTGATTCTTCCTGCCCTTCTTCTCCCAGCTTCCCCCAAAAAGCGGTTGCTTTTGTGAGCAGTCCCTGCAAACCATTGGCCAGCAATTCCTTTAGGGAAAAACTTTTTTTCTGTTGTGTTGACGTCTGCATGGCTATTTTATTCCCGGCCGCCATCCTGTCCCCGCTTTCCAGTTTTGCTATCTTCGTTTCGTGCATGCATTTCGTTATCTCATGTTCATGGGTATGGTAATTGCCCGGGCTTATATTGCCGCTGCTTCCAATCATAAATATTTCTCCTCTTTTTCCTTTGAAAATCCGATGTCAATGTATCTGTTATGCTCCTGAATAATTGCAAGCCCCGCCAATGCATTCTCTTCTTCCCCTATCGGCACTCCTATCCTCTTTTTCCCCTTTGTCACAAGCATCAGGAAATGCATTTCCATCCCTGTTCCTTTTCCTCTCTTCCCCCGTATCTGTTCCAAATGCCTATATGCCCATATAATATCCTCATACCCTATGTACATCCATTTTTCAACTCCCCGGTAAAACAGGAAGTATTTCCCATACCGGATGTCTCCCACTTTCCTTGCCAAAATGAAGTCACGGCTGACCGCACGCTCCTCCTGCCGCAGACCCAACACATGTTCAAACCCAAAGCTGCCCTTCATATACTCTGCCCCCGTTTTCTTTTAAACGCTATTCTTCATGAAAGAAAACCTCTTTCTTTTGTATCCCTTTCGGCGGTTCATAGCTGCAAACCGCCATACTATACTTATTTATCCCATCATATTCCTGATAGGTCTTAAAGTATGCTCCTACGCCCTTTTCTTCTTTCTTTTTTATTGTTCCTTTTCCAAACCCTTCTTTTTCTTCCAGCTCAATGATTGTTGCATCCAGCCCCTGCCGCATCCCTTCCCCGGTCAGCTTCATATAGGATTCCTTCACGGTCCACATGCAAAAGAACATCTCCGACGGAGCAAACCCTTCGTTTTCCAAACGTGCCAGCAATTTCTTGTCTTCTTCGGAAAAAAACCTTTGCGCCAGCTCTTTCTTCCACTTCTTATGGACTTGGATGTCAATACCCACTTCATTATCGGAAAAAGCACAAACCACATAATCCCTTGAGTGGGAAACATTGAAATAAATGTTTTCCTTCCCTTTTAAATAAGGCTTTCCATACTTTGAATAGGAATAAGACAAAGAAAGCGGATTTGCATTTCTTTGCAAGCCGCCCTCTTCCGTCATCCACTCCTTCGCCCCTTCCCGAATCAAATACCCGGCAAGAAGGCTTCTTTTTTTGTCCTCCAGATTTCTGCACTGCCACACTTTCCTCATCCGTTCTTCGTCCAAATATACAATATTCCTTAGAACCGCCTCTTCATCGGGAAGCAGGGCAGTGCCTGCCCTATATATCCTAATCATAGCGATACCCCTTATCCGCCCCCACGGACTTTCCAAACCCTTGGAAAAATTTCTCTTTTTATCCCACTTTTTATTTACTTCTGATACTCTTTTCTTTTTCCCTTCGATATTTTTTTGCTTTTGATATCTCTTTCTTTTTACCTTCGATATTTCTTTTTTGCTTTTGATATCTCTTTCTTTTTACCCTCGATATTTCTTTTTGCCTTTGCTATTTTTAATCTAGCTGTTATTCGCTTTCCGAAACCTCCGTGATGCCAATCCCAAGTTCTTTAAGCTGAACCTCATCCACCACATCCGGCGCGTTTGTCAGCAGACATGACGCATCTTTTATCTTCGGGAATGCCATAACATCCCTAATGCTGTCGCTATGGACAAGCAGCATCACCAAACGGTCCAGCCCATAAGCCAGTCCCGCATGAGGAGGAACGCCATATTTGAAGGCATTCAGCAAAAAGCCAAAACGGTTATAAGCATCCTCTTTTTCAAAACCTAATACCTCAAACATCTTTTCCTGCACATCGTTCTGGAAAATCCTGACCGACCCTCCGCCTAATTCCACACCATTTAATACAATATCATATGCCTTTGCGCGCACTCTGCCCGGATCGGAATCCAAATAAGCAAGGTCCTCGTCCATCGGCATGGTAAACGGATGATGCATTGCCACAAAACGGTTCTCTTCTTCATTCCACTCCAACAGAGGGAACTCCGTCACCCAAAGGAATTGGAAACGGCTCTCGTCTATCAGCCCCATCTGTTTTCCAAGTTCCAGACGTAATGCCCCAAGCACACTCCATACAACCGGATTCTTATCCGCCGCAAACAACAGCAAATCCCCATTC
>Ga0137307_100635_pt1 | contig 42782 bp, 40 predicted proteins | sample NAcewD2O_March_2_FD_97180 | JGI IMG/M metagenome (GOLD analysis project Ga0137307, IMG submission 97180) | Mouse cecal microbial communities from Vienna, Austria - N-Acetylglucosamine amended D2O_March | ecosystem: Host-associated > Mammals > Digestive system > Large intestine > Cecum | place... | reverse complement strand
GTTGCCATAAAATTAATTTTCTGTTATCATTTATTTATATTTGTGCATTGACAATTGTATATATGAATTAATCGTCAAAGAGTTTTGCTTTCTGCGTAGACTAATCCATAGAATATTGATCTTTATTTATTCTTTTAAGAATCTTTCTTAAATTACTTTAACAATTAAAGTGTAATTTTGACGATGGAATCATATATATGTGATTGTGTCAGAAGATATTATTTTAAATCAAAAATATACATATACAGTCTAAATGCCATATGAAAGGGTGAAATAAGTGTTTATGGAGGGACAGGAAAAAGAAAGATTTTGAAGAAGTATAGTTTAAAGATTATAGATAAAAGTTTTGTAAATATATATAGAAAAGTCAAGGAAGTGTGTCTTTATTGAGTAAGTTTTATGACTAAATTGACACAGAAAAGGGGGAACAGTTATGAAGTTGGAAAAGGAGAAAAAACATATTTATTTGTCATCTCCTCATATGAGTGAGGAAGGGTTTGAACAAGAATATGTGCAGGAGGCATTTGATACAAATTGGATAGCTCCTTTAGGAAAAAATGTGAATGAATTTGAAAAAGAAATGGAAAAAAAAGTGGGAGCGAAAGCTGCAGTAGCGCTGACGGCGGGAACAGCAGCCATACATTTAGCATTGAAAAGCGTAGGCGTACAGGCGGGAGATATTGTTTTCTGCCCTACATTGACTTTTTCAGCGACAGCAAATCCTATATTATATGAAAAAGCAGTTCCAGTTTTTATAGACAGTGATGCTGAAACGTGGAATATCTCACCAAAGGCACTGGAAAGTGCCTTTGAGAAATATCCAAGTGTGAAGGCAGTTATTGCAGTTCATTTATATGGGTTGGCTGCTGAATTAGATGAAATCTGTAGAATTTGCGATGAGCATCAGGTTCCTTTGATTGAAGATGCAGCGGAGAGTTTGGGGACTGTTTATAAAGGAAGATATACAGGAACCTTTGGCAGTGTGGGGATTTTTAGTTTTAATGGAAATAAAATTATAACTTCCTCCGGTGGTGGTATGTTACTTTTTAATGGTGAAGATGCAGAAAATAAAGCAGAAAAAGCCCGCTTTTGGGCTACACAATCTCGTGATAAGGCGCGACACTATCAACATAGTGAAATAGGATATAATTATCGTATGAGTAATATTGTGGCAGGTATTGGAAGGGGACAATTAAAGGTTCTGAATCAGAGAATTGAAAAAAAGAGATATATTTATGAATATTACAAAAAAGAACTTAAAGATTTGGATGGACTTTCTATGATGCCGATGCATGAATGGGAGTATAGTAATTGTTGGCTAAGTTGTATTCAAATATCGAAAAATTGTAAAGTAAAATCATTAGATATTATACTAGCTTTGGAGAAAGATGACGTGGAGTCTAGACCCATTTGGAAACCTATGCATTTGCAGCCAGTTTTTTCAAATTGTGATTATATTGATAATGGAAATGTAGCTGAAATTATATATAACAGAGGGGTTTGTCTGCCTAGTGACACTAAGATGGATGATAAGGATTTATCCAGGGTTTGTGACATCATAAAGGGATTATGGAAGTAGATGAAGATAGAAATTTATCAACGATATATAAAAAGATTTATAGATATTTTATTGTCATTTTTTGCATTAGTAATGTTAAGCCCTGTTTTAATAATTGTAGCGATTATGATTCGAAGTAAGTTGGGAAGCCCCGTGATTTTTAGACAAGAAAGGCCAGGACTTAACGAAAAAATTTTTTGTTTATATAAATTTCGATCTATGACTGATGAAAAGGATGAGAAAGGAAATTTTCTTCCAGATGAAATCAGACTTACAAAATTTGGGAAACTTCTTAGAAGTACAAGTTTGGATGAACTGCCAGAATTGTGGAATATTTTAAAAGGAGATATGAGCCTTGTGGGACCGCGACCTTTGGCAAAAATTTATTTATCATATTATTATGATAACGAGAGGATTAGACACAATGTGCGTCCTGGTCTTACCGGCTTGGCACAAGTAAATGGCAGGAATTCAATTTCATGGGAAGAGAAATTTAAATATGACATAGAGTATGTCAATAATGTAAGTATAGAGTTAGATTTTAGGATTATTTTGAAGACTATACAAAAAGTTTTGAAAAGATCTGATATAGGACAGGCGGAGGCTGCTCCACAAAGCTTACATATAGAACGTGCTGGAATTTTTGATAAAAAGGGAAGTGAAAGAAAAGAATGAATATTATTGGTGATAAAGTCTGTTTACGAGCAATGGAATTAGAGGATATGGAGTGCTTTAGAAATATGCTTAATGATCCTGAAATAGAAAATATGCTTGGAGGATGGAGCACTCCAGTATCCATGTATCAGCAGGAGGAATGGTATAAACGGGTTATTAATGATAATAGGAATTTCCGGTGGTCTGTGATTAAAAGAGATGATCAAGAACTAATAGGGATGGTTAATCTGGTAGATATTGATTGGAAAAATGGAACGGGATTTCATGGAATACGTTTATTGCCTGGGGAAAAATATCGTCACCAGGGTTATGGCACAGATGCTGTTAATACTCTTATGTCATATGCATTTGAAGAGTTAAGATTAAATAGACTAGAGACTACCATTATTGAATATAATCATTTTTCACAAGCCTTATATCATAAATGTGGTTGGAGTATAGAAGGCACGAAAAGAATGGCTGTATATAGAAATGGCAGGTATTTTGATCTGCTTGTTTTAGGGGTTTTGGCTTATGAATGGGAAGAGAGGAAGGAAAAGTAGAAAATGCAGGATAATATGTTAAATCTACCAATGATAATGCAGGCAGTAAGGGAGAACATTCTTAAAATCGTGATTTTAGTAGCGTGTTCATGTTGCATGTTTATAATTTTAGGAATAGTAAAATACAGCTCAGACCAAAAAAATATAATATCAGAAGAAGAGGAAAAAGTGGAGGTAGAGGAAGAAGCATATGCATTATCTAAGGATGAATATGATGAATATTCATCAGAGATTGTTTTTGATATGTATGCACATAAAGAGTATTATAATAACTCTATACTTATGCATGTTGACCCATTGCATATTCCTGTTGAGAACGCAAGTTTTGTAGTAAAAGTTGAAAATCTAGATACTATAGAAGAAATTAATTATGCAATTGGGAATATAAAAAAAGTATATCACGATTTGGTATATTCAGATGAGATGTACCAAGCTGTTAAAGGTGAATTGGAAAGTATTTCAGACAAGAAGTATTTAAATGAGTTGATTTATTTTGATCAGGATGTATCCAAGGTTAATTTTAGTGCTGAAGGTGCTTATAGCAGTAGTGGGTATGCTTATATGAAGATGCAGGCCATAGGAAAAGATTCAGAAATGGCTAAGAGAATCATGGATATACTTATATTGTATTTGGAACAGAAAGATATTTCTGATGTTTTGGATATAAATTATAATTTAGAGTTAGTCGGTAGAGAAAGCACTTATTTTTTTAATTCATCATTAGAGGCTAAGCAGAGAAATCAGCTTGCACTATGTGCCTATTTTTATGGCAATGGCACATATGATAGTATGCAGAATACTTTGCGTTTAGTTACAGATGCCGGTTCAAATTCAACACAAGTTGAGACGGAACAAGAACCAATAATATACTTTTTAGTTATGTATATTGCTTTAGGCATTATTTTGGGAATTCTATTGTCAGGCACTTATATTGTGCTAAGATGTTTGAAAGATCAACGGATTTATGATTATATTGTATACGGACATCAGGAAAAGATTCCTGTTTTACAGCTTTCACAGTATGAAAATAATATAAATAATCCTTTGCTAATATTCGATTTGAAAAGTTTATTATCCAAAGCGAATAATAAAAAATTACTTATAGTAAGTCAGGAAAAAATCAATTTACCAGAATCATGGAACACTGTTCTGGATGAGCTTCGTATAGAAATTCAGATTGAAAATGAGTTTTTAACGGATGTATCAAAATTAGATAAACTAAGAAATGCTGAAAATATACTCATCATTTGTAGAAATAGAAAAACAACATATAAAGAATTAGATAGCATTGTAGAAAGAGCAAAGATGTCTGAAATCGGTATTCAAGGAATTGTTGTTGTTTAAATCCGAAATAAAAGAGGTATGCAATTGAATCGAACAAAGAAAGCAACAAGGAATATAGTTATTTCATTCATTGGATATGTTTGTGTTGTGCTGAGTGGGTTTATCGCCCGTAGTGTAATGTTGAAATATATGGGGATAGAAATGGTTGGTGTGGGTCAACTTTTTTCTAATATTTTTATGATGCTTTCGTATTCTAGCCTAGGATTAGAAACAGCAATAATTTATAGCTTATATGAACCATTAGAGCATGGAGATGAGAAGAAAATATGCGTAATAATGGAATTTTATAAAAAATGTTTTAGATATATTGCAACATGTATCATAACATTAACAATTGTACTTCTTCCGTTGATTCCATATTTTGTAAAAAATTCGGAGGATATGGAAGATATATATCTTATATTGATTTTATATGGATTAACGGCGGCTACGTCATACATTTATGCATTTAAGCGTTCCATTATTATTGCGGATCAGGATAGATACTTATCGACTTTATTTACAGATGTGTTTTCCATTCTAAAACTAATATTACAAATTTATGTGATTGCAACAACACGTAGCTATATCCTATATATGTTCACGAATGTGATGGTGGTCTTGAGTAATATTTTGGCGGCTTTTTATATAGATATGAGATATCCTTATTTAAAGAATAAAAATAAAAGAGAGGACATAGGGAGAAGACTTTCAAAAGAAGAAAGCATAGAACTTACAAAAACAACAGGTGCTTTAATAGAACAAAAATTAGGTTTTGTTTTTATTTATGCAGTAGATAGTGTTCTGATGTCAACTTTTGTGGGTGTAAGTTTAATTGGGATTTATTCAAATTACCTTATTGTGATTAATGGGTTGCAGGCAGGGATTATAATTATTTTTCAGTCTGTAATTGCAGGTATTGGTAATTTAGCTGTTACAGAGGAGAACCAGAGATTAAAGCAAACCTGGGAATTACTGAATTTTATATCACAGTGGATTTATGGTTTTTCTTCAATATGTCTTTTTGTACTTTTTAATCCGTTCATTAAAATATGGATTGGAGATGAATATATTTTTTCGCAAAATATTGTATTCCTAATTATATTGTATTTCTATTTGGGGGGAATGAGGAAACCAGTTATAGCATGTAAGGATGCAACAGGAATGCAGTGGAAAGATCGATATAAGCCGTTGGCAGAAGTTTTGCTAAATGTAGGTATTTCCTTGTTATTGGTTTCAAAGCTAGGAATGGTAGGTATTTTTTTAGGAATGAATATTAGTATGATATTAACATCCTGTTGGATAGAGCCATTTGTTTTTTGTAGATATGGTATAAAAAGTTCTTTTGTAAAATATTTTGTGGATTATTGTTGCAAATTTCTGGTTATTCTTTTTACAGGTGCGGTCACTTACATAATAGCAGGGATATTTACGAGGAGTTTTTCTGGAATAGAAGAATTTGCAGTTAAGATGCTGCTATGTTGTATCGTCCCTAATATAATTTTTGGTTTAATATATTGGAGAACAGAGAAATTTAGAGAAGTTAAAGAGATTGTAAAGAGAATTTTAACGCATGAAAAGTGAGAAGCTATGGAAAGAAAAGAGTATGGAAGTGAATTTACAGAAACAGAACAGCAAAAGGAAGTGAATTTTCTATATAAAACAGAAAATGTTATTGAATTTTTGTTGGGGAGGACAGCATTAGAAGCAATTATTCAGGATGCAATAGCTGAACATAAGATAAAAAAAGTGCTTCTTCCATCTTACTGTTGTCATACGATGATAGCTCCCTTTTTGAAGCATGATTTTGAAGTTTTTTTTTATGATGTATTTTTTTCAGAAGAAGCCGGAGTTCTTTATGATATAGACTATTCTGAGAATTTTGATTTGATATTGATTATGCAGTATTTCGGATTTCAAGTGCCAGGGTTTGAGGATATGATTTGTAGATTGAAAGAAGAAAAAAAGGTAGTAATTGAAGATGCAACGCATTCGATTCATCAGAATATACCTTATTGTTTTCTTTCGGATTATGTGTTTGTCAGTTATCGGAAATGGATGGCAACCCCCGGTGGAGCGGTCGTAATAAAGCGCAATGGAAAACTCAATCAGGTTGGAATGATTCAAAACTCTTTAACAGGTAAAAAATATGTGGAGCTTCGTAAAGAGGCAGTTCGCAAAAAGATATGTTATCTTTATGAGAAAGACGATACAGATAAATCGTATCTGCAAATATTTAATGAAGCAGAAGAGATGATTGAAACAGAATATGTGGGGCTTGCTATAGATGAGGACAGTAGGAGAAGGATTTGCTATACAGATTATAATAAACTGTCAAACAGAAGACGAGAAAATGCCGGGTACTTATTGGAAAGATTGCGCGAAATAAGAGGTATGGAACTTCCGCACAAATTTCTAAGGGAAGGGGATGTTCCTTTGTTTGTGCCTGTATTTTTGCAGAATAAAATGCGAGATCAGCTTAGAAAATATTTAATTAAAAATGCGATTTATTTGCCAATACATTGGCCGCTTAGTAGTTTACATCATATCAGCGTTAGAGCAGAAAATATTTTTAAGCGGGAATTGTCTCTTATTTGTGATCAGAGATATAATGTAGAAGATATGGAAGTTATCGCTTCAAAAATAGAGGAGTGGATGAATAAAAATGTCTGAATTTATAGTTTTAAAAACAAGCCAAAAAGAGAAATGGAATTGTATTGTTAAAAAGTTTAAGTTTTATGAAGTGTTTTATTTGAGAGAGTATGTAGAAGCTTTCGAGGAACTTAGCATGGATGTGGGATTACTGCTTTACTATGATGATGGTAATACAATGGCAGTAACCACTGTTTTTAAACGTGATATTTCAGAAAGCAAAGATTTTTTGGGAACAATAAAAAAAGGTGAATTTTTTGATCTGATAACGCCTTATGGATACGGTGGAATGCTGATACAGGGAGACCATGTGGATAAGGTTTGGAAAGCATATGATCGATTTTGTAATAAGGAAAGAATTATTAGTGAATTTGTTCGATTTAACTTGTTTTCTCAGAATAATAAATATTATAATGGCGAAGTCGAAACGAGAACACATAATATTGTAAGAAATTTACAGATATCCCTTGAAGAAATGATGATGGATTTTGAGCATAAAGTTCGAAAGAATTTGAAAAAGGCACAACGAAATCAATTGATTCCAGTAGTTGATGAAGATGGGGAGGCGTTTGAGGATTTTTTGAAAATATATTATGCAACTATGGAACGGAATAACGCAGAGAAAATGTATTATTTCCCACGTACATTTTTTGAAAAATTTCGAAAGATGAGTGAAAATGCAGTGTGGTTTCATATAAAAAAGGACGATAAAATAGTAGCTACAGAACTGGTCATTTATGATGAAAATAATTGTTACTCCTATCTGGGGGGGACATTAGCAGAATATTTTGAATATAGGCCAAATGAATTGTTGAAATTTGAAATTATTAAATGGGCAAAAGAAAAGGGATTGAAGAATTTTGTTTTAGGCGGCGGTTATGGACAAGATGATGGCATTTTCAAGTATAAACAAAGCTTTGCACCCAATGGTGTGGTGAGTTTTTATGTAGGGAAAAGGGTTTTTATTCCTGATATTTATAAGAGACTTATAGATATTAGGAGCAAAAATGGAAAATTTGATGAAAATACAAATTTTTTTCCTAAATATAGGGGATAAAACTGATGAATATACTGTTTTTAACATTATGTGATATTACATCCATTCAGGAAAAAAATATTTATACAGATTTGCTTAGAGTATTTCTAAAAGCTGGGCATGAGGTATATATTATATCACCCAATGAAAAGCAAGATAAAGGTGACCTCTACACTATTTGTGAAGACAATTGCGTTATTATAAAAGTTTACACTGGAAGCATCCAGAAAACAAATTATATAAAAAAAGGTATTAATACAATACGATTGGAGTCACTCATATTGAGGGTAGCTAAAAAATATTTTTTTAATATTCCCCTTGATTTGATTTTATATTCAACACCTCCAATTACTTTGTATAAAGTGATTGCATATCTAAAAAGTAAAAATAATGCCAAAACGTATTTACTACTAAAAGATATTTTCCCACAGAATGCTGTTGACTTAAATTTGTTGCATGCGCGAGGAATTTTGTATACTTATTTTAGAAAAAAAGAGATACAAATGTATCAAATTTCGGATTACATTGGCTGTATGTCGAAGAGAAATGTTGAATATATATTGGAGCATAATTCATATCTTAATCCAGATATTGTTTTTCAATCACCCAATTGTATTGAAATTACATCCGGAGATGCGAGGGGAGTTTGCGCAGATAGAGAATTGATTTTAGGGAAGTACAGTATTCCCATAAATAAACGATTGTATATTTATGGAGGTAATTTGGGAAAACCTCAGGATATTCCTTTTATTATAAGTTGCCTTCAAAAATTGATGTCAGATAAAAAGAATTATTTCATTATATGCGGAAATGGAACGGAATATGAGAAACTAGAAAAGTTTGTAAGCAAGAAAAAACCTGAAAATGTGAAATTGCTTCCAGGTTTACCGCAAAAGGATTATGATAAATTAGTCAGATGTTGCCATGTGGGACTATTATTTTTAGATTATCGTTTCACGATACCTAATTTCCCATCAAGAATTTTGTCATATATGCAGTGTGAACTACCAGTATTAGCATGTACAGATTTAAGTACAGACATTGGTGATGTGATTATAAATGGAAATTTTGGATGGTGGTGTCCGAGTAATTCTTCAGATGGGTTTTATGAAAAGGTCCAAGAGATTTCCCTTTTAAATGATGCTAAGCTAAAAGAAATGGGGGAAAATGGGAGAAAAACTATGGAAAGTCTTTATGATGTAAAAATACAAGCTGTTCATATTCAGGAGGCATTAAGTGAGTAAATCAGAGTCTGATTTTTGGTGGGGAATAAAGGGTGGTTGTATTATTGCTGTTATATGGATTCACATATTCGCCTTGACGAATTGGGGGGACAGGTGTGGGGTATATATAAGACAGTTATTTAATTTTCCTGTAGCGATGTTTGTTTTTATGTCAGGGTACTTTATTGACACAGAACAGGTGAAAAAAAATTGGAAGACCTGGATGAAAAAGCGGTTGTTGCGAATATTGATTCCGTATATAATAATTTCTTTGTTATATATTTTAGTGTCCATTGTGATATATGGGAATGTGGTAAATATAAAAGGAATATTTGCTTCTTTACTGTTAGGAACAAGTAATCTTCAGATGTATTTCTGTCTTATGATAATGCAGTTAATTATCATTACACCTTTTTTGATTAGAAAAAGAAGCTATAAAAAATTAGCTTTTTCTGGTTTTGTTACATTTATCTGTGTTGTGATACAGTATATGAATGTGGTCTATGGATTTTTGCCTATATCTATGGGGATATTTGGAGGTACATGGCTGTTCTTTTACTATATAGGGATTTATATAAGAGAAAGGAAGTTTCTATTTTCTTATTCATTGAAATGGTGCATTGTAGTATGCATATGCATGATGGCAGTGATGTTTCTGGAGACAGAGTTTATGCTTAGGAGTACAATCTTTGAAAATTTCAGTATGGCACAGATAAAGTTTGGTAATTATTTTTTTGTGCTGAGTATTGCGGTTCTTTTGTGCAAAATAAGTAAGCATATATATATAAAAGGCGTATTTGTGAGGATAGGAAAAATGTCGTTCGAAATATATTTGATTCATATGTTTTTTTTGAATATTCTAAACTTTTGTCTGCCACAAATTAATAGGTTTTTGATGTTTGCTATAACACTATTTATTAGTTATATTGTATGCACTTGTTGGAGGCGGTTGGTTTTAAAATGGAAGATGTGATGAGTAAAAAGGAGAGCAATGGAAAAGAGAAACTATATATATATATGTAAAGGTATTTCTATTTTTTCAGTAGCAGCAGCACATGTGTCTAGTGCTTTTGCATATGCAGGTGAAATGGAAAAGTTTTGTGTCAGACTTTTATCTTCTTTGGGAACGATTGGGGTACCATTGTTTTTTTTGATATCAGGTTATTTGTATGAGAAAAGTTTAAAAAAACATGATTGGAAGTATATAGTTAAAAATAAATTAGAAGGGCTATGTATACCTTGGATGATAAGTGGTACTATAGTATGGCTGTATGTTGTTCTCCGTAAGGGAGGAATTTCTTTTAAAAACTGGTTTTATTTTTTGATAGGAATCGATTCGTACTTGTACTTTATGTTTGTTTTGGTAATTTTATATATGTTGTATGTAGTAATGAGAAAAAATAAATTTATATTCTATGTGGGTATTTTTTTCTCTGTTATTAGTTATATTTATATAAATATATTCGGGAAAACAATTTTATTTTCTCCATACCTTAATGTAATTGGATGGCAGGGGTGGTTTTTGGTAGGAGGCGGAATTTGTTGTAAAGAATCGTATGAGCAGAGAATGTTGGTATTTATAAAAAAGTGGTGGTCCATTGGTTTTATGATAGCAGTAACATTAGCATTGTATATTTGCTATAAGGAAGAAACACTGACATATTGGCACAAAAGTTATATTTGGTTTGAACTTGCTTCACTGATGTTTTTGGGAGGATTAGCTTATTATTTGTTGAGGTGTGAAAAAATAAAGAAAATGTTAATTTGCATTGGGAGGAATTCTTTTTCGATTTATTTATTTCACATGCCTGTGGCTGGAATTATATCAAATATAATGAATCGGTTTCCTAACTATTTTTTGGTTTTTTTAAGGCCATTTATCGTAGTGGGAATGACTCTGCTACTGATAAAGTTAGGTGATGTTTTCTTTGAAAGGTTGGGACTTCATAAATATTATAAACTTTTGATTGGAGAAAGGTAAAAGGATATGAGAATTGTAGTTCTTGATACTGCGGCTTCCAGTGGTGGGGCGCTTTCTATATTAAAAGATTTTTATAATTATTTATTGAAATCAAAGGATACAAATGAGTGGATTTTTTTGATAAGCGATAAATTTATAGAATCTGCACAGCATATTGAGGTAAAGGTTTTGAATTGTCGATATAAAAGATGGCTGGGGAGACTATCTTTTGATTATGTTTGGGGAAGAATCTGGATTGATAGGATGAATCCGGATGTGGTGCTTTCCCTGCAGAATACAATGCCTATAGGGATAAGAGCAAAAAAGTTTTTATATGTACATCAGCCTATACCATTTCAGTCTAGTAAAAGATTTTCTTTTATTAAAAAGGAGGAATTTATTTACGCAGTATATCAAAATTTAATAGGAGCGCTTATAAAAAAATCAATTAAGCGTTCGAATGGGATTATAGTACAAACAGAATGGCTGAAAAAAGAAATTTCAAGTAAATGGGGGAGAGGGAAAGCTGTTTTACACTGCACTCCGAATGTAGAGACAATAGAGACAGAGGCAAAAAGATTTCATAATAATTACTTTATATATCCGGCAGATTCGATTCTCTATAAGAACCATGAGGTTATTCGGCAGGCTTGTAAGAACTTGAAAAAAAAGAATATAATAGACTTTCGTGTGGAATTTACTATGGAAGGATTGGATGAAGATCAGATATATTATATAGGGCATATTTCAAGAGAAGAGCTATTTACAAAATATACGCAGGGAACATTGATATTTCCTTCTTATATAGAATCTTTTGGATATCCATTAGAGGAAGCTAAGAGTCAGGGGACAATAATTTTAGCGGCAGATTGTGAATATGCTCATGAACTTTTAGCTGGATATACAAATGCATATTTTTTTCAACCCTTTGATGCAGAGAAACTGGCTGAGTTAATGGAAAAGGTTATAAAAAAGAAAATCATACTTAGACCGTATTGTGAAAAAAAATCTAAAAATAAAAATGGGTGGGAACGAATGATACATTTTATTAAAGAAGAGGGATAGGATGAAAGTATTATTTTTGACAAATATACCGTCACCATATAGGATGGATTTTTTTAATGAACTGGGAAAATATTGTGACTTGGATGTGGTATTTGAACGAGCAGCTTCTTTGGAACGTGATAAAAGCTGGGACACATATACATTTCAGACATTTAAGGGAACGATTTTGAGAGGAATGAATGTAGGCGTTGACAAAGCAGTTTCTTTTGACGTATTCTCATATTTAAATGCAGAATATGACTACATTGTAATAGGGAATGCGGCAACGCCTACAGGAATAGCGGCAATATTATATTTAAAGGCAAGAAGAAAGAAATATTATTTAGAAGGTGATGGAGGAATCTATCATGCGGGCAATATTATTAAAGAACATGTAAAAAAAATGATTTTAAGAAATGCGGCAGGTTATTTTAGCAGTTCAAAGGAGCTGGATAAATATTATTACCGATATGGTGCGGATAAAGAAAAAGTATACAGATATCCGTTCACCTCTTTATTCGAAAGTGATATTGTAAGATCCATAGATATTGAAGAGGGAAAAAGGAGAGAAAAAAAGCGGCTTGGTATTGAACCTCTCCAGATGGTTTTGGCGGTAGGCCGTTTTATCCCAGTAAAGGGATTTGACCAGTTAATAAAAGCAGCCAAACAATTTGAGGAACAGGCTGTTGTGTATATCATTGGCGGCACAGAGACAGAGGAATACTCAGAAATAATAAAAAATTATAAAATTAAAAATGTGAAATTACTTGAATTTATGCAAAAAGAGGAATTATTTGCTTATTATCAAGCAGCAGATGTATTTGTGTTTCCATCAAGAGGAGATGCATGGGGGCTGGTTATTAATGAGGCAATGGCGTTTGGTATTCCTGTTGTCACGACAAAAAGTTGTGTTGCGGGCTTGGAACTGATCGAGAATGGTGTGAATGGCTATGTAGTTCCTGTTGACGACGTTTTGGAATTATCAAAAAAAATTAGAATGATTTTATGCGATGTGTCCCTGAAAAAATCAATGATTCAAAATAATTTGAAAAAAATTCAGAATTATACGATAGAGAAAATGGTGATAGAGCATATAAAAGTATTTGAAGGACTGAAAAATGGTGAAATAAAATGAAAACACTGTTTATAGGCTATGTTGTTTCACGGGAAATGGCTGAGAACATGCCAACCGTATCAAATGCAGGAAATAATTTTCAACTGGGTTTTTTGGAAGCATTTAGTAAAGTGAATGATTTAGAAATAGTGACGATATTGCCGAAGGCTACCTGGCCAGATGAGGAACAGCTATTTGTTCCTGAAGAAAAGATTACATTATTTGATAAAGATTCTACACGAACTTTAAGGTATATAAATATAAAAGTAATCAAAGAGTTAACGATATTATGCTCTGTTCGTAGGGAAATACAGAGATTTTGCAAAAAAAATAAGGGATGTGAGATTCAAATCATTACTTATAATGGAAATGGACCTGTTTCTATTCCTGCTTTGGAGCAAAGAAAAAAATATGGATATCGTTATACTTGTCTTGTTGTCGATCCGCCGTTGTACCAAGGTACCATGAAAAGAAATGGATTTATATGGAAGTGTTTGTATAGTTCATTGGCAGCATCTTATATGCGAGCGGCACAAAAATGTGACAATTGTATAGTTTTGAATAAGTTTTTTGCAGAAAATAATTTAAAGCGTTCTGACTATTATGTTATGGATTGTGGGGTATCTGAAAAATATATATCCCTGTGTAGGGAAGAGGAGATAGGAGCAGTATATTGGAAAAAAGATGAAAATATTCATCTGGTGTTTACTGGAATTCTGCATGAACATTCAGGTATATTACATTTTATCTCTTTGTTTCAGGAATTAAAGCCTAATGATATGAAGCTGCATATTTTTGGAAAGGGAATCTATGAGGAACAAATTAAAGAAATATCCAAAAGAAACGCTTCAATCTGTTTTCATGGTTTTTTATCGAATAAAGAAGTTTTAAAGGTACAAAGTCAGGCTGATTTTTTGATATGTCCAAATACAATAGATCATCCAATTAATAAGGTTGCATTTCCTTCTAAAATACAAGAGTATATGCTGAGCGGCGTACCGGTGATTGCAACTGCCGTAAATGGTCTTGGAAAAGAGTATCATCCATATTTGTATTTATATGATGATACAGTGCAAGGATTAGAAGCAGTTTTTGAGAAGATAAAAAAAGATGGATATGAAAAGAGCCGAGGAAAGGCTGAAAAGGCAATAAGCTTTATTATGGAGGAAAAAACCTGGGATGTGCAGGTGAGACGGTTGTGGTCTTACTTGTTGAAGAGGGTGAAATGTAATGAGAGCTAACAATATTAATCTTAATAAACTATTAAAGTATATAATGGTACTAAGTGTGCTGTATTTTTCGCAGACAGGGGTCATTACCTATGCAAAGTATCCAAAATATTCAAATTATGTTATGATATTGAGTTTTCTATTTGTTATGATAGTGTTTGCATTAAAGGTCATTTATTTAAAAATAGGAATACCAGCATGGGCTGTCTGGTGGGGAATCATTTGTATATTGCTGTATATGATAACAATGATAATAACAGAGGATTATCGAACGGGATATATTTTGCTGGTTATGAATATTTTGCTTGGTATTGCGTTTTGTAGTATATATTCCAGAGAGGAGTTTTATCAGATATTTGTAAATTGTATGGTAGGGATATCAATTTTAGGCATGGTATCTTCATATATTTTGCTTCCATTTTTAAAAAGTGGTATTCCTGTAATAAGTAATGAGTCAGCACAATATTATGACTTGGTTCTGTCTTATCAAATTATTATTCCAGAGAAAAACCGATTGAATATTGTTTGGACAGAGCCGGGGGTAGTTGCGGTATACCTTTCATTTGCACTGATTTTGGCACTTTTTTTAACAAAAAAAGTGCGGGTATGGAAAAAAGCAGTTTTGCTTTTGGCGATGATATGTACACAGTCTAGTTCGGGATATGTTTTTATGATTTTAATTTTGGGGACATGGTTTATTGAAAAAGTCGTTAATCGAACTGATATAAAAAAAATGATTATGCTCGTATGTGCTATGGTGGTGGGAGCAATTACATTGAGTATAGTTTTTGCCAATGAACTTAGTATTATTTTGGATAAATTCAATTGGTATTCTATGGAGTTTATTGGACGTTTTGGACCAATCGTTTATAATTTGGATAGAGGAATACATTCACCGCTTTGGGGGTGGGGATTTCAGGAGGGAAGGTTTTATTTAAAGTATAGTTTTTATACAGGTACTTTATTTTGCAATACTAGTACAACCACACAACTATTTCATTATTTTGGAATAATAATCCCTATGTTTACAGTAATAGCTTCTTTTCTTATTGCAGGCACAAAAAAAACGAAATGGTATATCAGAATATTACTTACATTTATTTTGCTTCTTTCTGTTAATTTTGAGAGTTTGGTATTAGATCAGATTTATACGGTGTTCTTATTTTCGATTTTTATGAAGGGAGAAGGTCAAGAATATGAAGATTCTTTGGATAAATTTAACTCCAATTCGTCAGGCATGCAAAGCATTAGGACTTCCATCCAGTTATAATGGAGGCGGCTGGGTAGAAGGAATGTTTCCCTATATTTGCAGAAAATGTGATATGATTTTTGCCTTTTTCTTTTGGGGAATTGATGAGCTGCAGTATATCCAGCAAAATGATGTTTTCTATTATGCGATACCAGTACCATCTCCAATACTTGCAGCTTCGGATGAAAATGTGCGTAAAAGCCTTATACAAATATATACTGAACATAACCCAGATGTCATTCATATCTTTGGAACAGAAAGAGTGTATACGTTGGAAACATTGAAGTTAATGCCTCCCGCCAAGGTAGTGATTAGTATTACAGGTTTGGTAAGCGTTTGTGCACAGCATTATTATGGTGGATTAGAGCAAAAAGAAATCAGAAATAGCACACTTCGAGATATGATAAAAGGCGGAATGCGTAAGAATAAACGAGCATTTGAAAAATATGCTAAAACAGAAATACAGGCATTGAAAGCTGCGAGGCAGGTAATAGGAAGAACAACATGGGATTTTGCATGTACAAGACAGATTAATAGTGCACTGCGTTATTATAAATGCAATGAAATGCTAAGAGGCGTATTTTATGAAAAAAAATGGGATATTTCAAAGTGCAGAAAATTTCGGATTTTTGTCAGCGGGGGCAATTATCCGCTCAAAGGTATTCACCAGGCAGTAAAAGCTTTGGGAATCATAAAGGAAAGTTATCCTCTAGCTGAGTTAGTGGTGGCAGGGAATAATATTATCAGTGAATATACATTGCGTGATAGACTGGCAATGACTTCTTACGGAAAGTATATAAAGAATTTAATCAAACAAAATGGAGTTGAAGGAAAGGTACATTTTATCGGACCGCTAAATGCAGAGAAAATGGCAGAGCAGTATTTAGCGGCAAATGTGTTTGTACTTCCGTCTAACATAGAGAACTCTCCGAACTCATTAGGTGAAGCTATGATTTTAGGGCTACCTTGTGTAGTGGCCTGTATCGGTGGAGTGCAAGACCTTCTGAAGGATAGAAAAGAAGGAAATCTTTATCCATATGACGAGCCATATATGCTGGCACATTATATTATGTGCTTTTTTGAGGACGATGAGTTGGCAGTAAAAATGGGAAATAATGCAAGGCAGCGTGCCCTTTCAACGCATAATAGACAGGAAATTATAGAGAATCTTTTGGCGATTTATGAGGATATTTGTAAGGAGAGTATAGATGAAGAAGCTTCTTTTTATGGTAAATGATTTGCATGCAGGCGGAAGTGAAAAAGCCCTTATAAGTTTGCTAAAAGAACTAGTTTCAGAAGAGTTGGAAATAACAGTAATGGTACTGAGAAAGCAAGGGGAATTTCTGTCTGATGTTCCCGTACAAGTTAGAGTTGTTGAGGTAGATATGCCAGAAGAACTCAGAGAAGAGTTCTTGTATGGGACAGGCGTTCTCTTAAAAAATGCGTTAAAGAATAGAAATATTTATGAAATCTGCAGGCTTTTAAGAGAATATCTTGGACGGCGAGGCATGAATGTAGAGCAGATTATGAAAAAAAAGTGGCAGCAATGTGACAGAAAGATTTTACAGAATCAGGAACAGTATGATGTTGCAATTGATTTTCAGGGGCAAGGAGCCTTTTCTACGTATTATGTTGCCAAAAAGATTCAGGCTTTGACAAAATACTCATGGATACATAACGATTATGCAATTGTTACAGAGAAAATGGAATGGATTCGTAGTTTATATGGCTGCTATAAGAAAATATGCTCTGTTTCCGAGCAGGCTAAAAAATCATTTATTCTAAAATTTCCAGATATGAGAGATAAGGCTTGTATATGCTATAACGTAATGCGAAAAGAGGAAATATTAGAGTTGGCAAAAGAGTTCTTGATAGAAAAAGAAATCGGAGTCAATATTGTGACAGTTGGAAGGTTATCTACGCAAAAGGGATATGATGTTGCCCTTAAGGTAATGGAGCGCTTAAATAATGAAAAAATAGATTTTCATTATTGGATCATTGGTGAAGGAGAAGAACGAAAAAAATTGGAGCAGATGGTGGAAACGAAAAAACTAGAGAATAGGGTTTGCTTTGCGGGATTCCAGAAAAATCCATATCCTTATATTGCTATGTGTGACATTTATCTACAGCCATCTCGATTTGAAGGATTTTGTTTAACTGTAGGAGAGGCTAAAATTTTGAAGAAAAACATTATTACAACAGATTTTGCAGGTGCATCAGAACAAATTCAAGATGGGGTGAACGGAATTGTAACATCATGTGATGAAGAGCTGATTTATAAATCTTTAAAAATGATGATTGAGGATAGAAATCTGAGACAGCGAATAAATAAAAATCTTCAATGCGAACAGCAGATTCAGAAAGGTTTAACGCAGTTTAAGGAACTGATTTATTTGAAATAAGCGAATCGGAGGAAAGATGCAGAAAAACCAGTTAAAAGCAGGCATAATATTAACCTATATTAATCTGTTTGCAACCAATATTATCTCTCTTTTTTATACACCTTTTATACTTCACTCTCTTGGAAAAGCGGAATATGGTGTATATACTCTAGTATGGAGTATGGTGAATTATTTGACGGTATTGGATATGGGATTTTCCAATGCTATTATTCGTTATGGGGCAAGGTATAGAGAGGAAAATGAAAAAGAGAAGGAGGCTGGATTATATGGCAGTTTTTTTCTTGTTTATCTTGGAATTGCAATGGTTGCTCTAATAGTATGCTTTTTACTTAAGGCGAATGTTTCTTCCTTTGCAGCAGGATTAACCTTTTCAGAAACGAAGAAGGCTATGAGTCTGATTATGATTGGGAGTATCAATATAGCTATCTCGTTTCCATTTAGTGTTTTTCGGGCAATTGTAAATGTCAATGAAGACTTTATCTTTATTAAAGTTGTTGATTTGCTTCGAACATTAACAACACCTGTTTCGACTTTTCTCGTTTTAGCCTCTGGGCATTCTTCCGTGGGGTTGATGTGGGCATATACTATTATCAGTATTGCAGTTATGCTGATTTATGTGTATTATACATTTGCAAAGCTGAGGCAAAGATTTTTATTTCAGATGCCTGCTAAAAATATTATCAAAGAGCTTTCAGAGTATTCTTTTTATACTTTTTTGGGAATGATTGTAGATAAAATTTATTGGGGGACGGATCAGCTGATTCTTTCCAGATATACGGATTCATCTTCCATAGCAGTTTATTCAATAGGCAGTAATTTCCCTAATTACTTTATTTCGTTTTCTACTGCAATATCAGGAGTGCTACTTCCTCGAATTACAAAGATTACGGCGAAAAAGGATACAAAGACAGATATAATTTTATCGGGGTGGTTTATTAAGGTTGGAAGATTACAGTTTTGGATGTTGTCGCTTGTGTTGCTTGGATTTGTTTTTTTGGGAAAGCAATTTATCGGGTTGTGGGCTGGAATAGAGTATTCAGATGCTTATATCATTGCAGTGATTATTATGTTTCCGAGCATTATTTCCTTAACACAAAACACGGGTATTTCTATTTTGCAGGCTCAGAATAAAATAAAGTTCCGGTCTATATCATATGTGATAATTGCGATATTTAATATTATTATTAGTTTGTCGCTAGTTATTCCCTTTGGTGGAGTGGGGTGTGCAATAGGAACTTCTATGGGAACAATACTAGGTCCTGTTTTGATGATGAATATATATTATTATAAAAAAATTCATATTGATATTCCAGCATATTGGAGAAATTTGTTATCTATGCTAAAAGCATGGATGATACCTATTGTTGTGGGAGGACTAATGGCTGGCTTCATAAAAATGGATTCCTATGTGTCTCTGATAACTACAGCAATAGGATTTACTTGTGTATACTTTGTATCAGCCTACTGGTTGGGGTTTAATGACTATGAACGCAGTTTAGTTAAAGTAGTATGCAGAAAATTTATAAAAAAGTGATGAAAAGGGATAAAATGAAAACTTTTATAAAAAGGAACAAATGTATATATGATTTTTTATGTAAAAAATATGCACAATTACAAATATTAAAAAACTGTTTAAAAGCAGATAATAAAAAGTTAAAAGAATTTCAGAGTCGATATAAAGGTAAAAGATGTTTCATAGTTGGGACTGGACCGAGTCTTACGGTGGAGGATTTAAATCATTTGAAGAATGAAATATGTTTTGCACCGAACAAGATTTATAAAATCTTTTCACAGACGGATTGGCGGCCAACATTTTTTGTTGTTTCAGATAATGATATTACATCAGAAATGTATAAAGTATCTTCTTGTTTTGATTCCGAGATAAAGGCGAAATTTTTTCCAGCCAATTTTAGAAAAGATTGCAAAGGCAGTAATTTGAACGCATACTTTTATAATTATGTAGGGTGTGATACTACCGGTAAAATTATGCCGGAATTTAGCGGTGATATAACAAAATATATTGTGGAAGGCTATTCCGTGACTTATGTTGCCATGCAGCTTGCAGTATATATGGGATTCTCGGAGATTTATCTCTTAGGCATTGATTTTAGTTGGCCTATTTATAAAGACTGTAAAGGAAATATATATGAAAATGATGCTGTCAAACACCGATTTTATGAAAAGAATCATGAACTGGACGAGATTAGCATACCAAATGTGGAACTGATGGAAAATGCTTATAAACAGGCGAAGAACTACTGTGATCTACATGGGATTCATATTTACAATGCAACCCGCGGAGGTAAGCTGGAGATATTTTCAAGGGTAGATTTTGACTCTGCTATATAGAGAATTTCAACCAATATGAAGGAGTGAAGGTATGGAGAATCGGGACGAAAGTGTAGCACTCAATTTACTGAAAATTGTTATGATGTTTTTTGTGGTAGGCATGCACTATTTGAGTCATAGTGGCTTTCTGGTGAAAGAAGAACCATTAACAGCAACCTGGTGTGGTGTATGGCTGATTAAAAGTTTTTTAATGGTGTGTGTGAATTGTTTCGTTTTAGTGACGGGATATTATATGTCCGAAAGGGAAGGGGTCCATAAGGAAAAAGTATTGGAGTTGGCTGATGCCATGTTGTTTTATTCGGTGTTTATTTCATTTGTATTAGGGATTATGGGATTGGTCAATTTTTCAGTCGTCCGTATGGTATATATATTGTTCCCATTTTCTACCAAAAGTTATTGGTTTATGACATGTTATATAGTATTATATATATTATCTCCATATATTAATAGAGCTGTTAAAGATTTAAACAAGAAGGAATTTACAAAATTATTGTTGGCAGCGATTTTGCTCTTTTCAATTATTCCGAGTCTGTTTAATTCGATTGCTTCAACTTTGGATGATACTAATGGTTTTGGTATCACTTGGTTTGTTGTCTTATATTTGACTGGAATATGGTTAAAGAGGACGCAATTTTGCTTTAAGCGGCGTATCACCGCGCCTGGCATATATATTATGTGTTCATTAGCGGTTTTTCTTATCTCGTTCATGGTAGAAAAAGTTTGTAGTATGGGAGTTGCACAGTCTTTTAAAGGTTATGGACTGTCTTATATAGGCTATAATTACGTATTCGTTTATTTAGCTTCTATAGGATGTTTTCTTACGTTTCGACAAATTAAGGTAAAAAATTCTACTTTATGTAAAGGGATTGTTATAGCGGCTCCGCTAACCGGGGGGGGGTATTTGATTGCAGAACATCCACAGCTCCGTGAAATACTATTTGTTGAAATATTGCAATGTGACAGATATATCGGTAAAAGTATCTTTTGGATTAATATGATAATTGTTACTATTGGTATATATTTTATATGCCTTGGAATTGAATGGATGAGGAAGCAGTATATTGGCAAATATTTTAAAGTGGTTCAAAAAAGTTATTTTATTATTATAAAAAAGTTGAGTTTGTAGGAGGCAATCACATGAAAACAGTAGCATTTATTCCAATTAAATTGAATAATGAGAGGACTCCAGGAAAGAATATTAAGCCATTTGATGATGGGATGCCCTTAATGTATTTTGTCCAATATTCTCTTTTGATGCTAAAAAAAGAAAAATTGATAGATCATATTTATGTATATTGTAGTGATTTAGCAGTAAAAGATTATTTATTAGAAGGGATAGAATATCTAGTCAGGCCAGAACGTTTAGACAGAAAAGAGACAAAGGGAACAGAAATATATTTGGAATTTGTAAATACAATTGATGCAGACATATATATATTAGCACATGCCACATCGCCTTTCATAAAGGTGGAGAATATTAGGACATGTCTGGAGAAAGTAAAAAGTGGGGAATACGATTCAGCATTTTGTGCAAAAAAAATACAGAGTTTTTTATGGAGTAGTGGAAAACCATTAAATTTTTCGTTAGGTAACCCACCCAGGACTCAGGATATGGATCCAATTTACCAGGAACAATCAACACCATACATTTTTACAAAAGGAGCATTTAAAAAGTTTAAGGCCAGAACAGGCGAAAAGCCGTTTATCTGTGAATGCTCGGATATTGAGTGCATTGATATTGATTATCCGGAAGATTTTGAATTAGCAAATTTAATATATATGAATTTGTTGAGGAAAGGAAAATAAAGATGACACATGTGCAGATTTTAGATTGTACTCTTCGGGATGGAGGACATCTGAATAAAGGAGTATTTGGCGAGAATACAATTAAAAATACAATAAAAAAATTAGTGGAAGCCCGTGTAGATATTATAGAAGTAGGTTTTTTAATGGAAGAAAGCTATGATATCGATACTGCAAAGTTCCATACCATAGAAGAGGTAAAAAAAGTTCTTCCTAAGGATAGAGGAGTGTCTAAGTTTTCGCTATTGGCTGATCCTTTAGATGTAAAAATGTTAGAACCTTATGATGGAACAATAGAATATATTCGTTTGTCATTTAAAAGAAACCGTTTTGACTGGGTGCTGGAAACAGCAAGGGAATTGATGGATAAAGGTTATAAATGTGCTCTTAATCCTGTAAATTGTAATGTATATACAGATATTGAATTTATTAATATTATTGAAAAGGTTAACCTACTGAATCCATGGGGGTTTTCTATTGTCGATACTTTTGGAGTTATGAGAAAATCAGATCTTACAAGAATCTATAATCTTGTGGAGCATAACTTAAATTCCAATATTTGCGTAGGTTTGCATTTACATGAGAATTTGGGATTAGCATATTCACTGGCACAGCATTTTATAGAAATCAGCAATCCAATGAGGCATATTATAATCGACAGCTCTCTTTTAGGTATGGGAAGAAATCCTGGAAATCTTTGCACAGAGCAGATATTGGATCATATGAATTTTCAATATGGAAGTTTATATGAAACGGCGCCTGTTTATGATGCCATTGATGAGTACATTACGCCTTTGAAAGAGGAATTAACCTGGGGATATTCTATTCCGTTTGCATTATCAGCGAGATATGGCCTGCATCGAACATATGCGGAGTATTTAATGGATAAAAGACGATTGAGAACGAAAGATATTCAGAGAATACTTTCATCTATTGATCGGGAAGAGGCAGAATTATTTAACGAAAAGTATATAGAAAACCTCTACCAAAAATACCTTAATATCTGGATTGATGATGCAGAGAATCTCCATAACTTAAAAGAAGAATTATATGACAAAGAAATATTATTAATTGCTCCGGGAGCATCAATTCGGAAATACAGAGAAAAGATTAAAGAATTTGCGTGTACAAAAAAAATATGTATTATTAGTATAAATTTTAAATGTGATTTTATAGAACCTAAATATATTTTTTGCACAAATATAAAAAGGTTGGAAGAAAAAGGATTGGAGGAATATAGTGATAAATTAATTGTGACATCAAATTTGATTCATGATGTAAACAAATACAAATATGTAATGGACTTTCATAATATTGTTTATTGTAATGAAAGCTACTGCAATGATAGTACAATTATGCTTTTAAACATTTTAAAGCAGATAAATATAAAAAAGGTATCAGTTGCAGGATTTGATGGATTTCAAAAAAATAAATTGAACCATTATGATCCTTTTTTTGAAAGAAATAGAAACCATGATAATCATAAAGAGAAAATATGTTCTGTTTTAAAAGATTATTTTGGAGATATGGAGATTGTTTTTCTGACACCATCTTTATATAAAGGAGATTTATTATAAATTGATATGTATAAGAAAAATATTCTGAAATTAAATAGATAATATGATCAAAATAATGATAAGCAGGAGGATAAAATATGCTTTTTAATTCTTTAGCATTTATGATTTTTTTGCCTGTTGTATTTGTTCTATATTGGGGGATTCCGCATAAGTATAGATGGATTTTATTACTTTTTTCCAGTTATTATTTTTATATGAGTTGGAATATAAAATATATAATGTTGATTTTTCTGACTTCTTTTATTTCTTATACTGCTTCGATTTTGATTGAGAAAAAAAACATTATTATTAAAAGACTAATTTTATGTGGAGCAATTTTTTTGTGTCTGGGAGTACTTTTTTTCTTTAAGTATTTTACTTTTTTGGGCAATAGTCTTATACAATGTTTAAGCATATTTTCTATACATTTACATCCTATTACATTGAAATTGGTACTTCCGGTTGGAATTTCATTTTATACATTTCAAACATTGAGTTATGTAATAGATGTATATAGAGGTGATATAAACGCAGAATATCATTTTGGAAAATATGCTGCGTTTATTTCTTTCTTTCCACAACTAGTTGCAGGACCAATTGAAAGAAGTAAAAATTTACTTCCACAGATAAAGAAGGAACATATTTTTAACTCACAACAGGCATTATATGGCTTGAAACTTATACTATGGGGACTTTTTAAGAAAGTAGTAGTCGCAGATAATCTTGCTGTATATGTTGATAGAGTTTATAATAATATTTTTGAATTCAAGGGTTTTTCATTAATATTAGTAACATTATTTTTTTCTGTTCAAATATATTGTGATTTTTCTGGTTATTCTGATATTGCTAGAGGCACGGCAAAACTTATGGGAATAGAATTGCTGGAAAATTTTAAAAGTCCTTATTTCTCTGCAAGTATTAAAGAATTTTGGAACAGATGGCATATTTCATTATCAACGTGGTTTCGAGATTATGTTTATATTCCACTAGGTGGAAATCGTGTTTCAAAAGTCAGGCACCATTTAAATATTTTAATAACATTTTTAGTTAGCGGGCTATGGCATGGTGCAAATTGGACTTTTATTGTTTGGGGGGGGTACATGGAGCAGCACAAGTAGTCGAGAATTTGTTTGGAGTTCATATAAATGAAAAGAGGGGAAGTATTGTTTGGGGCGTAAAAGTAATATTAGTATTCACTTTTATATCTGTGTCATGGATTTTTTTTCGATCGAAAAATCTTACGGAGGTAGCATATATTTTTAGCAATTTATTTTATGGGCTCAATAATCCTATCACTTATCTGCATTCAGGATTTGTCGATATACAGATGAATATTGGACAGGCTATAACATATGTATGTTTATATTTTTTCCCACTGTTTTTATATGATTATATATCTGTAATGAAAGATGAGGATACAATAAAATATATGGAAGAAAAATATTTAATATTCCGTTGGACGATTTATATTTTTATAGGATTAACTATAATATTTCTATCACCGAAAGGAGTAGCAACTGAATTTGTGTATTTTCAGTTCTAAAACCACCATGAAAAAATTTCTTATGAGCTTAATGTGCTATATATTGATTTTATGTGTTATTACTTTAGTGATTAACAATATTTACATGTTACAAGAGGATAAGAATAATTGTGGCACCATGCAGGATATTAAAAATGATAAGGCTGTGATAAAAAATGTTCCGAAAGGCATATCAATTTGCAATTTTGGATCAAGTCATGGTTTTTATGGATTTGATTATGAAGTTATGAAAGAGGAGCAGATTTGTTTCAATTTTGCGCTTCCATCACAGACATTATCATATGATTATAGAATTTTAGAGAATTATCAAGATAATATAAAAGAAGATGCAGTGATCTTCATAGTAGTTTCTTATTTTTCTTGCTTTGGGAAACCAGAAACTGAAGATGATCAATTTGAAGCAAAGAATAAAAGATATTATAAATTCCTTTCTCAGGATTTTATTAAGGTATATGACAGAAAGACATCTTTCTATATTAATTATGTTCCGGCTCTTTTGGAAAATGATATAATTAGATTAATTAAATCATTATTTGGCACTAATATGGACGCGGATATGTGGAATATGGTGACGGATAAAAAAATGTTAGAACAGCAGGCGTATCGCACATACATTGGACATATAAAGCACAAATTAAATGAGGACGGAAAAAGACTTTATAATCAGGAAGAAATCAGCGCTTTGTATGATATGATTAATTTTTGCAAAAAAAGAAATATAACTCCAATTTTAATAACAACTCCATATTTATCAGAATATATTCTACAAATAAAAGAGAATGATGCGACCTTTTTTGATGATTTTTATTCTGTTTTAAATCAAGTGGTTTATGATACGGGTGTACAGTATTATGATTATTCTGCAGATACTCGTTTTAATCATGATTATTCTTTGTTTTTTAATCCAGATCATTTAAATAGATCAGGAGCAGAAAAATTTACTTCTATTTTACAGGAAGAGATACTTGTGTCTGATTAAATTTGTAAGAGAAGTCTAACCTACTGTTCATGTATTTATTTTAGGTTATGTAGTACCGGGGATTGAAATGTCGGATGGAGTATGCTATGCTGAATAAGCTTATAAATGAGCAACTTACAATTTTGATAGTCATATATGTGCTGATGTGAGTATATATCTGGGCCAGAGAAAGTAGGAAGGAAAGCTGATTGTGAAGGAATTAGAATATCCATTTCATGCAGAACAAATTATTAAGAAAAGGAAATCCATAAAACGAATGCTCCTGAATCATTCAGAGCGAGGCTTTATGGAAAAAAGGATTGCGATTCTGGGGGGCAGCACTACAAATGATGTGAAAAATATCTTGGAGCTATTTTTGCTAAACTATGGAATTAGACCATTGTTTTATGAGTGTGAATATAATCAATATTATGAGGAGGCTGTGTTTCCAAATCCTGAATTGGAAAAGTTTGCACCAGATGTTGTATATTTTCATACTTCTAATAGAAATATTCCTGAGTATCCAATAATGTCTGAAACTGCCGAGGAGGTGGAAGCATTAAATCAATCCATATACCAAAGGTTTGAAATGATGTGGAATCGAGTGTCGGAAGTATACAGCTGCATGATTATTCAGAATAATTTTGAGCCGCCTTCATTCAGACTGCTCGGTAATCAGGATGCGAGTAATATTCATGGACGAACAAATTTTATTAATCATTTAAATGAAAAATTCTACTATTATGCGCAAAATCATAGCAATTTTTTCATTCATGATATTGCATACGAAGCTTCATCTTATGGGCTGGAGAGGTGGTCAGATCCTTTTTACTGGCATATGTATAAATATGCAATGAGTGTACCAGCGATTCCTTATACATCCTATGGGGTAGCTAATATTATTAAGTCTATTTATGGAAAAAATAAGAAAGCTCTTTGTCTCGATTTAGATAATACTCTTTGGGGTGGAGTAATTGGGGAGGATGGAGCGGAGAATATTGAAATTGGACAGGAAACTCCTATGGGGCAGACATACAGTGAATTTCAGAAGTATGTAAAATCTCTAAAGCAGTTAGGTGTTCTTCTCACAATAAATTCTAAAAATGATAGAGAGACTGCTTTGTCAGGTTTGCACAGGCCGGATTCGGTGTTAAAAGAAGAAGATTTTCTTGTAATAAAAGCAAATTGGAATCCAAAAGATAAAAACTTAACAGAAATTGCGGAGGAGTTAAAACTTCTTCCAGAGAGTTTTGTTTTTGTTGATGATAATCCTGCAGAACGTGAGATTGTACGTAGTGGACTAGAGACAGTTGCAGTACCAGAGATTGAACAGGTGGAGCATTATATTGAAACTTTAGACCGTTCGGCTTTTTTTGAATTAACTTTGTTTACAGAAGACGATTTAAGACGGAATACAATGTATTTAGAAAATACCAAGCGCTCTGGCGCACAGTCACGATATAGAGATTATGACGAATATCTAAAAGCGTTGGATATGAAGGCGGAGATAAAAAAGTTTGAACCATTGTATATGTCTCGTATTGCACAGTTGACAAATAAGAGCAATCAGTTTAATCTTACAACAAGGCGGTACAGTCAGAGTGAAATAGAGGAGGTTTCAAAGGACGAAGAGCATATCACCCTTTATGGGAAATTAGAGGATAAATTTGGAGATAATGGTGTTGTGAGTGTTGTGATTGGCAGAGTGGAAGAGAGGGCGCTTCATATTGAACTTTGGATTATGAGTTGCCGTGTGCTGAAGCGTGGAATGGAGTATGCCATGATGGATGAGCTTGCGAAAAGATGTCGCGAAGAGGGAATTGGAAAAATTTACGGCTATTATTATCCCACAACAAAGAATGAAATGGTAAAGGATTTTTATTATTTGCAGGGGTTTGACAAGGTAAAAGAAGATAAAGAAGGGAATTCTGTATGGAAATTTAATCTTGTAGATGAATATCAGAATAAGAATACTATTATTAAAATTAATGAATGTGAATGACAGTAAAATATAATAATTCTAGTATAGGAGAAGAAAAGAAGTGTACGATAATAGAATTGTGGAAAAACTCATGTATAATATTGCAGAAAAGGAGCCTTTTCAGAGAAAGAAAATTGAATCCCATATTCAGGCAATGTCACAGGAAGATAAAGAAAAATTGATACGAAGAATACGATATTTTTTGTCGCAGGGAGAGAGCATCGACAGTTTGTCGGATGCATATATAGCTTTCTGTAAATATTTTGTAGAAGAAAGAATTCATTTTGTAAAAACAGGTACATACCGTTATACTTCTTTAAAAGAAACCAGCACTCTTTATGAAAATTACGATTATATGCATAATTATATGATTGGACTATGTATGGCAATTTATATGTGGCAAATTCAGAGAAAAAATATGCATTTTTTTGTTGAAGCATGCAAAGAAGACAGTCATACAAGTGGAAGGTATTTGGAAATTGGCCCCGGTCATGGGGAGTATTTTGTTGCTGCTATGGAAAATACATATTTTGATGAGTATATAGGCATTGATGTGAGTGCATCATCTGTTAAAATGTCAAAAACTTTTGTTGAATACGCAATAACAGATAAGAAAAAATACCAGATTCTTCATAAAAATTTTTTCGATTATAGTCCGAGAGAAAAATTTCAGGGAATTGTAATGGGAGAAGTTCTTGAGCATGTAGAGAATCCGTTGCAATTTTTAAAAAAGATATATGAATTGGCGGACGAAGATGCACTGATTTTCTTATCAACGGCAATTAATTCACCATATCCGGATCATATTTATCATTTTCATAATATGAATGAGATTTATGAACTATTCAGACAGTCGAAGTTACATGTAAAAAAAGAGATATGTGCATCGGCAGAAGGGATTTCTATAGAAAAGGCTATTAATAAGAAGTATGATATAGTTGTTGGGTTCGTGTTAGAGAAATCGAAATAACGATCACTAAGATTATGGTTTGTTAAAAGGAAAAATATGATGAATGACTATTCAATGTTGGACTTGGAGATTGGAAAAGAAGAAAAGTTTAACGTTTGTATTACGAAGGAAATGTTGGATACATTTGCACATTTAACAGGAGATGTAAATCCTTTGCATTTGAATGATACATATGCTAGGAAAAGTGGATTTACTGGTAGAATTGCCTATGGAATGCTGACAGCATCATTTTATTCTACTCTGGCAGGAGTGTATTTACCAGGAGAAAGATGTTTGCTCCACAGATGTGATGTAGAGTGGAGGAAACCAGTGTATATAGGAGATACATTAACCGTCAGTGGAGTGGTAAATGAAGTAGATGATAGGTTTGGAAGGGTCATTATCAAAGCTATTATTGTGAATCAGATGGGTAAGAAGGTATCAAAGGCTACGCTGGTGGCAGGTGTGCGGTGAAAATCAATAGAAGAAAGGGAGAGAGAAGAAAATGACGAGAGAGGCTATTTATGAAAGATTAATAAAAGTATTTCGAGATGTATTTGATGATGAGAGTATTTTAGTAGATGATACCACAACTGCAGAGGATATCGAAGATTGGGATTCCTTCGAACATATTAATTTAGTGGTGGCTGTGGAAGAGGAATTTTCTTTTAAGATTCCTATGGGAAAAGTAGTGACAATGAAAGATGTTGGGGAGATGGTTGATATAATATCAGAATTGGGACAATAAGGGATGGAATAAAAGAATGACAATTACATCATTTAGTTATTTAGTTTTGCTTACTATTGGAGCAATACTGTACTATATTTTACCTAAATCTTTTCAATGGTTGGAACTATTGTTAATAAGTATCATTTTTTACTGCCTGGCAGCCGAACCTTTCACATTGATTTATATAGTAATATCGACTGTTTTAGCATGGGGATGTACCAATGGATTTGTAAAAATACAGCAGAATTTTAGTAGTTCTTTTTCTTTAAAATATTCTAGAACCCTTATGATGCTGACAATAGGAATCAATATTTTTATATGGTTCATTTTTAAAGGAGGAAATTTTTGGAAGCCCATTTTTAATGGTTTTGTTTTTTTGATTCCAAAATTTTCTGCAATCAAGAATATTGAATTTGTAGCTGCTCTTGGCATGGGATATTATACTCTTCAAGTGATAGGTTATATACTCGACTGTTATTGGGGGATAATAAAGGCTCAGAAGAATATTTTTAAACTATTTCTGTTTGTATGCTTTTTTCCACAACTTGTTACGGGCCCGATTAGCCGCTATGAGCAACTAAAAAGTGTTTATGAAGAACATAGATTTTCTTATCTAAATGTAACCTATGGTGCACAGCGGATTTTATGGGGCTTTTTTAAGAAGATTGTATTGGCAGAACGTGCAGCGATTATTGTGAATACAATTTGGGCTGATTTGGTTGCCTATAAAGGACTTTATACATGGATAGCATTATTTGTATGGCCGATTCAGATTTATGCAGATTTTTCAGGATGTATGGATATTGCGCTTGGAACAGCTGAACTATTTGGAATAAAACTTCCAGAAAATTTTAATAACCCATTTTTTTCAAAAACAAGTCAGGAGTTTTGGCAGAGATGGCATATTACTCTTGGAAATTGGGCAAAAGATTATGTATTATATCCTCTTTTGAAAAGTAAAGCTATTTTAAAGCTTGGAAAGATCTCAAAGAGCAAATTAGGGAAAAAGGCGGGAAGATTCATTCCGACAGCAGTTGGAATGCTTGGCTTGTGGATGGTGTTGGGAGTCTGGCATGGGGAGTTTAAATATGTCGTTGGAGTTAGCCTGTGGTATTGGGTTATACTGATTATGGGACAATTGTTTGCGCCTATTTTTTCGAAAATTTTAAAGATAATGAATATTCGTATGGATATTTTTAGCTGGCGGCTGTTTCAAATGATAAGAACATATATTATTTTAGCTATTGGTGTGATTTTTTTTAGAGCAGAGGATATACGTGAAGCACTTGATTTCATACTAAATCTTTGCAAAGCATTTCAAAAAGAGGATTGGAATCCGTGGATTTTTTTTGATGGTAGTATTTTGAATTTAGGCATTACATATTTAGATCTCAATATTATGATTTTTGCTATAATGCTATTACTTATAGTAGCTGTTTTGAGAGAAAAATATGGTTATGCAAGGATATGGGTTGCGCAGCAGCTTTTGCCGTTTCGATGGTTTATTTGGCTTGGACTTTTTATATTTGTTTTGATTTATGGCATGTATGGTCCAGGGTATAGTGCGGCTGAGTTTATATATCAAGGATTTTAGGGTTGAACTATCAAAAAGAATACTATAAGGAAGGATGCCTGAAATAAAAATGATAATAATAGATGCATCTAAAAATGTGAAAATAAGGCGAATGATAGCGATGATTGTATTTATTGCTATATCAGCAAAAAGCTTCTTATTTTGTACGTATCTCTTTCGGAATGCTGATATGTGTAGAATACATTCTGTCGGAATAAAAGAGGAAAAACCACTAGATATGGTTTATCTGGGAGCAAGTGATGTGTATGTGTATTGGCAGCCATTAAAAGCGTGGAATGATTATGGATTTACTTCATATAATATGGCTGTTAATAGAACTCCATCGGAGAGCATTCAATATTTTATAAAAGAGACATTAAAATATCATAAGCCTGAACTTTTTGTGATAAGCGCAAGGTCATTTCAATATGATTGGGGGGGGTAGAGACTGATTTAAGAAATTCTAGTGATTCATTGGAGTTTTCACTTGACAGGTGGAAACTAATTCGAGAATATCTAGAGAACCGTACTATTAATGGAAATGTAGATAATTTGTCCTTCTATTTTGACATAATAAAATATCATACTAATTATTCTGCATTGGCATCGAAAGCAAATTGGGACTTAATCAATAATAAAGGAACAGCGATGAACAAGGGATTTGAATGGATTCCTTCGTATCAATATTTGACTCCGATGGATTTTGAGACAAATAGTCGAAATGCACTTTCAGAGATAAATTTGAAAACATTACATAAAGTTTTGAATTTTTGCAAGGAGAAAGAACTAAATGTTTTGTTTGTCGTCTGTCCTTATCAAATTACGGCGGGAGAACAGGCTCAATACAATACAATTAAAGATATTGTTACATCTTATGGATTTGGCTTTTTGAATGGCAATGAATATTATGATGAAATGAGAATGGATTTTTCTAGGGATTTTTATCACTCTGCGCATGTTAATTGTTATGGCGCTGAGAAATATACAGAATTTTTAGGAAACTATATAATGGAACATTATGAATTGCCGGATCATAGAGAAGAAGATGTCTATGCAGGCTGGAATGAAGACTTTATTCGATTTGCTGAGGAAGAGAGTGATACAAAGGAGAAAGTTGATGCTCTTATTTTGGCCGCGCAGGAAGGAAAAAAGATAGCAGATAGCATACGGGAAACAACAGATTTTGGAGAATGGTGTATTTTGGCGAAAGATACACGCTTTACTATTCTTGCAGTTGGTGATGAAGGTTTGCCAGATTTAGAAGATGAAGAGGATAGAAAGGCGCTTGCGTTGTTGGGATTAGATACTTTGAAGGGCACTTCAAATTATATTCGGGTTACGAAAGATACAAACATTATATATACAAATCTTGAAACATATGAAACGGAATATATAGGAATTGTGGGATATAACAGCAATATACCGAATTGCACACTTAAGAATACTTCTAACCAAGAATTATCTATTGAGATAAACGGAGAAGAGTGTAGTAGAAAAGAAAGTGGTATTAATATCGTAATATATGAAAACGATTATAATTATGTTGTAGATTCTGTTACATTGAAGTGTGATGATGAGGGAAAAATAAAATTGATTAGGTAGTAATGAAGAGGTAACCGGAAAATGATAAGAATATGGGATAAGGATTCCTTAAAAATCAGAAGATGCTTAAGCTGTATTGTTTTTTTACTTATTTTAGGACAGATATTTATTTGGATAACGTATCTTTTTAGAAACCCTAATATATCTGACAGAACAAGGCTGATTGGAATTAAGGAAGAACAGCAGTTGGATATAATTAATATTGGCTCAAGTGATGCTTTTACAAGTTGGCAGCCGTTGAAAGCTTGGAATGATTGCGGATTTACCTCATATTCTTATGCTACAAATTCAATGCCTCCGGAAAGCATTATGTACTATATAAAAGAAGTGCTTAAATCACAGAAGCCTCAATTGTTTATAGTATCAGTAAGAAGCTTTCCTTTTTGGGATGGTGTTATGAATGAAGGGGGCATAAGAAGGGGAATTGACTCCATGGACTTATCATGGAATCGGTTATGCCTGGCGGATTATTACTTATCTAATTGTGTGGATTGGGGGGGGTAGATAGACTATCTTTTTATATTGATGTTATAAAATATCATGCAAATCATGATGCATTGAAGAATTCTGAAAATTGGGAGTGTATTGATAATATTCGTATGTGTCCAAATAAAGGATGGGAATGGATGCAAGGTCACAGGATAGTATCGGAACCGACAGATTTTGAAACATCTGAAAAAGCGAATCTGCCAGATGGAACCCAAAAGGTGCTATATGATATGCTAAATTTTTGTACTCAAGAAAAAATAGAAGTTTTGTTTACTGTGTCACCATATGTAATCACATTAGAGGATCAAATGATGTATAATTCTATACAGGAAGTAACAGAACAGTACGGTTTTCGATTTTTAAATGCAAATGAGTATTATGAAGACATGAGGATAGACTTTTCAGTAGATTTCACGGATATAAACCATGTGAACTGTTTTGGAGCAGAGAAATATACGGATTTTTTAGAAAAATATATTAAAGCGCACTATGATGTATCGGATCATAGGAAGGATAAAGCCTATGAAAGTTGGAATGAAGAATTTTTATCATATTCTGAAGAAGAAAGGCATATTAAAAAAGCAATTTACAAACAAATAGAGAGAAAAAAGGAAGGAGCAGAGCTCGGAGTTGTTTTAAGTAAAACTACAGATATATGGCAATGGAGTTCATTACTGAACAATCCTAATTATACGATTATATGTGCAGAAAAAGGTTGCTTTGAGGTAAAAGACCTGCTTAGTGATAAAATTATACAAAACATAGGACTGTCAGAACAGGCTTTACTTGGTAAAGAACATGAGTTCGTTGGTATAATAAAAGATTTGGAACTTTTCTATTCGAATGTGGGGACTGAAGAGGAATATTTTGTAGGAACAATCGGTGATAATGGAAATGGATGGAATGCAAAGCTTGAAATTGGATTAAATGTGAAGGGAAGTATCATGATTGATGATTTAGAATATGGGAAACAACAAAATGGGCTTAATATAATAGTATTTGATCATAATTATAATTGTGTTGTTGATTCAGTAGTATTGACATACGATACTTCGGGAAAGTTGCAGCTTGTACGTTAGATGATCTAGAACGGAAAAAGACACAATCTGCCTGCTGGCACAAGGATAAGATAGAGGCGGGGGAAAATGGATAAGAGAGAATTTGTTATAAAATATCAAAAGGTTATTGGCGTTGGACTAAGAATTTACAACCGGTTGCATATAAAAAATCGATTTATAATAGGAAAAAACCTACTGACATATCATTGTGCTCAGCTGAAAAATGTACGCATTCATATTTATGGAGAGGAAAATCAAATCATAATCCATAATTTTGCAAGATTATTTAATACATCTATTACAGTAAATGGTAATGGAAATACTGTAGAGATAGGTGAATTTTGTGCATTCAATCAAACAGAGCTGCATATCGAAGATGATGGTAATACAATTAGAGTTGGAGATTATACTACGATTCATGGGAAAACTCATTTGGCAGCAATAGAGGGGACAAAAATAGAGATTGGAAATGATTGTATGTTTTCCAGCGATATCCACTTTGCTACAGGAGATTCCCATAGTATTCTGGATTTTGAGGGAAAAAGACGTAATCTGTCTCAGGATATAGTAATAGGAAATCATGTTTGGTTAGGAACGAAAGTGACTTGCTTAAAAAATGTTCGAGTAGCAGATAATTGTATTGTGGGAGCCTGTACATTACTATGCAAACAATATGATACCTTAAACTGTATTATAGGGGGGGTGCCTGGTAGAGTATTGGAAGAAAAGATAGTGTGGAAAAGAGAACGTATATAAACATAATTCATTTTTGGGAGGAATATAAAAGATGGAGAGCATATTTAAAGATAAGATATTATTGATCACAGGAGGTACAGGATCTTTCGGTAATGCAGTTTTAAACAGATTCCTTGATACAGATATCGGTGAAATCCGCATCTTTTCCAGAGATGAATTAAAACAGGATGATATGCGGCACTTTTATCAGCGCGAGTATTCAGAATACAGTAATAAGTTAAAATTTTTTATAGGTGATGTCCGGGATCCGCAGAGCATTCGTAAAGTGATGTATGGCGTAGATTATATCTTTCACGCGGCGGCTTTGAAGCAGGTACCTTCCTGTGAATTTTTTCCTATAGAAGCAGTAAAAACGAATGTGCTGGGGACAGAAAATGTGTTGCAGACGGCGATTGAGGCACAGGTAAAAAAGGTCATTTGTCTATCAACAGATAAAGCAGCATATCCAGTAAACGCGATGGGAACATCAAAGGCTATGATGGAAAAGGTGATTACTGCTAAAGCCAGAATGATTTCTCCTAATAAAACTAGTATTTGTTGTACACGGTATGGCAATGTTCTTTGTTCCAGAGGATCTGTGATACCGTTATTTATAAGTCAAATAAAGGAAAACAAGCCGCTGACGATAACAGAACCATCTATGACTCGATTTGTTATGAGTCTGGAAGAAGCAGTGGAGTTGGTAGTTTATGCATTTCAGAATGCGGAGAGTGGAGATATTATGGTGCAGAAAGCTCCGGCATGTACGATTGAAGTGCTGGCACAAGCCGTAAAGGAATTATTCCATTCTAATGTAGAGACCAAAGTCATTGGTATTCGCCATGGAGAAAAGATGTACGAAACATTGCTTACGAATGAAGAATGTGCACATGCGGTTGATATGGGCGGTTTTTATCGTGTTCCAGCAGATAAACGTGATTTAAACTATGATAAATATTTTACGCATGGAAATTTAGAAAGGGTTAAACTGACAGAATTTAATTCGAACAATGCAGTTTCAATGAATGTAGATCAGATAAAAGAGAAACTGTTAAAACTTTCATATATTCGTGATGAAGTAGATAAATGGGAGAAAAGATAATGAAAGTATTAGTTACTGGGGCAAAAGGTTTTATAGGAAAAAACTTGATTTCAGAATTAGCAAGACGAGAAGAAATAGAAGTGTTCTCATTCGATGTAGATACTCCCGGAGAAAAACTGGAGACATATTGCAGGGAATGTGATTTTGTTTATAATTTGGCTGGTGTTAATCGACCGGAGCATATAGAAGAGTTTATGGAAGGAAATTTTGATTTTGCAGCTGTTTTGTTAAAAAATTTGAAAAGGTTTGGGAATACTTGTCCGATTATGAATTCATCTTCTATTCAGGCTGTGCTAGATAATCCATATGGAAGGAGCAAAAAGGCAGGAGAGGACATGATGCTTGCTTATGGAAAGGAAACGGGGGTGCCGGTTTATATTTACCGCTTTCCAAATGTATTTGGTAAATGGTGTAAGCCTAATTATAATAGCGCAGTGGCAACTTTTTGCCATAATATTGCCAATGATTTGCCTATCCAGGTGAATGATAGAAGGACATTAATGCATTTAGTCTATATTGATGATGTTGTAGAGGAATTATTGAATGCATTGCATGGTAATCCTCATATCAATAAGGAAGGATATGGCTATGTGCCAGTGGAATATGAGATAACATTAGGAGAAATTGTGGATATTCTCTACAGTTTTAAAGAAAGCCGACAGAACCTGATGATTCCGGATATGACAAAGGATGGACTTGTGAAGAAATTGTATGCTGCATATCTGAGTTATCTGTCGAAAAAGGACTTTTCCTATCCATTGCTTATGCATATAGATGATAGGGGAAGCTTCACTGAAATATTAAAGAGTGTTGATCGTGGTCAGGTATCAGTAAATGTTTCTAAGCCAGGTATTATGAAGGGGAATCACTGGCATCATACAAAAAATGAAAAGTTTGTGGTAGTTAGCGGTAGAGGACGGATTTGCTTTCGAAAATATGGTGAAGAAGAATTAATTGAGTATTCTGTTACTGGAGAAAAGATGGAAGTAATAGATATTCCTTCAGGCTATACACATTCGATTATTAATGAAGGAGATACCGATCTGGTTACTATTATGTGGTGTAATGAATGCTTTGATTCGGATAGACCAGATACAATACCTGAAAAGGTACAAATGGAGAAAAAGGATAATGAATAAACTAAAGCTGATGACTATTATAGGAACCCGTCCTGAAATTATTCGCTTATCAGAGGTGATAAAAAAATGTGATCAATATTTTGAACAAATCCTTGTTCATACAGGACAAAATTGGGATTATACATTGAACCAAATCTTTTTTGAGGAATTAGGCCTTCGTCAGCCAGACCTTTATCTTGACGCAGCTGGGGAGAATTTGGGGGAAACAATTGGAAATATTATTGCAAGAAGTTATGATGCTATGAATGAAACAAAACCAGATGCATTGTTGGTTTTGGGAGATACTAATTCCGCACTTTCTGCAATAGCAGCCAAAAGATTAAAAATTCCTATTTTTCATATGGAGGCTGGAAATCGATGCAAGGATGAATGTTTGCCGGAAGAAACAAATAGAAAAATTGTTGATATTATTTCAGACGTGAACCTTGCATATAGCGAACATGCAAGGCGTTATCTTATTGAATGTGGATTTCCAAAGGAACGAACATTTGTGACGGGTTCTCCAATGGCAGAGGTACTTCATGCAAATTTGCTAAAGATAGAAGCTTCTGATGTACATAAAAGGCTTGGTTTGGATAAACAAAAATATATCTTATTGTCGGTGCATAGGGAGGAAAATATTGATACAGAAAAAAACTTTTTGTCACTTTTTAATGCAATCAATAGTATGGCAGAGAAGTATAATATGCCAATCCTATATTCTTGCCATCCAAGAAGTAGAAAACGACTTGTGGAGTCATCATTTCCTTTACACGAATGTGTGATTCAGCATCAGCCTCTTGGATTTTATGATTATAATTGTTTGCAAATGAACGCTTTTGCAGTAGTGTCTGATTCAGGAACCCTGCCAGAAGAGAGTAGCTTTTTTATTTCAGTAGGACATCCTTTTCCGGCCGTTTGTGTAAGGACAAGCACAGAACGTCCAGAGGCAATCGATAAAGGATGCTTTGTTCTCGCAGGAATTGATGAATCAAGTCTACTGCAGGCGCTGAATCTGGCGGTCATGATGAATAAGAATGACGATAATGGTATTTCTGTGCCGGATTATATGGAAGATAATATCAGCAGTAAGGTTGTGAAAATTATTCAAAGCTATACAGGGGTAGTCAATAAGATGGTGTGGCGAAAATTATAGACAGTTAAAGGACAAGACTGTACAAGTCTGAGCAAATAAAAAAATCGTGAGCTATTAGAAAAATCATTAAGATAATAAAAATATTACATAAATATTAAAACGACAAAATAATATTGTAATTATTTGTAGAGTATGTTATAATAACTAAGTAAGAAAATTGGTTTAGAGATTCACAATTGAGATATGGTTGTAGACATTTACCTATATGCTATAATTAGTAAAAATTATATTAGAAATAAGCAATAGATACAAAATCTAGAAAAGATTGCCAGCGTGATATGTTAAAAAAAATGTAAAAGGTATTGACAACTTGAATAAAGAGGAGTAGAATAACTTTGCATGATAGAGGTTTTTGGAACTCATGTAATTTGTTTAAAGTTAGTTAATATTAATGGAGAGGAGCATTTGTAATTTAGAAAATTATAGACCATAATAGTTGCCATGAAGTTGGAGAAAGATTATGCGTAGTATAGAGACCACAAAAGAGAGTGATAGAAAAAAGATGCTACATAAGAAAAGAAGAAAGTGGCAAGGGTGGCAGCAAATTCTTTTGGGCATAGGGTTAGGAGTGCTAGTTATAGTAATTGCTGGTTTTTCTGCATTTTTTGTTGTGAGATCTGAAGGAAAGAAAAATCTGAGACCAGAAGAACATTATATTACATTTAAAGGTAAAGAGTATAAATATCGAGAAGATATTGTCAATATTTTATGCCTTGGAATCGACAAAGAGGAACCGATAGCATACATGGAGGAAAATCGTGGTTATCTTGGAATGGCAGATGCGATTTTATTGGTTAGCATTGATACGAGAAAACATGATATGCATGTGATTTCGATTCCACGAGATACTATGGCGGATATTCAAATAACAACGGATGATGGAAGGTTTGAACAAAAAGTTGAAGCTCAGCTTTGTTATCAATACGCTTTTGGGAGATCTATGGAACAGAGTAGTGAATTGACTGTAGATACAGTGTCTCAGTTGTTATATAATATACAAATACAGAGGAGCTGTTCAATTAATTTCGAAGCATTACCAATATTAAATGATGCAATAGGTGGTGTGGATGTGGTGGTGCAAGAAAAAGATTTGGTAGATTCATTGCATCCAGATAAATTTGTTTATGGTGAAACGATGCATCTTGATGGTGAATTGGCATTGCGGTTTGTTAGAGTTCGGAATAAGGAAAAAGTCGATGGAAGTGTACTGCGGGCAGAACGACAGAAACAGTATGCATTGGCTTTTGCGGAGAAGGCAAAAAGTGTTGTGTTAAAAGATCCTCTTGTTCCAGTAAAAATATTTCAAGAATTGCAGAAGGATAAGAATATGTATACAGATATGACGATACAGGATATTGTTTATCTAATGTCGGAAGTATTACAAATATCTTTTGCAGAAGATTTGATGCAGACAATTCCAGGTGAGAGCATAGTAGGAAAGAATGGATATCCAGAGTTTTATATGGATGTAGATGCGGTGAAAGAATTGCTTATAAATATTTTCTATGAAGAGGTATGATAGAATAATAGAGGAAAGTGAGGAACTGAAGAATGAAAGGTAATAAAAAGTTCTTGATTATAGGAGGCGTTGTTCTACTCTTGGCTGTTGGTGGAATAGGGGGATTTTTAGCATTTAATCAAGAAAAAAAAGACGCGACAGAAAATGCAGAAGTTGAAGAAGGATATCTTGAGGATGCAAAAGGTGTATATGATAGTGCAAAAGAAAATAATGTAAAAGATGCAGATGAACTTTTTGATGTAGAAATAGATTTTGAAGGATTAAAAAACACGAATCAGGATGTTGTTGGTTGGATTAAAGTTCCGGGAACAAATATAGATTATCCGGTTCTACAGAACAAAGAGGAAGAAGATGATTATTATCTGGAACGGACTTTAGATGGGCAGGTTGGATTGCCAGGGTCTATATATATGGAAAAATACGATGCTTCTGATTTTTCTGACAATATTTCGATTCTTTATGGGCATACATTGCATGATGGGACAATGTTTAGTGAATTGAAAAAATATCGGGAGCGAGAATTTTTTGATGAAAATCCATATATTTATATTTATTATCCAGAGGGTGTGAAGAAATATCAGATTTTTGCATCTGTGGCATTTGATGATAGATATTTAATAATGAGTTATGCTTTTACATATGATAAGGATTTTAATCAATATATTACAGATTTGAAGAGTTGTATGGATGGAAATATCAATGAGGATTTAAAGGTAGAATTTGGTGATAATATAGTTACTTTATCTACCTGTATTGATGAATTTCCGGATCAGCGCTGGCTTGTGAATGGGGTGCTGATAGATGAAAAGCGGTATTAAAACTTCATTTGGGGTTTTAATATATAATCACACAAAATAATGAAGTTCAGGAGGAAACAGAGAAATGATTAATTTAAAGAAAATTGTTGCAGTTGCTTTGGCAGCAACAATGTGTATGGGAGTAAGCGTAACTGCTTTAGCAGATAACCCGACTACCGACAAGGATCAGGCTAATGCGCAGACTACTCTTAGTGGTTGGGATAAGCTCAATTCTAATAGCCCGACAGATCCAGATAGTATTGTAGATTCATCAATTAATGATGGTACTGTAGATGCTGGTAATGGTGCTGCAGTAGAAGCTACTAATGGTGAGGGTGAAAGAAATGATCAGTTAACTATTACAGGAACTGGTATTGATCCTAACAGCAAGGCTTGGGACAGCATTAATACTGTAGCTGAAGTATTAGATGTTTTCAAAGAGAATGGTTTAACAGTTAAGCCAGGAAGCCAGATTATTCCGATGGCAGCAGCTGTTGTGAATGGTTTAAGTGATGATGAGCGTAACGTGCTTACATTTACATTACCGGCATCTGATTTTTCTACAGATCCATATAATGAGACTGTATATCACCCAGGTGATACTGTTTATGCTATGATGGAAACTGGAGAAAACACTGGTGTTTGGGAAATGGTTCCTGGTACTGTAAATGACAATGGAAAAGTTGACTTTGATATTGATCACAAGGGAGCTGTTATTCTCATCAAGACCATGAAGAATGGTAAGATTGTTGCAATCGAAAAAGATGAGCAGGGTAATGAAAAGCCGCCAGTAGTTGTTGATCCTGATACAAATGAGCCGGTTAAGCCGTCTACTCCGAATAACAACAAAGGAACATCAAACAATCCAGCAGCTGGTTCAGCTTCTACAGGTACTTCTCCGAAAACAGGTGAATTCTAGGATTTGCCCTCTAGCGGATTAAGTAACAAAAGAAATAACACGTAAATTTATAAAATAATGTAATGTATAAGTAATATACGTTATTTTGTGTGATAGGTAACATAAAACTCGTCTTTCAGTTAGAAAGACGAGTTTTATTGTCTGTATAATGGGGTTAAAACCCTCGCCTTAAGGCGAAACCTTTAGGTCAACCCCATAACCTCAAGTTTAGAAAAAAGTAAAAATAGAAATACTAAACGTGAGGTGAAGAATATGGAGAATTATAGAAAATCGTCACATTGCACGTATGATATTAAGTATCATCTGGTCTGGATCACAAAATATAGAAAACCGGTGATAACAGGAAAGATAGCAGTACGGACAAGAGAATTAATCCGAATCATATGCGAAAAGAACGAGGTGGAAATTCTGGCAGGGCATGTAGGAAGTGATCACATCCATATGCTGGTATCAGTACCGCCACATCTATCAGCAAGTAAACTGGTACAGTATATCAAGGGAACAACCTCCAGAAAATTGCAGATGGAATATAAAGAATTGAACAAGCAGTTCTGGGGACAACATTTGTGGGCAAGGGGATATTTTGTGGCAAGTAGTGGAAATGTGACAGATGAAATTATCAAAGAGTATATAAAAAATCAAGATTTACAAGAAAAATTGAAAACGGACAACTTTGAAATAAGCTAAAGCTAAAAGGGAACACAAAGAGCAGAGACAACTTTAGGCTGCTTCAGCAGCAAACCGAACCTACCGGCTTTAGCCGGTAGTGGTTCAGTTGTGTGACAGCAAAATAACGGGGCTGTCGGGAAATAATGATTTATGCTCCTGATAGGTAAGA